>JAABUR0100005191.1_pt1 | contig 16788 bp, 20 predicted proteins | sample 5560091 | NCBI WGS metagenome assembly JAABUR01 (sample SAMN10711879, study PRJNA513375) | rock metagenome | isolation source: Antarctica rocks | place: Antarctica: Victoria Land, University Valley sud | reverse complement strand
CTGCTGGCGCTCGCCGAGCGTCTGGCCGCCCCGATGGTCCTCACCCTCAAGGCCAAGGACGGGCTCGAGCGCGATAACCCGTACGAGCTCGGGCAGACCGGGATGATCGGCAACCCGGCAGCCCGCCGCGCCCTCGAGGCCTCCGAGCTCCTGCTCATGGTCGGCACGGACTTCCCCTACGTCGACTGGTACCCCAAGGACAAGGTGGTCGTGCAGATCGACATGCGCGGCGAGCACATCGGCCGGCGCACGCGCGTCGAAACCGGAGTTATCGCGGACGCCAAACCGGCCCTCGCCGGGTTGCTCGATCGCGTGAGCGCCAAGGCGGACCGCTCCGTGCTCGACGAGCATCGCGGCGAGTACCTCGCCTGGCGCGAGCGTCAGCTGAAGCTCGCCGCGCCCGGCTACGACGCGCACGGCGCCGGACGGGCCCGGGCGCTCCTCGACAACCCGGACCATCGGATCCGTCCCGAGGCGCTGGCGGCCGCGATCGACGCCCACGCCGCGGACGACGCGATCTTCACCTCCGACACCGGGATGTCGACGGTATGGCTCTCGCGGTTCGTGACGATGCGCGGCACCCGCCGGCTGATCGGGTCCTACAACCTGGGCTCCATGGCCAACGCGATGCCGCACGCGCTCGGCGCCCAGGCCCTCGACCGCACGCGCCAGGTCATCGCGTTCTGCGGCGACGGCGGCCTGACGATGCTGCTCGGGGACCTGCTCACGGCCGTGGCCTACGACCTGCCCGTGACTTTCGTCGTGTTCGACAACGGCCGCCTCGGGATGGTCAAGCTCGAGCAGGAGCAGGGAGGGCTCCCGGAGTTCGGCACCAAGCTGCACAACCCCGACCTCGCCGAGGTCGCGCGGGCCATGGGCCTGGGAGGTGTCCGCGTTACCGACCCGCAGGAGATCGGAAGCGCCGTGCGCGAGGCGCTCGCCGCACCCGGCCCCGTCCTGCTCGACGTCCTGACCAACCCCGAAGAGGTATCGCTGCCGCCCAAGGTCACCGCGAGCGACGCATGGGGCTTCGCGGTGGCGAAGCTCAAGGAGACGGTCACCAGCCGCGAGTAGCCGTCAGCTCCGGCGGGCCGTGCGCCAGCACGTACATGGAGGCCCAGACCGTGGCGGTCCAGCGACTGCTGCCCCTCGCCCCGCCACCGGTGGTGGGGCAGAAGTTGTGAGGGAAGTCGATGACCGCAAGCCTGCGCCTCCTGCGCGTCCTGCGCCGGCTGCCCGGCTGCCCGGCGCCGCGGTAGAGCCCGCGACAGGAAGGGCGCTGCGGCCGTCGAACGCTAGGCCGTGAGCCCCCGGCGTCCACACGGCGTGCGCGACCGACTCGAGTTCGGGGTGAGCGAGTCGTTGCACGGCAACGCGACGGCGTTCGGCTACTCCGTGACGATCACCGCCAGCTTCGGCGCCGTCCAGCACGAGCGCGGGCAGCCGTCGTATCTCGACCTGTTGCTGTTCGGCGTGGGAGCAGTTATCGCCTTCGCGGTGCTGGAGGGGGTCGTGACCCGCGGATTCCGCAACCCGCTGAGAACCGGTAGGGACGAGGTCGTCACGCTCGGGACAGCGCTCGCGTTCATGTCGGTCGCTCTGGCCATAACCGCCGCCCTGGGCGTCGCCCACGTGTTGCACGGCGGCGTGGCGTGGTTCGCGGGGGCGATGGCGGGTTCGCTGGTGTTCGCGCTGGCCGAGAGCGTCGAGTTCGTGGTTGCTGCGTGGGTTCAGGAGCGTCGCGGCCAGGCGACCGAGTAGCGGCAGCCTTCAGGTGGCGGCGCGAGTACCGATGACCCCGTGAGTCACGGGCTCCACCAGGGCCGCCCCGGCGGCGTCACGGCGACCGCATAAGCCAGCCTGAGGCGGTCAGAAGAGGCGCCGGTCCGGCCTCATTCGGGAGTCTAGATTGAGCGGCGTGCACGGCGTATGGTTCGCTCCATGTCGCTCCTCCGTCGGGTGCTCTCCATGGCGGCGGCGGCACTTGTTGTCGGCGCTTTGGCGGCGTGCGGCGGAAGCACCAAAACCGTGACGGTCACCGGCCAGGAAGGGGCAGTGGCTAGGCCCCGCCGACGAGCAGCACGGCGACGCCGAACTCGCCGCCAGCAACCGGGACGGACACGACCTCCACGACCGCGCCATCCCCCACGCCGAGTGGGCGCCCGCGCACTTCGTCCGGCTGTCCGCCTTCCGCAGCCCGACTGGCAACCGGCTATCAGATCGTCGGCGGTGCGGCGCGCTGTGACATCGCGCGCCGCACATGGCGGCCGGGTTCGCGGCGGGCCAGCTTCGCCACAGGCACGACGCTGGGACTGCGTTCGCCGCGCTTGATCCCTCCGATGTAGGAGCGCGCCTTGGTAGATGACTTCAGCGCGGTCGCGCATGGCGGTCTCGGTGAGTGAGGCGGCCTCCGCGGTGTGCGGCCCGGTCTTCCTGGTTCTCGTGGGTGGCGACGATCTCGCGGCCTTCGGCGCGCAACCGTTGGAGGAACGCGCGCTCATGGCGCATGCCGCGCTCGACAACGAGGTCCGCGTCGGGACGCGGCGCCTTGTCCAGCGTGATCTCGCCGCGCCCACCCGGAGGTCGAGTCCGGTCGCGTGCTCGCACGCGAGGAATGTGTTGAGATCGCTGGGGGAGTGGCGGAGGTGGCCGTCAGTCAGTCGCAAGCTGCTCCGCTTACGCCGTTCCGCCGGCCAGCGTCGCGATCTCCTCCACCGTCCGCGCCAGCTCCTCGGCCATGGCTCCCGGTCTCAGCCGCTGGAACGCCTCGGCGAGCGAGCGGTAGTACCAGAGCTGGTCGGACCGGCCGGCGCTGAAGCGGCTCCACACTTCGTCGCCGTGGGCGTGGAGGTCGGCTCGGATCGCGCGCGCGTTGTGCAGCTTGTCGGCGAGCGAGACGAGCAGCGTGCCCTCGGGCAGGTCGGCGGCGACGAGATGGGCGACGTAGCCTTCCTTGCGCGCGCGCCACGGCGGCTTCGGGATCTCGTCCGTGTCGCTGCAGGCGGCGACGATGGCCGCCACCCGGGGGCCGAAGCGTTGCTCGATCGCCGCGAGCGTCGCCGGACCGCCCTGGTCCTCGACGGCGTCATGCAGCAGGCCGGCGATCGCCTCGTCCTCGTCGCCACCGCCCTCGAGAACGAGCGATGCCACGCCGAGGAGATGCGCGAAGTAGGGAATCGCGGTGCCCTTGCGTTGCTGGCCGGCGTGCAGCTCACGCGCCATGGTGACGGCGTCGTCGAAGCGGTGGCCGAGTGTCTCGCGCCGGGAAGGTGCGGAGAGCCCGCTCATCGTCCCACCGTAACGGGGTCTGCGCGCCAGGGGTAGCCACCATCTGCGCAGTGGTGACGGAGGAGGTTCCTCGAGCACCAGCGCCGCATCGGCAACGACCTCGCTACTCCGGTGCCCGAGTACGGCTTTCCCGGGCTCGTGCCGGCGACCGCTGGTGCGTGACGGCGGCGAGCGGATCCGGGCACCCTGGGCGGTTGAACCGCGCCTTCTAGGCGGGTGTCGTCGCTGGACGCCCGGGGCGCTGCCTCCCGAGCCCTCCGGGCCGCCCGTCGAGGGGTGGGACTTGGGAGATCGCGTGCGAGCTGATGCGCGGCTATCCGGTCGCCGATCACGAGCGTGTCCACGCGACGTACCAGCGCGACACCGCGCTCGCCGGGCGCGACATGCTTCTACAGGTTCGCTACCTCGGTCTGCGCTTTCACGTCGGCGTGCGGGTCGGCGGGGTCTACGACGAGACGCGCGACATCGGCGAGCGCCAGGCGCGCGTCTTCGGCTGGAGCTACCGGACCCTCGCGGGACACTTCGAGCAGGGCGAGATGCACTACGAGGCCTGGAAGTGCCTGGACACGGCAACGTCGAGTTCCGACTGCGCGTCCGTGAGTACATAGACCGGAGGAACCGGAGCTCAGCGCGACGAGTCGCGGTGCCGCCGCTTCTCGGCCAGCAACTGCTCGTAGGGGCTCGGGTTGTCACGGGCCGCCTTGTAGGTGAGCTCGTTACGGTCAGCCACTTGCCGCTTGAGATCGCCGAACGTGAGCTTGGGCGCCGTCGGTCCGGCCAGACGGTCGGGTTGCTTATCCATGTGGATGCTCTCCTCAGATGGCTTCCGTCATAGGTCTGTGACCAACACGGGATGCGGGAGCCAAACACCCAACGATGGACCGTCGCATACGGACTCTACTCACGCTGTCGAATCGCTCGGCGGGAAACGCTCCGCTCAGCGCGCCCGGCGGAAGCACGAAGCGAAGAGGCGTCCGGTCCTCTCCGCCAGCGCGGTCGTCGAGCCGCGACGCGTGCAGCCCGCGTCCGGGAGCCGCCGAGGCCATCGCCTCTGCCTTGCCTCCGCGCGCCACGATACACGCCATCACCTCGTCGAAGTCGGCCCCCTCGGCGAGGATCGCCACGCGCTCGATGACCGGCCTGCCGCGTCTTGTGCTCGCCCACGGCTCTGCCTTATCGCCGTCGTCGTCGGGCCGGCGACTTCGTGCGGCGGCCGAAGATCCGCCGCTTGGTCGAGTCACGACGGTAGCACGAGTGCTACCGTCGTGATACATGCATGATGTCTCGGCCCGCGACCTCCGCAACTGCACCGCCGCGCTCCTACGTCGCGTCGAGGCGGGCGAGCGCCTGCGCGTGAACGTGAACCGGCGGCCCGTCGCCGAGCTCGTTCCGCTCGGCCGCCCGCAATGGGTGAGCGGCGCGGCCATGGCTCGCGTGGTGCGCGAGGCCCCGGCGGACCCGGGGCTGCTCGCCGACCTGGCGCCGATACGCGATCAGTCCGTCGCTCCGAGATGAGCGCGATTCTCGACACGTCGATCTTCGTCGCCGGCGAGCAGGGCCGCGAGTTGCGACGGACGCTTCCCGACGAGGTGGCCCTCTCGGTCATCACGCTCGCCGAGCTCGAGCTCGGCGTGCTCGCGGCCGGCGACCCTGAGGCGCGCGCGCTGCGACTCGCGACCCTCACGCGCGTTCGCGAGCAGACCGCAGGACTGCCCGCCGACGAGCGGGTCGCCTCCTCCTACGCGCGCCTGGCCGCCGGAGAGCTGGCCAAGGGACGCAAGCCGCGAGTGCACGACACCTGGATCGCCGCCACCGCGCTCGTGCACGGCTCTCAGGTATGGACGCAGGACGGCGACTTCAGCTCGTTCGAAGCCGTCGACGTCGTTCGGGTATAGGCGGCCGTAACGACAGAGGCTTCACGCAGGTGGGTGCGGATCGGGCCCGATCCGAACTCGGGCGCACGACGGCGCGCCTGCCGCCTCGCGCTTGACCGCCACCCCGCTCACCTGACACCGTCTGGCGCCGTGCTCGCCGCCATGCTCCGCCGCAGCCTGCTCCCCGCGGCGGCGGCCATCCTGTTCGCCGCGCCCGCAGCCTCGGCGCAGGAATCTGTCTCCTCCGGCGCGCTGCGCGCCACCATCGAGACTAACCCGTGGCATCTCTCGTTCGTCGGGGCGCCGCGGTCGGCGGGGCTGCGCGAGGATTTCGGCACCGGCACGGGCCCGACCGGTCGCCTCGGCTTCGGGACCTCGGGCGGCTGGCGACGGGCGACGCGCGTGGTGAGCGCGCGCCGGGACGGGCCGGCCTACGAGGCGACGCTCGCCACGACAGACCCGCTCGGCCGGGAGATCGCCGTCCGGCTCGCGCCCGACGCAGACGGCGTCATCGCCCTCGACGCGCGCGTGACGGGGACCACGCTGGCTGACGTCAGCGCGGTCGGCATCTCCTTCGCGGCGACGGGCACGGAGCGGTTTCTCGGCTTCGGCGAGCGCTCCAACGCCGTCGACCAGCGCGGCGGGACCGTCGAGAACCGCGTCACCGAGGGCCCCTATCAGCCGAACGAGCAGCCCTTCGTCGCGGCGTTCGTGCCGCCGCCCGGCCAGAACTCCCGTCCCGACGCCACCTACTTCCCGATCCCCTGGCTGCTCTCCACCCGGGGCTACGGGGTGCTCGTGGACAACGACGAGATCTCGAACTTCCACCTCGCGAGCGATCGCGCCGACGCCTGGACCGTGCAGGTGAGCGCCACCCGCCTACGGCTCCGCGTCTTCGCCGGGCCGAGGCCGGCCGACGTCCTGCGCCGCATGACCGCGCGCCTCGGCCGCCAGCCGAGCCCCGCCGCTCCCTGGTACTTCGGCCCGTGGTTCCAGCCCGCGAAGGGCCACGACGAGGCGGCCGACCTGCGCACGCTTCAGCGCGCCGACGCACCCGTCTCGGTCGCCCAGACCTACACCCACTACCTCCCGTGCGCCGACCACCTCGCCAAACGCGAAGAGCAGCGCGAGCGCACTCTTCGCTTCCACGCCGCCGGCCTCGCGGTGACCACCTACTTCAACCCGATGCTCTGCACGAGCCATCCCGCCTACGCGCGAGCGCGCTCAGAGCACCTGCTCACGCGCAACGAGCTCGACCAGCCCTACGAGTACCGCTACACGGGCTCGACCCAGTTCCTCGTGGGTCAGATCGACTTCTCCGCTCCCGGCGCCACCGCCTTCTACGGCAGCCTCCTCGGGGAGGCGACCCATGACGGCTACGACGGCTGGATGGAGGACTTCGGCGAGTACACGCCCACCGACGCGCGCTCGGCCGACGGCACCCCGGGCGACCAGATGCACAACCGCTACGTGCTCCTCTATCACCGCGCGGCCTACGACTTCTCCCGACGCTCGGGACGAGCCCTCGCGCGCTTCAATCGCTCGGGATGGCGAGGGTCCGCGCGCTACTCCCAGCTCGTATGGGGCGGCGATCCCACCACCGACTGGGGCTTCGACGGCCTCGCCTCGGCGGTGCGCAACGGTCTGTCGATGGGCGCGAGCGGAGTGAGCCTGTGGGGCTCCGACATCGGCGGCTTCTTCGGACTGCTCGGCCAGCACCAGCTGACGCCCGAGCTGCTCGACCGCTGGATCGAGCTCGGCGCCGTGTCGGGCATCATGCGCACGCAGGCCAACGGGTCCCGCGTACCCGAGGACGGCAAGCGGCGGGCGCAGATCTTCGACCCGGCCGTGCTGCCCGTGTGGCGCCGCTACGCCAAGCTCCGCACCCAGCTCTACCCGTACCTGGCCGCCGCCGAGGCCGAGTACGAGCGCTCGGGGATGCCGATTATGCGCGACCTGGCGCTCGCCTTCGGCGGCGAGGCGGCGGCGAACCGGCGCGACGACGAGTTCATGTTCGGGCCCGACCTGCTCGCCGCACCGATCGTCGCGCCCGGGCAGCGCTCGCGGAGCGTCTACCTGCCGTCCGGGCAGTGGGTGGACCTGTGGCGCTCGGTGCGCACGACGCGCTCGGGAGCGCTCGCCCTCGGGCGGGCGCGTCGGCTGCCGGGCCGTCGCACGGTGAGGGTGCCCGCCCCCCTCTCGGAGCTTCCGCTCGTCGTACGTGCGGGAGCCGTCATCCCGCTTCTCGCGCCGGACGTCGACACCCTGACGCGGCTCGGTCACGCCCGCGGACTGGTGCACGCCGCCGACCGCGAGGGCAGCCGGCAGCTGCTCGCCTTCCCGCGCGGCCGCACCAGGGGCGCCCTGGGCGTGGGCGAGCGCTGGAGCTCTGCCGAGGGGCGCGCGGCGTGGAGGCTCGGCATCGCGGGGCGCCGCACGCGCCGCTACGCGCTCCAGGCGTCGCTCTCGACGCTCGCGCACCCGTTCCGGCCGTGCTCGGTGCGGATCGGCCGGCGCACGCTCCCTCGGCGCTTCTGGCGCTATGACCGCGGGACGCGCGTTCTGCGGGCGAGCTTCCGCGCGCGAAGCAGCCGGATCTCGATCGTCGGCCGTTGCTCGAGCGCGGGGTGATACGCGGGCGCCTGAAGGCGGCAGCCATCGCCCGGGTCACGCCTTGAAGTCGAGCTTGTCGAGCGCGGACTGGAGTGACTCCTTGTAGGACTCGCTCGTGTAGCTGGCGCCGGAGACGCCGTCGATGCTCGCGCTCTGCGCTTGGAGGGCCTGCTGGCGCAGCTGCGGCTCGGCGTAGGAGCTGATCTCCTGCGACTTCGGATCCTGCATTGGGGAGGTTCAGTGCCGTGACCTTGGTGATCTTCCCGCCACTGGCGGTCACCCGGACTCGGACGTCGCCGTACTGGTTGCTGGCCGCGCTGCCCGTGGCGGTCTTCCTGCTCGTGCTGGCGCGCTTGGTCGTGCTCGCGCGCCCGGTCGAGACGGAGGCGGTCGTCGGGGCGGTGCTGGGCTGCGTCGCCGCCGTAGGCGTCGAGCTGGGCGTCGCCGCCAGCTTTCCAGCGGCTTTCCGTCCGGAGAGGTCTTCGGCATAAGACGGCGCCGGTCGAAGCGGGCGGCTAGGAGAAGAGGTCGTCTGCTGGCGGTGTCCACCCGGGCACGACCGCGCCGGCGTCGACCGGATCGTCGCCGCGTAGAGCCGTCATCACACCGCCGGGACGGTAGACCGTCACCATCCGCGTGCGGGGGTCGGCGACGACGACGAGCGCGCTGCCCGCCTCGAGCCAGGCCAGAGCCTTCTCGTGCACGGCAGAGAAGGAGTCGCCGGGCGAGACCACCTCGACCACCAGGTCGGGCGGCTCGGGCCAGTACTTCTCGGTCGGACCCAGTCGCTCGAAGTTCGCGCGCGAGACGAAGGCGGCATCGGGCGCGCGGATCGTCGGCTTCTCGCCCGGCGCGAGCACGAAGCCCGTCTCGGCTCCGAAGACGGCGCCGAGCCGGTGGTCCTCGACATAGGTGAAGAGCTTCGCGCCGATCCGAACGGCCACCGCCCCGTGCTCCGCCCCTCCCGGCTCCATGACGGTCAACTCTCCCTCGATGAGCTCGAAGCGAGCCCGACCGCGCGAGAGCCGGAGCAGCTCCTCCGCAGTCATGGGAATGCCCGTCGCGATGGCGTGCGTCATCTCACCTCACTCGGCCGCGCGGACTTCGGACGCTCAGAAGAGTAAACGCTCTAGTTCAGAGCGCCGGCCGGAAGCACGAAGCGAAGGGGCGTCCGGTTCGCCCCTTCGGCCCGGTCGTCCTGTCGTGCGGCGTGCAGTCCCCGTCCGGGAGCGGCCGAGGCCATGGTCTCCGCTTTGCCTCCGCGGGCGAGGATCCAGCTCATCACCGCTTCGAAGTCGGCGCCCTCCGCGAGGATCGCGGCGCGCTCGACGACCTGACCGCCGGAGGGATGAGGACGCGCGAGGCGGACGACCAGGGTGCGAATCGCGTCGTCTTCCACGTCGGCCGGATAATACCCTCACCCGTCCGCGCCGCCCCGACAGGAGCCTCGATGAACGACTGGAACCTGAGAACCGTCGACGCCGAGCCGCATCACCCGCTCATCCTCTCCACCACCACCGACGCGCGCGCGATCCTGCTGCACATTCCGGCCGGCGAGCGGATGCAGGAGCACGAGGTCCACGAGCGGGCGTGGGTCCTCGTGATCGAGGGGGAGATCGACATGAGCACCCCGGCCGACGGCGCGAGCCGCTCCGCCGGTCCCGGGCATCTCTTCGAGTTCGATCCGCACGAGCGCCACGAGGTCTCGGCCAAGGCCGACACGCGACTCCTGCTGCTTCTCACGCCGTGGCCGGGCGCCGGTCATCCCGGGGCGATGACGCTCGAGGAGAAGGCCGAGGCGCGCGCGCACGCCGCCGAGCACACGGAGCGCTGAGCGCGCTCGTGCCGACCCTGTGCACCATCGGCTACGAGAAGATGTTCCCCCAGACGCTGGCCACCGAGCTCGGGGCCGCCGGCGTGCGCCGCGTGATCGACGTGCGCATCCGTCCCCAGTCGCGCCGGCCGGGGATGTCGAAGACCCGCCTCGGGGCGCTGCTGGACGAGCACGGCATCCTCTACGAGCACCGGCGCGAGCTCGGGACCCCGCTCGAGATACGCGGGCTCTACCGGTCGGGCCACTTCGCCGAGGCGGCCGCCGCCTTCCGCGAGCACGTCGAAGCCGAGCGGGGCGAGGAGCTCGAAGCGCTGGCCGCCGAGCTAGAGCGCTCGCCGCTCACGGCGCTGCTCTGCCTGGAGGCCGATCCGGCAGCCTGCCATCGTCGGGTCCTGTGCGACGCGCTGCGCGCGCGGCGCCCCGATCTCGAGGTGCTCGACCTGTAGGGAGCGGTAAAACCCGATTTCAGCGCGCGTTAGGGCATCATGGACGTCATGCCCACCCCTTCCTCCAGCCGCAGCATCCGGATCGGCGACGACGAGCGCGGCGGATGGTCCTCGGATCGCCCTCGCCGCGACGGCGCCCCGCCGCGTCCCGCCGACATCTCGGTCCGCTGCCGCGTCCTCAAGCCCTCCGACCGGATGCGCTACTCGCCCGGAAGCCTTCTCCTGCTGGTCTCCGCCTCGGCGAGCGAGCGTGACCGCTTCGCCCAGCGGCTCATCACCGACCGCTCCGCGCTCCTCTCCCTCGACAAGGTGCGCGGGCTGCTCGCCGGTCGCGTCCCCGAGGAGGAGGTCGAGACGCGGGCCGGCGAGCTCCTCCACGCCGCGCTGCTCAAGCGACTCGACGCTGGCGAGACCGTCGTGGTCGCCATGGAGGGGCTCGACGGCGCCGCGCGTGAGCCCTACGTGCGGGCGGCCGCGCGCCTCCGGCGCCCGCGTCACATCATCCTGCTCGAGACGGGGCGCGACCAGGTCAGCGACGAGGACCGCCCGGCGCTCAACGATCTGCGCCGTCGCCTCGACGCCAGCGAGCTAGGAGCGGAGGGAATCCAGACCGCCCTGCGGCTGAACGGCACCTCGATCGCCGAGCTCAAGCGCATCGTCTTCTCGCCGCCGCCCCGCGACGAGTAGCGCACGTGGCCTCCTCCTCTGCGACGACGGCGCTCGAGGTGCAGGTCGATCCGGCGGAGCTCGGCTTCGACCCGGCCCGCCTGGCGCGGATCGATCGCCACTTCGACGCCTACGTCGCCGACGGGCGCCTGCCGGGATGGCTCGCGGTCGTGGCACGGGACGGGCAGGTCGCTCACCTCGCCGCCTCGGGCCGGCGTGACGTCGAGGCCGGGCTGCCGGTCGAGCTCGACACGGTGTGGCGCATCTACTCCATGACCAAGCCGATCACGGCGGTCGCCGCGATGATGCTCTGGGAGGAGGGAGCCTTCGAGCTCAAGGACCCCGTCTCGCGGTTCATCCCCGCGTTCGCGCGCTCCCGGGTCTTCACGGGCGGCTCGGCGCTCAAGCCCGTCACCGAACCGGCGACCGAGCCGATCCTGATCTGGCACCTGCTCACCCACACCGCGGGGCTGAGCTATGGCTTTCATCACTCCCATCCGGTCGACGCCCGCTACCGCGAGGCCGGCTTCGAGTGGGGGACGCCGCCGGGCCTCGACCTGGCGGCGTGCTGCGAGGCGTGGGCCGAGCTGCCGCTCCTCTTCCAGCCGGGCAGCGAGTGGAACTACTCCGTGGCCAGCGACGTGCTCGGTCGCGTGGTCGAGGTGGTCTCGGGACAGCCGCTCGACGAGTTCTTCGCCGAGCGGATCTTCGCGCCGCTGAGGATGGCGGACACGGGCTTCTGGGCCGGCGGGGCCGAGCGCCTGGCCGCGCTGTACTCGCCCGATCCGGCCACGGGCCGCGCGACCCGCAACGAGCGCATGGGAGCGAGCGCGCTGCGGGCGCCCGACTGCCTCTCCGGCGGCGGCGGGCTCCTCTCCACCGCGGCGGACTACCACCGCTTCGCGCAGATGCTTCTGCGCGAAGGAGAGCTCGACGGCTCCCGGCTGCTCGGCCCGCGCACCGTGCGGTTCATGCGCGCCAACCACCTCCCCGGCGGCGCGGACCTCGAGGCCTTCGGACGCCCGCTGTTCGCCGAGACGACCTTCGACGGCGTGGGCTTCGGACTCGGCTTCTCGGTGGTGGTGGACCCGGTGGCCAACCGGGTGCCGAGCTCGCCCGGCGAGTTCTCGTGGGGCGGAGCGGCGAGCACCGCGTTCTGGATCGACCCGGTGGAGCGGATCACCGTCCTCTTCTTCACGCAGCTCCTGCCCTCGAGCACCTACCCGATCCGCTCACAGCTGCGCCAGCTCGTGGCCCAGGCGCTCGTGGACTGAGGGCGCAGCGGCGCGAACTCTGGCGGTTCGCGCCGCTGGCCTTGTACCTCGAGCGCGGTTAGGCGATCTGCCTAGGAGCCCGCGGGGTCCTGCGTGTCAGCCGGCTCGGGCTGCTCGGCCGGATCCGGGGTGTCGGCCTGCTCGTTTGAGTCGTCGGCCTCGTTCTGGTCGGCCTGATCGCCCTGGTCCTGGGTGTCGCCCTGCTCGGGCTGCTCGGCCTGGTCGCCCTGGTCGGTGGTGTCGGCCTGGTCGTTCTGGTCGGCCTGATCCTCGTTCACCTCGGCGGCGACGGGCTCGCGCTCGGCCTTGGCGGCCTTGCGCTCGGCCTGAGTGGCCTTGGCCTTCTTGGCGTGCTTGGCGTGCTTGGCGCAGGTCTTGCCGACCGCCTTGCCGTGCTTGGCGTGGCCCTTGCCGCAGTGGTTGCCGTTGGTGCTCTTCGCCGAGCCGGCGGCGGGGATGGCGAGTGCAAACGCGAAAGCCGCGACGGCGGCGACGATGCGCGAGCGTGATGCGAGACGCATGGGACTCCTCTCGGTGCTGCTGGACGTAGTGAGGTGAACAACCCCTCCCATCGACCGAGGTTGGACGCCGAGCCGGTTCCTGAGAGCTTCCTCACCAGAACTGGACGGAGGACCGAGGCGCTCCTCACCGCCGAGGGGACTGGCAGCCCTCCGCGGCGTCCCATATCCTCGGGCACGCTTCACATCTCGGCCCACCTTCTGGGAGGAACTCGATGCGCCTGAGAATTTCGCGGCTGGCCGCCGTGCTCGCACTGCTCGCCACTGCGGTGCTCGGCCTCGCCGCCTGCGGCGGCAGCAACTCGAGCAAGAGCTCGAGCTCCGGATCCGGCGGATCGAGCGCGGGCTCCACCGGCTCGGCCGACAAGAAGGTCGCCTCGGAGGTGCCCGCCAAGGTGAAGTCCAAGGGCACGCTCACCGTCGCGGCCGACGCGAGCTACGCGCCGAACGAGTTCGTCGCTCCCGGCTCCTCGACCATAAAGGGCACCGACGTCGACCTCGCCAACGCCCTCGGCAACGTGATGGGCCTCAAGGTCAAGGTCGTCAACGCCACCTTCGACGGGATCATCCCCGGCCTGGCCTCCGGGAAGTTCGATCTCGGCCTCTCGTCGTTCACCGACACCAAGGAGCGCGAGAAGACCGTCGACTTCGTCACCTACTTCTCGGCGGGAACGTCCTTCTACACCAAGGCGCAGGGAGGAGCGACGGTCAGCGCGCTCGCCGACCTGTGCGGGCACAAGGTCGCGGTGGAGAAGGGCACGACGCAGGCCACCGACGCCACCGCCCAGGCCAAGAAGTGCAAGTCGAGCGGCAAGGCGGCGGTGAACGTCCTCATCTTCCCCGACCAGAACGGCGCGAACCTGGCGATCTCGAGCGGCCGCGCCGACGTCGGCATGGCCGACTCCCCGGTCGCTGCCTACCAGGTCAAGCAGGCCGGCGGTCAGTTCAAGCTCGTCGGCCAGACCTACGGCACGGCGCCCTACGGGATCGCGGTACCCAAGGGCAACGGGATGGCCAAGCCCCTTCAAGACGCCCTCAAGGTGCTGATCGCCACCGGCCAGTACAAGATGATCCTCCAGAAGTGGGGCGTCGAGCCGGGCGCGATCTCCGAACCGAAGATCAACGGGGCCACGAGCTAAGGGGCCCGGGGGCGAGAGCGCGGCGCCGTGCGCCCCGAAGAGATCAAGGCCGTCCCGGTGCGCCGGCCGGGACGGTGGGTCGCGGCGGCGATCGTCCTGGTGCTCGCGGCCACGCTCGTGCGCTCGGTGGTCACGAACCCGCGCTTCGAGTGGGGCCTCGTCGGCCACTACTTCCTCTCGAACCAGGTGCTTCACGGGCTCGTGGTGACGCTCGAGCTCACGGTGATCGCGATGGCGATCGGGATCGTGCTCGGAGTCGTGATGGCGGTGATGCGCCTCTCGCCCAACCCGTTGGTCTCGAGCGCGAGCTCGAGCTACATCTGGTTCTTCCGAGGGACCCCGGTGCTCGTCCAGCTCCTGTTCTGGAGCTTCGTCTCGGCGCTCTACCCCCGCCTGTCGCTGGGGATCCCCTTCGGGGGACCGGAGGTCCTGCACGGCGATGCCAACGCCCTCATCCCTCCGTTCGTGGCGGCGATCCTCGGCCTCGGGCTGAACGAGGGCGCCTACATGGCCGAGATCGTCCGCGCGGGGATCCTGTCGGTCGACGAGGGCCAGACGGAGGCCGCCCAGGCCCTCGGCATGACGCGGCTCCAGATCATGCGCCGGATCGTCCTGCCCCAGGCGATGCGCGTGATCATCCCACCCACGGGGAACGAGACGATCTCCATGCTCAAGACGACCTCGCTGGTCAGCGTGATCGCCTATACCGAGCTCCTCTACTCCGTCCAGCAGATCTACGCCGCCAACTACAAGCAGATCCCGCTGCTGCTCGTGGCGAGCATCTGGTACCTGATCGTGACGACGATCCTTTCCATCGGCCAGTACCACATCGAGCGCCGCTTCGGCCGCGGCTCCTCGCGCAACCTCCCCGAGACGCCGCTCGCGCGCCTGCGGCGCTCGCTCTTCTCGATCCGCCCGGCCGGCGTCGGCGTGCCGGCGGCCTCGGGGGAAGGAAGGTGAGCGCCCCGATGCTCCGCGCGGAGGGCGTCCACAAGCGCTTCGGGCGCCTCGATGTGCTCCAGGGGATCTCGCTCGAGGTCCAACCCCGCGAGGTCATGTGCCTGCTCGGCCCTTCGGGATCGGGCAAGTCGACGTTCCTGCGCTGCATCAACCATCTCGAGAAGATCGACTCCGGCCGCCTGTGGGTGGACGGCGACCTCGTCGGCTACCGCCAGGCCGGCGACAAGCTCCACGAACTGCGCGAGTCGGAGGTCGCGCGCCGTCGGGCGCAGATCGGAATGGTCTTCCAGCGCTTCAACCTCTTCCCGAACATGACCGCGCTCGAGAACGTGACCCAGGCGCCCGTGCGGGTCAAGAAGCTCGCGCGGGAGGAGGCCGAGGAGCGGGGAAGGGCGCTGCTCGCGCGCGTCGGGCTCTCGGACAAGCTCACGAGCTATCCCGCCCAGCTCTCGGGCGGCCAGCAGCAGCGCGTCGCGATCGCGCGCGCGCTCGCGATGGAGCCGAAGCTCATGCTCTTCGACGAGCCGACCTCGGCGCTCGACCCCGAGCTCGTCGGCGACGTGCTCGACGTCATGCGGGGTCTGGCGCGGGACGGGATGACGATGGTCGTGGTCACCCACGAGATCGGCTTCGCGCGGGAGGTGGGCGACACCGTGGTCTTCATGGACGGCGGGGTGGTCGTCGAGTCGGGAGAGCCCGCGCAGGTCTTCGGCTCCCCGCGTCACGAGCGCACGCGCTCCTTTCTCTCCAAGGTACTCTGACCTCTCAAGCGCCCGAGGCGGGCGCCGGCGTGCCCGCGCTCGCGAGCGCCGCGCAGCCGCTGGCCAGCACGACGAGCGCGATTCCCGCGAGGTCGTGGGCGGCGAGCGTCTCGCCGAGCACGAGGAAGCCGGCGAGCGCGGCGACGGCGGGCTCGAGGCTCAGGAGCACCCCGAATACCGCCGGCGGCAGCCGGCGCAGGGCCTCGAGCTCGAGCGAGTAGGGCACGGCGGAGGAGAGCAGCGCCACGCCGAGCCCGACGAGGAGCACGCGCCCGTCGAGCAGCCGCGTGCCCGCCGCGAGGAGCCCGACGGGAAGGAGCAGGACGGCGGCGAGCGACATCGCGGCGGCCAGCCCGCTGCCGCCGGGGAACGCGCGGCCCGTGCGCGCGCTGAGGAGGATGTAGGCGGCCCAGAAGAGCCCGGCGGTCAGGGCGAGCGCGGCCCCCCCTGGATCGACCGCCGTCCCTCCCGGGGCGGCCAGCAGCAGGATGCCGGCGGCGGCGAGCAGGACCCAGAGTCCGTCAAGCCAGCGCCGCGAGCCGGCGATGGCCACGCCGAGCGGACCGACGAATTCGAGCGTGACGGCGACGCCGAGCGGCACCCGGGCGAGCGCCGCGTAGAAGGCGAGGTTCATGGCCGCGAGCGAGACCCCGAACCCCGCGACGAGCCAAAGCTCGCGCGCCGGGCGGCCGCGCAGCCGCGGCGGCCACAGGGCGTTGATCACCACCGCGGCGAAGAGCGCGCGCACCATCACCGTCCCTTCGGGGCCGATCCGGGCGAACAACGTGCGCGCAAGGGCCGCGCCGAACTGCACCGACCCGATCGCGAGCAGCACGAGCGCCGGGGCGGGCGGCGTCGCTCCGGCCCGCGGGCGCCTCAACCGACGACGGGCAGCGTCCGCTCCTCGGCCAGCCCGTCGAGCGCTCGCTGCATCGTGCTCGTCACGAGCTCCGCGCACTCCTCAGGGCCCGCGTCGCGCCCGAGCCGCTTGCGCAGATCGATCTTCGGCAGCACCCGCACGGTGATCTTGGCCGGAAGCGGAAAGCGGCCGGGAAGGTCAAGCACGGTGATCCCCCACGGTGGACCGATCTGCGGGGGCACGACCTTGAGGCGAAACAGCCGGTCGAGCTGGAGTCCCGAGGCGAGGCGCCCGCCGCGACCGAGGAAGAGGGCGGTCTCCTGGCCGCCGATCGCCACCACGGGGAGGATCGGCGTGTCGGTCTCGAGCGCCAGCTTGGCAAAGCCCGTACGGCCGCCGAAGTCGATCCGGCTGGACTCCCACGAGGGGCGGTAGGTCTCGTGATCGCCGCCGGGGTAGACGAGCAGAGCGGAGCGCTGCTCGAGCGCGCGTCGCATGTTCTCCGGGGAGGCGGGCACCGTCCCGTAGCGCGAGAGCATGGCGCGCAGGCCGGGCA
>JAABUR0100005189.1_pt1 | contig 16789 bp, 13 predicted proteins | sample 5560091 | NCBI WGS metagenome assembly JAABUR01 (sample SAMN10711879, study PRJNA513375) | rock metagenome | isolation source: Antarctica rocks | place: Antarctica: Victoria Land, University Valley sud | reverse complement strand
CTACTTGAAAAAATCCGCTTTCTCTTAATATTCTTTGTGCAAGTCTTTCAAAAGCAGAAGGAGGAATATTGTAAAGTATGTTTAGCAACAGTTCTTTCCATTCTTCTGTTTTTTCAACTTCATCTTCAATTTCTTTTTCTAATGGTTTAGGCGTTTCTTTTTCATTCTTCTGTTCTTCAGGTCGTGCTTTTTCTCTTACACTTCGTTTGATATATTCTGGGTCAATTGAATTAATGTCTATGTTAGCTTTTGATAATGCCCAAATTCCTCTTGATGAATTTTCAAGAAGTCCAAATTTTTTTAAATAAGTCCTTGTCCATGCAAGTCTATACTCAACTTCATTTGTTGCTCCTTGTTCTCCATGTGGAATTTGCAAAATGTCATCGGGTAGTTCTGCAATTTCATACACCTTAGTGTTAATTTCTTCGATTGTACCTGAACCACCTAACTTTAAAAGCGCTTTAACTGTAGGGATTATTAATTCGTCGAAGGTCGGTAACTCTGAATTTTGCCGTTTTCTTGCCATTTATGTTTTATAATGTTAGAAGGTTTTTTCCCGCTTTGCCAATAACATGTCGCTTGTCGCACCATTTGTTATCATAAATAATGTTAGCAATGCTATTTACAAAAAATGCAACTCAGCTTCATTTCTTTATTAAGGCTAGTTATGAGTATATGCCTCAAATATAAACTGAAACAGTCATTTCACAAATACAGGGCAAATACAGGTCTTAACATAAACCACCAAGGATAGATTTGTATCTATAATATCCTTTTTTGTAAGTTTTTCTTCTTCTTCATGATCGTAGTGATTCTTCAGCTTTATCTGCATAAATGCACTTAATGATAAAATTCATTCTTCTAAAGAAGATAAATTTGAAAGCTGACTATACTACTACTCTGCTTTTCTTTAAAAACCTGGTATTTAATAAAATAGAAGAAGTTGTCAGCCCTGTCACAAAGCCAAGCCATATACCTGCTGCTCCCATCTTTAATTGAAACGATAAAAAATAACCCACAGGTATACCAATCAACCAGTAAGCAATGGCAACAAAAGCCGTAGGAAGTTTTACATCTTTTATACCCCGAAGCAACCCGACACCAATAGATTGGGTAGCATCAGAGATCTGGAATAAGGCTGCAAACACAAGTAAAGATGAAGAAACAGATGCGACTTCTGCATTATTTGTAAATATTTTAGGAAGAGCATTCCTGAAAATAACAAATGATATTGCGCATATCAATCCATAGATCAATCCTCCGGAGATGGTACTTAGTCCAATATTTCTCAACAGTAATTTTTCGCTTCTCCCATAAGCATTTGCTACGCGTATCGAACCGCCCAGAGCCAAACCTGCGGCAGCCATAAAAGTGGCAGTAGCAAGATTTAATGCAATCTGGTGTGCAGCCTGTGATGTCGCCCCTAACCAGCCGATCATAACTCCCGAAACTGAGAAAGCAGCAACTTCCAAACCATACTGAAGGCTGGTGGGTACACCGATATGCAAGAGTTCTTTGCAGGTTTTTACGTCAACCTTCCAGGCTTTTTTCCGTAACGCTATGTATGGCACAAACAATTTGTGGCGAAATACAACTATTATCAATGTTATAGCAATTATTATCCTTGTTATCAGCGTTCCTAAGCCTGCGCCGCTAAGTTCCATTCTCGGTAAACCAAATCTTCCATAAATAAATATCCAGTTTAAAAATGCGTTAAGCGGTAAAGAAATTACCAGCAAGGTCATCGCTGTTTTTGTAAATTCCAGCCCGTCACAGAATTGTTTTACCGATGCAAACATCAGCATAGGTATAAGTGAGCATGCAATTAACTTATAAAAAGGCACTGCGTATGTTGCGACGTCTTTATCCTGTCCTAAATGATATAGAAGATGATTGGTAAAAATGAGGGTTAGTGCAATTAATACTGCCACTGATGTTGTAAGAAAAAAGCCGTTAAATAAAACCCGGGAAGCCTTAAAAGTATTTTTTTGCCCGTTAGCAATTGCTGTCATTGGCGAAATGGCTATTGCCATCCCCATACCAAGCACCTGTGGTATTGCAATTACATTCAGCACAAGAGATGATGCAGCCAGTTGCCTGTAATCAACAGCGCCGATCATTGCGCTGTCTATCAGTCCCAACCCTACCTGTGAAATATTGCTGATTATTAGCGGTAAAGCAATTCTGAATGTTCTCGAAAATTCTTTAATCATGTGGCGGCAAAAGTAAAGGTTCCGCTTAGAAGGATAGAACGCAGATTATTATGATTTTTAAGATCAAAGCTGATAAAATCATAATCAATCATAACAATCATAAAAAATCTGTGTTCCATATAATAAGTGATTGTTGCTTCAAATAAAAAGTTTGATAGTTTTGATTTTTCACTAACTCTTATTCTTATCTTCAAATTTCTAACGAAACTATTCTTAGAATTAATTAAGATTACTTGTCAAAAACAGAAGCATGTCAAACAAAAGTCTATCCTCCAGAAGAAAATTTCTGCAACAAATCGGAAGTACAGGTTTATTATTCGCTGCAGGTCCGCTTGCCTCACTGGCATCAGCAGAAAAGGCAGAAGAACGTATCCTTCTTTATGATAAAAAAATATCTCCAAATGATAAGATCAGGCTTGGTGTTATAGGCTTTGGCATTCAGGGACATGGTGATCTGAATACTGCTTTAAAAGTTCCGGGAGTTGAATTGGCGGGCATTTGTGACCTCTATACGGGAAGACTTGAAAATGCAAAAGAATTGTATGGTAAAGCCCTTTTTACGACTAAAGAGTATCGCGATCTTCTTGGCCGTAACGATATAGATGCGGTTATCATAGCTACATCTGATAACTGGCATGCGCGTATAACAAAGGATGCGCTGCAAAAAGGCAAAGCAGTATATTGTGAAAAGCCAATGGTGCATAAAATCAGTGAAGGCCTGGAAGTAGTGGAAGCACAGCGCGCAAGCAAAAAAACAATGGAGGTTGGCAGTCAGCGGGTAAGCAGCAACGTGTATGCAAAAGCCCATGAGTTATACAAAGCCGGTGAGATTGGAAAGCTGAATATGGTAAATGCAGTGTATGACAGGCAGGATGCAATAGGCGCCTGGGAATACACTATGCCCACAGATGCTTCTCCTGAAACTGTTGACTGGGACCGTTATATTGCAGGTACGCATAAAATCCCTTATGATCCTAAAAAGTTCTTTTGGTGGCGCAACTACCGAGATTTTGGAACCGGCGTTGCAGGTGATCTTTTCGTACATCTTCTTTCCGGCACTCATGTTATTACAGATTCTAAAGGCCCCAATAAAATATTCTCAGCAGGTCAGCTTTCTTACTGGAAAGACGGTCGTGATGTACCGGATGTAATGACCGGGATTATGCAATATCCTGAAACAGCAGAGCACCCGGCTTTTCAGCTAACACTACAGGTAAATTTTGTCAGCGGAACAGGCGGACAAGAGAGGATTAATCTGGTGGGTGAAGAAGGTATAATGGAGATTAGAGGAGACGGTCTCAGGGTCCATCACAGCATAATGTCAAAAGCCCCTGGCATTGGTGGTTGGGATGCTTTAGGCACTTATCCGAAAGCAATGCAGGAAACGCTGATGACGCAATACAAGCAGAAGTGGTCGGCCGAAGACAGGAAAAGACCAACAAAACCTGATATTGATTACAAACAACCGGAAGGTTTCAACGAGCACCTGGCGCACATCACTAATTTCTTTGATTCTGTAAGAACAGGCAAACCGGTTGTGGAAGATGCTGTTTTTGGTTTCCGGGCTGCTGCTCCCGCCCTTGCCTGTAATGACAGCTACTTTCAAAAGAAGATCATTTCATGGGATCCGGAAAATATGAAAATAGTGAAGGATTAGTGTGAGGGGTTAATATTAAATTTGTCCATAACTCTTCATCTGCTGTAAACTAAACATATCCCTTTAGCATCGTTCACGGTACCTTTTTAATACCGGGACAAGCATCATAGCGTGAGCAGTTTTGCATAAAAGCAAGCTTGGCTTTCTGTAAAGCATCGTCTTTACGCATTCCTTTAGAAATGTTTTGAAGAAAAGCTTCTGTAATACTATAAATTGCTTTTTCATCTGCTTTCCATAAAGTGGCGAAAATAGAAGGAATGCCTGCAGAAGCAAAACCTCTCGCTAAACTTATAATACCTTCCCCGGCAGCAATTTTACCTACATTGGTCTGGCAGGCACTTAAAACAATCAGTTGTGTTGATGGATTGCCCAGTAATTGTAATTTAGATAACCCGATCACTGAATCGGTCATAAATAAACTTGGTTCTTTGTCTGTACTATCAGCACGCGCATGTGATAAAATGGTAACAATAGTATATCCTGGCAACAGTTTTAAAAAGTTGCTTCGGTTAGCCTCTCTGTTTGTAATGAGTTTAAGCGTATGAAAATAAGATGCAGACTCATCAAGAGATGTTTCAGATTGCATTAATTGCGCAACCTGTAAATAACCCGCGTAAGAAACAGGAGCCACACCTAAAAAGTTTCCTTTGCCTCTCGGGTTATTAAAATTCTTTAATAAAAACCGCGCAGAATATATATAGCTGGCGTATAATTCTTGATAAGAAAATCTTTACCGTTTTCATCAGTTGTTAAGGCTTCAAACGGAATAAGAAAATTATTGTAACAAATAATCACCCGTCCTTTAGGCCTTTCCAATGGTTTAAATAATGCCTGGTAAATGTTATGCGAAAGAGAGGCAAAAGATCATAATGATTATTCAAAGCCTGCTTATTTGAACAAATTTTTAAAAACTGCAATAGCTCAGCATTGAACTGTTGCCTGTTCAGCTTAATTAATTTTGAAGATGATGCTGTAATGACCAGCATGTATATGGTTGTATCATTAATAAAATAATGAACAAAGCTTTGTTTGTGTTTATGCAGATACTTTTGAAGTACCTCTAAGTTGGGAACGTCATCGGCATATTTATATTTATATTGGTAACAAGCTGGATATTTATCCTGCAGAGTTTTTATATAATTGTCTAAATCTTCTTTTGCCTGAAGAAGCTTCACTTGCTGCTCCTCATATGATGAATCAGTATCTGCAAGCTGTGCCCGTTGCTGTTGCAGGGCAAGGACATTTATTTGTATTGCCTGTTCCTTATTTGCTTCTTCAGGCGGTAAATAAGCAAAAGCTCCTAATTCATTAAGTTTGTCATTCAGTAAGACTGCCCTGCTTTTTTCCATAAAGAAAAAAGCAAGCTTTGCGTCTCCCGCCTGGTAGGAAGCTTCGATAGCATTTGCGAAAAATTCTCTTGTTTCATTCCGCCAATAGAGCTTGGGATACTCTTTATTACCATTTCTTAAGTAATTCCTCGGCTTCTTTGCTGTGTTCCAATTTCTGAGTTACTACCTGTTGTAAAAGCCTCTTTGCTGCATCTTTATCATTCTCCTTATTGCGTTCTAACAAAGTCAAAGCTTTTAGAAATAATCCCGGGTTACTGAATAATTCTTGTTTCTGCGCCAGTTCATCAAAATGGATCAATGCATTGTCGTAATCTTTCTTTACCAGGTAAATAATGCCCAGGTATTTTTTTGCATCGCTGTTGTCTTTGTGGGCTTCAAAAACCTTCTGAAATAAAAGCAATGCTTTATCGTAATCTTCCTTATTGTAGGCAGCAATGCCTTGCTGAAGGCTATCAGTTGAGGCATCCATATTTTGACTTAATTGACTATAATTATTTTTTATATAATTATCTGCAAACTTTTGCGGGGAATCTGAGCTGTTAAAAATATAAATGAGCGCTGAAGCAAACAATATGCAGGCAGCAGCAGCATAAGGCAGCCAGTTACGAAAACTTATTTTTCTTACAGGCGCTGAAGCGGATGCGGCAGTTTCAATTACATCATTTTCATACTCCCGCCATTGTTGTTTTTTCTGCACTAATAGTTCTTCCCGTATTGCTTCTCTTGACATAATATAAAAAGCTACCTCTTTAGCAAAATCTTCATCATTGTCACATCGCTCTTCAAATAACTGCCTCTCTGCATTACTTAATCCTTTTTCAAAGTAAGCTTCTATATATTCAAGTGTCTCACTCATGATTTATAAATACGTTTTTCATTTTTTCTTTTATTTTATCCAGGCATCGCAACCTGGTAGTCTTGGCTACAGAAGCTGTATTATATGATAGTTTTTCTGCAATTTCTTTATCGGTATAGCCATATTCAAACAGAAGCAATATTTCCTTACATTTTTCCCCGATCAGTTCCAGGTATTGCCTTATTTGCAAAAGTTTTTGCTGATCTATTAATTTTTCAATTACACTCTTTGACTTATCCGGCAGATGGCTTAATAACTCGGGTTCTGCTGCTGATTGATGCACCTTTTGTATATTAGTCGTTCTTTTCCTGATAAGGTCAATACATTTATTAGAAAAAACCTGAAATAAATATGTTTTGAGCGAAGAATTGTTATTAAAGCTTTTGTTAATGACGTTTCTGATTACCGATAATACTGCATCATTATATGCACTGAAGCTGTCATCATGGTTTAATTTGTATTTCCGGCTTCCTTCTTCAATAAAGTACCTGTATTGCAAATACAATGCTTTTTCGAAATGTTGCCTTTGACTGCTGTTATTTACAAGGCCGTCAATAATCTCCCTGTCATGCATCTGGTAAAGGTTACTTAAGCACTAATTTACATATTTGCATTTAAAAAACAAACATTTGCAAACAATTAAATATTAAAAAAGGATATTTATTAAAATAATCTTTAATTTTTTAGCTGCCTTTGATAAATTTAGTTTCTGATTGTTATTATCTAACTTATTATTTGATGAGCAACCGGGCTGAAACAGATGTAACAGTTGCCGCTATTATAACCTGTAGTTACGAGATAGCATAAGATTTGCATTCACATAAAAAACACACATGGCAGAAAACATAAAGATTATTTCAACAGAAGTACTTTCTAACAATTTTTTTCCCCTAAAAAAAGTAATATATGAGTTCGAAAAGCAAGATGGCACAACTGAAGAGATAAGCCGTGAGGTATATTTGTCATTGAACGGCGCTGCTGTTTTATTATATAACATCGAAAAAAGCACTATAATATTAACGAAGCAATTCAGACTTCCCACTTATTTAAATAAAAATAAAACAGGCATGCTGCTTGAAGCATGCGCAGGCATTGTAGAAGAAAATGAGAACCCGCAGGAGGCTATTATTCGTGAAATTGAAGAGGAAACAGGTTACCGGGTTAAGGAGGTCAAGAAAGTATTTGAAATGTATATGACACCAGGGTCAGTGGCAGAAATGGTGTATTTTTTTGTTGCCGAATATACACCTCAGCAAAAGATTAGCGATGGTGGTGGATTGGAAAATGAAAATGAAGATATTGAGGTAATTGAACTCACTTTTGAAGAAGCTTATGGTAAAATTCAATCAGGCGAAATTAAAGATGCAAAGACTGCTTTGCTGTTGCAGCATGCGAAGATTAATTTATTCACTGAAGAAAAAGTATTTGAGATGTTATAAAAATACCATTTGATTCCCGGAAAATATCAGATGTTCAATGAATATTGAAAGTTGAATATTCTTTATTGAATATTGCAGTATGAAGAATGGGTTCTTAATTTATGACATTGAGAAAATAAGTTTAAAAACCTCCGTATCCTTCAAACCGTGGGTTTACAAAATTGTTTAGTATGCTTCCAAATCTGAAGTTTACACCAAAAGAAGTATTATAATTAAAGTTCGATGCTATTTGCCGCTTTCTTGTAAGTACTTCCTGTTCTGATGCACCGCTTTTTACAAGATTGATCTGGTCATGCACTATAGCGGCATTTACATTAACAAAAAAAGAAAATGAGCCGCTTATTTTAATGTCAGCATTAGCACTCATTCCCATGCTGTTTAACTTCGGGTCTTTGAAAAAATTGCGATAATGAATTCCTGTATTTATTGTTCCCCACTTTTTGTTTAAAGTAAGCGTCACCGATAGTTTGTTTCCATAAAGTGTTTCTGATATTTTATCAAAAATTGTAGTGTCATAATAATGATTATTGGTTAGATCAACTCCATAGCGGATAACTAAATAACTATTGTTAACATCTTTGAAATTATAAATATTGTACTCAATGGCAGGTTTGAAGTAAAGCTTGAATTTGGTATTGGTGAAAGTGTTATTTGAAAAATCAGCCTTGTAGCCAATGCTCCAATGAGGACCAAGTGATTTAACCACATGATGATAGAAGCCAATCTCCCTGTTCTTTACCAGGTAAGTAGTTGTAGTATCTCCATCAGAATAATTATAAGTGGTATTGTTTAAACTTCCATAAGCGGAAAAAGCTATTTTTAATTTATCGGTCGTTCGGTTGGCAGAAAGATCAGAACTAAAAATATTTGTTTTATACACCTGGTCTGCATTCAATTCTCCCTTTACCCCGACCGTATATACCCAATAATTCCATTTATCTTTCGTCTTACTTGTATCAGCAACTTCAGTTACGGCGTTTTTACCCTTCATAGATATTTGTATATCCGGGGCATAAGAAGTTTTAGCGATAAGGGGTGCAAAACCCAACATTAAATATTGTAGAAGATTTTGCCGTATTTCTGCATCTGCCGCATTAGGTTTGGTAATAAAATGAATAGTATCTATATAATTTTTATAATCGTTCTGCCCGTAAAAATTTAATTGATAGTCTTTGCCTCCGCTGCCAACGGGTTGAGAAGTGATGAGGACATGAGCATCAGCAGCCGTTCTGTCAATTACAAAATCAATAATAGTAATTTCTGTTTTAAGAAATTGAACGTCGCACCCTTCCCGGCAGTCTACAAACACTTTCAGTTTGGCTTTTGCTGTATCCTGTGCGTTTACTTGTATAAAATTAAGGAGAACAATTGTGAGGCAAAAAACTTTTCCCATAGTGTTGAATAATCCCGTAGCTGTAGAATTATTTCAGATATTGCAAACGGTAAACCAAACTATCTTCGTAACATTCGTTTCCCGGAAATGCTTTCTTTGATTTTATAGAATAAGCTGCGGAAAAAGCACATTTATCTTTAACAATTAGTGCACCTCATCAATCAATTAAACGAAAATCCCGATTACAAAGGCAATTGGGACAAATTTAAAACCGCCTGAATATTTTAAGGCAATGAAAAATATTTTTAATAACCCTCGTTTTGAACGAGATTGGGATTTGCAAGAATTTCTCTTTTAGGGATGGGGAAAATAAGTTCAGGTGAATTCCAGGGAAGATTTGCAACACTTCCTTTTAATCTTTTAAAAATAAAGCTTATAAAAAGTTCGCGGTTACATATTATTTATTAATACCCTTCATTTTGCTGCAAAATAGAAGGGCCTACTGCATTTATTTCACTAATAGGTATAGGCAAAACAAGCTTGGGTGAGTCGTAAGGCAAAGTTTCAATGGTTTCCTTTAAACGCTTAGCATCCTGTATCGCCTGACCTTCGTGTGCTAGCTCTAATTTTCTTTCTTTTAAAATATTGTCTAAAGTGATATAAGCAGGATCAGTTGCCAATCCTGCCCTTGTGCGGATTATAGATATATCGTCGAATGGAGTAGCACCGATAGTTGAAGACAAACGAAAATTGCATTCCGCCCTTGTAAGATACGTTTCTGCTAAACGAATAAAAGGAAGATTTCTATACTGCTTTCTCCACTTGCCGCTGCGCCATACAGCACCGTCTTCGTAAAATAAATTATACCTGGCATCACCAGTCGTATCGGGATAAAGGCTAAGGTGTTTCTGCAATACGTCCACATCTCCGCTACGGGCGCCTTCAGCTCTTATAGACCAGAATAACTGCATATCATTGGCACCATCCTGTGAAGAAACCTGTATAGCAAAAATATCTTCAGTTGAATTAGTTGTATTATTAAAGGCGGCTTCATACGTATCAGTAAGTGAATAAAAACCAGATTCGATCACCGTGTTCGCCTCGTCTCTTGCCATGGCATAATCACCCAACTGAAGGTAAACCCTGGAGAGAATAGCTGATGCGGCAGAAGTGTTGGCATAAATGCCATTATCCTCAGGTAACAAAGATTTAGCTCTTGTAAGATCGTTTAGTATAAAACTATATGTCTGTTGCAACGTACTTCTTGGTACAAAATTCGAATCCGAAATATTACCTACAGTGGGCTTTGTGATCAGGGAAAGCCCTAGATTTGTATTCACATTACCAGCACTGTATGGTTTAGTGTAGAGCACAGCCAGTTGATAATATATTGTTCCCCTTAAAAATAGTGCTTCACCTTCAATCCTGTCTTTGTCAGCAGGATCAACCACTGCAAGATTTGCAAGTATATTATTGCAGATGTTGACCGCTTTATATGAATTGGAATAAGTGTCTCTAACATAGCTGTTGTTAGTGAGAATAGCTTTATTGATAATTTCACGTGGTTGATTAAAAGTGCCATCCCACCTAAGTTCTCCATTAGCTGCTAGTAACTCAGAATAAAGCATCATATCTCCTCCTAAAACGTAACCGCTGCTGGCAGCATCATATGCGCCATTTAAAGCCTTTTTTATGTTTGCATCTGAAGTAAAGACTTGTGCTTCATCAATGCTTTGAGTAGGGTCAATTTCGAGTTTTTTATTGCATGAAGTAATGCTACTAAACAAGACAATTGATATAAATAGTATTTTTTTCATTTGTAATAGTTGAAAGTCCGTGATCAAAATCCTAAGTTTAATCCTGCTGTGATGTTTTTGATTTGGGGGGCTGCATAAAAATCAGAACCTTGGTTTCTGTTGACATTTTCACCTGTTCGGTAATCGGTATTTACTTCAGGATCCCAGCCGGGGTAATTTGTGAACGTAAAAAGATTAACAGCTGTTAGATAAACCCTCAAAGAATTAAGGCCTAATTTTTGAATAGATAAATTTGGTAGTGTATAACTTAAAGTGATATTTTTTACTCTCACGTAGTCCCCATCATACACATACCGGCTTGAAGCGCCGGTTCCATTACCTCCTAATAACCTTAGTTGCGGAACCTTGGTAATATCGCCCCGCTTTTGCCATCTGTCTAACTGCTCCCTGGTTTGATTATCAAAATAATCAAAGCTTGTGCTCATAAACCCGCCGGCGCCGTTTGAAATTTGGTTTCCGAAAACACCCTGCAGTAAAACATTGAGTTCAATTCCTTTATAACTAATAGAATTTGTAAGACCGGCAATGATATCAGGATTAGGATTACCAACAACAAAATTACCTGCACTGTTATAATCGTTTGTTGTTTCTTTACCATCGCTTGCGTAGTATAAAGCATCTCCATTCTCAGGATCAACGCCTGCAAACCTGGGACCATAAAAAACGCCTATAGATTCTCCTACCAATAAAGAATTAAGATACCGTCCATCATTTCCGGGAATTATGGTTTGATCTCCATCGAGCCTTAAAATCTTATTTTTATTAAAAGCTATATTAAAACCAGTAGTCCATCTAAAACTTTTAGAAACGATGTTCTGGGTATTAAGTGCAAATTCAACGCCTTTATTCTCCATTGACCCAATATTTTTCAATTGGGAAGTGAACCCTGAATTTGAAGGTACAGGAACTCTATAAATCAAATCACTTGTGTTCTTATTGTAATAATCTATTTCACCTGTTACCCTGTTATTAAATAATCCAAAATCTATCCCCACGTCAACCTGTCTTGATTTTTCCCACCTTAATTCAGGATTACCGAGTTGTGTAGTACTTAAAGCTGAAGCCCCCCCATAGCGTACCCCGCCCCAAAGACTACGCGAAGCAAAATCTCCAAAACCTTCAGCATTGCCCGAAAGTCCCCAACTACCCCGTAATTTTAAAAAACTCAAGACAGATGATTTCTGAAGAAAACTTTCTTCGCTTACTATCCATCCTGCTGAAACTGCAGGGAAGTATCCATACTTTCTATTTGCACCAAATCTTGATGAACCATCTGTTCTTCCGCTAAGGCCTAAAAGATATTTATCTGCGAACTTATAATTGACCCTAGCAAAATAAGATAGAAAAGAAGAGTTACTTGATGAAGAAGTTCCTCCTGTTATTTCGCCAGCGCTAGCCAGTTTCTGCAAGGCATCTACCGGGAAATCCTGCCCATACACCTGGGCTTGCTCAGAACTATACTCCTGGTAAGCCATTCCCGCAGTTGCGCTGATGTCATGATTGAGACCAAAGGTTTTATTAAATGAAAAATAATTGTTGCTGGTAAAATTCAGGGAGCGGTACCAATCTGATTCTCCGTAACCATTAATGCCTCCGCCATTGACAGTTTGAGCTCCGTAAAACTGATCATCATTCTGATTTTGAATATCAAGGCCAAATTCACTTGTTAAAGATAAAGAGGGAATAATTTTATAAGTTCCCGACAGATTTCCGATATTCCTATAAATTTTTGAAAGATAGTGACCAAATGCTATATCTACCAAAGGATTAGAATATGTAGTTACTGGTTCATTGTATATGTTACCTTCTTCATCTCTTACAGGCGTTATAGGAGATAAAGCTACAATCTGCATAGGAGTACTAAAGTCATTATCAGACGCAACCCGTCCGGAATTTGTTTGAGACAAATTTAAATTAGCGTTGATTTTAAATTTACTGCTTACATTATGCTCAATATTGATTCTTCCTGAAATTCTTTTGAAGTTATTACCAATTAGTATTCCGTTCTGATCATTGATTGATCCGCTTAAATAAAAACGGGTTTTATCATTGCCACCTGCAGCAGAAACATCTACTGCATATGTTCGGGCATCATCATTAAAAGCTAGTTTTTCCCAGTTTGTATTAATGTTACTGGTTCGCCAATTTGCATAACCGGAAATAGCATCCAGCGTTTGTTCTGCATATTCGAGGGTAGAATTAGGATAATTGGCTGAATCAGTAGGATCATAGCCTGATGCAAGATCAGAGTTTATAGCCGCTTCTCTCAGTAAATCAACGTATTCTTTTGCATTAAGAAAACCACGCAAATGTGTAGGTTTATTAAATCCATACTGGGAGTTAACCTGGAAATTCGTTCTTCCTGATTTGCCCTTTTTAGTAGTAATCAATATTACCCCGTTTCCTCCTCTCGAACCGTAAATAGCTGTAGCTGCGGCGTCCTTTAAAATATCAAAAGACTCAATATCATTAAAGTTGATATCTGCCAAAGGATTTCCGGAAAAGGAAGAATTATTAATAGGTATTCCATCAACTACATACAATGGATCGTTGGAAGCGCTTATAGAGCCGGCCCCTCTGATTCTAACCTTAACACCTTCGCCAACCTTTCCATTGTTCGCTTCCACAAAAACACCTGCTGCCCTGCCCTGCAGTGCCTGCGTAAAATTAGGTACAGGAATGTTTGCTACATCTGCACCCTTTACTTTTACCACACTTGAGGTTATTTCCTTTTTAATAGCTTGCCCGTATCCAACCACAACTACCTCACTTAAAGTAGCTTCACCTGGTGATAGCTTTACCGGTGAAGATGCTGCTGATGCTGCAATTTCTATTGGCTTATAACCTACAAAACTTATCACTAGCTTAGAATTTGAAGGGACACTTAAGCTATATGATCCATCTTCGGCTGTAGCAGTAGAAATATTGGTATTATTCTTTACCGAAACGGTAGCACCACTGACAGGTGTATTATTTCTCTCATCAATTACTTTTCCTGAAATTCTTGTTTGTGCATAAATAAGTTGCACCTGAAAAATTCCAAATAATAATAGGAGTAGATTTAGTTTTCTCATGCTTTAATTGTTTTTCGTTAACAATATCTTCAAAAATATCGTACTAATGATAAAATTATAAAAAAAAAAGAATATTATTATTTGTGATCCAAAAGGAAATTGGCAAGAAGAGAAGTTAAAGTTACCAATAAAAATTATTAAATGAGTAAAAAATCCTACAAGCGTGAAAACAGATATATTTAATTAAAGGTTTTCACGAATAGTATTTACTATTTCTGCAATACTATGTTTCTCCATGCATTTAAAATGTCCTAACGGGCATTTCCTATAACCTATTTTACTGCATGGCCGGCACCACAATCCGGTAATTTGAAATAACTCATTTGCTGCCATTATTTTTCCATAGTAAGGTGTCATACCAAAGGAAGGCACTGTGTTTCCCCAAATACTTATAACAGGCTTTTTGAAAGCAGCAGCTATGTGCATCAGACCTGTATCATATGTTATTATAAGCTTTGCTCTTCGTACAAGGTCTGCACTTTCGTTCAGGTTAAATTTACCACAGGAGTTATATACTTTTACAGGATCAACAGAAGCAATTTCATCACCCGTCATCCTGTCTTCCGGGCCTCCCAACAAAATAACAGGATGATCAATTTTTGTACATAGCTCTTTTAATTTATGTACCGGAAGTTTTTTGGTATTCAGAGCAGCGCCAATTACTATACCTATATATCCTAATGATTGGGCAGTTGGTATATGATCATTAGGAACTATATCTTTCTCCGGAATAAAGTAATCAAGCCCTTTTCCGTCATTCTTTACGCCAAAAGTTATTACAGTATCAAGGTAGCGATCTACTATATGTACCTTCGGCATTATATTTATTTTCAGTGCAGTTAAGAGCCATTTTTCTATATTTAATTTATTATAAGAAAAAGAAGGCACTTTTTTTAAAGCTCTTTTTACTTTCAGCGTTCGCAGGTTGTGATGAAGATCTAGGATGCAATTATAGTTCTCCTGTTTTAAGCGTTTAATTACGTTATCAAGATCATCGTTTAGTAAATAAATTTTATCAACGTAAGGATTATCCTCAATTATTCCCTTAAAATTATTTTTGGTAAGGTAATGTACTTCTGCACCCGGAACCTGTTTTTTCAAACACCGTATAACAGGTGTCGTAAGAACAATATCACCAATAGAAGAAAAGCGGATAATTAAAAATTTCATTTAGTGAAGATTTGCCCCTAACCCTAAAGGAATTATTTACTTAAGTGTTTTCATTATGAATTGAGCGTTGAACACTGAAAATTGAGAATTTGAAACATTCCATAACAACAGTCAATTTTCAATTTTCAACAAAAGAAAGACTTTTATATCCCACTTCAGGGGCTATTGGATTTCCACGTACATTAAATCTTTGCTGAATGTTTCTTTTGTAAAATATGCAGCTATCCATGCTATTACCATTATTATGACTGCTGTAATAATGCCCCCGGTAATAAAGTTAGTTGCTTCTCTTAACCATTTAAATAACATAATGATTAATGGCAAAGAACCCCGAACCATATTGGGGACTGTGGTAGCAGCGGTCGCTCTTAAATTTGTACCAAACTGCTCCGCTGCCATAGTTACAAAAATAGCCCAGAAACCGGTTGAAAAACCAAGGCCGCAACATAGCAGGTACATAGTTGCAGCTGAACCGCCATTTTGCATAAAGAACATAACCATAAATATCATGGTTAAAACATAAAATATAAATAGCGCTTTTCTTCGGCTTTTTAACGCCTGGCTTACAAAACCAATTGCTATATCACCCGATGAAATACCAATGTAAGCAAACATAATAGCCTTTCCAGGATCTATTGCTTCAGCTATGCCCATGCGTGTACCAAACTGATCAGAGAAGGTAACCAATACACCTATTACAAACCATGTAGGCAAGCCTATTAAAATACTTCTTGAGTACTTGAAAAACCTTTCTTTATTTGTGAAAAACATAAAGAAGTTGCCCCGGCTCACGTTCATTTCCTTTACCTGTTTAAACATTCCACTTTCAAATACACTTACACGCAAGACTAATAACAGCAATCCCATTACGCCCCCGATATAATAACATATACGCCAGTCAAATTCTCTGGAAATAAAGTAAGCAACAACGGCACCGGTTAATCCTAAACCCGCAACCATAGAAGTACCTAAACCACGTTTTTCTTTCGGCAACAGTTCAGACACCAGTGTTATGCCCGCACCGAGTTCGCCTGCCAATCCTACACCTGCAATGAATCGCAACAGAGCATATTGAGTAACGGTTTGTACCATTCCATTGGCAATATTGGCAAGCGAATACAATACTATAGAACCGAATAAAACACTTAATCTTCCTTTTTTATCACCCATCACTCCCCAAAGAATACCTCCAAGCAGCAATCCTACCATTTGTACGCTTATAATAAACTCGCCGCTGGTTAATACCATTTCTTCAGATAACCCTAAAGAACGAAGACTTACTTTCCGGATTATTCCAAACAACAGCAAATCATAAATATCAACAAAATATCCAAGAGCGCCTATAATAACAGGTATGGATATTATTCCATAAGTATGTTTATCCATCAGAAGGATTATTTTGCTTATTTAATTTTAGTGGCTGATCTCGAAAATATTTTTATTAAAACAGGAAGTGTGGTCACAAGCACAATACCCAAAACAATAACTTCGAGGTGTTCCTTAAGATCAAACCCAAATTGATTTAAAATAAATTTTTGCAAAAAATGGCCTGCTAATAACATTGCAGCAACCCATGCAATACTGCCGACCATATTATAATAAGTAAACTTCTTCTTATCCATATCAACAACCCCGGCAATTATAGGAGCAAAAGTGCGGATGATAGGCAAGAACCTGGCGAAAATAATAGCAGTTCCACCATGCTTTTCATAAAACTCATGTGCCTGGTTGAGATATTTTTTTTTGAAAAAAAACGTGTCTTTACGATGATACAAAAAAGGACCGCTTTTCTTACCAAACCAAAACCCGACATAATTACCTAAAATACCCGCCAGTGATATCAGTACCATCAATATCAGCAGGTGCAAAAATTCATTGCCT
>JAABUR0100005188.1_pt1 | contig 16789 bp, 16 predicted proteins | sample 5560091 | NCBI WGS metagenome assembly JAABUR01 (sample SAMN10711879, study PRJNA513375) | rock metagenome | isolation source: Antarctica rocks | place: Antarctica: Victoria Land, University Valley sud | reverse complement strand
TCGGGGGAGCTGAAGAGCGGCACGACCTCGATCCCGTCGGGGTCGGCGCCCGCCTCTTCGGCCATCCGCTGGATGAAGCGGTCATCGAGGAGCATGCTCATGTCCTCCGAGGCCGCGTCCGTACGCCATCACGCCGGCGTGTGCGCCGGCGTGATGGCGGCGTCGTTCGTAGCAACAGGCCCCTCGCTATTGAGTCCGTCCTGGCGCTGCACCAGGCGGTGCGGGGCGCTCAGGTGCAGGTTGACCACGGGTCCCTTGAAGGGCAAGGTCTCGATCTCGCCGGGGAGGAATTGATGGTACGCTACCTCGATCGCACCGAATACCTTGAGCTCCCGAGCCCGCAGCTTCGGCGTTTTGGGTATTCCCTCGCGCAAGCCAGCCCGCGCATCGTCCACCGCTCCCCCGGAGCGATCCCGCGAACGATTAGCGTCATTCAACCCTTTTATCCTTTCGTCGACCTTGCTCGTACCTCTTGCCGAAGACGAGGAAGCGTCGCTCGCGCGATCCCGATGGCGACAGCATAACCCGCGGGCGAGGACGGCGCATCCGCCCAATGAGCTAGTCTTGGAACTTCCTTTTCGATTGGAGAACGGGCTTCCCTGGAGAGACCGCGGTCGACCAATGCGCTCTATCCGCGAGTCACAGGCGCTCAGGCGCGGGTTGTCCAGGCGTCCATTGATTTTGTTTATATTTTCTTGACAAACTTCGTATATTTCCTTAACCTACTCCGGCGGCTGGAAAATACCGGCCTGTAAACCAGACGATGGAGAGGAGGCGCCACATGATCGCAGCTAATGGGATACAACCCAACGCGGCCCCGGCATTTGCGGGCCACTACTGGCTGCGGCCAGGCGTTCTCGATGCCCATCGGCGCGGCCGGTACTGCGGGATGCTACGTCCCGTGAGTCGAATGGCCATCCTGTTGCGGAACTGGTAGACAGCCGGTTCGCGACATCGGGTTCCGGCAACCGCCGGGCCTGTTTCCACTGTTCGGGGACGTAGCTCAGGGGTAGAGCGCCGCCTTGTCAGGGTGGAAGGCGACGGTTCGAGTCCGTTCGTCCCCGCAGGAACGGCAAGCATCCATGTAACCACGAAGGAAGAGAGGTGAGGCAAGATGAAGCTGGCTGAAGCCCTGGCGAACAGGGCGGACTTGCAGAAGAGGCTGGAGCAGATGCGCGGGCGGCTCGCGCAGAGCGCGCTGGTGCAGGAGAACGAGAGTCCTCCGGAGGACCCGCGGGAGCTTCTTCTGGAGATGGATCGGCTGCTGACGGAGTTGGAAGGATACGTAGAGCGGATCAACCGCACCAACCTGGGCGCGACCCTGGAGGACGGGACGACGCTCACGGCGGCGCTCGCCAGGCGGGACGTTCTCGGGCTGCGGTACGGGTTGCTGCGGAGCCTGGTGGACACGGCTTCCAACAGGATGCCGCGCTACGGGCGGGCGGAGATCCGGACCCTCGCGACCGTCGAGGTCGGGCCGCTGAGGCGCCAGATGGACGAGGTGGCGAAGGAGAGGCGGGATCTCGACACAAAGATCCAGGCCGCCAACTGGACCACAGAGTTGATGGAGTAGACGAAGGATAAGGAGCACGACGAGCAGGTAGCCCGCGTTTCAGGGGTTGGTAGCGAGCGCAACCGCACATGGTGCACACCGTGACAACGGTTCTGACGTGTTGGGGCGGCATGGTAGGGTTCGATTCCCGTTCTCATCGTTAGCCCAGCATCGTCACACGGGCACCGGGTACGATTCATCGTAACCACCGGGCGTTGGACCATCTCCGAGTGGGTGAGGGGAGGGAGAGGGTCTCCCTCGATGGGACAGGGGCAGGTCGTGCTCCCCGGAAGGAGAGAACAATGATAACGGGAACTGACCTGATCGAACACGGCTGGCCTCAGGGTAAGGCCATTGGTCTGGCCCTGAAGGCGGCTACGCAACTGCGCGACAGGGGCATGGACGAAGATGAGATCCTGCGCCAGCTCGAAAAGGCGCGCATCACGCCCGCCCCGGAAGTAGACGAAACCCTCGTCCCGCTCGCCCGCGAGTGGGAGAGCATCCGGGCCGCCGAAGCCGTACCAGCCGACGAGCTGCGTGACGAGGCCATCCCCTACGAAGTGTGGGGCTCCGGCCTCATCGAGCAGAACACCACGGCCCAGATGGAGGGCGCTATGCGCCTCCCCGTCTCCGTCGGCGGCGCTCTCATGCCAGACGCCCACCTCGGCTACGGTCTCCCCGTAGGCGGCGTCCTCGCCACCGAAGGCGCGGTGACACCGTGGGCCGTGGGCGTGGACATAGCATGCAGAATGCGACTTTCGGTATTTGAAGTGTCGGCTGACCTTCTCGATGGGCGGAGGGATGACCTCGCTGACGTGCTGCTGCGGAACACGAACTTCGGGGCTGGCTCCAAGTACAAGGAAGGACGCCGTCCGGAGCACGAAGTCCTCGACGACCCCGCATGGGGAGCCACATCTTTCGTGAAAGGACTCAAGGACGAAGTAAAGCCAGACGACTCGCATCTTTTCAAACAGTGGATCGACTTCTATGCGGACCCGGCGGTCGCGGACATAAACCACAGGTACGCCGACCTCATAGACTGCCTCGCCGAACGCGCAGGCAAGGACGAGCTTCTTCGTATGGAGGACCACTTCATGACGAGCTGTCAGGTGGAGCACATGTTCTGGAGCATGGCCTACTCCCTGGAAGACTGGCCAGTCTAGCAACGTACTCCGAGAGTTGGATCTCCGATTTTTCCTGTGCGTTTTCAGGTCGCGGTGTGTGCTGAAACCTGTTAATTTGGGATCTCAACGTCCGTAGCATGGGAGGACACTTTGATCAGAGAGACTAGCCGCCGGACGCGGGATGCTTTTGACGAAGCGGAGGAACAGGCCAGGGATCAGGTCGAGCAGTTCCGGGTAGACCCTCGGGATTTCCTCTCGGCCCGCGAGCGTGGCGGCTCCGCCGGGACACGCATAGAACAGCGCACAGCCTCGCTGGGTGACGCGGCGGAGATCCTGAACCGCAGCTTCCCTGAAACGGGAGAGTCGGGACGGTTTATCAACGCCATCTCGCCGGTCGTGATCCCGAACCGCCAGTCCCTGTTCTGGCGCCTGATGCCGATAGGGATGATGGTGGTGTTCGCCCTGCTCGGCGTGCTCGTGACGCTCGTCGTAGCCGCCCTCGGCGGCGGTATCGTCCTGGCGATCTTCGGTCCCCATCTGTGGGTGCTGCTCATCCTGCTGGCTCTCTTCGGATGGTGGCGCCAGAGCGTGGTGATGGTCCCTGATGGTTGCAAGGCGGTGATCACACGCTTCGGCAAGCTGGAAGAGGTAGTGGACGCGGGGCGCAAGCTCCTCTTCAACCCGTGGAAGCAGGTCAGCTATCTGGTCAACACCGCCCGCGAGTACCCGTACAACGCGCCGGTGCGCGAGGCCCCGACCGCGAGCCGGGTGAACGCGAGCGTTGACCTTTTCCTGCAGTTCCGCATCGAGGAGCCAGCCGAGTTCATCTTCACCGTCGGCGGGGTCAAGGGCTTCTCGGACAAGCTGGAGAACGCGATCAGCGAGGTCACGCGGGCCCTGATCTACGAGCAGCGCGCCGAGGATATCTACGACCTCGTCGGCGAGAGCACCCAGAAGTTCATCGACTCCCTGAACGAGCAATTCCTCCCTGCCGTCCGCTTCACCAACGCCAACATCACCCACGCCGAGCCAGCCAGCCAGGAGTACAGGATGGACCTCGCCGCACCCGAGATGGTGCGGGTGGCGAAGGAGGCGTACACCTACGAGTACGAGCTTCAGCTCCGCAAGGAGCAGGATGAGGGAGATCTCAACAAAGAACTGGCTTCCCTGCGGGAGACGCTCTCCGCGATACAGGCGGAGATCGCCAGCTACCAGGCCCGTATAGACACGGCCCGCGAGCAGGAGACCAACCGCGCCAACGCCCGCGCCCGCGAGCGGATGGTCGAGGCCGAGAGCGAGGCAAACGCGAATGCGGCGCTGCTCGAAGCCCAGGCTCTGGATATCCGGGCGGTGAGCGGGGCTGCGGCGCCGGAGATACTTGAATACCGCTTCCAGCAGGACGTTCTGGAGCGGCTGGAGGCGGTGGCCGAGCGGCTGCCGCAGGTGGTCCAGATAGGCTCGAAGGACGGGCAGGAGTCGGTCGATTTCCTCGCCATCGCGCGGCGCATGATCGGGACCGGCGACGAGCCGCTGTTCTCACCGGCTGATATGCAGGCGATCCGGGACCGCCTGGAGGAGATAAAGGTCCGCATCCGCGAGCGCGAGCGAGAGATAGAGGGCCTCAAGGCCGAGACGAAGGCCGAGCCCGAGGTAGATACGCCTGAACTGGTCGCCGAGGACGCGACCGCAGATAGGGTCGAGGAGATCCGTCAGTCCGTCACGGACGAGGCTGTGAAACGCCGGGTGGAGCAACTCGGCCACGATGGTGACGGCGGAGAGGAGACACCATGACGGTCGCCCAGGGCGCGCAGTTCTCGAAGATCACCGAGGTCGTGACCGGCTGGTCCGGCGTGCGGCGTTTCCTGCGCGGCGGTGACGCGGGGCAGATCGTACCCGTCGTCATCCCGAAGGACCGCCGCCGCTACGGCTGGCTGTTCCTGCTCGGCCTCGCCGTCTACCTACTCGGCGTCGCCATATTCTCAGGGAGCGTGGCGGTCGGGATTCTGGTCGGCCTCGTGGCGTTCCTGTTCCTCGCGCTCGCCCTGCTGTGGTTGTGGCGGGGCGCGATCATCGAGATCGAACAGGGAACCACGGGCGTCCTCTCCCGATACGGAAGGGTCACGGGAACGCTCTCACCGGGACGTCACTACCTGTGGTGGCCGTGGGAGAAGGTCGAGTACGTGGTGGATACGGCGACCGAGATCCCATATCTGGCCCCCGTCGCCGTCTGCCCTACCCGGGAGAACGTGCCGCTGAAGGCCATAGAGTTCTTCCTGAAATTTCGCATCACCGACCCCGTGGCCTTCGTGCGGACCATCGGGGCTTCGAACTTCGACCTCGTGCTTTCGAGCGCGGTGCAGGACGCCATCAGGCAGCGCAGCCGACAGGTGAGTACGGAGAAAGCATACGACCTGCGCGGCTCGGACGTGGGGGACATGCAGAATTACCTGAACCGCCAGCTCGCGGGCTACGGGGTGCGCATCCTGGGGGCGAACATCCCGGACGTGCAGCTTCCGGACCAGTACCAGCAGCACCTGGCGACCCGCGAGCGCGTCGCCAAGGAGCTGGCCGCCTACGAACGCGAGTGGGAGCTCACCCGCAAGCGCCGCATAGACACGCTCCTGATGGAGATAGAGCGATCCAAGAAAAATCGGGACGCACGCCTGATCGAGGTGAACGAAGCCCGCAACCGCGCCCGCCAGGACGTGGCCCGCATGCTGGAGGAAAAAGAGACAGAGGCCCAACGGGTCCGCCTGGACATCGAGACCCGCGGACGCGCCGCGCTCACCGAGGCGGAGAACGAGGCGACAGCCCTGCGTCACCTGGGACAGGCCCACAGGGACAACCGGGCCGTCGTGCAGTACGAGCTCGCCCGCCGCCGCGTCGAGGTCGGCGCGCGCCTGATGCGCCACGCCCCACGCCCGCTCCTGGTGCAGGGAGAAGGCGGCGAGTCCTCCGGGCTCTCCACCCTCCTCCTTGCCAGGATGCTGCCGACCCTCACCCAGAACGGCCCGGCGAACCCGCAAGGCGCCCGCGACGCGCTGGGCGAAGCCGCGAGGGGCTTCACGGAGAACGGAGAGTAGGATGAGCCGTATAATTTCGTAACCTACGAGAGAAACAGAGGAACTGGCCCCGCAGGTACAGGAAGCTATCAACCGCTATTGCGTGCCGGGCATGGCCGTGGAAGCCTTTGAAGAATGCGATGCACTGTCCGCACCCGCGAGAATAGGATCGTGTTCCGGAGCTTTGATAGTTTCACCGAACTATCGGATGCGCACAGGGAAGGAGCATCGCCATGACCGATGCCACGCAGGGGGTCCGCGGCACCCAGGGGGCGGGCGGAACTCTGCTCGTGGGCCGGGCTGCGGTGATAACGGGAGCGTCGTCGGGCATCGGGAGGGCTACCGCCCTGGCGCTCGCTGGTGCTGGCGTCCGTGTCGGCCTCGCCGCCCGCAGGGCTGAGCGTCTTGAAGAGCTCGAGAAGGAGATTGGCCGGGCCGGTGGAGAGGCAATCACCATACCCACAGACGTGACTGACTACGGGCAGGCTGAGGCGATGATCCGCCACGCCGAGGGGACATTTGGCGGAGTGGATGTGCTCGTAAACGTCGCCGGCGTCATGCTGCCCGCACCGATAGCCAAGGCCGACCCGGCTGACTGGCGTAGGATGGTGGACGTGAACCTTGTCGGCGTGCTACACGCCACCCGGGCCGTCCTCCCAGGCATGCTCCAGCGGGGTGGCGGACACATCGTCAACGTCTCCTCGACTTCGGGCCGTACCCATCAGCCCCTGTTCTCGGTCTACGCGGCGACCAAGCACGGACTCGGTGCCTTCACCAATATTCTACGCAAAGAGGTACATCCCAACCGTGTCCGCGTCACGCTCTTCGAGCCGGGAGCGACCGAGTCCGAGCTCGGTTCTCATGTGGACCCCGAGATTATGGAGTCTCTACGGGACTCCATGAGCAGCGTGGAATTCCTCAAGGCGGAGGACGTGGCCCAGGGCATCCTCTGGACGCTCGCCCAGCCCGACCGCATAAACGTCAACGAAGTTCTATTCCGCCCTACCGACCAGCGGGACTGGTGATCGGCTCCGGCAAGTTCTTGCGCGGCGCAGGATGGGAGATCCACGCTTGGCGGGACGGTTATCTCTAATGATCCGTCCGCGCGGCCGAGCCGCGCACGACGAGCCTGGTTGGCAGCAAGACCTGTGTCTCTGGCGGCTCTTCTTCGCGGAGCTGGGCTATTAGCATCCGTCCGGCCCGCAGGCCCTTCTCGACGTGCGGCTGGTGGATGGTAGTGAGGGGCGGGTTGGCGCGGGCGGCCTCGGGAACGTCGTCGAAGCCGACAACCGAGATGTCTTCGGGGATGGAGAGGCCAGCTTTCTTCACCGCTTCCATGAAGCCGAACGCGAGCTGGTCGCTGGTCGCGATGATGGCTGTCGGACGTGGGGCAAGCGCGAGCAGGGCTTCGGCGGCTTCTGCGGCCATACCTGGAACGTTCTCCGCGCACTCGTAGACTGGCACGTCGGCCCAGGAGATCCCTGCCGCCTCCAAGGCCGATTCGTAGCCCCTGAGCCTTGCGCAGTTCGGCAGGTAGGTGGCGGCGTGTTGCTTGTCAATATCGGCAAAACCGCTTTTTGAGTCTTTGTCGAGATCGAAGGAGACGACGCCGAAACTCCTGTGGCCGAGGCTGGTGAGATGTTCGGCGGCGAGCCTGGCGGCGGCCTCGTCGTCTATCCCGATGGAAGGGACGCCTTCTATCGGGGGCTGATCCACGAGCACGGCGGGCATCTGCCTGCGGAGCGTGGCCTCGACGAGGGGATCGTCTTCAGCCATGCAGAAGATCACGAACCCATCCACCGCCGCGCTCATGAGGATCTCCGGGTCCCGCTGCCCGAGCGAACCGCCGGGGATGAGCAATAGCCCCAGGCCAGCTTCCTCCGTCGCCACCGAGACCCCCTCGAAGAACATCACCGCTGCGGGATCTGCGAACGCGTACGAGAGGCGATCCGTGTACAAGGCTCCTATCGCCCCCGTGCGCTGCTTCCTCAACCCGCGCGCCGTGGGATCGGGACCAGCATACCCCAGCCGTCGAGCTGCCTCGAATACTCTCACTCTGAGTTCCTCGGAAAGTTGATCCGGGCGGTTATACGCATTCGATACCGTTGCCCGCGAAACCCCGACCTCCGCAGCCACCTCCTTCAACGTCGCCCGGCGCCCGGAAACCCTCGAAGTTTGCCGGGCTTTCGACGATTCGGGGTTGATATCCATACCCACTATGATATCTTTACTTAAACGATTTAGTAAAACGGTTTAGAAGAGGCAGTAATGATCGGGTACATGAGCGTTTACGAGCAGGTCGAGGCGGATTTCGAGCGTGCCTGGTGGAGGGCGTTGTTCGGGCGGCTGGTGGCCTGGATACGTGGGGATGCGGATCGTTTGCGCGCTTTCCACGAGGTCAGGAAGGCGCGGCGGGCGGACAATCGGGTCCATCTGGGCCGGAGGGTCGTCGAGGTTTCGAGGATAGATGGTAGTGTGGGGCGATGGCGGGATTTCGACAGGAGTTTCATGCCGGTGAGGTCGAGCGCGGGCGCGAGGTGGAAGCGGGTTGCGCTTGCGTTCCACAAAGGCGTGGAGTTGCCCCCTGTGACTTTGAGCAAGATCGGGGATTCCTACTTCGTCGAGGATGGTAACCACCGCGTGAGCGTGGCCCGCTATCAGGGCGTCGAGATGATAGACGCCGACGTTACCGAGTTCCGTCCGCTGCTCGCGGCGCCGGAGGTCAGCAAGGTCGCGGAGGGCGTCTGCGATCTCGGCTGTGAGCAAGGAAGGAGACTGGTGCCGGGATGTTCGCTTGGCGTGATCTGCGGGTAGCGCGTTACGCGGTGATCGCCGTTTTCTTCCTGAACGGGTTCATGCTGTCGAACTGGTTCGTGCGGATACCGGCGGCGCAGGAGAAGCTCGGCCTGACCGAGGGAACCCTGAGCATCGCGCTACTCGGCACGGCCATCGGCGCGCTCGCATCAATGTCGGTGGCCGGGTGGCTCGTGACGCGCCTGGGCAGCAGGCCGGTAGTGGTCGTATGCGCTGTGCTTCTGTGCCTGGCGCTCACGCCGCTTGCCCTGGCTCCGAGCCTCCCTTTGCTTGTCGTGGCGATGGTCTTTCTCGGAGCTTCGAACGGAACGCTTGACGTGTCGATGAACTCCCAGGCGGTTGTGGTAGAGGAGGGATACGGGCGGCCGATCATGTCTTCATTCCACGCCGCCTTCAGCCTCGGAGGTCTTGCTGGAGCTGTCGGTGGCGGCCTGATCGCAGCCCGCGGCATCGGCATCGAACCCCATCTACTCGGCGTGAGCGTCGCGGGTCTCGCCGCCGCGCTGGTCGTTACCCGGGCGCTTCTGCCAGCGGATGCAGACAGGGGAGGCGAGGCGGAGCCAGCCTTCGTCCGCCCGACGCGTGCCCTGGCCGCCCTCGGCATCATCTCCTTCTGCGTTCTGCTCGGCGAGGGCGCGATGTCCGACTGGAGCGCGGTATATCTGAACGACACCCTCGGAACCGGCCCTGGGTTTGCCGCCGCGGGTTTCGCCGCGTTCTCGCTAGCGATGGCGGCGGGCAGGCTCTCTGGCGACGTGCTCCTCTCCCGCTTCGGCGCAACGACCGTCGTGCGCTTCTGTGGCGTCCTCGCCGCCGTGGGGCTCGGTACTTCGCTGCTCGCGGCGCAGCCGATTCTCTCCCTCGTCGGTTTCGCGTGCGCGGGAGCCGGGTTCTCCGTAGTATTCCCCGCCGCCCTCAGCGCAGCCGGTCGCTCGCAGGAGATGCCCACCGGCCCCGCGCTTGCGGCGGTCTCCACCACTGGGTACTTCGGGTTCCTCGTCGGCCCACCGACCATCGGATTCGTTGCCGAAGGCGTCGGACTCGGCGCTGGCCTCTTCGTGGTTGTAGGGCTCAGCGCGGGCATCGCGCTCCTGGCCGGGGCGGTTCGGGACGCGGGTGCGAAAGGTTAGAAGCCATACCGGACGTTCGGGAATTTCTGTTCGTGATGGCGAAAATATTGCCGCGGGGACTGGTTCTTCCGGGCTGCATAGCCGTTCGCGGTGGTAGACTCGCCCGCCGGATAAGCGGCACGCAAAGGCTGGGCTGTATGTTCTCGGGTGGTCGTTCCATAGTTGGTAAGGGGGCGCTCCGGGCGCGGGAGATGGCCGGCGCCGTGCCGCCCACGGGCCTCGTCGTGCTCCCCATTTTCTCCGTGCAGCTCGGGGCGGCCATCGCGAAGGGGCTGTTCGACTCTCTCGGGCCGGGCGGAACCGTTTTCCTGCGCATCGCTTTCGCAGCCCTCGCGGTGCTCGTGCTTTGGCGGCCAGGATTACGCGGGTACGCCGGACGGGAGTACCTCCTCGCGGCGCTCTTCGGCCTGACGCTGGCCGGGATGAACCTCTCCATCTACATGGCCTTCGACCGCATACCGCTCGGGATAGCCGTGACGCTGGAGTTCATCGGGCCGTTGACCGTCTCGGTCGCTGGCTCCCGGCGAATCCTCGACCTGCTCTGGGTCGTGCTGGCAGCGGCCGGGATTCTGTTGCTCGCGCCCCTCGGCGTTTTGGGCGACACGAACCTGGACCCCGTTGGCGTGGGGTTCGCGCTCGTGGCCGGCTCCCTCTGGGCCTGCTACATTCTCCTCAGCACCAGGACGGGCCGCGCGTTTCCGGGCATGGCGGGGCTCGCGATCGCGCTGTTCGTAGGGACGGTCGCATTGCTGCCCGTCGGCGTGGTGAGCGCCGGGGCGGCGATGCTCGACCCGGGCCTGCTCCTCGCCGGCCTCGCGGTCGCGCTCCTCTCCTCGGTCGTCCCCTACTCGCTGGAGCTCGAAGCGTTGCGGAGGCTGCCTGCCCGCGTCTTCGGGGTGCTCATGAGCCTGGAACCAGCGGTCGCAGCCCTGGTCGGTTTCCTGGTACTCGGTGAACAACTCGGTCCCCGCGCCCTCTCGGCAATGGCGCTGGTGACGCTCGCCGCCGCCGGAGCGTCGCGGTTCGCCGGTAGTAGATAGACCTGGAAAATCGGCTACCTCGCGACCCTCCACAACTTCACGTCGGGGGAGCCGCCAAATGGCTGGTACACGAAGTTCTTGATGAACGGTTCTATGAGGCGGACCTCACCCTCGAAGTACATGGGGGCGCGGCCTGCGTCTTCTTCGATCAGGAGCCGCTCCACTTCGAGTAGCATGTCCATGCGCTTGGGGAAATCTGTCTCTTTCCGCGCCTGATCTATCTGAACACTGAAAAGGCTATTTCTGCCACTCGCGGGAGACTACTACCTCGACCTCGACAGGAACTTTCGCCAGCAGATCTTCCCCGGCCCGCGTCATGGCTGTCTTCGTCTTCTCAGAGATTTCATCGGCGAGATCTTCGCGGCACTCGACGACAAACTCGTCGTGGATGGAGTTTATGAGCCTGGCGTCATGCCCGTCGAGCGCGTCGCTGACGTAGCCGAGCGCGAGCTTGGCGATGTCGGCGCTCGCGCCCTGTATCGGGTAGTTCATAGCCTCACGCCGCATGGCGCCGCGGTCGTCTGAGACGGGATCGTTCCCGAACTTGCGGATGCGGCCAGATAGCGTACGCAAGGTGCGGTCGCGTGTCGCCCGGTTCGCTGTTCTTTGCAGGAACCGCTGCACCATCGGGTAGTTGGCGAAGTACTCGTCTATGAGCTGGCGTCCCCTGTCCTCGTCCGTGCCGAGCTGGGCTGAGAGGCTCTTCGCGCCCCTGCCGTACATCAGGCCAAAGTTTATGCGTTTGGCGTCGGAGCGCTGGTCCTTTGTGACCGCCTCCATCGGGACACCGTACATCGAGGCAGCCGTGAGACGATGCAGATCTTCGCCCCGCTGGAAAGCCTCGACGAATGCTGGATCTTCTGAGACCTCGGCCAGGATACGCAACTCTATCTGGGAGTAGTCTGCGATGACCAGCACGTTGCCTTCTTCCGCCACGAAGCAGCGCCTGAACTCGTCTTCGTGCGGGATCTGCTGGATATTCGGGTTCGTGCACGCTAGCCGTCCAGTCGGAACCCTGCATTGCAAGAAGTTCGCGTGTATGCGCCCTGTCTTCGGGTGGATGAACTTCGGATACGTCTCCAGATACGTTCCGAGTTTTTTCTGCAATTCGCGGTACTTGAGGAGCGCCTCAGCCGCCGGGTGGTCCACCTTCAGAAGCGTCCACACCTTCGTGTCTGTGAGTTCGATCCCCAGAGAACGGAATGCGTCGGTGATCTGCTTTGGGCTGTTCAGGTTCAGCCGCGGTCCGAGCCCCTCAAGCGGCAGCACGCCGTCAGGCTGCGGGAAGAACGACTCGAGATGCTCCGCCGCCCGGTCCCGGCGCTCGCGCACGGTCTTTTCGAGTTCCTTCCACCGCGCCACGTCCAGCTTCACGCCAGCGAGCTCCATCTCCGAGAGCGCCCCTACCGCCCCGAATTCGATCCCCGCGACGCGTACGAGTTCGTCTTTCTCCAGCTCTTCCGAGAGACGGTCCCGAAGCGGGAGCAGGATGGCAGCGTCCCTGGCGGCGTATTCCAGTTGCGCCTCAGAGAGGTCGCCTGACCAGTCATCCTTCCTTATCGACTTGTCCACCTGTTCGTCCAGGTAGCGTTCCGCTATCGCTTCGAGCGAATAGGATGCTCCCCGCGCGCCGCCGTCCAGAAGCTGCGCCGCGAGCATCGTGTCGAAGAGGGGCGAGAGCCGGATGCCGTGCTCGTCGCACAGGAAAGCGTAGTCGAACTTCGCATTCTGGAGAACTTTGACCGGGCCGTCCTCCAGGATCTCCTTGAGCGGGGAGAGATCCTTGACCCCGAACACGTCGATCACGAACGTCTCGTCCGCAGTGGAGATTTGGAGCAGGCGTATCCGCCCGTCGCGGGGGCTGAGGCTGGTAGTCTCGATGTCGACCCCGACGACCTCGGCGTTCTCCAGGGCGCGGGTAGCATCCGCCAGTCCGTCGGGGTCCGAGATCATACGGTAGGTCGAAAGGCTCCTCTCCACGAGGAAATTTTAGCAGGGGAGGGACGACGTTATGGGGAAGAGGGATCACACCCCGCCTCCCCGCGTGAGATAAACTCGGGAGTATGGGCAGCGCATTCAAGATAGGCCGCATTATCGGTATCGACGTGAAGGTCCACTGGACCTTCTTCCTGCTCCTGCTGTTCTTCGGGTATCTGGGATTCCAGAATTCGCAGAGCATAGTGGGGACGCTGGTGACGGTACTGCTCGTGCTGGCGCTCTTTGTGTGCGTGCTGCTGCACGAGTTTGGCCACTCCATCGTCGCCCAGCGGCTCGGGCTCGAGGTGCCTGATATCACGCTGCTCCCTATCGGTGGCGTCGCCCGCCTAAAGAGCCTGCCGGAGAAACCGTGGGACGAGGTCAAGATCGCGGTCGCGGGGCCGCTCGTGAACGTGGTGCTTGCCCCGATCTTCTTCGCCCTCGCGTTTCTGGTGGGCGCGGATCTCACGCAGGTACCGAACCTCATCACGGCGCAGAGTTCGCCCGGCGGTGCGCTCTTCTACCTCGGCGTCATCAACGTCGCGCTCGTCATTTTCAACATGATTCCGGCCTTCCCGCTCGATGGCGGGAGGGTACTGCGCGGCCTGCTCGCCACCAGGCTCGGGGCCGTGCGGGCTACGGATATCTCGGCAGCCATCGGCCAGGCGCTGGCGTTCGGGCTCTTTCTGCTTGCGATACTTGGTCCGAACATCAACCCCGTCCTCGCCCTCATCGCCGTCTTCATCTTCTTCGGGGCGAGCGGGGAGAGCCAGATGGTGCGCCAGCGGGAGGTGACGCGCGGCCTGACCGTCGCCGACGTGATGGGCGTCAGGCGTCGCACCGAGACCGTCACGCCTTACCATAACTTCGGCCAGATCCTCGACCTCGTAGTCCACGGATACCAGACAGATTTCCCTGTAGTTGACGAGGAAGGCAAGCTGGTTGGAATGTTGACGCGCACGGAGATCTTCGCCGCCGTCCACTCCCCGAGCCAGTATCGTAGCGTCAGGGACCTCATGCTCACGGATTTCCCTATCCTCTCACCCAAAGCCGACCTCTTCGCGGACGGCAACCGCATTCTGCAAGAAGGCGGCCTCCGCGCCGTCCCAGTCTGCGACGACGGAACCGTCACGGGTAACCTCGTCGGGATGCTCACAGTGGAAGACATCGGCCAGGCAAGATTGCTGCGCGACCTGCGCAAGCCCAGGTAGAGGGCGCGCCGTGCGCATAGTCTCCCTGCTGCCAGGTGCGACCGAGATGGTCCATTTACTTTCTTCACGGCTCCGGTGACCGGTTCAGAAGATGCGTGGAGCCTTCGCAAGAGCGGGCCAAAGTCTCAGGCTTCGAACGGCTGCGTGCAGATTAGCCTGCTGAACTAACTCCCACCATCCCGGTTGCGATTTTGAATCCGGGGCGTAGCTTCGGGGAAGCACTTTCGCTAGACTTTGCCAGCTATGAGATCCCGGGTCGAAGAGGTGGAGTCGCTGGTTGCCCGCGTGGGGGCTCATCCGGTGTGGGGCTACGCCCACTGCCAGAGGGTTCACGAGTTGGCGAAGGCGCTGGCCGAAGACGAGAGGATGACCTATGACCCGGAGATCCTGCACATCTCCGCGCTGCTGCACGACATCGGGCTGTACAAGGCGTACAACTTGCGTGAGGCTCCGGATCACGCGCGGCGCTCGGCTACGGTCGCTGAACGCATCCTGCGCGACCTGGATTTCTCGCCTGAGGCGACGCGCATTGTGACCGACGCCGTGGTCCATCACCCGCCGGGGGCCAGCCGCGGGCGCACGAGAGAGGCGGCCCTGCTGAAAGACGCAGTGGCCCTCGACTACCTCGGCGCCATCGGGGTGGGACGCGTGCTAGCCATGATCGGGCTCGAAGAAGAAGTTCCAGACCTCCCCGCGGCAGTGAGCCACGCCGAGAGCCTGCACCGCAGCATTCCCGGTTTCCTTATCTTCGAGAGCAGCGCCCACATCGCCCGCGAACGCGCAGTCCAGACCAACAGCTTCCTCGACGACCTCAAAAGCGCCACAGCAAACCTGGAGCTTTTGTAGGTTTCAGAGCATCCAAAGCAAGTACGCGCCCGCGGCGAGGCACAGCACGCCGACGACAAGCATCCTGATGCCCGCAATGACGTGGACGCCGCGTTCGGGGATCGGCCCGATACCGCCGCCCCCGCCGTTCCGGCCGCCGCGCAGTAGGGCGTAGACGCCAAAAGAGGCGCTTACGAGACCCAGGATCAGAAAGAGAATGCCAAAACCGAGGGCTGCGGACACGACAGGCTACCCGTCTTCTATCCTGGCGCCCCGTTCATGATGGACAGGAGCCTGCGGAAGCGGGGGTTGGTACGCAGGGGGGCGAACTCCAGCGCCCGCTCGAAGTGCCCCGCGTCATCCTCGCCAGCCTCGACAGCCTTCTCGATGTAGTCGAGGGCGACGCCGTACTCGCCGCGCCTGGCACGGATACTTGCCAGCGCCGAGAGGGCCGGGGAGTACGAAGGGTCCATGGCGACGGCCCTGGCGAGTAGCTCCTCGGCTGTCTCCAGATCATCCGCCGTATAGTACAGGCTGGCATATGAATACAGGGCTCGCGGGTTGGCGGGGTCTTCCTTGAGCGCCTCCACGAAGTGTTCCTCCGCCGTGGCTACGTCGCCGCCGCGCTCGCACAGGAGGCCGAGTTCCAGGTGCGCGTTCGGGTCGGCCGGATCGAGGTCGAGGACGCTGCGGTAGGCTTCGGCTGCGCCGTTCTCATCGTTAGTGGCGAGCCGCGCCTCTCCCAGGGTGTACAGGTGTCTGACCTCGTCGCGGCCGAGGGCGACCGCCTCTTCGGAGAGCTTGAGGGCTTCTTCGAGGTTCTTCTCCTGGGCGAGGAGGTGGGCCGCTAGTTCGTCCCGGATCTCAGGCGAGCCGGGACAGTCTTCGAGACCACGACGGAAAGCGGCCTCTGCCTCGTCCATGTAGCCGTTGCGGGCGTGGCAGATCCCAAGGTTCGCGTGGGCCTCCCACCAGTCCGGCATCTCGTCTATCACCTCTTCGTAGGCCGCGACCGCCTCGGGATAGCGGCCGAGCATGTCGAGCGAGTTGGCCCTGAAGGTGCGAGCCCCGCTTTCCTGCTCCCCTTCGGGATCCTCGGCGACGGACATGGCGGCTTCGAAGAACTCCAGCGCCTGAGCGTAGTCCGCAGCGTCGAAGAGGGTGAGGCCGGCGTTTATTAGCATATCGGCATCGCCGGGATTCCGAACGGTCCAGCGCTCGAAGGTGGCCTTCGCCAGCGAGCCCTCGCCCATCACGCCATAATAGCGGCCCAGCTCCACGTAGGCGTCAGGGTACTCTGGGTCGGCCTCGATAGCCCGCTCCAGATGGTGTACGATCTTGAACGGCTCGTCCCGCCTGAGCGCCACCAGCGCAAGCCCCATCCTCGGGCCGGCCCACTCCGGATCGAGCTCAAGTGCGTCCAGGAAGCTAGCCTCAGCCTCCTCCAGGCGGTCCAGGTTAAGGAGCGTCCGGCCGACGGCCTCGATGACCTCGGGGTTGTCCGGTGACGACGCCAGCGCCTGCTCGAACCTTGCCAGCGCCTCCTCGAAGAGACCCTCTTCAGATAGAGTCTCGCCCTGCTCCAGAAAATCTTCGTGTTCCATTGCCACAGATTAAACCAGAAAGTGCCTGGGGATAGCGTGTACAGTTTCGTAAGTCCGGAGACCTGATCTGGAAGGAACGCCCTTGAAAAAGCCCCCTATCACCGTGAGGTTGTCCATTCGCTACGGGGATCTCGACCCTTATGGGCACGTCAACAACGCCATCCACCTGATGTTCTTCGAGGAGATAAGGCTTCGCTACTGGCAGGCCCTCGCGGATGAGATCGGCTTCCAGGATCTGGAATCCGGCGACATCCCGGGCGCGCGGTACGTGATCGCCGAGACCACCATCCGCTACAAAGCCCCGATTTTCCTCGACGACAACCTCCACGGCGCGGCCACGATACAAACCATCGGCAACCGCTCGTATTCAATGAACTTCGAGCTACGAACCGGAGAATCGTTCGAGGACGGAGATCTGGCCTGCGAGGGCGCCGCGGCCCACGTATTCTT
>JAABUR0100005187.1_pt1 | contig 16789 bp, 21 predicted proteins | sample 5560091 | NCBI WGS metagenome assembly JAABUR01 (sample SAMN10711879, study PRJNA513375) | rock metagenome | isolation source: Antarctica rocks | place: Antarctica: Victoria Land, University Valley sud | reverse complement strand
CGCGCATGGGCTTGGGCGCGGAGGGACGCCGCGCGAGGGGGATACGACCCAACGGCCAGCTCGGCGATCGCCCACGGAGGTTCCCGACGATCGGCGCAGTCGCCCCGCATTGACATCGAGAACGCCGCTCCGTCGTCGCACAAACGCCGATGACAAGAACCAGACCCACCCCCAGATAACAGCCATTATCCGGAGTGATGCCTCACGCAGCGTTGTCGCGTTATCGGGGCTGTTTCATCATTTGACTTGAAGAGGTACCGTGGCTTATTTGACATTCCATTCGCATTGACATATCAGAATGTAACGAATATGATCAACCCAACAAGGAGGACCTGTATGAGCGACGCGCTTGCTACCATCACATCAGAACGCACAGCGGACGCCGCGACCGGGCAGCGTCTGGAGATCACGGCCAAGTTTTTCCATGGGTTATCTGATCTCACCCGCATGCGAATCGTCGAGCTCCTGCTCGATGAGGGTGAGCAGAACGTGTCAGAACTCGTTGAGGTCCTCGGGCAGCCCCAAAGTCGTATCTCAAATCACCTTGCGTGCTTGCGCTGGTGCGGCTATGTGGAGAGTCGCCGGGACGGCAAATTTATCTATTACCGGGTCGCTGACCCGCGTGTGCGGCAAATCCTTGACCTGGCGCGCGGCGTCATCGCCGACAACGCGGCCTCCATCCTCAGCTGCACCCGAATGTAGAAGACCTGCGGCAACCTGGCCGTCGAGCCAGAGTGACCGCAAACTAGAGGAGATCATTAATATGCACTTTTTCAAATCTGTTGGTGCAGAGCCCGATGCCGATAACACGGACAGAAGTTTCGTGTGGAGCCTCGGCGGCGCCTTGCTTGCCAGCATCTGCTGCGTGGGACCGCTCGTTGCGATCCTCGTGCTCGGAGGGGCTGCGGCCGGCGTGGTCGGCCTCATCCGCTTCAAGCTCGAATTTATCGCCGTCGGACTTATCGTGACCTTGGTGGGAATCAGCTTCTCGCTCCGCAAGAGCAAGCGCTGCTGCTCGATCAAGACGTACCGGCGCAACCGCATCTTGATACCCGCGGTAAGCCTGCTGACGTTCGCCGTCTTGGTCGTCGGCTCCAACGTCCTGCTGCTCAACGACCGGGTCATCGGTCTGGCGTCCTCGCGCCTGGAGCGGGAGCCCAAGACGGACACCACCAGCGTGCAACTGGCCGCGCCGTCGGCACGCCGGCTGGATGTCGAAGTGACGTCGGGCGTGTACTGCCCGGCCTGCTTACTCGGAATTCAGAAGAAGGTCGGGGATGCCGCCGGTGTCCAGAGCGTGACGCTGGAGCAGGGCGCCGACGGGAATTACGTTGCGCGCATCCTCTATGACCCGGCGCTAATCGACCAGGGGACCCTCGTGACGACGATAGCTAATGCGCCGGGCGCGATCAACGGTCCCTATGGCACGAAGGTTTTGCAGGACGCCCCGACGCCCTAATCGTTCGGCAGGCCGGTTTTCAGGACTCGAGAGAAGGAGAATGGACATGCGACTCACGATTGTACGCACCTGGTGGTTGGCGGTGCTGGTCGCGGCCCTCGGCCTGACCATCGGCGGAGGACGGAGCTTGGCTCAAGAGGGAACCGCACCTGCCGGTGGGGACGATATGACCGCGCACCACCCGGCGCACATCCACCAGGGAACTTGCGCCCAACCGAGCCCCGATCCGGCCTACGCGTTGACGGAGCTTGCGATGGATGTGGCAATGAACGATGGATCGGCGACGCCAATGGTCGAGATCAGCACCACCACGATTGACGCGAAACTCACAGATCTCCTGGCCCAGCCCGCGGTGATCGACGTGCATGAAGTCAAGGAGCTGGTCGAGGATACGGTCGTCTCCTGCGGCGAGGTCGATGGTCAGCCGACACGGGACGTCGTGGCTGTCGGAATCAGGGAGGTTGGTGGCTCAGAATTTTCAGGGATCGCTGTGCTGCAGGAGGTCGAGAATCAGACGACGGTCACCCTTTACATGGCCCACGGGCTCTCCGGTGCGATGCAAGGGGAAGCGACGCCCGAAACGTCCGCCGCCCAGATCTCGTTCCACATCCCGACGATCACCTGCGGCGGGTGCCAAGCCCGCGTTGAAGCCAGTCTGAAGAAGGCGCCGGGTATCCAAGCCATCGCCTTCGACGGCCAAAACGTGACGGTGGCCTACGACCCCAGCCAGGTGACGCCGGAACAGCTCAAGGCGGCGATCGAGGACGGCGGCGATACCGTCGAGGAGCTCGGGGCGCCAGGCTGATGGATAACTCGTCGCCAGGCAAACGGCGTACTGTAGGGGCTGAGATCGTCGCGACCGGACGTGGTCTCGCTTCGGGCATCGTCGGCGGACTGCTGGCCAGCCTGTGCTGTCTGCCGCCGGCGGTGGCGCTGGCGCTGGGATTCGGCGGCTCCGCGTTCCTCGTTTCCTTCGGCTCCTACCAGACCGAATTCCACGTGGCCGGCTTCATTCTGATGGGCATGATGGTCTGGTGGATACTGCGGCGGGCGCGCGCCTGCCGGGTCGATCGCCACCCGCTTGCGTTCGTGGCGTTGGCGTTAGGGGCCTTCGCGGCCTCCTACCTCATCCTGATTCGCGTCGTGACGCCGTGGCTCTACGCAATCTATGCTCGGCGCTGACTGAAAAGAATGCACATTCCGACATAAAGTGGGTCGTGGCGTTGTCGCGTGCCCCTGCCATCAGGCGGCGGCGCTCACCAGAATGAAAGCGTCTGTCGCCGAGCGCACCGCAGCGACGGGGCCAGCGGCGCAAAGAGAACAATCGAGAACGTATGTGAGCCAGACCGCATCGAAAGGTCTGGCTTCGGAAAGGATCCTGCATGAACCAAACCACAAGCAACGATCGCTATGACTTGATCATTCTCGGTTCGGGCTCGACCGCGTTCGCCGCCGCCATCCGCGCGGCGGAGCTCGGCAAGCGAGTCGTCATGACCGAATCTCGCACCGTCGGCGGCACCTGCGTCAACCGCGGCTGCTTGCCCTCGAAGCACCTCATCGGCGCCGCCGAGATCGTGCACACGATGCGCCATCCCCGCTACCCCGGCATCCGGCCTGTCGAACCGGTGGTTGATTTCGCGGCCCTGATCCGGCAAAAGGACGCCGTCATCGCCAACTACCGGCAAAAGAAATACACGAGCATCATCGACGCGGCGGATCAGATCAAAATCATGCCGGGCGAGGCGCACTTTCTCGATCCGCACACCGTCTCAGTCGATGGCCAGACGATCACCGGCGAGCACATTCTGATCGCCACGGGGTCCCGTCCCACCGTGCGGCCGATCGACGGCTTGGCGGACGTGCCGCATCTGACCAGCGATCTGCTCACCAGCGAGGAACCGATGGAGCTCACCGAGCTTCCCCGCTCGCTGGTGGTGATCGGCGGCGGCTACATCGGCCTGGAGCTGGGTCAGCTCTTTGCGCGGCTGGGAACAGAGGTCATCATCGTCCACCGAGGCGACCGGTTGCTCTCCGACCCCGCCTACGAACCAGAAACCAGCCAGGCAGTTCAGGACGCCCTCGAAGCGGAGGGCATTCGCGTGCTGCTGCGGGCAACAGCGAAACGCGTACGTCAGGAAACGGGCATCGTGCTCACGGTCTCGGTCAACGGTCACGACGAGGAGGTACGCGGCGAGCAGATCCTCGTCGCCACCGGTCGCCGCCCCAACACCGACACCATCGACATCGACGCGTCCGGTGTCCGGTTGGCTGACGGAGGTGCAGTCGGCGTCGATACCCACCTGCGCACGAACGTGCCGCACATTTGGGCGGCCGGGGACGTGATCGGCCGGCAAACCGACAACCAGCTCGCCACTCCGGTCGGAGCGCATGACGGCGGCATCGTCGCCCTGAACGCGTTGGCGGATGCCGGGATCGCCGTCAACCATGTGGTCATCCCACGGGCGATCTTCACCGATCCCCCGATCGGCATGGTGGGTCTCTCGGACGAAGAGGCTAACGTCGCCGGGTTCGTCTGCCGGTGCAACAGCGTGCCGATGGAGTTCGTGCCGCGGGCGGCGGCGGTGCTCGACACGCGCGGCGTGATCAAGATGGTGATCGACGACGCGACCGAACGGGTGCTGGGCGTGCAAATGGTGGGATTGGCCGGGCATGAGGTGATCCATGAGGCGGCGATGGGCCTGCGTTTCGGGGCGACTCGGCGGGATTTCGTGGACTTAATCCACGTCTACCCGACCATGGCCGAGGCGCTGAAGATCGTGGCCCTCTCCTTCGAAAAAGATGTCACCAAGCTTTCCTGTTGCGCGGAGTAACACCACCAATAAAGCCTTGACCAGCCTGCGCCATACAGGCCCTGACCAACTGGAGGGGCTGCCGCTGGACGACCTGTTCAACCTCGTCGGTCACCAGCAGCGCCAGCGGGAAGACCGCGATCAGTCTGGCAGGGACCGGCTTCAGGACGGGCATCGGTCCGACCGCCGCTCGTAGCAACGCCCACCGAGACGAGCCGCACATCCAAAGGCAGGCGATGCGGCTGAGGTGCCTGCAGGAACGCGATCTTGACAACTCGGCACAATAGTGTACGATCACTGCACGTTGGACGCTGGTTGGGGTAACCCGCCGGTGGTCGACGGACGAACGCCGACTGAGGGAAGCGCGCAAGCGCCCAACTCGTCGGCGTTCGGTTTTTCCTTCTTGGTGCTGGTGCTGGTTACAGCCAAGACGGTTCCTCGCTAGCCGGTCTCCGCCACCGATTGGGGACCCGACCCACGCGCCACTCCCTTCCCTTCCCCCACGAACCCGACCACCAGGGCCGGGTTCGTGGTGAACCCGATAGTGGCGGGACGCCGATTGCTTGTTCCTCAGCCCGGGAAGGTCGACTCCACAGAAGGCCGGCTGACGGCTGCGCCTGATCCCAGCTCACCGTCGAACCAGGTGCACCCGGCGGCGATGGGAAACAGGAACGGCTCGCCCGTCAGGAGATCCGTCGACACGCTCATGGAAGCTCCGCGTCGGCAATCCTCCTTCAGATGGGGCGGTCAGTGGGACCACCGCTCGCTGCCCGGTACCCGTGCTTGACGACGAACGTTCACGTCGGCATCGAGGGACGCGTTGCGGTCGTGGCCAGCCTCCACAGCGTAAGGTGCTGGGGTTCGTAGCCAGTCGACCATGCGACGCGTAACCTTCGTCGCCGCCCAGCGTTCTACGGCGCCGCGGTTGCTCGGCGCCTCGTTCACCCATCCCATATCGAGTGGCACGCCCGGGTTGCGCCGCTCGGTCGATCCCTCGGCCCAGCGGTGCCCGGTTGCGGCCGGCTTGCTCCTCACCATGCGATTCTCTTCGGTCGATTACGCTCGGGATGGTCATAACGTCGATGATCGCGGTCCTACTGCCCTACCGCTGTCGCCCGGCCCCAAAGGTCGCTGTGGACTAACAGCGTGTAGCAGACGAAGACCCGCGCTAGGTCCAGTAGGTCGCGCATGTTCGCGCTCGGTCGATCCGTCGCGTAGTGGCGGTTGCTGCAGAGGAACCCGATCAGGGCAATGTTCGGGGTCACAATCGTCGCGTTGATGTCCTCGCTCCGCGAGACGTAGCCGCCCCAGTTCTCGTGCAGATGGATCCCCCGCTGGGCCAGCGCCCACGCCATCTCCTGCTGGAAGACATACAGGTGGGGTGGGGTCACCGTGCCGCGGCCGCTGCTTGAGCGCTCGGCGAACACGGCTCCCTCACCGGGGAGCAGGTCTCGCGGTCCGGGGCCGCGAATCATCGCTTCGGACTCATGGACGTCTGCGACGATCGCCAGATCGGGCGGCTCGTAAAAGCGCACCAACCGTCGCCCCCCCCTGCCGAACGATTGGTTCGCGTCTCCCGGCGCTCCCTCTTCTTCATCGGTAAAGCCGATAAGGACCTCGACGGGGTAGTGGTGCAGGACTCGCGCCGCCAGCAGCATCGCCGTGCAGGCTACGCTGTCGTCCAGATATCCAGTGAGGACGCCGCTCTCTCGGTTCCACTCCAGCTGGGAGTCGTAGACGACGCGCAGTCCGGGACCAAACGGTCCACCCTCGCGGGCCTGGAAAACGATCGATGAACCGTCGACCACGATATCGCCGCGACCTCGAACGGTAAGGGTGCCGGACGCGAGGTCGTGCCCCAGCGCGACCGCCGGTCGACGCCCCTCCCGCTGCATGTGGAAGCAGAGTGGAACCAGCGGGTACGTGCCATCGGTACCCGGGTCGAGCAGGTAGGATATCTGGTCGAGGTGCGCCAGCAGCCAAACCCGCTTTGCGCGTGATTCCACCCCGAGCGTGAGGACTGCGTTGCCGCTGCGCTCGAAGTTTCGTGCCCACTCGATGCCGGGGGCGTCAAGCAACCCATCCTCGCCCAGCAGCCGCTCGACCGCGGGCACGCGGGTCCACTGCACCGTCTGAGAAGGCGCGGGGACCGACTCCAATGCCGCAATGTAGCGATGGGCCCGGTCCTCCGTCACTTCTTGCGCTAGGCGCGTGAACAGGTGCGGCACCCGGTCGAGTACCCCGAGCATTTCGTTGATCACGCTGCACCCTTCACATCACATCGGCCGAACTTGGGGTCTCAAGTTGCCAAGTCGCCTCCGTACCTCCGCGGGGTCAACACCCATACCAGCCTGCGCGCCGTGGTCCTCGACCGCGAACGACGCGGACACTGTTCCCCACAACGCCGCCTCCAGCGGGTTTCCGGTCGCCACAAAACCCGCAAGAAACCCGCCGCAGTAGGCGTCACCGGCTCCGGTCGTGTCGATCGCCGCGACCGAGACCGCCGGAACCTGCCAAAACGCGTCTAGCTCTCGATCGTAGACCAGCGAGCCAAGTTCGCCGCGCTTGACGGCCACGGCGCGCGGCCCAAGGGCGGCCAGTTGGCGCACCGTGGCCGGTGGGTCCGCCAACCCCCAGAGCGCCTCGACCTCCTTGTCGCTGGGGAGAAACGCGTCAACCTCGGACAGGAACTGGGGATCCAGGTATGGCCGTGCGTCGAAGAATGGCTCGGTCCAGATGTCCAAGGTGATGAGTGCCCCCGGACACGAGGCGCGGATGGACCGGATCGCAGCGGCCTGCGCCATGGGCAAGGCGGTGGCGACGTGGAAACCGCGCGCAGACTGGTAGACCTCCGGAAGTGGGCCGCGCCCAGCGTCTAAGTCGTCGACGCTTCCGGACGAGAGCTTCGGGAGTTGTTGCTTGCGCAGCCCGCCCTCCTCTAAGAGCCAAAGCCGGAGACTGCGGACGGCCCCGACGCGCACGCCGGTGATATCCACACCGGCGGCCTCGATGCGGCGCCGGTAGGAGTCGGGAAAATCCTCCCCAATGCACGAGTGGACGCCGACAGCGGTCCCCCAGGCTTGCGCGCCCACGGCCGAGAAGAGGGCTCCACCTCCTAGCGTGTCCCGCAGGACCCGACCATCCTCGAGCACGAGATCGTCCAGCGTCAGGTAGCCGACGGTGACCAACTCGACCATCACCCACTTCCCACTACGTCCGTTGGCCCCGGCCGACGATCCAGACAGCAGCGATAATGAGCGCACCCTTGGCAAGCGGCTGGGCGAACGGGCTGACCCCCGTCAAGTTGAGGATGTTGCCGAGAATGCCGATGATCAGGGCACCGAGGAAGGTGCCGATCACACCGCCCTGTCCTCCGAAGAGCGACGTGCCCCCGACGACGACGGCCGCGATGGCGTCAAGTTCGTATCCTTCCCCAGCGATAGGAGGACCCACCGCCAGTTGGGCTGCGTAGAGGACACCGGCGATGGCCGCCGTGGCGCCGGAAAGGACGTAGACCAAAGTCTTGTAGAGCTGGACGTTGATCCCGCTCAGGCGCGCCGCTTCCTCGTTGCTGCCGATCGCGTAAACGTAGCGCCCGAACGGGGTGAAGCGAAGCACCAGCGCCGCCACTATCAGTAGGGACAGGAAGATAATGCTTGGCACCGGCACCTGGGAGACGTAGCCGTATCCGAGCTGCAGGAAGTCGTTGTTGAGCACCGGGATGGGCACCCCATCGGTGTATAGAAAGGCCAGGCTCCGGGCCACCCCGAGCATCCCGAGGGTCATCACAAACGGCTGCACCCGCCCCCGGGTCACCCCAATCCCGTTGACCAATCCGACCGCCATCCCTGCGGCCAGGCCGATGATTAACGCGAGCGGGATGCTGCCCGTCTTCTCCAGCGTATCGGCGACCAGCACGACCACGATCGCCAGCATCGCCCCCACCGAGAGGTCGATGCCAGCGGTGAGAATGACGAACGTCATCCCGATCCCGAGCACCCCAACAATGGACGTCTGACGAAGCACGTTCATGAGGTTCACCGTGCTCAGGAAACGGGGCGAGAGCAGCGAAGCGACGACGACGAGGAGGATCAAAGCGATCAGGGTACCGTAGCGGGCAAGGACCCCGCGAACATCCAGTCCCCGGCCCCTCCGCTCCACCGACCGTTCAGCCGGCAGTAACTGTTGCGATACCATGTTCCGTCCCCTCGAGCAGCATTGCCTCCACCACGTTCTCTTCGCGCAGGGATGCCCCGCCGAACTCCCCGACGAGCCGCCCGCTCCGCATCACCAGCACCCGAGAGCAGATGGCGAACAGTTCCTTCAACTCCGAGGACACGACTAGCACGGCGGCGCCGCCCTCGGCCAAACCTTGAATCAGGCGGTAGATCTCTTCCTTGGCGCCGATGTCAACGCCTCTGGTCGGTTCGTCGATGAGCAGGATGTCGCACCGGCGAGCCAGCCAACGGGCGAGCACCACCTTCTGCTGATTGCCACCGCTCAACGTCACCACCGCCTGGCCAGTGCCCCGCGCGACGATCCGCAGGGCGCCCATCAAGCCTCGCACTGCCCGCTCCTCCCGGCGGGGACTGAGGACCCCCCAGCGGGTGAACTGACCCAGGGTGGCTAGGCTTACGTTCTCGCGCAGCGCCCGGTTAAGCAGAAGCCCTTGGTTCTTGCGGTCCTCTGGCAGCAGGCCCACCCCGCGGCGCACGGCTTGCCGAGGGGAGCGGAACCGCGTTGGGTGGCCGTCAATCAAGACTTCACCGGTGTCTGGCTCATCGGCGCCGAAAACGGCCCGCAGTACTTCCGTGCGGCCGGATCCGACCAGGCCGGCGATCCCGACCACATCGCCGGCGCAAACCGCAAGGGAAACCCCCGAAAATGCCCCTCGTCGGCCGAGGTTTCTCACCTCCAACCGAACCGGCGCGTCCCGTGCGGCCTTATGAGGAGCGACGATGCTCAGCTCTCGGCCCGTCATCGCGTCCACCAGACCGCGCATGTCGACATCGGCCACAGGCCAAGTCCCTACCAGGCGCCCGTCCCTCAGCACGGTGATCCGGTCCGCAATCTCGAAGATCTCCTCCAGCCGGTGAGAAATGTAGACGACTGCCACCCCTCGTTCTCGTAACCGGCGAACGACGACGAACAGACGATCCAGGTCCTGTTGGCCGAGGACCGACGACGGCTCGTCCAGCACGAGGATCCGGGAGTCCCGTGACAGCGCCTTGGCAATCTCCACGAGTTGCTGTTGGGCGGGGCTGAGCCGACCTACCAGAGCATTGAGCGGCAGGCTCACGCCGAGCCAACCCAGCAGCTCCGTCACACGCCTCCGTGCCTCCGGCCAGCTCACACTCCCCCATGAGGTGCGCGGAAGGTGGCCCATCAGCACGTTCTCCACCGTCGTCAAATGGGGGCAGAGCACCAGTTCCTGGTAGATGACGGCGATCCCGGCAGCGAGAGCGTCCGCGGGCGAGCGAAAATCGACCGGCCGGCCGTCGAGCAGCATTTCCCCGGCGTTCCGGCGGACCGCCCCGCCGAGGATCTTAATGAGCGTCGACTTACCCGCGCCATTCTCCCCCAGCAAGGCGTGAACTTCCCCGTGCTGCAGGGCGAAATTCACCCCATCAAGGGCTATGACACCCGGGAACCGACGGGTGACCCCCCGGATCTCGAGGATCCGTCGCTCTCGGTCCATGCCTGCGTCCTCACCGGTAGAGAAAAGGGGGGAAGGGGCAGGTGCCGTCGTTTGCGGCACCCGCCCCTCTGCGGTCTAACCGCAGGGATCTTCGGGCGGCGCAAAGTCGCCCCAACCCTTACCCAGCCACTCGTCGACGTTCTCCGCCGTGACGACCGGGAGGTCAGGAAGTCGGAAGAGCCAGCCCTCGAACTCGTACTCCTCCTTATCGGGAATGTCCTGGCCCTGCAGGGCCATCAGCGCCGCCCGCACTCCGACGTCGCCGATGAAGGGACTGTAGTTACCGTCGGCGGCGAAGAGCCCGTCCTTGACGGACTGAAACCCGGCGTTGGAGGCGTCGTGGGTGAAATGGAGGATCTTGTCTCCGCAGCGGCGGGCGCGGGCGATGGAAAACTGGGCGCCCCACGAGGACTCCTCGGCGTGGCTGAAGACGCCGTTGATCTCCTCATGAGCCACGAGGTAATCGTCCATCAGCTTAACCGCAGGGTCACGAATCCACTCCGCGTCCCCCGTGGCCACGACCTCGATCTCCGGAGCCGCCTCGAGGGCAAGCCTCATCCCCTTCTGCCGGTCGATCGCGGGAGAGGACCCGATGAGACCGGTCAACTCGACGATCTTGCCCTTGCCCCCGAGCATCTTGACCATGACGTCGCCGACGCCCTTAGCCATGGTGACGTTGCTCTGGCCGATGAACAGGGTTTTCTCGTTCGGCACGTCGCGGTCGAGCAGGACGATTGGCTTTCCCGCTGCCTTCACCTTGAGCGTCGCCGGCGCCAAACCCGCGGACTCGACCGGGCTCATGACGATGGCGTCGACGTTCTGCGCCAGGAGGTCGTCGATGTCGTTGCTCTGCTTGCGGATGTCCACGTTGCCGTCGGTGACGACGAGCGAGACATTCGGGTGGCGCGCCACCTCTGCCTGGGCCGACTTGATCATCTCCACGCGCCACGGGTGGTTGAAGCCGGTCTGGGAGAAGCCGATCTTGATGGCCTTGCCGCCAACTTCCCCCTGATCCATCGGCAGGCGGTCCTTGAACGGGAGCACATTGTCGTAGAAGGTGAGGAGTTCGTCGGTCGTCATGTTCGTGATCGGCTGCTTGTCGTTCTGCGCCGAGGCAGCGACGGCGCCGCGGATACGCGGGGCGGCGACGGCCGACCGCTGCTGCGAAGCAAGTACGGCCGTCACCAGGCCGAGTCCGCCCAACCCAGCGGCCTCTTTGATCAAGTGGCGGCGGGTGGCTCGACCGGCCAAGTGGTCGTTGATCAATGCGTCGAGTCGCCGTGACCTACGATTGTCGTCCATAACGGTTTCCTCCGTTTGCGCTACGCGGCTCTACAGAGAGTTCTCCCAAAGTTCACGAGACCGCTGGGCGCGGTACAGTTGAACCCGGTACCGATACGCGTCGCCGCGGAAGACCAGCCTGACCGTCTCAACCGGCTCGCCCGCGACCAGGTACGCAATCCGACTAACCACCAGGACCGGAGTGTCCCGAGATATACCTAACCGCCTCACCTCCTCCTTGCTGGCTATCGCCGGCTCCACGGTCTCGTCGGCCTTCCACAGAGTGAGCCCGAGCCGCTCCTCCATCAGTCGGTAAAGTGACATCGAACCCAACGTCTCGGGCGTCAGAATCGCGGCCGCAGCGCCCAGGTGCCGCTCGGGGTAGTATCCAAGTTGAACGCCGATGGGCAGACGGTTTGCTAGGAGAAGTCGCTCGAGACGGAATACCCGTTCCTTCGGAGCCAGGTGCAGTGCCTCCCGCACCTGCGAGCACGGGGTGACCCAGCCGGAGGAAAAAACGTGGTACGACGGCTTCTGACCTTGTGCTGCCATGTTCTCGGAAAAGCTGGTGAAGGCCGCCAAAGGCGCGATCCTTGGCGATGCGACATACGTGCCCTTGCCGGGCACGCGGTAGAGGGCTCCGTCCTGCACAAGGGCGGCGATGGCATGCCGAACAGTGATCCGGCTAATCCCGTACGCGCGCCCGAGCTCGGTCTCGGAGCCGACTCGATCGCCCGGCTTCAGCTCTTCCCGGCCGATTGCCGACCTGATCAAGTCCTTAAGCTGGACGTAGAGCGGCGTCGGTGCCTCACGATTGATGTCCATAGACCGGCTCCTGGAAACACGGAAGAGTCATCCAAGTTTGGAGGGCATCGGAGGCTGTAGGGGAATCTCTTCTGCCCGAGTATAACAGGATATACCTAGGAGACAACCCGTCGTCCCAGCGCCTGTCATCGAAGAGGCGACGGTGGAGTACGCCCCCGATATGGCTCTGTGCACGGCCTGTTTAGCCGGCTGGTTGGAGCTACGGGGCAAAGGTGTCCCGCTTGCGCGAGGTCATTAGATCGCGCGGCAACCCCCTCAAGCAGCTGGGCCAGTTCTAGGCCGTGTCTTCAAAGTGGTAGTGTTGGTTGATGCGAGACCAAGAACTGACCGACGACCAGTGGGCGGTGCTGGCGCCGCACCTTCCGCCGCCGCAAGCGGCGACCGGGCGCCCGGCCAAGGACCACCGCACCGTCGTCGAAGGCATCCTGTGGCGGCTGCGCACCGGCGCCCCGTGGCGCGACCTGCCGGAGCGGTACGGCCCCTGGCAGAGCGTGTACACCCGCTTCCGGCGCTGGCAGCAGGCCGGCGTCTGGGACCGCGCTCTGGCGGCGCTGCAGGCGGCGGCCGACGAGCGCGGCGACCTGGACTGGGGCTGCATTTCCGGGACGCCACCGTCATCCGCGCCCACCCGAGCGCGGCCGGGGCGAACAAGGGGGCGGCGACCAGGCCCTCGGCCGCAGCCAGGGCGGGTGGGGGACCAAGCTCCACCTGCGGGCCGAGCGGGGCGGCAAGCCGGTAACCTGGGTCCTGACGCCGGGGCAGCGGCACGAGGCGACCCAGGCCGAGCGGCTGCTGGAGCGGGGGGCGGTGGCCCGCCCGCGGGGCCGGCCAAGGCTCCGCCCCGACCGCGTCGCCGGGGACAAGGGCTACACCGGCCGCCGGCTCCGCGCCGACCTGCGCCGCCGCGGCATCGGGGCGGTCATCCCCCGCCAGAAGCGGGAGCCGCGCCGGGGCGTCCGCTTCGACCGCGGCGCCTACCGCGAGCGCCACCGGGTTGAGCGCGATCGGCCGCCTCAAGCAGCACCGGGCGATCGCCACCCGCTACGAGAAGCTGGAGCGAACCTTCCATGCCCTGCTCACCATCGCCGCCATCCTGCTTTGGCTGCCCGTTTGAAGACACGCCCTAGCCGCACCCGGCAGTCTCGCGGCTGTCGTGCCCGTATTTGCCGCCGCACAGAGCGCCACGGGCCGTCTCTCCGAGCTACATACGTCGGCGATACCCCGTCTCGATTCGGCGATGAACGTAGTGGAGGGACCACTAAGTGGTCCAACGGCCAAGTCCGCTGTAGGCTGGGAGCCTTGTGAGGAGGTTGCCCGTGCCTGCCCCGCTCCGCGTCCGGGTCTGCTCCGCTGAGGAAGACGAGGCCATCAACCGGCTAGCGCGCTCACGCACGGCGCCCGCCCGTGCCGTCGCGCGCGCCCGGATCGTGCCTGCTCTCGCGCCAGGGCGACGGCGTCGCCGCGATCGCCGCGCGGCTCGGCGTCTGCCCCGACACGGTGCGGCGGTGGATCCGCCGCTTCGACCGCCAGGGGGTCGCTGGGCTGGAGGATTGGCCGCGCGCCGACCGCCCCCCGACGTACTCGTCCGAGGAGGCCGGGGCCGTCGTCGCGACCAGCCTGACCGCGCCCGAGGATGTTGGCCTGCCCTTCGCCAGTTGGACCCTCGACCGCCTCACCGCGTACCTGAGCGAGGAGCGCGACCTCGCGATCAAGCGCAGCCGGATCTGGAAGATCCTGCGGGACGAGGGCCCGTGCTGGCGGGAGCAGGAGACGTGGTTCGGCACGCGGCCCGACCCCGCCTTCGCCGAAAAAAGGGGGCCATCGTCGCCCTCTACGCGGCGCCCCCGATGGGAGCGTCGTGATCTTCCTGGACGAGATGGGGCCGGTGGCGGGCAAGAGCTACCCCGGCCGGGACCTCGTCCGGCCCGTGCCCGGGTCCGTCCGCGTCACCCAGAGGATCGACTCCGGGCGGCGCGGCAAGGGCTACGTCTTCGGGGCCCTCCGGCCGGCCACCGGCGAAGCGTTCACGGCCCCCTACGGCGGCCTGACGACCGCCCACTGGGTCGCCTCTTGAAGCAGGAGGAGACGGGGGCCGCGTATCGCGCAGGCTGACAATGAGGTGAGCGAGGGCATCGGCCGCCTCAAGGATGCAACTGAGACTCGCGAGCAGGACCTCGGGATGGGTGGGTTCCGGTCCCCGTACGCGGCGATGGAGTAGCTGGGTGCGGCCCCGAACGGTGGTCAGGCTGTTGAGCATCTGCTGGGTCGCGGTGTCGAGATCCTGATCCGGCGGTCCGGGCGCAGCCATGGTGTCCTCCTGACGGGAGGGAATGACGCGATCGGTGAAACCTGCGCAATCCTGATGCCCACACCGCTGCGCCCCGACTCCGCGAGGACGCCTATGCCTCCCCGTGAGTCCCCTATCACACCGATCCGTGCGGCTCATGGCGCTGGCGGCCGCCCCTACCGGTGGCATGTCTCCGTCGACTCCGCAGTGCGGGGTTCACCAGCGCGACGGTACGGGGCGCTGATCTGGACCACCGGCGGTGGTCCGTTTGGCTCCTCTTCACCCCGGGGCAGAGGCGCCACCGTGGAAGCAGCGCCGGCGCACGCGCTCGCGATCACCCTCCATCGCCAGCCCTGAGCTGACACCACAACCCTACCAGCCGCGTCAGCATCCGATGGGGCGTTGTCGTTCGCACAACCGGCGTACCCTGAAGGCTCGGTCCCCGCGAAACGGCGCGAGCGGTCAGGTGACGTTGGGTGGTGCGCGGGTACATGATGCCGAGGCGGCTAAAGCAACCGGTCCAGCGCGGACTCACGAACCTTGCAGCGAGCCGCCCCATGCAGCGGTGGGACGGCCATCGTCGCCGGTGAGGGGGTGAGGATCGAACGTCGCGGCAGCTGCGGCGTGATCCTCAGTGCAGTCCACGACCAGGCGAAGAGCTAGCCGGTGCGGAGCGCCGTCGATGCAATTATCTCCTGATGACGCTCGTATACTGCATGATTCGGCGTGACCAGCGCCCCGCGCCGCGACACGATCACTCCTGATGGGGAGCCATCATACCAGCCATCGATCGAGGGAAGACAGAACCATACCGTCATTTGGTCACCACGAGGAGGGCCTCATGCAACGCCGCACTATCCTCACCAGGGTGGTTGCTCTCGCCGGTGCTGCTTGGCTGCGTGCTGGCATCGCGCCAGTTGTCGCCGCGCCAGCTGACGCCCCCGCAACCTTGATCCGCCGCATCATCGACGACGCTTTCAACGCGGGCCAGTTCGATGTCGTCGATGAAGCCTTCGCCGCTGAGTATCTGGATCACGAGGCCGGTCCGGGAGCGCCACGCGGCCCGAAGGGCTTCACGGGATTCGTTCGCGCGTTCCGCACCACGTTTCCCGATGTCGAGGTAACAGTCGAGGACCTGATCGCCGAGGGGGACAAGGTGGCGTTGCGGGTCACCTGGCGTGGCACGCAGCTGGGAGCACTCGGCGGCGTCCCCGCCACCGGCCTCCCGGTTGAGTTCCCCGGCTTCCACGTCTACCGCTTCGAGCATGGCAAGGTGGCGGAGCACTGGGGCCTCCAGGACGACCTGGGCCTCCTGCTCCAGCTCGGGGTGGTCGCGCCGGGGACCGTCCCGCCGACGCCCGGTACCACCGCGCGCACGGAGGGATGACGTGCTGGGCGCTCATGGCCTCGGTGACGGTGCATCCAGCCGAGGACGATCCCGATCTATTGCTCTCGAAGGTCAACACTGGCATCGGTTCGTGGAGAGCGGAGCATATCATCGCCGAGCACCCAATGCTTGGCGAACGGCAGTGGTGCCTCCATCTGCTCCAACCGGCTGATTCAGGAGCTACGTGCCATCGACAGCGTGGCCACAGAGCGATCAGACGCCGACCGTCCGGAAGGTGAGTGATGAACGCTACTCCGATTGAGACGTGGTCCGCGGGTACCAAGCCCACGGTCAATCCCGGACAGCTTGGATGCGCCTTGGCGGTGATCCGGATCTTTTTCGGCCTGATCATCTTCGCCAATGGCCTGGCCAAGGTGGACGACGCGCTCGGGCAAATCGATATCGGGGTCTATCACGCCAATCTGATCACCCGCCCCGGTGCCCGCGGCATCCTCAACTTCGAGATCAACCAACGTCAAGTGGCCAAAGACGCCCCAAAGGGAACCGGTGTCCCAGGGCTCAAGCGCCTCGTCAACGGCGTCGTCTTGGCGCACTGGGACATGTTCCAGTGGGTGGTGACGTTGATGGAACTCGGCGCCGGAGCGCTGCTGATCCTCGGCCTGGGATCGCGGCTCGGGGCGCTGATCGATCTGGGGCAGCAGCTCTTTCTGGCGCTGGTCTATGTCTCCAGTAACCGTTGGCTCTTCGAGCAGCCGCACGAGTACGTCCCGTTGATCGTCCTGGCCCTCGTCCCGGCGGGGCGGTCCTGGGGACTCGACGCCTGGATCGTCCGCCACCGGCCGGTGCTGCGACGTTGGCCCTTCTAACGCATCACCATAGTGGCAGCTTACAGGTAAGGTCGCGCAGATCCTGGACATCGATGCCCTGCAGACGATGACCAAGGAGGGGGTCGGCAGAACGGCCTCCTGATACGTCCGTTTGCTGCCGGATAACACGCCCGTGGTGGAGGAGAGTGCGAAGGCGTGTGCCACGAACGTCACTCGGGTGCCAGGTGTGACTCGCTCATTGCTGTTATTCCCCG
>JAABUR0100005186.1_pt1 | contig 16789 bp, 18 predicted proteins | sample 5560091 | NCBI WGS metagenome assembly JAABUR01 (sample SAMN10711879, study PRJNA513375) | rock metagenome | isolation source: Antarctica rocks | place: Antarctica: Victoria Land, University Valley sud | reverse complement strand
GTTGCTCACCAAGCCGTCGTTTGCGCCGAACACCGCTGCTCGGAACGTGCCAGACAGCCGATTGCGTCCGCGGGTGGCAAGGCCGCGGACGACCTCCTCGTGGATGCGTTCGTCGGCTGCCATCGTGGACGTTGCGTCGTCCTCGTTCGCGTACGGCGAGCGGCCCTCTGCGCGCTGAGCCAGCGCCAGCACGAACACCGAGCTGAAGCGGCGGGCGAGCACCGCAAGGATGCGGGTACGGATGTCTGCCCGGCGAGGCGGGCCGATCTGGTCCCCGAGCAGCTCCTCCCAGTGCGCAGCGTGACGGCCCTCGGCGTCCGCGAGGGCAAGGAGAATGTCTCGCTCCTCACCACCGCGGCGGCTAGCCAAGTCCCGGTAGAGGGCTGCCTCCGCACGTTCGGCGGCGAGAAACCTCCGCCACCTGCGCAGATCAACGGGCGTGGGACTGAGCGGTGGCGTACCGGTCGAGGGCGAATGGCGGCTGGTCATCACACTCCTTTGGTCGGTCTCGACCGAGGGAGCAGCCGCTCGGCCAGCCGTGCCGACAGCCCGTTACCGGTTCACCGTCGACACCAGTATCAAGCGGGCCACTCCCCTTTGCTGCCAACGTTAGCCGTAGGTGCGGCCGCGCCCCCGGATTGGCGACGAGTACGCCGCTGAGAAGGTCCAAGCCGTAGGTCGTTGAAGCCAGCGGCCGTAGCGCATGAGAGCAAGAACGATCCAGTTCCAGCGACCGATCTGCTGGTTCAATGAGTGCATGGACGCAGTCGCACTTGTCGCGGGAGCGACCAGGGGCGCCGGCCGAGCGATAGCCGTGGAACTGGCCAGGACGGGTTTGCACGTCTACGCCACCGGCCGAAGCAGCCGGTTGACGGGTCGCTCCGAGATCGACCGTCCCGAAACCATCGAGGAGACTGGCGATGAGATGAGGGCTGCCGGTGGTACCGGCAGCGCGCTCGTGGTGGACCACGAGAGGCCGGACGCGGTCGCGGCCATCTGTTGGGCGGCAGGACCGCTCGATCCCACACTCCTCACTCGCCCCAGTCCAGTTGGTGGGTCGGCACCCCCACCTTGTGTGCGTTCGCTTCGGCCTCGGCGCGCCGTAGTCGATCACCACGCTCGTGACGGAAGACTCGATCGGCGGAAACCACGACGTGGTCGTCGCCCACCGCGAAGTCCGCGTACCAGCCACCCTCAGCGAGCAGGGATCTAGCGAGCGTCTGCGCCAGCTGTTGAGCCACCTCATCGACAGCCTCGAACTCAAGGGAAGGTCGTCCGAGTGTGCCGGCGCACGCGTGTCCGCGCTCCGGTCCAGACAGCGAGCCGATCGCTCGAGACCACAGGTCATGTCCTCGTTAGGCACTGCTACATTGCGCCCACGATGACGCAGGCTCAGCTCGCCCCGGGAGCCGGTCCGCGCGGACCCTCCTCCTAGTAGCTGAACGTCGTTGCGGCCTCGTCGCCGATCCATTGCCACATCGGGCTGGTGCCCTGCACTTCGGCTCCGGTGATCAGTTTCGTCTTGTCGAGTTTCTTGGCGTCGAAGCAGATGGGGCACACGTAATAGCGGCCCCCGGCTGCCTCGTAGCGCTTCATCAGGTCGGGCAGGGGCGGGCAGCCCTCGCAAGCGACACCGACCGCGACGCCGTCGAGGGCGAGTCGGACGGCTTCCTTGGTTAGAAACATGAGCGTGGCTCGGCCCGTCTCTGCGGCACCGACGGCGACCAGGAACGCCACCGTCACCTTCTCCGCGTCCTCGAGCCCCGTGGTCAAGCTGATCACTGCCTTGGCGGCCATGGAATTGCCTCCGTCTCCTAGAACTGTCACCGGGGCGACGGCTCTCGACGCCTCTGGGGTGAGGGTGACGCTACGCATCCTGGAGGATGCTGTCGTCGGGGATTCTCCCTACGGATCGAGCGGTTCGAGGCTTTCGAGGAGCCCGTTCTTCATCGCGAACAACGTGACCGTCGACCGCGTGCAGGCGCCGGTCTTGGCGTAGATCCGCTCGATGTGGGTGTCGGCCGTCTTCGAGGTGATCTCGAGGCGTTGTGCGACTTGCCGGGTGGATGCGCCGCGTGCGATGAGCTGGAGCACCTGGATTTCACGCGGGGTGAGCCCCGCTGGTCCGCTGTGCCGCTTGCCGTGGCTCTGTCCTGCCGCTTCGAGCACGCTTTCCACGGCGTCGGCGTCGAGCCGGCCAGCCCGGACCTCGGCGTGGAGTTCGGCGGTGGCGTGCTTCGCAGGCATCGCCGGACGGTGCGACCGGGGCTCGATCATGGTGCGGTAGGCGCAGGCCGCGGCAAGCAGCCTAGGTGATGTCAGAGCTCGGGGTCTTCGGCCCACCCGCGACAGCCCCACGCGTAAGGCTGGGCATGAGAACCTCGTCCACCAGACAGGTAATCGTCTGCTCGGTGACCTCACGGCCGGGGACAAGAGACCTGAAGACGAGGTAGCCGGGCAGGATGTCCCAGATTTCGTCGCTGATGGCCTCGGGCCTGATTTCTCCTCGCTCGAGGGCCTGCCGCAACACCTGGTGGATCAAAGACTTGCGTTGGTGGACGAACTCTCGCTCCATCTCACTGCTCAACGCGGCGTTGCGGCGCATCTCGGGAAACAGGCCGATCAGGATCCCGCCATTTACTCGGGTTTGTTCGGCAATTACCTGAGCCAGCTTGAGCAGGTCTTCGCGCAATGAGCCTGAGTTCGGTGGACGCGCGACCTGGCGTACTCCTTCGTTGAATGCCGCCAGGACGAGCTGGGCCTTGGTGGGCCAGCGCCGATAGACAGTCGCTTTGCTCGCCCGCGCCCGTGACGCGACCTCGTCGATCGTCATCCGGTCGTACCCCTGCTCCTGGACAACCTGCAGCGTGACGGACAGGAGCTCACGTTCGCGGGGCGACCACTCGCTTGCTGTGACCTCATCTGGCCACGAAGTCGGCTCTGGGTCGTTCTGGGGTGCCTTGTCCACGCGCTTCACCACAGATCTACTGTAGACGGTTGACGAGTACGGTACTGTACCGTACCATCATGGATGGAGGTGGTTGCACATGTCAAACCACGCAGACAGCAACGGGGCCGAGCCCCCTAGCCGACCCGCGTCACAGTCCGTTGAGGGCTCGCACGAGCGGACGCACGCCCGCCGCTGGCTGATCCTGGCGGTGATCGCCACCGCGCAGCTCATGGTGGTCCTGGACACCACCATCGTGAATATCGCTTTGCCCTCGGCGCAGCGCGACCTCGACTTCGACACGACAAGTCGGCAGTGGGTGGTCACGTCCTACGCCCTCGCCTTCGGCAGCCTGCTGCTGCTCGGCGGCCGACTCTCGGACATATTCGGGCGTCGGCGGACGCTATTAATCGGCCTCCTGGGTTTCGCTATCGCCTCAGCGTTAGGCGGTGCAGCCACGAATTTCGAACTCCTGATCACCGCACGGACCCTGCAGGGTGTCTTCGCGGCGGTGCTCGCACCGGCAGCGCTGTCCACGCTCAACGTCACGTTCGTCGACGCCAAGGAACGGGCCCGCGCCTTCGCTGTATACGCGGCGGTCGCCGGGACCGGGGCTGTGGTCGGACTCATCCTCGGCGGCATGCTCACGGAATGGCTGTCCTGGCGATGGTGCCTTTACGTCAACCTTGCATTCGCCCTCCCCGCCGTCAGCGGAGTCCTCGCATGGGTTCGTGCCCGCGACAAGAAGCGCCGAGGAGCATCACTCGACTGGCGCGGAGCCCTCACGGCATCGGGCGGGCTGTTCTGTTTGGTCTACGGCCTGTCCAACGCCGAGACGGACAGCTGGGGCGACCCCGCCACAATCGGCATGCTAGTGGCCAGCGGGCTACTGCTGGCGAGCTTCGTGATCGTCGAATTGCGTGTCTCCGGGCCGCTGCTCCCGATGCGAGTCGTGACCGACCGCAACCGGGCTGCGTCCTACCTAGCGATCAGCATCGGCTACTGCGGCCTCTTCGGCGCCTTGCTCTTCCTGACCTACTACCTGCAACGAAGTATAGGTTTCAGCCCGCTGGAAACTGGGCTGGCCTTCCTGCCCCTGACCGCTGGGCTGATCCTCGGTGCCGGTGCTTCCAACGCGGTTCTGGTATCCCGCTTCGGGCCTCGGCCACTCGTGTCCACGGGAATGGCGATCAGCTCGGCCGGCATGCTCTGGCTTGCGCAACTGTCCACGGAGTCGACCTACGCAGGCGACGTCCTCGCGCCGGCGTTCGTCCTGGGTCTAGGTATGGGCCTGATCATCGCCCCGTCGATCACGGCCGCAACTGACAGGATCGCCCACGAGGACACCGGAGTCGGCTCTGCCATGGTCAACACCAGCCAGCAAATCGGCGGCGCCGTTGGCACCGCTGCCCTCTCGACCGTGTTCAGCTCCGCCGTGAGCGACTACATCTCCACGCATGCGCCCAATCAGGCCACCACCAATAGTGCCTCGGCCTCACGTGCCGCCCTGGCCCAGCTCGAACAGGCGGCCGCCATCGACGGTTACACCACAGCATTCGCCATCAGCTGCGGCCTGTTCGCCGCCGGATGCCTGATCACTGCACTGCTCTTCCGCAGCGGCGAGCTTGACACCGAATCTGCCGCCGATCTCCCGGCAGCCCACGCTCCCGACGGCGACGCCATGCCCGAGGTGGCGTCGTGAACCCAACCGCGCGGACATCGGGATCTCCTCGACCCGGTCGCTATGAGCTGGGCCGTCGTGAACGTATCGATAGACCAATATGCATTCGGCATCAGAGCCCGCCCCGGCATGGCCGGCCGCAAACTCCAGTTGTCAGCCGAGCTCGCCGCCGCACTCCCTGCCACGAGGATCGGAGAGTGACCGCGGATGCGCACCGAGGAGCGAGCCCGGGACACCGCCCGGGACCCAGGACAGGCATCACAAGGTCCTAAGGCGGTGCTGCTGTCCAGGCTGATCCCGGCCGGGCTCGAATTGGCCCTGCTCGGCTTCGCTCTCACCAGCTACCGCGCCGCTCGGCTGCTCGCCGCGGACGAACGTGGGCTCGCTCTTTAGCACGCCCACGGGATCCTGCACTTCGAACGCTGGCTCGGCATCCCCGACGAACAGACCTTCCAGCAGATCGTGCTCCAAGCGCCCGGGCTCGGGAGACTGGCGAACCACTACTACGCTGGCGTGCACTTCCCAGCCACCGGGCTTGCCCTAGTCACACTCTTCGTCGCAGCCCGGTACTGGTACGCGTCGGCACGGACGGCGCTGCTCGTCAGCACCGTGCTTGGCCTGGTCACCCACCTCGCCTTCCCGACAGCCCCCCGCGCATGCTGTCCGGGGCCGGATTCGTCGACACCGGCGCCTCAATCGGCCCAGCGGTCTACTCGAACGCCGGGCAGAGCATGGTCAGCCAATACGCGGCGATGCCGAGCTTGCATGTCGGCTGGGCCCTGGTCGTCGGCGGTCGAAGGAAAGATGACGAAGATCACCGCCGAGCTCAAGGTCATGGTGAAGGCCGCCCGACGGATTTCCGCCGGACCTGGACCGAGTCTGGCCAGACACCGATCCTGTCGGCAATCGTCTAGCAGCCGCGACAGACTGGCGCCGTCGGCCCTCCCATCGGCTGGCCGCGGGTTTCGAGTCGGCCTTAGGTTGGACCGGTGGCGCAGCTCGACGGGATCTGGTGGTCGGAGGCGGGCGATGGTCCGGCAGTGGTGGTGCCGAGGCTCAACGTCGACTGGACTGAGATGAACCTGTCGGCGCTGACTGACCGGTTCCGGGTGGTGATCGTGGCACCACAGGGCTTCGGGCAGAGCGCTCGGCCGGGCTCATATCACGGCACACGATTCGTCGCTGACATCCGGCGCGTTCTGGATCACCTCGAGATTGGGCGCTATGCCACGTTCGGGTACTCCATGAACGGCGCGATGGCCGCCCGGCTGGGAGTCGGCAGCCCGCGCGTTACCGCCGTCGCCTGTGGCGGCTTCCCGCTCACCGCCGACCTCACCGGCATGGCGGAACGGGCGCGCGGGCGCAACGCAGTTGCGCGCCAAGACCCGGAGACTTGGACGGAGCTGGTGGCGGCCTACGACCCTGAAGCCGCGGTCGCGTTCTGGGACGACGTCGCCCGGCTGCCCCACGCAGCGCTGGCCGAGGTCGACTGCCCGGTCAGAGCCTGGTGGGGCGAGCGGGACGCGGTCTTGTCCTCACTCCTGTCCCCTGACGAACTGGGGCGCGACCTGGCCTCGCGTGGCGTCGAGTACAACGTCATGCCCGGGCTCGACCACACCGGAATGCTCGACCGGCTCGACCTGGTCCTGCCGACCATCGCCTCTTGGCTCGCCGATCAGTTCAGTCGGGACGCGTCACTTCGCCGGTGTCCGGGCACCCCGCGTGGCGAAGCGTCCAGGACGCCTGGAGGGTGAGTGACGTGCGTGTCGACGACATAGCCTCGACTCATGGTCGAACGCGATCAAGGGTCACGAGGCGCGGATGCCACGGACCTCGCGCGCGTCTCAGCCGATTGGCTCATTGACGGCGCCACGTTGGACGAAGATGATCCCTCGCTCTACCAAGGGCAAGCTGGAGTGGTCCTTTCGTTGCACGAGGCGCACCAGCACTTCGGCGACGACCGTTACGGTCGCGCCGCCGCGCGGGGAGCGGATGCACTGACGGCTCAGATCGAGCACCTCGAGGAGTGCTCTCTGTACTTTGGACTCACCGGCATTGCGGTCGCGCTGGCTGCGCTTGACCGACACGACGCAGCCGCACGAGCGCTGAGCCGGGTCAACGAGGCTTTCGACGGCCACCGCTGGAACAAGATGTACGAGCTCTTCATGGGCAACGCCGGCATCGGACTCGGTGCGCTCTACACGGGCGACATCGACCTGGCGATAGCAGCCGTCAGCCCCTACCTCTCTACAGCTGACCCGACGGCGTCAGGTGTCAACTGGGCTGTACGTCCCTCACCTGCCCGTTCTCACCATATGGCCCACGGAACGCTCGGCATCGTCTATGCACTGGCCCGCGTCGGCCAGGCTGCCGGTCGAGAGGACATGGTCGAGCTGGCTTTGGCCGCAGCGGCGGACGTAGTCGCGCGGAACGAGGCGGCCGCACAGGGCTTCCTGGTCCCACACTCGGACCCACCCCACCGACCCGACGTGATCGAGCGTTACAGCTACGGCTGGTGCAACGGCCCTGCTGGTGACGCGCAGGCGTTCCGCCTGCTCGGACAGGTCACCTCTGATCCAGCATGGACCGCATGGGAGGACCGCTGTTGGCGGACGATCCGCGAGTCAGGCCTTCCCGAGCGCTTACGACCCGGCTTCTGGGACAACAGCGGGCGGTGCTGTGGGACCGCCGGGGTGCTCGCGCTCGCGTGCGACCGGATTGTCGAGCGCGCAGATGACTTCCACTTCGCGAACGTGCTCGTCGATGATTTGACGGCGCGCGCCACCGTCGATGACCGAGGTGGACGGTGGTCCAACTATGATCCCCGAGTCGTTCCCAGCGATCTGGAGCCGCGGGCAGGCTGGGCGATGGGCAATGCAGGCATCCTTCGGGAACTGCTTCGCTATGCGCGACTCAGCCAAGGCAACAACGGCGACTTCGCGGTTCCCTGGCCTGACCACCCCGCAGCGGGCGAGCGGGATCGTGAAGCGGGGACGGCTGGGTGAGCGCCCTCAGGTACCAGCAAACAAGCTCATGCCGAGATCCGGGCTTGGAGGAGCCGCGTCATTCCGGTTCCGATGTGCGCGTCGCCCTCGCAGGTTCTGCGGTTGCTGGCGTCACCAGACGAAGGGAACGAGCCTTTTCGTGCGGGTGCTGTAGGCGGTGTAGTCCGGTAGGTCTCGCTGGAGCAGCTTTTCCTCCGCGGCGATGCGTTGGTAGTAAGCCCGCCCCAGTAGCGCGGCGACAACAGCGATCACGGGCATGCTGCGTGAGGTGAGCGCGAACCCGATCCAGGTCAGCAAGGAGCCCATATATCCCGGGTGGCGAACCAGCCGGTAGGGGCCGGTATCGACGACGCGTTGCTGGCTTTCCGTGCGCAGCGTCCGTGTATAGGAGGTACCGAGGGTGCGCATGGACCAGGCTCGCAGCGTTAGTCCGCTCACTTGCAGCGCCAGCCCAGCCGGACCTGCGATTCGCGGCAGCTGTGGCACAGGCACCCGCCTGAGCGCCAGCGGCAGTTCCGCGGCGAGCGCATAGGCAGCAACGATCATGCGCGTGGTGCTCTGATCGTCGCTAGAGGCCGCCAATCTCGACGCATTACCCGGCGTCCGGGTCACCGCTTCGAGCGCGAAAAGGCCCGCCACGCCTCCGTACCCGGCAAGCAACCATCTGGTATCCGCCCGGGAACGGCACCGACGCCGCGATGATCGTGTGGCCATGACCCCAGCATTCCACCAACTGTCGAAGCTGTTCGCTGGCCCATCGTCGAGCGGTGCACCTGTAGCGGCGGCAGTCGTGGGTCTGCTGTCCGGCGTTCCCAGTGTCCGCCGCGTCGGCCACGGCTACCTCAACTTCGACAACTACCACGACGACTGCTGCTCTACTGCGGCACCACCTGGCAAACTCCGATCACGCCACGAATCCGGAGCAGCCGTTTACGCTTGGTGGCGTAGAGCCGCATTGACAGCGGCGGATGCTCAGCAGAACCCGACGCAGGCGACCAGGTGATGGAGCGGTTCGCCGAGGACTCGGCACGTCACCAAGGTGCTGCTGCAGGTTTCGTCATGGCTTTCGCAGTTCGGGGCCGATGAGGCTGAAGGTGAGAGCACGGACGGCAATTCAGCGCCCGGGTGAGGATCGACAATGGGGTCAGGGCGACGAGGAACGCATCCACGTCGGGCCCTCTCTGCCTCACCAATTGTGACCCGAGATTCGGGCCCCTCAAGCTGGCGATCCAGGAGTTGCAGCGCCCGGACGCAGCAGCCGGTGCAGAGCTGCGAATCCTCACGGGAACTCTGACTCCAAACCCACCGTGTGGAGGACGCGGACCGTCCGCCCGGACGGGTAAGGATAACGTCAAGTGGAGAGTCAACCTTTCGGATTGGTGTTGTCACCGACTTGGGAGTCCTCGAGCCAGTCATGTCGACGAGCCAAGGCGGCTGCCTCGGAACGGCTGGCGACGCCCAGCTTGGCAAGGATGTGCGAGACGTGCACACTGGCGGTCTTCGGGGAGATGAACAGCTGCTTGGCGATCTGGTCGTTGCTTCGGCCGTCGGCCACCACTCGCAGCACCTCGACTTCGCGGGCGGTGAGTCCGTGCCGTTGCTGCTGTGGCGACGCAGGCTTGTCGCCGTCGCGTCGTACGTGGATGCGGCCCCGACGCGCCACCGTCTCAGCTACGTCGACGAGCGGGGTCGCTCGGAGCTGGTATCCGGTCTCCATCGCCTCCTCCAGCGAGGCCTTGGCCTCGTCTTTCTGCCCTTCGTTGAGTTGGCACTCGGCGAGCCGAACCAGTGCCCAGGCACGGTCATGTCGTTGGCCAGTGAGGAGCCAGGCGTCTGCTGCTGTCTCCCACAGCTCGTTCCGGCTAGCCCCGGAGGCTCGGCTGCAGTCGGCGACGAGCTGAGCCTTCCAGGCGGTCCCGAGATCCTCGATCGCGTTGATCTGGTCGCCGACCTCGAGGAGGTGTGCCACCTGCTGAGGGGTCTCGTGGGCCACCGCACGTCGTGATGTCGTCTCGGCTGCCGCGTCCGACTCCACCCGGGCGGCCAGCAGGAGAACGCGCCAGAGCGCCTCATCGCTGCGGCACTCGGGTGCGTCAAGCAGCGGGAGAAGGTGCGCGCGGGCAGTATCGAGATCATGCCGGCCGGCGGCGATCGCCCCAGCCAGCCACTCCATCGACACAAACAGATCGGGGGCGGTGTGTGCCGCGTCCAGGAACTCGTGGCGGGCGACGGCGAGGAGCTCCTGCGCCGCCGAGGTGTCGCCGCGGTGGCACCGGATTATTCCTGCGGTCGTGTCGAGGAGGACTCGGGTCCGTCCTCTGACGTCGAGCTCGCGCGCCTGGTCGAGGCGGCGCTCGGCCTCGTCCCATGCTCCCAACTCGAGCAGCGCCAAGGAGAGGTTCTCGACGACGAAGGCCCACGTCCCCCGGGCCAGATAGGGCTCTCCGAGCCGCTGCAGACTCTGCCGGACCAGATCAGCTGCTTCGCGGAACCGACCGAGGGTGCACAGTTCCCAGCTGAGGTTCGACTCCCAGTGACACACGGTGGTGACCGAAAACTGTTCACGCACCCACGGCAGCAGCTCGAGCCCGATAGCAGCGGCCGACTCATATTGCCCTGAGTCCGCAAGGTGCTTCTTCTGCGCATGCCGAATCGCAAACAAGTCTCCCGGGGTTCCGACGCGCTTGACCAGATCGAGCGCTTGGCCCAGCAGCTCACGCAAGGCACCGACGTCGGTCAGGCCTGGGCGCATCCAGACCAGGTCGGCGACCGCACGGACAAACGTTCGACTCGGCGGGGCAGCACGCAGCGTCTCAACGAGTAGATCCTGGCGCGGCAGCAACGCGTCGACGTCGACGCCCGCACCGTACGCGGCTCTGGCCAACCGCAGTCTCAGCGCACGGACGGGATCAAGCGGGACAGAACGCCGAAGCTCACGGTCGACCAAGGCAACCACTTCCGCGTGCTCGTTGGCGCTCGCACGGGCATCTACGATGTCGTCGATGACGTCTTCACGGCTGCGTCCAGCTCGCACGGAGGCGTCTTCGATGTCCGTCCACAGCTCCAGGGCGCCGGTGAGCAGGGACGCCCGTTCGGACTCAGCACCCAGCTCCTGTGCGGCGTCGGCGGCCAGGAACGCCGAGGTGAAGGCCTGCTCCGGGTCACCTGTCTCCGCCCAATGATGGGCTGCCGCGAGGCATTCGACGTGGTGACCGGTCATACCGGTGCCTGAGTCGAGCTCCTCCGCCCATCGTCGGTGCCAGCGCATCCGGGTGGCTGGAGGCAGAGCGTCGGCGACGGCCTCGCGCATCAAGGCGTGATGGAACCGGTAGCCGAGGCCCGCTTCATCGATCTCCAGCACGTGCGCGGCGAGTGCTTCAGCCACCGCCGCATCCAGGTCGCTCGTCGACCAGCCACACACCCGCGTCAAGAGATCGTGACTGAGATGCCCTTGTCCGATCGCGGCCGCCCGGACGAACTCGGCGGCCGGATCGCTGAGCTCGGAGATACGGGAAAGCATTAGGTCCGTGACGGAGGTCGGCAACGGCCCTTGTTCAGACAACCCGCCAGCCACCAGCTCCTCGGTCAGGAACGGGACACCCTCGCACAGCGGCAGCACGCGGTCGAGGAGCGTGCGCGTGGGGAGAGCCTGCAGGAGCTGGCCGAGCTGCTCGGCGACGTCCTCCCGGCACAACCGACCCAGCCGGATCTGTCGCGTGGCTGGCGATCGGACCAGCTCGGTGACGAAGGTGCGCAGCGCGGGAGTGGGCTCCTGGTGATGGATCCGAAGGGTGCAGGTGACCAGGAGGCGGGCGGGAGCTTCGAGCAGATGCACCAGGTAGCCCAGGGCGTCCCGGCTGCTTGCGTCGGCCCAGTGGAGGTCCTCGATAGCCAGCCAGGTGAAGCGCTCGTAGCTGAGACGCATCAACAGGCTCACGAACCCTTCGATGATGCGATTTCGGTCAGGCGTAGCCGTAGCTACTGGGGCAAGACCGGGAATCAGCGCTCCCAGGTCCGGAGCAGATTCGCCTGCTGCGGCCCTGACCGCATCGAGTCCCTCCCGCTGGACCAGGTCGCGTAGAGCGCTCGTGACCACACCGAACGGGAGCTCCCCGCCCACGAGGTCGACCGCGTGACCGACCATCACCACATCGCCTGGGGACGCCACGGCCGCAAACGCGTCCATGACCAAGCGAGTCTTCCCGATTCCGGCCTCGCCACTGACCAGAACCGCCGACGGCTGACCTCTGCGAGCCGTCTGGACCGCTGTGATCAGCTGTTCTTGCTCGCCTTCACGCCCCACGAGCCGGGCACTGGCCGTCCTGAACACGTCACCATCATGCCCGGGATGGCAGTCAGGTGCCTGCCATGCGTAAGGGCCGGGGCCGCGGATGCCGGTGCGGTCCCTCGCTGCGCACGCGTACGGTGCCACGGCGAGCTTCAGTGCGCAGGCCATGGCCATCACCACGGCAGCTCGTGCGCATACGCCGGGGAATCCCGACCCTTGGCGTGCCTGCTTCTACAAGGCCCGGTCGTATCGTGCATGGGAGCGCGTCCATGTCGGGATGCCGCGATGCGACATCTCGGTGCCTTCAGAGGCGCCCTTCCTTATCGAGCCGGGCTGTGAGCCCGGCAACCTGTCGACGACGCATGAAAACGACCCCTAGCGTCGGGCGGGTTCCAGGGCCAGGGGATGCTCCTATGGACTCTCAACCGTGTTAAGCGCGGAGAAATCCTTCATCAAGGTGACGTAGACCTCGCGAACGACGAATCGCTTCAGGCAGCGCACGATGTCCTTCTTGCTCAAGCCCTCCGCGGTCCGGCGTTCGACGTAGCGTCGGTGTTCGGGTCATACTTCATCCGGTTCAGGACGACGGTGTGCAGAGCGTTATTGGCGTGATGGTCTCCGCCTAGGTTGAGCCGGTGTCGGTCGATGCGGCCGGAACTGGCAGGCAACGGGGCGGCCCCGCACAGGTGCGCCAGAGCAGCCTCGCTGCAGAGCCGCTCGGGGTTGTCCCCGGCACTGACCACCAGCTGTGAGGCAACCTGAGGACCGACTCCGGGCAGGATGAGAGCCGGAGCGATCTGGTTAATGGCCGGGGATCCTGCGATCGGCGATGGCAATTCTTCGTCCAACAGCTGGATCCGGCGCGCGACGGCGCGTAGGGCCGCCTTGGTCGCTTGGACCGAAGTATCGAGCTGCTCCTGGTCGACACGGGAAGCCGGCACAGCGCGACACCAAAGCTGTCCGGGTCAGAACGACCAGGTGGGCACGCAGCACCTCCGCCGCCGAGGCAATCAGCCCGTGCAGCTGGTTGAGCGCGGCGACCCGCGCCCTGACCGCACCACCTCGAGCCACCCGCCGCGTCCGGACTGCCTCGACCGGGCCGGTCCGGGTCTTCGACGTCCCGGTGGCGGTGCCTGCCTGGACCGCTCGGGCAGCTGCGATCGCGTCGATCGGATCGGACTTGCCCTGACGCCGGCGTGTCTTCCGGTCGGGCCGGTTGACCTCGATCACCCGCACGTCCTCCGCGGCCAGATACCGGCCAAACCGGCACCGTAGGTCCCCGTCCCCTCGACACCGACCGCACGGACACCTCCGAACGACCCGATCCATGTCAGCAGCGCACGATAGCCCGCCGCCGTCGCTGGGAACTCCCGATCACCCGGCAAGCGTCCGACCGGGTCGATCACTGCGCCGTGGTGGGTCCGGCCGTGGGTATCCCGACCAACAGGCGGGCCCGTCTCATGCGATGACCCAGCCGCCCGCGTAAGGACGTCCACCGCCAGAAATAGGGATTTCGCCAGATGGCGGGAGGCCGCCTTAGGACGAGGTTCGAGATGTCAGCAACACCACACTCGAACGAAGGAAAGATCATGAACAGCAACTACACCACCACCACCAGCAACCAGCACAAGCGCTTTGGCCGTACCGTCTTCGCGGCCGCGGTGGCGGCATCCGCCGCCTTCGCCGTGACCGTCCCGACATCGGCGAGTGCTGCGCACCCCGCCGACGAGAACCCGACTCAGCGCCAGGCGGCGACTCAGGGAACCGTGACGTCTCCGTGTTTCGCCGTCCGCCCTCCCGACAGGTGGGCGGCCGATGCCGGCCAGCCGCCGCAGTGCACCCACGCGTTCGGTCGCGTGACCGCCTTCTCCAGCGACGTAGCCAACGACCGGCAGCCAGCCGCCGTGGACTCGCCGTGCTTCATGAACCCGCGGCACTGGAGCGTCACCTTCGATGGAGGCGTCCCTGTCTGCACACCTTACTAGCCGAGCGCCAAGCTGATGGGCCCGCCCCAGCCAGGGGCTGGCCCATCGTCGTGCGGTCCCTGATCCGCGGACCGGGTCGAGTTGCCCCAGGTCAGTCCTCGGGCCAGCGGTTGCGAAGAGCCTCGCGGCGGTCGCTGACCGGCTGCGAACGCCCAGCTTGGCCGGGATTGAGACACGTGAACGCTGGCCGTCTTCGGGGACACGAACTGATGGCGCGAGTGATGTCGGCCGCGTCCTTGACCAGAACCCACCGCTGCTCGGAGGTCAGGCCGGGCGCCGCGGCCGCGAGTTCGCGTTCTGCCACGACCGCGGCCCGAGCCGCGCGCTGCCACAACCGCAGTTCCCCACCGCGGTGACGGGTCGCGAACACGGTGCTCATCGACGAGGCCGGCTCTGAAGGGCTGACGGCGGCCAGCCGTTGCCGGAAGATGACGGTCGGTGCGTCGATGACCGCCGCACGTCCGGTCTCCTTGCGGCCGGGGTCCCAGCAGCCCTCCAGGGCCTCCGCACAGAACACCAGCACCACGTCGCGGTAGCGCATCAGCGGTTCCGGGCTGGCTGTCGCGGGTGCGTGGTGTTGCAGGAGTCCGGCTAAGGACCCCATGATCTCGGCCGTGCAACCGCCGTAGGTCATGACCCGAGGTCGTCGCGCCGGGTCAGCGCGACCATCTCCGCGCATACCGCCAGCGCGAAGGTGTCGAACCCGGCGTCACGCGACTTCCACAAGTCGTCGGTGACGGTGTCGTAGGCAGCTCCGCGGTCGCCGATCACGACCGTCGCAAGCGGCTGACCCTGTTGCGATGGCGCGGCGGTGTCGGCATCTGCATGTTGAGGCGTTTGGACGAACGGCACACCTGGTGGTGGTCAGGATTTGTTTACAGCACGGTGCGCAATCAAAGCCCTGGCAGCGGGGCCCCTGTCTGCTGAGGGGATGGGGTCGTGCATGGTGTAGTTCGAGAGTCCGGACCGCTACCAGAAGGCCGGCTCGGTCGCGTCCGTCACCTAGCTTCGGTTGTGGACATCCGTCGTAGCGCTTGTCCACAAAGGGAAGGAAGACCATGATCTTCATCACTGCCAAGTTCAGGGTCCTGCCCCAGCACGCGGACCGGTGGCCCGAGATCGCCGATGACTTCACCCGCTCGACTCGCGGCGAGCCGGGCTGCATGTGGTTCGAATGGTCTCGCGGCCTCGATGACCCGACGGAGTACGTCTTGGTCGAGGCGTTTAGCCACGACGCGGCCGCCGCCGAACATGTCCAGTCCGAGCATTTCCAGAACGCGCAACGCAGCCTGCCACCCCACCTCGCGGAGACACCGCGGATCGTCAACATGACCGTGCCGCAAGACGGCTGGTCACTGCTCGGCGAGATGGCTGTGCCCGAATCTCGCTGAGTCGTCGAATCGACAGATCGTCGTGTTCATCCCATCGGAGCGCCAGCGTTGGCATGACAGGATCAGCTAACTGAGTTGGAGGATCAGACCCGGCACAGCCATTGTCAGCGCGGCGACGAACAGCCAGGGACGCAGCCGATTCGACAACGCGACCCGACCGCGCAGTACACCCGGGATGGTCTCAACGTGGAGGTGCCTCGTGAGGACGACCTGGGCGATGAGGACGATCCCCAAGAGCAGTCCGGACTGAAGCGATGACTCTGCGAGCCTAGCGGTAGAAGTCATCTGCCGTTCTCCTTGCCTCAGAGCGGCGCCTGTTGCAGAACCGTCCGGCACCCACCGTGACTGGCTCGCACACCTGCTCGCCGACTCGACCTCAGAGGCGACCATACGCTAATGCCGCGGGTGCCCTCCGTATCAATGTGAGACGGGTCCCATAGGTCTGCCTCGCCGGTGGGCTGCGGCGGTGCCGACCGGCTCAGGTTGTTGGTGCCACGATTCCGTGCCCGTGGATCTTTCGGTAGATCGTTGCTCGCAACATGCCCAACGAACGCGCTGCCAGCCCCTTGCGGCCGCTGGCGTTGGACAGGCTGGTGACGATGGCATCGCGCTCCATGGCTTCCAACGGACTCAGCAATCGGCGACTCACCGTGTGCGCCGCGGGGAGGTCTTCGGGCTCGATGGATCCGGTTCGCCACGAGGTCACCAACAACGCCAAGTCGGTCAAGGTCGACCTCGCTTGGGAGCTGCTGCGCAAAATGGCGGCGGCGGACCCCGAGCTCGCCGAGCTCCTGGAGATCACCAACCAGGACTGGAAGACCCAGGGTGCGGACGTCACCCGACGCGCTGATCGAGTCGGGCGGACTGTGGTCCGACAAGATCCAGCGCGAACGTGAGCAAGGTCCGGAGCGACAACCTCACGCTGAACATCTCGCAGTTCGTCGCTCGCTGCAGCCCGTGTTGGCGATGCCGGTCCTCAAGAAGACAGGCGTCGAGGGTCCATAGACGCAACACCGCGCATGCAGTCGAGTCCGCGCTCCGCACCCACGCCTACCCGGTGTTCGGTTCGCGTCCTCTCACGTCCATCCGGCCAAGCGAGACTCAGGCATACATCGTCACGCTCTCGCAGACGCTAGCGCCGTCGACGGTACGGGTTACCTACCAACACCTACGGTCGGTGTTCCTGGCCGCCGAAGCGGACAACATCATCGCCAAATCGCCGTGCCAGCGGGTGTCCCTCCCGCGCTCCACCGCGAGGTCAAACCGCTGTCGGTTGAGACGGTGCATGGCATCGAGTCCGCGATGCCGGCGAATCTTCGGGCGTGCGTGACTCTGATGGCCGGGGCCGGGTTACGTCCAGGCGAGGCCGCGGGCCTGTCGGTCGACCGCATCGACTTTTTGCGGCGCACCTTGACTCTGGACCGCCAGTTGCTGCTGACCTGGCCGCCGACCTTCGGACCGCGAAGACGAACGCGTCAGTTCGCACTGTGCC
>JAABUR0100005180.1_pt1 | contig 16803 bp, 13 predicted proteins | sample 5560091 | NCBI WGS metagenome assembly JAABUR01 (sample SAMN10711879, study PRJNA513375) | rock metagenome | isolation source: Antarctica rocks | place: Antarctica: Victoria Land, University Valley sud | reverse complement strand
TCAACGCCATCCTCAAGGCCCTGGGCCTGGACACCCAGAACTTCCTGCTCAACGGACCCGCCAACACGTTCTTCCTCATCGTCGTGATGATCTGGATCCAGGCCGGGTTCGCCATGACCGTGCTCTCGGCGGCGATCAAGGGGATCCCCGACGACATCATCGAGGCCGCCAAGCTCGACGGGGTGGGCGGGTTCAAGCTGTTCCGCTTCGTCACCCTGCCGAGCATCCGGCCGGCGGTCGTCGTCGTCGTGACGACGATCGGCATCGGCACCCTCAAGGTCTTCGACATCGTGCGGACGATGACCGGTGGCCAGTTCGACACTTCGGTCGTCGCCAACGAGTTCTACAACGCCATCTTCCGGTACAACCGGGACGGGCTGGGCTCGGCCTTCGCCGTCCTGCTGTTCGTCCTCGTGGTCCCGATCGTCGTCTACAACATCGTGCAGATGCGAAAGGACGCCTGATGAGCACCTCAGACACCACCACGACCCCCGCCGACGGCGTCCCCGAGACCGCTGCCGTCAGCCTCGTCGGCGGCACCGCCGTGGTGACCGGTCCGGACCGCCCCGGGCGCCGGCGTCCGGCCAGGGCGGCGGCCGGCAACGCGGCGCGCGCCGTGTCCTCGCCATGGGCCTCCCTGGCCGCCATCGTCATCGCCGGCCTGTGGACCGTGCCGACCTTCGGGCTGCTGCTGACCTCGTTCCGCAACCGGTCGGACATCCTCGCCTCCGGCTGGTGGACGGTGTTCACGAACCCCACGGGCTTCACGATCGACAACTACACCGAGGCGCTCACCGGAGGCGACACGGCGCTCGCCCAGTACTTCATCAACAGCACGGTGATCACCATCCCCGCCGTGCTGCTGCCCATCCTGCTCGCCTCCCTGGCGGCATACGCGTTCGCATGGATGGACTTCCCGTTCCGCAACGCGCTGTTCGTCGCCGTCTTCGCCCTGCAGATCGTGCCGCTGCAGGTCGCGCTCATCCCGCTGCTGCGGATGTACAACGAGACGTTCCACTTCGGCGGCACCTACTGGAGCGTGTGGATCTCGCACACGATCTTCGCGCTCCCGCTGGCGATCTTCCTCATCCACAACTTCATGCGCGAGATCCCCTCCGAGCTCATGGAGGCGGCCAGGGTCGACGGGGCGGGTCATGTGCGGATCTTCTTCAGGGTCCTCCTGCCGCTCATCACCCCGGCCCTTGCCTCGTTCGGGATCTTCCAGTTCCTCTGGGTGTGGAACGACCTGCTCGTGTCCCTCGTGTTCCTCGGGGGCACCCCCCAGGTCGCCCCCCTGACGGTCCGGGTCGCTGAGCTCTCGGGCACCCGCGGCAGCGCGTGGGAGGTCCTCTCCGCGGGCGCGTTCATCTCCATGATCGTCCCGATCGTCGTCTTCCTGGCCCTGCAGAGGTACTTCGTCCGCGGCCTGCTCGCCGGGGGTCTGAAGGGCTGAGCGAGCCCGGGCCAATGGTCGAGCAGAGCACCATCGAGGACGTGGCCCGGGCTGCAGGGGTGTCTGCGGCGACGGTGTCCCGGGCGCTGCGCGGGCTCGAGCGGGTCCATCCGGCCACGCGTGAGCGGGTACTCAGCGCGGCGGCCGACCTCGACTACATCGCCAGCCCGACGGCCGCCAGCCTCGCCTCCGGGCGCACCGGCGTCGTCGGCGTCGTCACCCCCTTCATGTCGCGCTGGTTCTTCGCCAAGGCGATCAGCGCGATCGAGAAGACCATGCGGGTGCACGGGCACCATGTGCTGCTCATGGACCTCGAGGACGAGTCCTACGAGCGCAGGCTCCCGCTCAGCCGCGCCATGCTCTTCAAGCGGGTCGACGCAGTGGTCGTCGTCAACGTCGCCCTCTCCGACATCGAGCGCTCCCTGGTCGAGGGACTGCGGCTCCCGGTCGTCACCGTGGGCAACGCGATCGCCGACTGGCCGTGGGTGGGGATCGACGACGTCGGCTGCGGGGCGGCGGCGACCGAGCACGTGATCTCACTCGGGCACCGCGCGGTCGCTTTCATCGGCGCCGTCCCGGCAGGCAGCCCGCACGGCAGGACCCCGGTCCGGCGCGTCGAGGGTTTCCGGCAGGCGATGGCCCGGCACCGCCTGCCGGTGCCACCGGGGTGGGTCGTCCCCGCCGACTGGACCGCCGACGGCGCGCAGCGAAGCGCACGCAGCCTCTTCACGGCAGGCACGTTCCCGACCGCGGTGGTAGCCGGCTCCGACGAGATGGCACTCGGGGTCATCGCCGCGGCCGGGGAGCAGGGCCTGCGCGTGCCGCACGACCTCGCGGTCATCGGGATCGACGACCACGAGCTCGCTGCCGTGCTCGGTCTCACGACGGTGCGACAGGACGTCATGGCCCAGGGGGCCACCGCGGCGGCCATCATCCTCGGCCGGCTCGGCTACCTGGACGAGCAGCCCGCGGACACGGTGGCCTTCCCCGTGGAGCTGGTGGTCCGCAGGACCACCGCCGCCCCCGCGGACCCGCGATAGCCGCCATACCACCGGGTTCTCCCGGCCGGGCTCCCGGCCGGCGTCGAACGCTGCGCACCACCCGGTATGCCGGGTGGGCACCTCAGGGAGAGGACGAGGCGGTCGCCGCCACGCTCTGGGTCCAGAGGGTGCTCATCTCGTGGAAGGCACGCTCCATGATCGAGACCATCGCGTCATGCGCCCGCCCGCCCTCGTGCCGCTGGATCGCACTCGCGACGTCGACGTGCAGCTGCAGTGCCTGCGGCGCCGGGCGCTGCGGGACCAATCCGTACTGCTGGCGCCCGACGAGCACCTCAGCCACCAGCGAGCTCAGCTTGACGAACATCTCGTTCCCTGAGCAGAGCAGCACCTGCCGGTGGAACTCGATGTCGAGGCGGAGGAACTCCTCCGGGTCACCGCCCTGGCCGGCGGCCCACAGCTTGGCGGCGAGACCGACGAGGTCGCTGCCTGCCCCGAGCGGCGCCCGCTCGGCGGCCAGGCGCGCAGCATGCGGCTCGACCGCCGAGCGCACCTCGGTCAGCGAGCGCAGCTGTCCGAGCCGGTCCGCAGAGGCAAGGCGCCACCGGATCACCTGGGGGTCGTAGACGTTCCACTCCTCCGGGGCGAGCACGACCGTGCCGGTGCGCCGGCGGGAGGTCACCAGTCCCATGGACGCGAGGACCCGCAGGACCTCCCGGATGACCGAGCGGGAGACCGCATGGCGCCGCGCCAGCTCGTCGATGAAAAGCACCGAACCGGCGGGCAGCGCCCGCCCGCAGAGGGCTGTCCCGAGCTGTTCGAGGACCCGCGCGTGCAGTCCCGACAGCCCGACCGGGGCGGGCCGGGCCAGGCCGGGCACGGGGACACCGCCGGCCGCCGCCAAGGGCGTCGCCGGGCTGGGACTGGTCACCCGAGAAAGCATACTCATGCGGTCTCGGACTTGATTACATCCTTCTTGTCCAACTACTGTGGCTCCATTCGACTGATGTGAGTGGGCACCCTCGGGCTGCTGGCAGCCGACACCGGCGACCGGGCCGTCAAACGACAACCGAACGGAGAAGACGTGAAGCGTTCACTCTTCGGCACTGCGTCCACGGCGCTCGTCGCCGCCCTCGGCCTGGCCGCCTGCGGCGGTGGTGGCGGCGGGGATGCGAAGGGGTCGGGCACCGTGCGCGTCACCCTTGCGAACCACGTGTGGACCGAGGCGGTCAAGACCGCGCTGCCCGAGTTCGAGAAGCAGAGCGGCCTCAAGGTCGAGCTGACCCAGCTCGGTGAGGACCAGCTCTCGGACCAGTACAACGTCAAGCTCAACGCGGGCACGAGCGAGATCGACGTCATGATGTACCGCCCCCTGCAGGAGGGGAGGCTGTTCGCCAAGAACGGCTACCTCGCGGACCTCACGACCCAGGCGAAGGCCGACCAGACGTGGGACTGGAACGACTTCCAGAAGGGCCCGGTCGCCTCGACGACGTACAAGGACAAGATCGTCGGCGTGCCGATCATCACCGAGCAGGAGGTCCTGTACTACCGCAAGGACCTGCTCGACAAGGCCGGCCTGCAGCCGCCGAAGACCCTTGACGAGCTGCGCGCGCAGGCGGAGCAGGTGTCCAAGGCGAACCCGGGCGTCGCCGGCTTCGTCGCCCGGACCGGCAAGTCGACGGCCGTCACCCAGTTCTCGAGCTTCCTCTACAGCATGGGCGGCGACTTCACGACCGAGGACGGCAAGTCCGCCATCGGGTCCGACGCGGCGAAGAAGGCCTACGCGTTCTACGGCGGCCTCATCAACAAGTCCGGTCCACCGAACGTCAGCACCGACATGAGCTGGCCCGAGGCGATGGCGATCTTCACCCAGGGCAAGGCCGTGTTCTACACCGAGGCTGACTCCCTCTACAAGAACGCCACGGACCCGGCGAAGTCGAAGGTTGCCGACAGCGTGGGCTTCGCGACGTTCCCGGCCGGCCCGGCGGGGTCCAAGCCGTACAACATCCCGTCCTGGGGACTCGCCGTCAACAACGCCTCCTCGAACAAGGACAACGCCTGGAAGTTCATCCAGTGGGCAACGAGCAAGGAGCGGACCCTCGCCGCACAGAAGGCCGGCGTGCCCGGACCGCGGGCGTCGGTGTGGGCCAGCCCGGACGGCACGTCCACCTACCCGAAGGACCTCGCGGCGGCCATCGCCACCAGCACCCAGACGGGGGTGGGTCACGACCGTCCGCAGGTCGTCCAGGTGAGCAAGGCCCGCGAGATCGTCGGCGAGCCGATCGTCGCCGCCATCACCGGCAAGGACCCGGCGGCAGCAGCCGACTCGGCCAGCACGGCGTTCCAGAAGTTCCTCGACACCGACAAGTGAGCAAACCGGGGCCGCAGGGCCCGACGGCGGCGCTCCGGTGCATCCGCGTCGCCCCGTAGCAAAGGTTGGGACATGTCCGTAGCCAACGCCAGCAGCACCCGGGTGGGCCGACGACCCGTCCTCGGTCACGGGTGGTCCCGGTGGGCCAACGCCCACCTGAAGTGGCTGTTCGCCGCTCCCGCGATGATCTTCGTCGGCGTCCTCATCATCTTCCCGCTCGTGTGGACGCTCTACCTGAGCATCACCGACGCGCACGGCTCGGTCCGTGCGGAGTCCGAGGTCGTGGGGCTGGCGAACTACTTCACGGTCCTGCAGGACACCGAGCGGTTCTGGCCGGCGGTCGGGCGCACCGCGGCGTTCACGGGCGTCGCCCTCGCCGTCGAGCTCGTGCTGGGCATGTCAGTCGCCCTGTTGCTGCGGCGCTCCTTCCGCGGCGAGAAGTGGGTCCGTGTCGCCATCCTCATGCCGCTGGTCGCCACCCCGGTCGCGGTCGGCATGATGTGGCGGCTGATCTTCGACCCCAACATCGGGGTGGCCAACCGGATGCTCGGCTGGGTGGGCATCTCCCCGCAGCCGTGGCTGTCCGGCGAGAGAACCGCCCTGGCGACGACCATCCTCATCGACGTCTGGCAGTGGACGCCGATGATGGTGCTCATCCTCCTCGCGGGCCTGACGTCCCTGTCCGACGAACCCGACGAGGCAGCGCGGGTCGACGGCGCCAGCACCTGGCAGCGCTTCCGCTTCGTGACGCTCCCCCTGCTGATGCCGACCGTGGTCGTCGCCCTCCTGCTTCGCGGTATCGACGCCCTCAAGACCTTCGACATCCTCTACGCCACCAAGGGCAAGGGCGGAGGGTCGTTCCACGAGGTGGAGACGCTCAACGTCTACGCCTACGGCCTCAGCTTCGACTACAACCAGTACGGCCTGTCCTCGACCGTCCTGATCCTGTTCTTCCTCCTGATCGTCGGCTCGATGTGGGCCCTCACCTCCCGCCGGAAGGAAGCACCCTGATGACGAGCGTCGCGACGGAGTCGACCACCGCTTCCTCCCCGCCTGCGAGCCGACCGCCCTCCCGGACGGTGACGGGCCGGCGGCGGCCGCGGCGCAGGACGGCATACTCGAGCTTCCGGGTAGTGGCCCTTGTCGTGGTCGTCCTGCTGCTGCTCGCCCCCCTGGCATGGATGGTCGCCGCGTCGCTGAAGACCAACGTCGACATCTACGACTCCAGCAAGGCGTTCGTGTTCACCCCCACCTTCGAGAACTACGCCAGCGTGCTGGGGCGTGGCAACTACGTGTCGTTCATCATCAACAGCTGGTGGGTGGCCTTCGCCTCGACGACCCTCTCGCTGGTGCTGGGGACGCCCGCGTCGTACGCGATGAGCCGCTTCGCGATGCACCGCTCCGCGCTCGTCGTCCTCATGGCGCGGGTGATCCCCGGTGTCTCGCTCCTCGTGCCCTGGTACTACGTGTTCGCCAACCTGCGCCTGGTCGGCAGCTACACGGTGATCATCCTCAGCCACATGTTCGTGGCGCTCCCCCTGGTCGTCTACATCATGATGAGCTACTTCGACTCCTTCCCCAGGGAGCTCGAGGAGTCGGCGCTCGTGGACGGACTGACCCCGATCGGTGCCTTCGCGCGCATCACCCTGCCGCTGTCGGTGCCGGGGATCGCGACGGCCGGGATCCTCTCGTTCATCTTCTCCTGGAACAACTTCATGTTCGCGCTGGTCCTCGCCGGCTCGCAGACCAAGACCCTGCCGGTCGCCATCTTCGACTTCGTCTCCTACGCCAGCATCGACTGGGGCGGCTTGATGTCGGCGGCGACCGTCATCACCGTCCCGATCATGCTCATCGCGCTGTTCACCCAGAAGTACATCGTCTCCGGGCTGACCGCCGGCGCCACGAAGGGCTAGGAATGACCACCATCACCAGGGTGGAGACGTTCCTCGTCCCGCCACGCTGGCTCTTCGTGAGGGTCGAGACCTCGGGCGGTCTCGTCGGCTGGGGTGAGGCGACCTGTGAAGGGCGCTCGGAGACCGTCCGCACTGCCGTGGCCCAGCTCTCGGAGCTGCTGATCGGTGCGGACGCCCTGCGGATCGAGGACCACTGGCAGGTGATGACGAAGGGGTCGTTCTACCGCGGCGGCCCGATCCTGGCCAGCGCCGTCTCCGGTCTCGACCAGGCCCTCTGGGACATCGCCGGCAAGCACTTCGACACGCCGGTGCACCAGCTCCTCGGCGGCCCGGTCCGGGACCGGATCAGGGTCTACGGCTGGGTCGGGGGTGACGAGCCGGCCGAGGTCGCCGATGCCATCAGCGCGCAGCTCGAGGCCGGGCTCACCGCCGTCAAGATGAACGCCAGCGGGAGGATGAGCGCGCTGGCCACTGCGGCCGAGCTCAACGCCGTCGTGCAACGGGTCGCGGCGGCTCGGGAGGTGCTTGGCGACGACCGCGACGTCGCCGTGGACTTCCACGGTCGCTTCACCCTCCCCACCGCACGCCGCGTGGCGGCCCTGCTCGAGCCGTACCTGCCGTTCTTCCTGGAGGAGCCGGTGGTCCCCGAGAACTCACACCTGATCGGCGGGCTCACCCGGGCCACGACCATCCCGGTGTCCACCGGGGAGCGGCTCTACAGCCGGCAGGAGTTCCTCCCCGTGCTCCAGGCCGGTATCGCGGTCGCCCAGCCGGACCTCTCGCACGCGGGCGGGATCACCGAGGTCCGCAAGATCGCCTCCCTCGCCGAGACCTACGACGTCCAGCTCGCACCACACTGTCCGCTCGGGCCGCTCGCCCTCGCCGCCTGCCTGCAGGTCGGGTTCGCCACGTCGAACTTCCTCATCCAGGAGCAGAGCATCGGGATCCACTACAACCAGGGCGCCGAGGTGCTCGACTACGTCCTCGACAAGACCCCCCTGTCGTTCGTCGACGGCCACATCGAGCGGCTGACCGGCCCGGGCCTGGGGCTGGAGATCGACGAGGTGGCGGTGCGCGAGGCCGACCGGCGCGGGCACGCCTGGCGCGGGCCGGTCTGGCGCCACGCGGACGGGTCGTTCGCCGAGTGGTGAGCGCTCAGGCGTCGATCCGCTCCCGGTCCAGGGCCGACGCGGAGTCGATGATGAAGTCCTTGCGGGGAGCCACGTCGTTGCCCATCAGCAGGTCGAACATCTGCTCGGCGAGCTCCGCGTCGGAGAGCGTGACCCGGCGCAGGGTGCGGTGTCGGGGGTCCATCGTGGTGTCCGCGAGCTGGTCCGCGTCCATCTCCCCGAGACCCTTGTAGCGCTGCGGGGGCTCCTTGACCTTCCTGCCCCGCCTCTCCAGCGACGCCCGGGTCGCGCGCATCTCGGCCTCGTTGTAGGTGTAGATCAGCTCGTTCTTCCGGCCGCCCGCGTTGACGACCTCGAGGCGGTGCAGGGGCGGCATCGCCGCATACACCCGGCCGTCCTCGACGAGCGGGCGCATGTACCGGAAGAACAGCGTCAGCAGCAGGGTGCGGATGTGAGCGCCGTCGACGTCGGCGTCGCTCATGATGATGACCTTGCCGTAGCGGGCGGCGGCGAGGTCGAAGCTGCGGCCCGAGCCGGCTCCGATGACCTGGATGATTGCGGCGCACTCGGCGTTCCTCAGCATGTCCGTCACGGACGCCTTCTGCACGTTGAGGATCTTGCCGCGGATGGGCAGCAGGGCCTGGTAGTCCGAGGAGCGAGCCAGCTTCGCGGTGCCCAGCGCGCTGTCCCCCTCGACGATGAACAGCTCCGAGCGGGCGACGTCCTGGGTGCGGCAGTCGGCGAGCTTCGCGGGCAGGGACGAGCTCTCGAGGGCGGTCTTGCGCCGCTGGGTCTCCTTGTGCAGCCGGGCGCTGATCCGGGACTTCATCTCGGCGACGATCTTGTCGAGCAGCAGCGCCGCCTGCGCCTTCCCGCCCCGCTTCGGCGACACGAGGTGCTCGGTCAGCTGCTGCTCGACGACACCGGCGACGATGGCGCGCACGGCGGAGGTGCCGAGCACCTCCTTGGTCTGGCCCTCGAACTGGGGCTCGGCGAGACGCACCGTGACGACCGCCGTGAGCCCGGCGAGGATGTCGTCCTTGTCGACCTTGTCGTTGCCGACCTTGAGCCGGCGCCCGTTGGTCTCCAGCTGCCTGCGGAACACCTTGAGCAGGGCCTGCTCGAAACCCGCCAGGTGGGTGCCGCCCTTCGGGGTGGCGATGATGTTGACGAACGAGCTGACCCTCACGTCGTAGCCGCTGCCCCACCGGACGGCGACGTCGATGCCGCACTCGCGTTCGACGACAGCCGGCGCCAGGTGCCCTCTCGCGTCGAGGACCGGCACCGTCTCGGTGAAGGTGCCGGAGCCCTGCAGACGCCACACGTCGGTCAGGGCCGGGTCGGGGGCGAGGAACTCCACGAACTCGGAGATGCCCCCCTCGTGCACGAACGTCTCCTCGCGGGGGGCATCGGCGCCGGGCGTGCCGGGCAGGGCGCGCTCGTCGCGGATGACGAGGGTGAGCCCCGGGATGAGGAAGGCGGTCTGCCGGGCCCGGTCGGCGACCAGGTCGTAGTCGAGGACCGTCCCGGCCTCGAAGATCTGCTCGTCCGGCCAGAACCGCACCCGCGAGCCGGTGCGCCCCCGGGGCGCCCGGCCGACCACGCGAAGCTCGCTGTTGTTGACGGATGCCGTGAACGGCGCGTCCGGCGTCCTCGCGCCGGCGTCGGTGAACACCCCCGGCTCGCCGCGGCGGAAGCTCATCAGGTGGGTCCGGCCGGAGCGGTCGACCTCGACGTCCAGCCGCGCCGACAACGCGTTGACCACGGAGGCACCGACCCCGTGCAGGCCACCCGATGCCGCGTACGAGCCACCGCCGAACTTGCCGCCGGCGTGCAGCTTGGTGAAGACCACCTCGACGCCGGTCAGGCCGGTGCGTGGCTCGAGGTCCACCGGGATCCCCCGGCCGTCGTCACGAACCTCGACCGACCCGTCCGCCGAGAGGATGACCTCGATCCGGTCACCGGCCCCGGCGAGCGCCTCGTCGACGGCGTTGTCGATGATCTCCCACAGACAGTGCATGAGGCCGCGCTGGTCGCGCGAACCGATGTACATGCCGGGCCGCTTGCGAACCGCCTCCAGGCCCTCGAGGACCTGCAGGTGACGCGCGGTGTAGTCGCTCGCCGGAGCTGCCGACGGGCGAGGGCGAGCGGTGGCCACGGACCTTCCCTTCACTGCCTGCTGCCGGCGCTCCTGGCTGCTGCCCGCAACGCGGGGTAGGACGGAGGCTATCGGGTGCCGGCACGGCATACCCGCAGGCTCGCACGCGGCCGTCAGGCCCTCGCTGTGGAGCCGGGGGGCAATCCGTGCCGGGGCCGGGAAACGAACCAGTTACGTGCAGATCACGAATCGACATGACCTGTCCCGTTTCGGCCGCGAATGCCCGGTGGGAACGATTGGGCGTGCTTGACTGTTGGAACCGGAGCACGGAGCGCCGCACCAGCAGATGAACCGGTGGCGTTCGCTGAACGTCATAGCGGTATGACGGGCAGGAGCCGCGACGCGGCGCCCGCTCACGGAAGTGGAAGAGAGAAGGCAGACGTGAACACGACTTTGGCCCCGAGCTTGAGCGCGGCGGACCGGTGTGACCGGTGCGGTGCGCAGGCCTACATTCGCGCCCGCCTTGTCAACGGAGGCGAGCTGCTCTTCTGTGCCCACCACGGGCGCCAGCACCTGCCGTTGCTGCAGGCCAAGGCCAGCGAGATCCAGGACGAGAGCGGTCGGCTCGTCGGGACGGACGGAGCGGCCTGAGGGCACCGGTGACGCACCGGTGGCGCCCCTGACGGCCAGCGCATGAGCGTCACGGTCCTCACCGGCTTGGTGATGCTCGTCGGTCTCGCCGGCATCGTCGTGCCCGTGCTGCCCGGGCTGGTGCTCATCTGGCTCGCCACCGCACTGTGGGCGTTCCAGCACCCCTCCTCGCTCGCGTGGGTCGTCTTCGGCGTCGCCACCGCCATCTACGCCGTGGGCGTGCTCACCCAGTACCTCGTGCCCGGCCGGCGGATGCGCAGGGCGGGGGTCCGGACCTCCACACTGCTGCTCGCGGTGCTCCTCGCGGTCGTCGGGTTCTTCGTCATTCCCGTGCTGGGCGCCGTCCTCGGTTTCGTCCTCGGGATCTTCCTCGTGGAGTACGCGCGGACGCACCGCTCCCGACCGGCATGGACGTCGACGAAGGTTGCCCTCGGAGCGGTGCTGACGTCGGTGGGGATCGAGCTGCTGGCCGGCTTCGCCATCATCACGACATGGGTCGCGGGGCTGCTGCTGCTCGGTCCGGGCCACTGATGCTGGCCGGGTCACCAGTCGTTGCGGCGGCGGTGCTCCCAGCGCTCCTCGAGACGCTGCATGAACCCCGCGGTGCCCTTCTGCCCCTTGGTGCCGCGCCGACTGGCCCCACCTGCCTGGCGCCGCACCGTCCCGTCCCTGCTGACGGTGCCCAGGGCGGGCTTGCTGTGCTGCGGGGCGAAGGCGTAGGCGCCCCCCGCCACCAGCAGGGCGAAACCGGCGGCTCCGAGCCAGATCAGCTGGTTGACGGCAGAGAGGACCACGAGGGCGAGGCCGGCGATGCCAGCCACGGCGCCGAGGACCAGGCGCCGTCTGCCGTGGCGCAGGCCGTGGTTGGTGATCTTCGTCGCGAACTGGGGGTCCTCCGCGTACAGCGCCTGCTCCATCTGCTGGAGCATCTTCTGCTCGTGTTCCGAAAGCGGCACCGTGACCTCCTCGACCAGCGCGTCATGTAGTAGGACGTCCGGCGATCCCACAAAGTTTCACCGGAAGCCACTGATGAGGATCAGGATAAGTCGCCGCGCCGCCGGTGGGAACCCGAACCCCCAACGTACCCCTGTTCCGGCACGAGTGAGGCGGGCCGCACTGCCCCCGCGCCGAACCTGGCACTGGCCCGGTCGACGGCCCTGTCAGCATCGCGCCAGCCGTGGTCCGGCTCGTCCAGCAGGCCCTGCAGAGCGGCCGTGCCGGCATCCACCAGGCCCTCCATGCGCACTCCCACCAGCCGGATCCTCGCCCGCTGGAGCCCGAGGGACTCGAACAGGGCTCTGGCCGTGACGAAGATGTCCCGCGAGACGTCGGTGGGGTCACGCAGGGTCCGGGACCGGGTGATCGTCGTGAAGTCGGCGAAACGCACCTTGATGGACACGGTGCGTCCCATCATCCCGGCGGCCCGGACCCGGGCGGCGGTCCGGTCGCTGAGCTTGAGCAGCTCCCGTCGGATGACCACCGGATCGTCGATGTCGTAGGCGAAGGTCTCGTCCGCCCCGATGCTCTTCTCCCGGCGCTGGGGGGCCACCGGGCGCTCGTCGCGGCCCCACGCCAGGTTGTGCAGGTGGGTGCCGGTGCTCTCCCCCAGCGCCCGTCGCAACGTGGCAGCCGGGGTGTGCGCGATGTCGGCGACGGTGCGCAGCCCGAGCCGGGTCAGGGTCTCCTCGGTCCGCTCACCGACCCCCCACAGGGCACCGACCGGGAGCTGGTGCAGGAAGCCCAGCGTCTCGGCCTCGGGCACGACGAGCATCCCGTCGGGCTTGGCGAGCCCGGAGGCGAGCTTGGCGACGAACTTCGTCGGCGCCACCCCGACGGAGCAGGTGATCCCCTGTTCGTCGGCGATGGTGTCCCTCAGCTGCTGGGCGATCGTCCGGGGAGAGCCCAGCCGCCGCCGGGCCCCGCCGACGTCGAGGAAGGCCTCGTCGAGGGAGAGCGGCTCGACGAGGTCGGTGACCGAGGCGAAGGTGGCCATCACGGCCTCGGAGATCGCGGCATACCGGCGGTGGTCCGGCTCGAGGACGATGCCCTGCGGGCAGAGCCGGCGGGCTCGTGCCATCGGCATGGCGGAGGTCACCCCGTAGGTGCGGGCCTCGTAGGTCGCGGACAGGACCACCGACCTGTTCCCGCCGCCACCGATGATCACCGGCCGACCCTGCAGGTCGGGCCGGTCGATGAGCGAGGCGGACGCGTAGAACGCGTCCATGTCGACGTGCAGGATGGGGCAGCCGGAGTCGTCGGGAAGTCCGTCGGCGGTGCGCGACGGCCGGGCGTACTGGCGCCGGCTCATGGCGCGCCGAGGGGGCTGGGGCGGTTCGTCCGGTCAGGCGAGGCGGGCCAGGACATGCAGCCCCGCTCCGAGCGCCCCGAGGAAGGCGTAGTGCGGGTGCTCCGAGATCGCCTGCTCGAGGTCGAGCAGGGCGGTGCGGTCGGTCTCGCTGTCGACGAGGCCGGAGGGCACCAGGTCGCTGAGCACCCGGACGCCGTGCGACTCCTGGCCGACGAACCCCGCCGCGGAGAGCAGGGCCTCGAGCTGGTCGAGGTCGAACCGGCGCGGGAGCGGGTCTGCGGGCCCCCACCGGCCGTCGTCGCTGTCAAGGGCGGTGCGCGCCGCGGCGAAGTCCCCCGCCAGCGCCTTGGCGAGGACGACGGCGAGCCGTCCCGCGACCAGCAGGGACAGGTGGCCGTCGTCGGCGAGGGACTCGGCGACTGCGTGCAGGGTGGCCTCAGGGTCGTCGACCACCTCGAGGACGCCGTGGCAGCAGACGAGATCCGTGTCGCGGTCCGGCAGCACGTCGGCGAGGGTGTCGGCGTCGCCCTGGACGGCGCTGATCCGCTGCGCGACACCTGCCTCGGCCGCCCGGCGCTCGAGGGCGGCGAGGGCGTCCGGGCTGGGGTCGACGACGGTGACGTGGTGACCGAGGCCGGCCAGCGGCACTGCCATGCCACCGGTGCCCCCACCGAGGTCGAGGACACGCAGGGGGCGCCCGAGCTCGTCCTGGCGGCGGCCGGCGAGTCCGCCCACGGTCGCCCAGACCGCATGGGTGCGCAACGAGGTCGTCGCCCGCCCGGTCCGGCGGTGCTCGTCGGCCACCTCACGCTCCCTCGGTCCGACCCCGCTGCCCAGGCCATCATGACGTGCCCAACCCTAGTGCCCGGAGCTTCCCGGACTGGAGTGCCACAGCTTGCGCGGGGCCACCCCGAGGTCGCCCGCCTCAGCTGCCGGGTGCTCCGGCACGGCACCGCCGTCGGCGAGCCGGCGGGCGGCCCGCACATCCCCACCTGCCGGCTTGATGTCGGCGTACGGGGACTGCGTGAACCCCGATGCGTGCACGAGCACCCGGCGGCGCGAGCCACCACCCATCCCCCCGGCCCGAGTGCCGCGTCCCTGCGGGCCTGCCCCCGAGGCCCCCTGGACAGGCTCTTGCTGGTCAGCTGGGCCGGCCGTGGGTCCAGAGCGTCCGTCCGCCGTCTCAGCTACAGCGAGCGCTGCCCCGGCGCGGGCGACCGCCCCGCGGTCGGCCTCGACGAGGGCGGTGTGCACGGCGTCCAGGCCACCCCGTGTCCACGCCTCCCAGAGCCCGGAGAGCTCCCAGGCGCCGGTGGCCCGCACCGAGACCCCCCGGGGACCGGTGCGGCGCACCACCCCGCGAACGAGCAGCATCCACGAGTGGAAGACGGTGCCGGCGTACGGACCCTGCACGTCCTCGAAGAAGGTCGTGTCGACCGGGCCGGTGGCGTCGTCGAGGGTGAGGAAGACCACCCGGCGCCCGGAGCGAACCGGGGGGGTCTGGGTCGCGACCTTGACGCCCGCCACCCACACCTGCCCCCGGTTGCGTGCCCCGAGCAGGTCCCTGGCGCGCGTCACACCGAGAGCCTGCAGCAGCGGGACGTAGAACTCGACGATGTGGGTGCTGGCGTCCAGCCCGAGGATGTCGAGCTCGGCCCGCACCCGCTCCGGACCGGTCATCTCGGGCAGGCCGCTGCCTCGCTCCAGCTCGGGCGCGTCCCCCAGGTCGAGGGTCAGCTGGGTGGCCTGCCGGTATGCCGGGACGACGGCCTGCGCGGCCTGGGACTGGGCCGCGGCGAGCGCGGCGACGTCAGTGCCCCTGGCGCCCCCGGCCCCTGCGCCGCCACCTCCTGCGCCGCCACCTCCTGCGCCGCCACCTCCTGCGCCGCCAAAACCCGGGGCGCCGCGACGGGACCCGCGCCCTCCCGTCCCGGCCACCGACCGGGACCAGCGCTCCAGCTCTCCGACGTGCAGGAGCAGGTCGCGGCGGGTGATCCGCCCGCGCCGGCCCAGCCCGGCTCCCAGCCGGGCTCCCGGGTCGGCGCGAAGGCTGCCACCACTCTCGTTCCCGCCACCGCGGGCACCACGGCCGCCGCCGAATGCCTCGGTGCCCGCCAGCCCACCGATGCCGTAGATCGAGTCGAAGCCACCCGCGAGCACGAGCCGTTCGAGGACCGGACGCGAGACGTGGGCGCGGTTGCAGAAGTCGGCGAGACCGAGGTAGGGCTGCCCGGCGACGATCCGGGCAACCTCGGTCGCACTGATCCCGGACACGTTGGCGAGGCAGAGCCGGATGCCGTAGTCGCGGGCGTCCGGCAGGTCGGGGTCCGGTGGTGCCTCCTGCGCCCGCGGGTCCCGGTCCCACGCCGCGACCTTCTCGATGGTGTACCCGCCAGTCGAGACGTTGACATCGAGCCCGAGGACGACGATGCCGAGGCTGCGGGCGTCGTCGAGGATGAGCCGTTTGGGGTACATGCCCGGGTCATGGGTGAGCACGCCGGCGAGGAAGGCAGCCGGGTGGTGGGCCTTGAGCCATGCCGACTGGTAGGTGGGCAGGGCGAACGCCGCGGCGTGGGCCTTGCAGAACCCGAAGGAGGCGAAGGACCTCAGCACCTCCCAGATCCGGTCGACGTCGGCCGGTGGGTAGCCCCGGGCCCGTGCCGCCGGTCGCCACCAGGCCTCGACCTCGAGCTGGCCCTGGGGGGAGCCGAGTGCTCGGCGGACCTCATCGGCATGGGCGAGGCTGACCCCCGTGGTCTCGGCGACGATCTGCAGGATCTGCTCATGAAAGACGACGACCCCCTCGGTCTCGGCGAGAGCCGGGATGAGGGTGGGGTGGAGGTACTTCGGCTCGGCCCACCCCTGCCGCGCGTTGAGGAACGGCACGATCATGTCGGACTTGACCGGCCCGGGCCGGAAGAGCGAGATGTCGACGATGAGGTCCTCGAACGTGCGTGGACCGAACTTGCCGATGAGCTCGCGCTGACCCGGGCTCTCGATCTGGAAGCAGCCGAGGGTGTGGGTCGAGCGGATCAGCCGGAAGGTGGCGTCGTCGTCGAGGCGGACCTGCGTCTGGTCGTCGAGGTCCACCCGGATGCCGTCGACCCGGCGGACCTCGTCCACCGCATGAGCCATCGCGGACTGCATCCGGATCCCGAGGACGTCGAGCTTGAGCAGGCCCAGGGTCTCGACGTCGTCCTTGTCGAACTGGCTCATCGGGAACCCGAGCCAGCTCGCCTCGACCGGCGTGCGGTCGAGCAGGTCCGAGCTGGACAGGACCACCCCGCAGGGGTGCAGGGCGATGTGGCGGGGTAGGCCGTCGAGGCGTTCGACGAGGTCGAACATGAGGCCGAGGCGGGGGGTGTTGAAGCCGCTGACCCGCAGCTCCGGCAGGTCGGCGAGGGCGTGCCGGACGTCGCGGGCGCTGATGTGCGGGAACGCCTTGGCCATTGCGTCGACCTCCGAGGGCGGCATCCCGAGGGCAGCGCCGACGTCACGGATGGCGTGCCGGACGCGGTAGCTGTCCATCATCGACACACAGGTGACCCGCTCACCACCGAACCGGGAGAGGATCTTCTCGTAGATCTCCGTGCGCCGGGCCGACTCGACGTCGATGTCGATGTCGGGCAGCTGGGCACGCAGCGGCGAGCAGAACCGCTCCATCAGCAGGCCATGGCGCAGCGGCTCCACCCCCGAGATGCCGAGCAGGTAGTTGACGAGCGACCCGGCCCCGGACCCGCGGGCCGCGACCCGGATGCCCATCTCCTTGATGAGGTCGACGACGCTGGCCACGGTGAGGAAGTAGGTGGGGTAGCCGAGCGTGGCGATGACCTGGAGCTCGTCCTCGAGCCGGGAGGCGACGGCGGCCAGCTCGCTCGGGA
>JAABUR0100005177.1_pt1 | contig 16806 bp, 16 predicted proteins | sample 5560091 | NCBI WGS metagenome assembly JAABUR01 (sample SAMN10711879, study PRJNA513375) | rock metagenome | isolation source: Antarctica rocks | place: Antarctica: Victoria Land, University Valley sud | reverse complement strand
CAATTCAAAGCTTCTAAGCGATTTGATGATTGATTCTTATAGCTTGAAAGCTTCATATAGATATCGACAACTCTCTATATTAATTGCAATTTGATTCTATGAATGATGGTTGAATAATAATAAAAAAAGTATGAATTGCTAATCGAGTTTAGAATGTGCATGAGATCGAAACGTGCATCGAGTCGAGAATACTTCTAGCTGAGTAACTGTAAATTTTCAAACTTTGCGCGAATCTTTGAAAATCGACTGTGATTGTTTTGATCTAAAAGTTGCTCTTTCAGATTAATATTAATTTCTCATCAATGTTGCAACATAAGTCTTGTACATTTTTACTATGATTACACATATGAGACTAGAACTAGCTTGCTTTTGTTCTACTAAAAAATCTCTATCTGTTCATGTTAATCTGATGGCTAGCGCGTTCATCTTTGCATCACAATATGCGTGATGAATTTATCAATGTAATAAATCATTGTTCTTGTTAAAATGAATTCAAATCTTCTTTAGTCAGTTGATAATCAAGATTGACGAAACAATAACTAGATTAACAAATTTCAATGATATGAAATGTGCAGATGAGTTTGCATTCACATAGAAATACTCAATTCTCAACTTGTTATTGAAAAAGCACTTTGCATCTTTAAACTGAAATGTATTGAAAGTGTCTTCTTTCAGATGTTCATTGAACTTCTTCTTATAATGAGTATTGTTGATCTCATCATGTGCTATGTGCAATAAATGATTCAAACAAATTAATTCAAGCATCTTTATTGTTTTATTAATAAATTAACATGCTTCATTTTTAATTTTACTGACATTCATGTTTATCTTTTCAAGATTTATATCATCGACATTGAATTTTTCTTTCATGAACATTTTTATTTTAAACATCATAAAAATTAATCAGTGATGAAACTCATTTGTATGCAATGCTGACTACGAATCTACTGTTTAGTTACAGTAAAGTCTAGAGATTATCAAAAGTTTGAATGACATTGAGATGCTACATGATGATGAAGCGCTGTGCGTTGATTGCATGCAAAGTTTTCGCGATTGCGCAGACTTTGATAATCTCAATGCGCATGCTATAAGCAATCTGCATGCAGATGAGAAAGTTAAATAGAACGCAGAACTATGAGAAAAATCGCTTATGAAAATCATTTGATTCAGTATCTTGTCATTGTAATAACAAGAACTGAGACAGAACATTCTTGCATTTGATCTGTTGAGAATGATTAGCAGAAAGAACTTGAATCATGAACATTCTTTAAATTTACATGCTAACTATGTATAAATCTTGTTAAGACTGCATGTCTGTTACTACAACATAAGCAACTTATGAGACTCATTAAGTTCAACATGAGTAAACTTGAGAGTTTCGTTAATATTGTTTAACAGACGTTCACATACAGACATTTTATACATATGCAATACGCTGATGAGAAAACTTTGTTAAAAGAAGAGAAACACAAGCGAGTTAATAAAGAATGATCAAACTACACTGTTTGATTAAAAGTGTAGCATGTGAATATTTCTGCAAGACATGATCGATTTGCACAAGAAAGATCTTTACAGATAACATAAAACAGATGAGTTGCATGTCTTACAAGTGAAGTAAGTGTCTGCAAGATGTAATATACAATGATGATGACTGTTGATTTCAAGAATCTTATTTCTTCACTGAATTCTGACTCTTGAATATCTTAATGATAGAATCAATCTTTAGTTGAAAACATCATCTATATAACTCAAGAGAACAGTAATGCATGTCAATATGATTAAAGAAGAAATCGACTGCAATATGCATGTGTATCGCTGATAAAATGTCTGCAACTCATGCTTAAGAAGTAAACTGCTGAAATTTAAGCAGTAAGAGATTTCACTTGTCTTAAACTGTGAATCTGCTGCAAGAAAAACTATCTTTCACTAAGAGAGAAATCAGCATAGAGATCATGTTTTATGTATGTTGCATGCAATGTATGCAACATATTTTCAATAAACATTTTAAACAGAGCGTTGCGAACGAGTCTTGCAGAACTGATCTCAATACTGACGAGTTTATTCAATGCATGTGTAACACACAGATATCATTCTAAGCAGTTCAAAAAGACTTAAATGATAGTATTATGCAAATTAAAGAAGAGCAATTATACTGATTTAAAAATATATTGACTCATTGCTTTGCTTGACATCATGAGCAAAGCTTTGAAGTTGATCATGATTAAAAGATTAAGTAATATAGCTGAAACTCATCACATGCTATCTGATGCTTAAATGAGAGTGAGATGCAAGTGATTTGTGATCTCGACATTAGATTTACTAGTAGATCAGATTCACACAATATGAGACTGCAAAATCAAATACGTAGCTTTCATGCTAAGTTTAAATATTATCAAAGCATTTAATTAAGTCTTGCACATCAGACTTCTGCATACTCTGAAAATGAAAAAAACTTCAGACTACATAGTTAAATGAGCATGCAGCTTTCTTAAGAATTGAGAAACATCACTGAGATTCAACGAGCAAATGAATGACATGTGCAAGATAAATGCAAACATATTACAGAGATTTTTCATTTCATCGATTCTCTTTCTATTCTTCAACGCAAGTCTGATTGAGAAGTGCAAAGCACTGAAAATTAAGATTAAAGTGCTTAACTTCGTAAATGACATTAACATTCTAGCATATGATAAATTCATTGAAGAAATCTGCAGAACACTGAGCAGAATGCATAACGTCTGCATGAAATAAGTTTGCACTCATGACGCAACATTTGCATCAGAAAAGTATGAATTTACACACTTCATCAGAAAATCAAAGAGATTTGACATGATGATTAGCATATAAATAGAAAGCTCAATTATTAAGCTGAAATCAGACGTGCAAGTTCTAAGAGTACAACTGAACATGAAATTGCAATGAGATGTATATCTTCGTTAAATCGAAGTGAATCACGTCACATGAATGCTAGCACTTAGTCGACTTGAAGTCTTCATATGAGAGACAATCTTTACAAAAGCAAGACAGATATACTTAGCAGTAATAAGATCAGAAATTGCATTTGAAGCATCAGTCTGACATCAGCGAGAAAAAGAGAAAAAGCTGTCAAACAAAGAACGCAAACTTGAAACATTACAGAATCAGATTCTGCATCACATCACAAAAATGTTCAAAAGAATAAGCATCAAGACTTTGAAAGCAGAAATATACATAAGCTCGCTGCATGTTCATTTGAACATGTTGCAAGACAAGATCACATTACGCAGTTGAGTCAACAATTGTATGCAGAAAATCAGACAAGCATGCAAACTAATATGCATTTGTCTGATGAGTATTAATCGCATCATTTCTCGCTTTTTTATCATTAAGAAAGTGATGCTTCTGAACAATTTAATTCAAGAAGATGCAAAAATACAGTTAAAATGTAAGTAATTAGTTCTTGCTGCAATGAATTTGACTAGTGACAGCATCGCAATAGCGCAGTATTACAGAAGTCAGTGAAAGCAATGATGGAAAAAATATAGAAAATGCATTGCAGATGTTCACATCATCTTGACACAAAGATTGCATCTGTTCAACAAGATGATAAAAATGCGAAATGATTTTCATAAAGTTGAAAGCACTTTCATCACTTACATCAGAATTAAATGCATAGATCTGAATGCTTATCTGCACTTCAGAAACATTTCAGACGCAAATAGCATGTGATGCAACTGCAACTGAGATCATCAAATGATGAAACATGTATTCATGCATTGTTTAAACTGATTGCATCTGCAATCAAGAATGTTACAAAACATTGACTTCTTGAACTATTGAATAATTGTTGCTATCACGAAAAGTCTCAGAGCAACTGCAAGAATGATGATGAAAACGAAGCTTCTGAAGCAATTTAAAATAACTGAGTCACTCATTTTCTAACATGCAATCAACGCGAACTAATTTGATACATAGTCTCATAATGATAGTTTTGACTGCGTGAAGCAGTCGTATAGACAGCGAGTGATTTTCTACCTCAGAGAGTTTTGTTCACTCAATATAGATAGCATAGAGTCTCTCATGAGTTGACTTAATTGATGTTACAAGAATGTATGAATTTTTTATTATTATTATCATCAAAATTTCAAAAGTCTGATATAAAAAGAGTGACATGTTTATTTTCTGCAAATGTATGCATGACTGAGATTCAACATGATTAAAATCATGCAGAAATAATTGAATATAATTTTATCATTTATTTTCTTCATGAAGATGCTTTGTAACAGTCAATGATATTTTTATCATGAGTCTGTTTGATCTTGTTAATCAAGAAACAAGATTAACTTTGATATTTCAATCATTTTACATAATGCTTCTTCAAATTCTGCTCACTATCTTTATCATCATTAAGATTCATGTTTAATCGCGTTTAATCTGACTTTCTTGCAAGATTTTCTGTAATTGAATGATCAAAGATCATCATATTCTGTTAAGATTTCATCTGCTGAAATGAAGATGATACAGTTGCTTTATGTTGTTTAATTTGATTCATTGAATTTCAATGTGAGCTGATGATTTTGTTTTTCTTCAATGAAAAACTATCATACTTTAATTTTGAACTTATGTTTATTGATTGATTAACATTTGAAGCTAAAATGTTAAACTTATTCAAAGCTGATGTCAACATGTCATTTTCTTGAGTCTGCATCTTGTTGTTCAACTTTCATTGCTTTGAATGCAATGATTCAAAACTTTCATCATTCTTTGTAAAGATTACTTGTCATTAGTTTGTTGTTCATACACATACTTTAATGACTTACTATAGTGCAATGTTTGATCAGTTAATGTGATGTTTATTATATCTTTCTTTGAATGATTGAATTTTGATCACTTTCAAGAATAATATAAGAGTGTGTGAATCTTGTTCATGAAATCTTCACTTTTGTCAGTTCGCTGTAAATGTACACTCTTTACAAATTTATCAGATTTCGCTGCATTGTCTGTTGAGTCAACATTATTCTTCGTTGTATTCAGAACAACTGTGTCATTTGCATCACTTTCTTTCATGTTAATGACTGCTGACTATTTTTGAACATGAGTAGACGCTGCATTGTCTGCTGAGTTAACATTATTCTTCATTGTATTCAGAACAGCTGTGTCATTCGCATCACTCTCTTTCATGTTAATGATTACTGACTGCTTCTGAACATGAATAGACGCTGCATTATCTGCTGAGTCAACATTATTCTTCGTTATGCTCAGAACAGCTGTGTCATTTGAATCACTTTCTTTCATGTTAATAACTGCTGACTGCTTCTGAACATAAGTAGACGTTGCATTATTAATCAAGTCAATGTTATTTTTTATTGTACTTAGAACAGCTGTGTCATTTGAATCACTTTCTTTCATGTTAATAACTGCTGACTGCTTCTGAACATAAGTAGACGTTGCATTATCAGTTGAGTCAATGTTATTCTTTGATATAAACAGAACAGCTGTGTCATTTGCATCACTTTCTTTCATGTTAATGATTGCTGACTGCTTCTGAACATGAGTAAACGCTGCATTATCAATCAAGTCAACGTTATTCTTTGTTGTAAACAGAACAGCTATGTCATTCACAATGCTCTCTTTCATGTCAATGACTGCTGACTGCTTCTGAATATGAGTAAAGTTTATTTGATTTTGCTTTATAAAATCTAAACTTCTTGTCAATCTTTATTAATATACATGATCTATCAAATTATTAATTGTCATTTCATGATTGATTAATAATGTGTTGAACTCATTTCTTCAAGTTGTAACTTTGTTAATCTTTTCACTTTCATTAACATCAATGAATCTTGTGTGCTCTTGACAAGAAGCTGAGATTAATGAAGCATTGTTTGTGAGTTCTGCATTGATTATTAGTTCATTGTTTACATACATGTATTTCTGATCTATCAGAATATAATGTAGCGTAAGTCACATTAAAGCAAGCAGCATGATTAAATTGATTTAAGACATCACGTAAGATAGCTCAAAAAGCTTTGTTTGAATTTATTTTCAAGATTTCGTCATTTATGATGTAAATAATAGTGTTCATCTCAGTGTAACTGATGTCATCTTTGAGAATGTCAATTCATATTTGAAACAAAACATTATAAAATCAATCTTTGTCATTATGTAAATCATAATCAAGTACATCTTCGATCAAAGTCAAGTTCATTTTCACAATTTTTTTAAAGTGATCAAATTCAAGTGTAAACTCATCATCATATGAAGTTCAACGTCTTCAAGTATTCTGATGAATGACATGATTTCTTGTGATTGCAAAAACTTAGATGCAGATGATACTCATTAAATCTTTATAATTTTGTGTATGATGATGAGTGATTAATCATCTGAATATAATGTAGAACTAGTTTATGTATGAGTGAAAGATGTGTTGATCTGTTTGATGCATCTCTGTTCAAAGCATCTTCTGTTGTAAAGCATTCATTGAATTACAGTAATTAAAATGTTGAAAATTTGATTTGTTTTGAAGTCATTGAACATAAGCATGTTGATCTTGTACAGAAATGATGTTAATTGTTCATTAATGATAATTGACTTTTCATTAGATCTGATGTGCTTGAGTGTAGATGCATGCTTTTCAGTTCATTGCTCAGCTTAATTTGTTAAGTTCTTTAACTGATATTTATCAATGTTTAAAATTTTAAGAATCTTTATCATGTTTCTGAAAGTTGAACACTCATCATCAAGTTGAGAATTCTGATATTTGATAGTAATATTCTTTTTGAAACGTAAGCTAGTCATTATGATGAGTCAATAAAATCAGTTTGATAAAATAAATAATAATAATGAAATACTGATGCTGTTATTCAACTATATGAGATGAGTTGACGTGATAAACTAGACGTGTACTCAACTGATGTTAAATATACAGATTCAATTAATTAAGATTAAGTTCAATGAACATATCTTGATCTTGATGATGATGCTCGTTGAAAGAAACATATGATGCTAAATCATGATTTTATGTGATTATGAGAACAAATTGAAAGACTCACATCGAGTATGATAAGCAGATAAATGAAAGATTAAGTTATATTACATGCAATGAATGTGATATTGTAAAAGTTAAAACATAATAAATTTACTTAAAACTTACGTTGAAGATTTGCATTCACATGATGCGCATAACAGCTTAAAGACTAAGCTAGTTTATTGTTGATTGAAGTGTATTGTATATGCAAGTTGTTATATTTATATTTCAGTATGTATTATACAATAATCAGTATTTCAATCTCTTTGACAAACTTAAACTAGCAGCAGACAAAGAATTTAAACATTGAAAAAGAATGTTGTCTTCTGTGAAACATGTTTATCAATCAATGAATACTGTCTCTTAATCAGATTTATTTTCTTGCAATGCTTACTTTTTTGCAAAATATGTTGCAGAAGCTTCGCTTGCATTTCAATGATGCTTTTGCTCTTTTGCAGAATTTGTTACTTGATCTTCGCTTATGTTCTGATGATGCTCTTACTCTTCTGAAAGATTTGTTACTTGATCTTCACTTGCATTCTGATAATGTTCTTGCTTTTCTGAGAAGTTTATTGCTTGATCTTCGCTCATGTATCAAGCTTTGTTCTCATTTCATTGTGATTCTTGCTCTTGAAATTGATGCTCTGTTTTCATGAAATCAATGAATTCTTGTTAACTAAAGTATTTCTCATAGACTTCATTAATTGAGAACAGATTTTGAACATGTTGTATCATGTGTAAATTATAAGCATAATCATGCTGAAATTTATCATAGTTACATAATACAATAAACAAGTCGCAAGCATGATTACAGACAGTCAGAAGACAATTGAATTGAGACATGAAGTCAAGTTTCTAGATTTTTATCATACATAAAATGATGACAGAAGCTTCTTCATCTTAAAAAGAATCAATCATGTATGCTTCAACATTTTAAACTTTCGAGTTTAAAACTAAGCTTCTCTTCAATAGTTGAACTTATGCAGTATATTTTATGAGAATGATGATGTTCTTGATAAATATCTCGACTTCAGCGTAGATCTTGATTAACTCGATTGCTACAATGACTTTAATCTCATTCTGCTTGAACTGAGATGCATTGACTTTTATATCGATTTCATTGATGTTGAGAAATGTCAATGATTGTTTCATTTTGCAAAAGCTCTTCAATACAATGATTGTGATAATCATATTGAGTCAAAGTAAAGAGTTGATTGAGAACTGCATTTGAGCTTTGTATCAGATAGTGAATACAATGTCATCTATAATAAGAATTGCACGATACTGTTCAGTGAGAAGCATATGAGAGTATTTAAGCATAATCAGATGTTCAAATAAACTTTTGTTTATGTAATGCGTAAAGCAATTATTCTTGATGTCTTCTTTCATCAATTGAAGTTGCTCATCATCATTAAACATATGCATCGAATTGTTGCTGTGAGTCATAGCAATAAAGATCTTTGCATTCTCAACTTTCATAACTTTCTGAATGACAGTATGATCTTCTTTGAATTTTTTTAGCATAGTAATGTCGAAGTTGATTAGCGTGCAGACAACAACACTTACGTCATGCTCAAGAATATTCATACTTAACTTAATCTTGATGCGCTGAAAGAATTCTTGATCTTTCATGTCAAGAATTTCTCTCATCTTGATTTTTTAAAAGTACAAGCAGAAAGTCTTAATAACAACGTTACACTCAGTCTCATTATTTATTCTATTGAGCTTGACATTAATAATTCTCTGAAGCATATGATGTTTGAATTCGTGATCTCGCTTCAAGAGTTGACGTGTGACATGAGAATTAAGATTTTCGTAATTCATATTGAATGAATTTTCGTCACTCTTGAAATCTTCATAAGTCATATTAACTTCTTCATTATTGATTTGTACAATTGAAGAATCTTGTATCTTATGCTGCTTATCATTCTGTTTACTCTGTTGATTCTGAGATTACGTCTTATTCATCAAATGATTGCTTAAACTCATAACTTTTGAAAGCAGAGTATCAAGACTGATTTGATGCAATTTGTATCAATGATTTCTAATGTCATGTAAAGTTTTCTTGCTTTGATCAATAATTTGATGTGTCAGCTGATCATAAAAGACATCAAATAACTTGTAAAAGATATTTTATCATCATTAAGTAAGATTGTTGTTTACTGAGTAAGATGCATGACTGTCTTGAGTGACTATCTGATGTTCAGTGAACTGCGAGTGAAAATAAATAATCTTCTTATTCATTAGAATGATGTCTTTGTTTTTCAATCATTGAAGCTGTTTATTCAATTTGAGAATAAATGTATCAGCTGTATTATTGAATGAACTCAGCATTTTGACTTTCTTACTTAGCTTTAAAAGTAACATTGTGATAACAACATTCATCAATGTCTTTTCAATCTCAAAGAATTTCTTGATAAGATCAAAATCATTAAAAAGATTCTGAAGATATTGCATAATCAACATTTGAAACTTATTCAGCTTGATATTTCACTCAGCAAAAGTAGTCAAGAGATTCAAGTTTTCAAAGAGAATTGATGTAAATTTGATATGAAGATTCTGACTCAGTATAATATTATGAAAGTGATTGTTGTATTCATAATATTTCTCATCAATATGAGCAGAATTAAAAATTCTGATTGTCGCTATTTTGATTCTGTTGAGCTTGTCAGACATGATTGAATGAATTGAAATCATGTTTGATGCATTGAAAAAACAATACTGAAGTACTTATTTATCATCATTTTGTTGCTTATGCTCGCGAAGATTGAATGTTAACTTCAACTTGATCAAGCTTCAATCTGTTTTGATGAGAGAGTGATGAAGAGTTATGCTCACATTTGTTGTATTAAAGAAAATAAATGATTTGACAAGAATAATAATAGTTCACTTGTCATCATTGATTTGCACTTCAAAGTGATTCTTCGAGTTAAATTGATAGTTAAAGCAATCAAAAAGATGCAGTAAATCAACATACTTGTTGTTTATTCTTATGAATGTGATGAGTGCATGTAACTCGCAAAGCAATGTTTAAGTCTTTGCAATCAGTGCTCACTGTGTCTTCATTGACTGTAGTTTAAAGAAATCTTTGATAAGTCAGCACTTCTTGTCATTGTGATAAATGCATCAATATGACAGATAAATAGTTGAGTGATTCTTCTTTGAAGTCACTTGTTTTACTTGAATGATATGCTTGTGATTTTTAGACTGACTGAATCACATGTTGAATGCTGAAAAGTTTTATTTTATTTTGATATTACTGTTGAATTTTTAATACTGATTCAGAAATGTATCTCATTGTCAAAACTCAAATCTATGAGAATCAGAGTTCTTCAAAGAATAAAGAATAAACATGAGAATTATTCTTCAACGCTATCATTGAGTTCTCAAATAAAAATCTGAGTCTATGAGAATTGAGATACTAAGTCTACGAGAAACTTTACTGTTGATTCTCAGAAGCATTGAATCTACGAGAATTTCTATCATTGATTCTCAAAGACTCTGAGTCTACAAGAATTCAAGTCACATACAAATCTCAATATTTCATCAATGATAAGAATTCAAGTCACATATGATCTTCAAGAAATTTTGCATGAATCACATGTAATTTCGCTGATTTCATCAATGATGCTTGAGCTTAGTCTTCTGAGTATATAAAGAAGAGTTCACTTCTGTATTTCATAGTTTAATGTTAACTTTCTATATGAATAGATATTACTAAGTTACTATCAAATTTGATCGTATTATTTACGTGCATATTCTTTAGTGTAACTGCATATTTCTCGAGCTACTCACAATTTTAACACTCTACTTTATTGCAAAAATGATAATTCATATGATCAAAAAAAATCATTAACTTAAACAGCAATTCTTCGAATATGACACTTAATTTTCATAACAAATCTTAATTTCTTTTCATTCTTAAGACTTCTGCATCTCTGATTTAAGCAATCATTATCATTGACATCGTAAATGTATTCTTCAAGCATCATGATCAAGATACAATTTCTCTTGATGTCATGATCTCATTTCTTGAAAGCAATATTCACATGTTTTTCAAGAGCATTGTTTCGTTTACTTTCATCATTTTCACAAAGTTTGCATTCACTTTGCTTGATCAAATCTCTTGTAATAATAAAGAGAAGTTTTAATTGAACTTGATGAAGAGTTTTATGTAGTATCAAGCAATCATCATTGATATGATAATTTCATCAACTCAATCATTTTCTGATTTTGCAAACGTTGATTTAAAGAATTTATTAAAGACTCATTGTTGTGCAACATTAAACAAAGACATCAGAAGTATTCACATTAATGTAAAAAAAAAAGATAACATATGTTGCTTCAGATAAGAATGAAAGTTGTTGAGCATGAATTTTCATTCATCATCTTCAATGAAATTCAGAATGTTATCAATGACATGAAGATTTTGCAAAGACAACAAAATTATTTAAAGATGTGCATTCAATGTAAAATGTTGTTTATTGAAAACATCATTTTATTAAAAGATCTGAATCAAGCATCTTGCATGTTGAACTTTAATTACTTTTTAACATAATGAAGTCGTGCATTTGATCATCTCAAATCAAAGTTTTGCAAAAGAATCATCATTAAAGTCATAGAGATTTTTTTTATTAATGATGATTCTTCTAAAAAGAAAATGATCATCTTTAAGATTATTTTCTCAAATAAGTTCTTAAAAGAGAAGAAGTTTAAATTCATCATTAATGAGAATCTGAAGTTATTTCTCAGAAAACTAAAGTTGAACTTCATTAAGATGAACTACATCAAAGACAATGACAAGCTTAATTATATCATAAAATATATAAAGATCATGATGACACACTATCTTCAACAGATTGAGAAGACTGTTGAAAAAAAAATTAAAATCACATGAGCGAAGTTTCTTGAGACTCTTCAGCAATGCTTGCTTGACGTGAAGTCACTTCAGAATTGAGCAGATGATTTATGAAATATCATTATAAAAAGAAGCAATCAAACATATGTATTATTCTTTTTGAAACTCAACAAGATACATTTTCAAAATCATGTCAAAATCATGAAGTTTAAGAAAGTGCTATTGTTCAGATTTCTGAATGAACTACTTTTTTCAAACAAGATCAAGCTAATCATACTAACTTTCATTTAATGAAGTAAGATGTTCTGTCAAGAATTGATGAAGTACATTAATATGCAATATACTTTAAACTATGTTCAGCAGAATTGATAGTTGAAAATGAACTCATTTTTTGAAAATTGATCATACAAGAAAAGTTCGCAAAGTTTTTTGCAAAGAATCAATAATCAAGAAAAAGAAGAATACTTTAATAATTAACAAGAGCAACAAGAATCAAAATTGAGAAAAACAGTCTTTCAAAAGAAAAAATATTGCAGAATCAATGAAAGAGTGTGCATCAGATACAAATCTAAAGATCACGCAAAGTTAAATTGTTTAAACTCATGATTCATTTTCTTGAAAGCTTTCTTTTCAGAAGCTTCTTTTGCTTTTAACAACATTTTCATTATTAACATTTCAAGAAAAGACTTAATTTGATAAATTTCTTTCATTTATTGATTGTTCAAGAAAAGTGTCAGAATCGTGCCTAGATGAGTCAATCAGCGAAAGTCAGAGTTGAATAGTGCTTGATCTTTAGAGATAGCTATAACTGAATATTAAGAATACAGAAGAAGATTGATACAAAAGCTTCTATTTATGTAATGTTCAGAGACTGCGCTAGACTCGAAAGAAATGTGTTTGTGACATGAAAAGAATGTGATGTAGATGAACAAAATGTTGGTGAAAGAAAAGAGTGTTGAGTCATATCTGAGTCATATCTGAGCTATATCTGGCTAGCTCGCTGATTAGTTCTAATCATTACGCAGAAAACTCGCTAGCGTTCACTGCGAATTGATTAAAGCTTCAGCCTTGTTCAGCCTTGATACGCTCGTAACATTAATCTTCTCTTTGAAAATTCATGTTTGCATGAATGTAGTTTCTCTGCTCGCTTTTGTTGATAGTTATTTCGATATTTAGCGCGGTTTGTTTGAATATGACTTATGAAATTCGTTCAAAACTTTCTCTGAGTCATTGAATTTCTCTTTATCGACATAGTATCATTCGTCATCTCTATCTAGATCTGTTCATTTGACTTTGTACTGTATTTGACCTCGATAGCGTCTGAAGTTCAATATATCGTCTATCTCTCAGTGTTCATCGTCTTTGATAGTGATTGATCTGAGTGATTCTGAATGCTGTTCTGATAGAGAGTCTTCTGAATACGATCGCAGTAGCTTCGAGCTGAACATCAAATGCAGATGCTTCATGCTGACTGATAGACGAAGATGATAGAAGATACTCACTTTCGCAGTGATTTGATAGAAACTCAGCTATTTGTCTTTCAAATCTTTGCAAAGCCTTGTTGTCTTGACGTTTCTGAAAGATAGTCAAATTCAGTCATCTACTTCATAGATGATGTTTCGTCTATGTTTATTGATCTGAACTTCGATGATCAGCTTCGTCTTTTTCAATTGTTGATGATCAAAGCTCAGTAGCTCTTTCATTTGAATGACAATATCATCTGCTTTTCTAGCTTCAAGTTGTTCATGAGTTGTTTCGTAGTCAGTCGTATCTGAATCGAAACTCATTCGAAAGTAAAATTCTTTATTGAAGTAGAAGAGAGTCATTGAAGTGATTGAGAAAGTATTGAAATTGTCGCTGAATTTCATCATAGATATTCATTTGACTCAGTCGTTCTGCATGTAATTGCAGTAGATTCTAAGTTTGCGTTTAACGTCTTGATTGACTCGTTTTAATTGATCGTTGATCTCAGAATGATAGACTGTGAATAGACTAGCTGTGATTCTCAGTCATCTGCAAAGACTCTTTCACATAGTTGATATGAATTGAGAGTCTCTGTTCGAAACAATAGAACTGAGTAGATCATGCAGTTGATAGACGTTTCATAGCATGATTCAAATCGTTTCTTCGACTGAGATGTCATCGTCTTTTCAATGACAGAAAACATAGTGACGTTCTTTGATGAGATGATATATGATTGTGCAAATGACGTTATAGTCTTCTGATAGAGATAGCTCAGTAATAAAGTTCATAGCTATATCTTTTCAGCGTTCTTGTGAAATGAGTAGAGAATGATGAAGTTTATTGATATTATTTCTAGAGACTTTGCTTCGCTGACAGGCATGACAGTTTCAAATGTACTGTCTGACTGTGACTTGATGATCTGATCAATAGTAAAATCGTTGAATTAGATCAATAGTTCGTTTATTGTCGAGATGAAAGATTGAGAGCTGATCATGAATTTCCTGCAGCAGTTTCGTATGCATATTCTCAAGAACTCACAGTAAGTCTTTTCTAAATAGAACGTCGTCAATGATTTCGCAGTCTTTCAATTTAGTGATATGAAATTTGAGCTTGTTTTCGTTCATAGCTTGTCTATATTCATTGCAGAGCTCATCAGTTTGATTGATCATACATACTCGTTGATAGAGATTTGCTTTTGATTCAACAGGTAAAACATTGACTCTATCAAGAGTCAGAATAGTTTGAAAACGATCTTCAAGACGCTGAGCTGATTCAGAGACGTTCGCTAGAGACATTCTGATTAAAGCATTGACTTTAGTGTTCATTTTGTCTGATCTAAAGATGATCTGAAAGTTGAACTTCGATAAAACGTTTAGGTAGTTGACTTGTCATCGACTCAACTGTTTGTTTTTCATGAAAATCTTCAAAGTCTGATGATTGATGAACATCTAAATGAGTAGTTCAGTGCATTTCAGCTTGAGTCATCAGTGTTCGAAGCATTGAATAATGACTAGCAATTTCTTGTCATAGATGTAATAATTGATTTCAGCGAGAATCATGCTTTTGCTGTAGAAGATCATCGAATGAAGAACTCTCTCATCATTGTACTGAGATAGTATTTCATCTTTTACATAGTTCAAAGCATCGATCTTCAGAATAGCTTGTTGTTTAAGATCAAAGTGACAAAGTACTGAGATTGAGCTGACTTGTTTCTTTAGATTGTCAAAGACTTGAACACAGACATTGTTTCAAACAAAAGACGTGTTCTTTCTAGTCAGCTGAGTGAACGATTTAACTAGCTTCGAGAAGTTCTTAATGAAACGGCGGTAGAAGTTAACAAATCTCACGAAGCTCTGAATTTCTTTTAGATTGGTCAAAGTGATTCAGCTGACTATGACTGTCACTTTGCTGAGATTCATACGAAGATCTAGTTCTGATACGATGACTTCTAGAAAGACAGTCTCTTCTACATCAAATTCGCACTTTCGAATATTCATCTGCAGTTCAGCTTCGCGTAGTCGATTCAATACTAGTTTGACGTGATTTCTATGTTTCTTTTTCGTTTTGCTATAGATGAGAATGTCATCTAAATAGACTTGACAAAAGTCGTTCAGAAAGTTTCATAGAACATCATTCATATATTGCTGAAATGAGATCGATTTGTTAGTCAGTTTAAAGAGTAGCATCTTATATTTATATGCTTCTAAAGCAGTAATAAAAGTGATGTAATTCTTGCTATCAAGATGCATTCAAAGTTTGTTGAACGTTGATATGATATTCAATCTCGTCAGATGCTTGCAACTCACTATCTTTTCAATGATCTCGTTTATTAGCGATAGAGAATATCTATTTCTTTTGAAAATAACATTTAGCTTTTGATAGTTCACGCAGAATCGAAGATCTTCATTTGCTTTGAGAACGAATAAAACGGGGAAGAAATAGAAAGTCTGACTAGAAGTGATAAATCTCTTCGACAGATTCTCGTTTAAGTACTTCTTTATCTTCAGAAGTTTGACAGAGAACATTCAATAGACTCGACAGCGAGAGAGCGTTGAATCACTGATGAGCTAGATTTTATGATCGTAGAAGCGATGAGAGAGCAGTTTATTTGATTGAGCTCGATCAAAAACATCTAGAAACTCATGATATTTCGATGACAGCTTTGCTTTAATATCTTTCAAATTCTGAGTCGTTTCATTGATTGAAGAGATTTTTAGAGCGTTCAAATCGCACTGAGTATTGTACGCGATTTCTCTATCAATATCAGTCATGAATAGAGCAAAGACTTCAGTCTGATTTTTCTTTAATTGATTCAGTAGAGTTTTGAACGAAGCTGCATCTATGCTTTGAATCAAGAATGATTCTTTCTTAGTCGTAGTTGAAACAGATCGTTTGAGCATAATAGAGGTCTTAGTCTGAATGATAGAAGAGAACGAAGTTGACTGCGATCAACTTGAGTGCTTTGAATTGAGAGAAATCGAAAAAATCGAAATAGAAGTATTTAATTGATTTGAAAAAACAATGACGTCATTTCGCATATTCAATAATATTTCGTTTTTGTTCATTCAGAGCTTACTCAATATGACTTCATGATGATTAATATCAGCTATCAGCATTGATACAGTCAATTTCTTATGACTTTTGATGATGAGATTGAGTAGAATTTTATGAGTGATGATCTTCTTAAATATCTTTTCATCATAATCTCTTATTAGCTTCTCTTTTGTCAGAGATATAGATTGAATTTCTAGTTTCTCGCATACTCTATTGACTAGGTTAGCGTGTATGAGCGTATGAGCGACTGAATCACTGTTTATTAGCGAACGAAGGCTGAAGAATTGATTTTGCGAAATGAGATGAGCATCAATTAGAAACGACTTTTCAAAGTAATTTTCTTTCGATAGAATTTCATCTAGTTTGCACAAAGATATAATCTCTATCTCTTTGATGACTTTTGAAGAGATGACTAGTTTTTTGA
>JAABUR0100005174.1_pt1 | contig 16817 bp, 18 predicted proteins | sample 5560091 | NCBI WGS metagenome assembly JAABUR01 (sample SAMN10711879, study PRJNA513375) | rock metagenome | isolation source: Antarctica rocks | place: Antarctica: Victoria Land, University Valley sud | reverse complement strand
CTCCAGGGCCGGGCTGCCCGACCAGATCGGCGCCATCCTGGAGGATCTGGTCGCCGTCGGTCTCGGCCTCAATGCTGTCGGAGGGATCAACCCAGGGACTAGCCGGCAGGTCGACCAGGGACGTTGAGCGGGCGAGCGGCGTTGCTGCCAGCCATCAAGGCGACGCGGACTCCTGGCGATTCGGGCGGGGGATCAGGAGCATCCGCTAGGGCATGAAGAGGCCGCCGTCGACGGTCAGAACGTGGCCGGTCACGAAGCTGGCATCTGGAGAGATGAGGAACGCCACCGCTCCGGCCACATCCTCGGGGGTCCCGAGACGACCCAGCGGGGTCTGGCCGAGCAACGTCGACGTGACCTCGTCGGAAAGCACATCGGTCAGACGGGTTTCGATGAAGCCTGGAGCAACGGCATTGACCGTGATGCCGCGCGAGCCGACCTCTTTTGCCAATGATTTCGTGAAGCCGACCAGCCCGGCCTTCGCCGCCGCGTAGTTCGCCTGACCGGCGTTTCCAACCAGACCGACGACCGATGTCATATTGACAATGCGTCCCGACCGCTGGCGGAGCATCGGTCGGACCGCCGCTTTGGCGCACAGAAAGGCCCCTTTAAGGTTCGTCGTCAGGACGGCGTCCCAATCATCCTCAGTCATTCGCATGAGCAGGGTGTCGCGAGTGATCCCCGCGTTATTCACCAGGACATCGATCCGGCCGAGACGTTGCACGGCCGCTTCGATCACCGCACCAGCCCCGTCAGCGGTCGAGACATCGGCGGCGACCAACTCCACCCGGCGTCCGGACCCCTTGAGGGCGTGACGCGCATTGTTGGCAACCGCGTCGTCGCCCCGATAGTTGAGGATCAGGTTGTAGCCATCGATCGCCAGCCGCTGGGCAATGGCGAGACCGATCCCTCTGGTGCCGCCGGTGACGACCGCGACCGGCGCCGGGGCTGGGTCAGTCATGGTGGCTATCGTTCGTCATGACAACCTCCGTTCGCGCGTGCTTTTCACCTGGCCCACGCGGCTAGCTGGAAGAGCCGGGGCGGAGCAGCCGGCTGACCGTCGTTTTCGCACCGGCAACTCCCATTCAACCGGGTATCACCTGCCCGTGGCAACCGTGGTCGTTGAAGCTTCTCGCGATGTCAGACCCGCGGTGCGTCGACAGCCTGGTTCCTGGCAGACGCCGGCCGTTCCCCACCGCAGCACACCAGCGGCCCAGGTCAGGCCGCCGCCGAAGGCGACGACGACGACATTATTCCCTTCCCTGAGATGGCCAGCTGCCGCCGCTTCCACGATCGCGATCGGTATCGATGCGGCGGACGTGTTGCCATAACGATCCAGATTGACCCAGACCCGATCGCGGGGCAGATCGAGACGCCGCGCCGCGGCATCGATAATCCGCAGATTGGCCTGGTGGGGGATGAGCATGTCGATATCTTTGAAAGACAGACCGGCTCGTTCGACGGCGTCCGCGGCCGCGTCGCCCATCACGCGAACGGCGAAGCGGAAGACCTCGTTCCCGTTCATCTGGAGATAGGGCCGGTACTCCGGGAAGAGGTCGGCAGACTCAGGGACCACCGCTCCCCAGCCCGGAATATAGAGATGCTTGTTCCCGCCGCCATCGGCACCAAGCACGGTCGAGAGGAGCCCTCGCGGCTCCGGGGTCGCTTCAAGCACCACGGCGCCCGCCCCGTCACCGAAAAGGATGCAGGTGGTGCGATCGGTATAGTCGACGAACCTCGTCAGCGTATCGACTCCGATCACGAGGATGCGGTCGTGGACGCCGGCACGAATGAACTGATTGGCGGTAGAGAGAGCGTAGACGAATCCCGAGCAGGCAGCGCCAACATCGAACGCTCCGGCGGTCCCACCGAGCTCCGCCTGCACCAGGCAGGCCTGCGGGACGAGAAATTGATCGGGTGTGCAGGTCGCAACGATGATCAGATCAAGCTGATCTGCCCGGATGCCGGCGCGGTCGATCGCCTCTTGGGCGGCAGCGGTGGCGAGTGACGTCGTGCTGTCTTCGGGACCGACGATCCGTCGCTCCCGGATGCCAGTTCTCGAGACGATCCACTCGTCGGAGGTTTCAACCAGACGGGTCAGGTCCGCGTTGGTCAGGATGCGATCGGGGACCGACATGCCCCAGCCGGTAACCGCCGCATGACGCATGAGTCGATCCTCATCTGACGATAACGGCTCGTCGACGGGACACGGATTGGCTGGGGACGCCCCCAACCCAGTTCGAGCGTGCAACTCATCAGCCGCTGGACCGCCCGACCTATCAAAGAACGATCCAGACGCAGCGTCAGTCGTTGACACGGAGTGTCGCATCGCCGCCGCGGCCTCGACCATGACCTACTCGGGTCGACGCTCGCGCTCCTCGATCTCAATGACCTGACGGCCGTTATACATGCCACAGTTCGGGCAGACATGATGCGGCAGTTTCATCTCGCGGCAGCTGGTGCACTCCACGAGGTTCAGCGGCGCGATGAAATGATGACGGCGGCGATTGCCCTGCCGGTGACGGCTGATTCGTTGTTTCGGAAGAGCGCCCATTCAACCTGTCCTTTCCCGTTCCTTCTCGTAATGGCCAGCGGCCGCATGATCGATTCCAGATTCCGCTTTCAGCAACTAGTCATCGAGCAACCGGCCCAGCGCGGCCAACCGTTCGTCGACCACCATGTCGGTCGTTTCCCGCTCGCCGAGGAGTGAGTCCGGCCCCGGACATCGCTCGCCGCAATCGGGCCGCATCGGCAGCGCCACGACGATTTCCTGCCGAAGCACGTTTGCCAGATCGAGCTCGTGATTCTCGTCGATGACTGAGGTGTCGTCATCCTCGCGCTCCGGATCCCCGACCTCGACTCCGGTGCGAACATCGACCGTCTGTCGGAATTCCTCACTGAACTCCGTGGCGAACGACTGATCATATGGCTGCAAACAACGAACGCATGCTATCTCGACTGTCCCACGGGCGCGGACATCCGCGATGATCCCGAGCCGGAGTCGCCGGAGCTGGACCGCCCCGTCGATCTCGCTCGCGTCGGCTCCATCATCCATCGGAAACCGGTCGAGATGGAACTCGTACTGACGACTACTGCCGACCTGCTCTTTTAACAGGCCAGCGACATTCGTCACCGTATCGTTGTAAAGGTCCATGACAAAGGTATTACCCGATTCTTCACCCGTCCCAAGCCTCGCGAGGCTTGGGACGCATAAGCGCCGGACGGAGCCCGGCGCGGACAGCGCAGTATACGAGCACGGTCCCATTCTCCGCCACCCGGCCAGCACATCGTCGACGGGTGCGGACTCTTGCTTCGGTCGTCCTCACCGGGCGCCAGGCAAACCCCGGGCTACCGGCCCACCTGATCCTTCGCGCCCTGGAGCAGACTGGAAGCCTCATCCATCGTCTGCTGGATGAGGGCCATTCCCTCACGCATCGCGTCCTCGATCAGGCCAATTTGCTTCAGCGCGTAGACATCTATTTCCCCCAGGGAGCGCTTGTGCTCGGCCTCGACCTGTCGTAGGAGCTCCTCGCTTTTTTGCCGGGCCTCAGCCAGGAGACCCTGCTGCGAGACCGAATACTCCGCGCGTTCCCGCGCGGTTTCGAGGATGCGCGACGCTTCCGCCTGGGCCTCGCCGATCACCTGCTCTCGCTCTTTGATCACACGCTGCGCCTGTTTGATCTCGTTCGGAACGGCGACCCGAAGTTGATCGACCAGGGCAAGGAACTCCTCCTCCTCGACCATCACACGTCCACTAAAAGGGACGCGCTTGCCGATGCCGACGAGCTCTTCGAGCCGGTCGACGAGGTAGAGAATATCGACTGCCTCCTCTCCAGATTCGACCACATCGCCATCCTCACGCATCGTCCGCCCCCCGTCTCGTCGCCACCTTTACCCGCAGTGCCTCGCGAACATGATCGGGGACCAACCCGTCGACCGCTCCACCGAGCGAGGCGACTTCCCGAATCAGGCTCGAACTGATGAAGGAGTGGCGAGAGGAGGTCATCAAGCAGACGACTTCGATCTCAGGCGCTAGATGGTCGTTCATGTGGGCGAGTTTGAACTCATACTCAAAATCAGACACCGCCCGCAAGCCACGAACGATGGTTGTCGCGCCCATCTGGCGGGCGTACTCCACCGTGAGACCGGAAAAGCGATCGACCCGGATATTCGTATCAGCCGGAAAGGCCTGCCGGGCGAGGGCGAGCCGTTCCTCGAACGCGAAGAGCCCCGGCCCCTTCTCGGACCCGCCATAGATGGCAACCACCAACTCATCGAAGAGGCGCGCAGCGCGTCTGGCCACATCGACATGCCCCAGCGTGATCGGATCGAAGCTCCCCGGGTAAATCGCCCGCCTCATGCGTCCGCCACGTCCTCGACCGATGCCATCGCACCCTCATCACCATCGCTGCCCAGCTCGTAGATCGACACGCAGCTATCCCCATGGCATCGCTCGCGCAGGCGCTGGAGCCGGCCCACCACCTCCGGCAACAGTGCCCGAGGCGAGTGCCCGATGGCAATAACCGTGCTCGATTGTACCAGTGGCGCGGAGCCGAGCAGTTCGAGCGTCGTCACAATACCGGGATCGGCATAAGGTGGGTCGAGGATGATCAGGTCATATGGTGGCCCAACCGGCGGATGATGAAGAAAGGCCGCAACCGACACCTGGTAGATCCGGGCCGCGTCAGTGAATCGCGTGTGGCGAAGGTTGTCACGGATCACACCAACGGCAGGGCCGTTCTGCTCGACGAAGTCCGCATGGATGGCGCCTCTGGACATCGCCTCGATGCCGATGCTTCCGGTGCCGGCGTAGAGATCGAGGACGCGGTCCGGGACCACCCCGAGTGAATCGAGCATCGAGAAGAGCGAGCCCTTAATCTTGTCGGCCATTGGTCGCGTGCCCGGTCCGGCGGGTCCCTTCAATCGAAAACCGCGGCGGTCACCGGAGATCACCCGCACGGTCTCATCCTCCCTTCACGCTGTCGATGTGACCCGTGCATCTCGACCGTGCAACGACCACCGTTCGGCCGCCAGCTACCAGTATGGCCTGCCGGCATTGACGTCGCGGTGTGGAAAGGGACGCTGCTGGCGAGGGCGGCAGGATGATCCCGTCCCGGCGACGGACAGTACGCGCTGATGCCCAGGACCGTGAGCACCGATGAGCGCATTCAGGCGGTCGCCGCCTGGAACGGCACGTCGGGGGAGGCTCGCTGCCAGAAACTTGCGAGCCGTTTCGAGAGTGCGGCGTGTTCAGGGGCAGCCAGTGCCGGGTCGGCGTCGAGCAACGTTTCCGCGGCCTGCCGGGCGCGGTCGAGCAACCGGCTGTCAAAGGAGCCGTCGATCCAGCTCAGCTCCGGCAGTCCACTCTGACGGGTTCCGATAAAATCGCCGGGGCCGCGGAGCTCAAGATCTTTCTCCGCCAGCAGAAAGCCGTCGTCGGTATCGACCATCATCTGCAACCTCGCCTCTCCATCCGGGGTGGCTTCCTCCGCGAGCAGCAGGCAAATCGATCGTGCGCCACCGCGACCGACGCGGCCGCGGAATTGATGAAGCTGCGCCAGTCCAAACCGGTCAGCTCCCTCGATGAGCATGACGGTGGCGTTGGGCACGTCGATTCCGACTTCGATCACCGAGGTCGAGACAAGGATGTCCTCCTCATGGTCACGGAACGCCGTCATCACGGCATCCTTTGCTTTACCGCTCATCCGGCCGTGCAGGACGGCAACACGGAGATCGGGGAAGACGTCTCGTTGGAGCCGCTCGGCCTCGTCGACCGCCGCTTTCGCGTCACTCACCTCGGAGGCCTCGACCAGGGGGCAGATGACAAATACCTGATGACCGGCGGCGACTTCAGTGCGAACGAGGTCGTAGGCCGCGGCACGGTCGAATCCGACATACCGGCGCGTCTCAACCGGAACGCGACCGGGAGGTCTCTCGGCGATGATCGATACATCAAGGTCGCCGTTGAGGACCATGTTGAGGGTGCGCGGAATCGGCGTTGCTGTCATGGAGAGTACGTGCGGCTCAAGACCAACCGCCTTGTTCGACAGCTCGGACCGCTGCCGCACGCCGAAACGGTGCTGCTCGTCGACGACGCTGAGGGCCAGGCGTGCGAATTCGACGCTTCCCTGAATCAGCGCATGGGTGCCAACCAGGACGTCGACTTCACCCCGGCCGACCATGCCAAGCGTCTCGCGGCGCGGAGCGGCCCGCGTGCTTCCGGTCAACAACGCGACCCGCGGTCGTTCACCTTCGGTGAGACGCGCGTATAACCCCCGCAGGTTGTGGTAATGCTGCTCGGCGAGGATCTCGGTCGGCGCCATGAGCGCGCCCTGGTAGCTGTTCCGCTGGGCCACCATCAACGCGGCCGCGGCGACAACGGTTTTTCCCGAACCGACATCTCCCTGCAACAGGCGCGTCATCGGACGCGGCAACGAGAGATCGCCAAGGATCTCCTCCAGTGCCCGGTCCTGAGATCCGGTCAGCTTGAACGGTAGGGTCGCCCGGAAGCGGCGGAGATCGGCTCGATCGATGTCGAGTGCGATCCCACCGAAGGCCTGCCTGGTCCGCTTCCTGCCAACGAGGCCAAGTTGCAGCAAAAAGAGGTCATCGAACGCGAGCCGGCGTTGAGCGAGCTCCAGGTTGGCGACACTATCGGGGTAGTGTGCCTGTGCGTACGCCTGGCGTAGCGGAACGAGCGGCGCCTCGTCGTTGCCCCGCCGCACCTGGTCTGGCAGGAAGTCGCCGATCGTCGATCGGGTCGCATCCAGCGCGGCACTGGTCAGGCCTCGCATCGTTTTCTGGGCGATCCCCTGGGTCAAACCGTAGACCGGCGTCAGGCGACCGGTTGAGAGCGCGGAGGCGCCAACCTGTTCCCACTCCGGGGAGGTAAATGACGGTCGGCTGTAGTTCGCGTCGAGCTTGCCACTGATCGCGATCTGGTCGCCAATCGTCATTTGCTTCGCGACGTACTGGTTGAACCATGTCACCCGCACCCAGCCGGTCTCATCGGCGAGCTTGATGACGACCCTGGGAGGACCGGCTCCCCGCATCTCCCGGAGATCGATGACCTCGCCCCGGACCGTCACCTCTTGCCCGGGAACAAACCCGAGCACCGACCCGATGCGCTCGGTGTGGGAATAGTCGATGTGGCGGCGCGGCGCGGTCACGAGCAAATCCTCGACGGTCTCGATGCCGAGATGACGCAGCTTTTTCGCGAGAGCCGGTCCGACACGGGGAAGGTCAGTCACCGGCGCATGCGGGGAGAGCTGCGGGAGTGGACGATCGGCACCATTTTTCGGAACCCGGCTGGTTGTCGCGGCGGCGCGATGAGCGGCTCGTCCGGGTGCGATGGCTCCCGGTAGCTTCCCGACCGGAGGGCCGGCGGTGGTATCTGACATGAACGGCCGGACCGCGTTCAACGCCGACGCGATCTTCGTCAGACCGTCCTTTCGCTGCTGTTGGGGCAGCGATCCATACGCGTAGATCAGCCGCTCGACGGCATCCACTGCCTCGGCGGCCTGCTGTGTCGCGGCATGACTGCGCAGTCGTTTGACCTGGGCGGAGGCAAAGCGCATCGGCATCCCGGCGCGACCTCCGAGACGCCATTCCCGGCGAAGCGCCTCTAAGGCGCCTTCGACGATCTCCGTCGTACTCTGGGGAGTGATTTCACCTGCCGCGGTGTCGCGCCGGTCATTCATCAGGATCAGGGGTTGGGCAACGCCCAGGCATGGGACGGCCCTCTATCTTCTGGTGAGCGCGGGGTTCATCACCGCAAGTGTACCGTGTTCCGCCGGCCAGCAGATGATGCCACGACCCACCGCCCTTATACGATGTCCGGGACCGCCGCGAAGCCTGGCGCCGTAGCACGCTTGAAAAACGCCCAGGCGTCATCGGCAGTCAGGGGGCGGGAGAAGAGGAACCCCTGACCAAAGGGGCAGTCCAGACCGCGCAGCTTCTGGAGCTGGGCAGTCGTCTCGATGCCCTCTGCGGTCGCCTTCACCCCGATTGCCTGGGCAAGCTGCACGATAGCGCTGATGATCGAGCCATCCGGCTCGCTCGTGGCGTGCTCCACGAAGGCACGGTCGATCTTCAGATTGTCGACCGGGAGATGTTTGAGCGAGGCCAGTGACGAGTAGCCTGACCCGAAGTCGTCGATCGAGATTTCCACACCGAGCTGCTTCAGCTCGCGAAGATTGTGCCGGGCGGTCTCCCCCTGGCTCATGGCGACGGTCTCCGTGATCTCGAGGTCGAGATAGTGGGCCTCAAGCCCTGACTGACCGAGTGCCGCCTCAACCTGTGCGACGAGATCGGACTGGTCGAACTGTCGTGGTGACAGATTGACGCTCATCCATGAGAGCGAATCCGCGACATGCGCGTCAGTCCACTCCCGCATTTGCCGGCACGCCTCGACGAGCACCAACGATCCGATGCGGACGATCGACCCGGTGGACTCAGCGAGTGGGATGAAGGCTCCGGGTGACAGAAGACCATGCTCTGGGTGCTGCCAGCGTATCAATGCTTCCATGCCAAAAGGCTGGCCCGTCCTCAAGGCGACTTTGGGCTGAAAGTGAAGAACGAACTGACGCTCGGCGATAGCGCGGTCGAGATCCGCTTCGAGAGAGCTCATCATGATCTGTGTCCCATCAGCGTGCTAGTCATCGTCGGAACGAGACTCTGGTCTCCGTCGTCCTGACCGGCGAGTCGAACCTGGGCACAATGTCTGTCCCTCTCCTGCTACCCCGCCACCGGATGGTTCGCCGGGGCGCTGTCATGGTCGAAGACAGCGACCCCCATGCCGCCGGGGCCAATATGTGAGCCGATTACCGGACCGAGTGCTCCGATGAATACCTGGTCACTCCCCAGACCCTTGAGTGACGCCAACCGATCTGCCAGTGCATGGGCGTCATCTTTTGATGTTGCATACATGACGGCCAGGCGTTCCACTCGCGGCAGATCGGTAACGAAGTCGACGAGTCCCTCGATCGCCCTTGCCCGAGTCCGCGTCCGCTCATACGGGACGACCTGTCCCTCATCGACCCGAAGGAGTGGCTTGAGACGGATCAGCGTTCCCACCAACCCGGCGGCGCGTCCAATCCGCCCGTTTCGCTGGAGATATTCCAAGGTATCGACCAAGAAGAGCAGGTGGTAGGCCTGGGTCTCAACACGGAGCTGGCGGGCAATCTCCGATCCACCGATTCCCTGATCAACTAGCTCCGACGCGCGAATCGCCTGCAGCCCCGCGCCCAGGGATCCACTCAGCGAATCGACGATCTCAACCGGGATGGTGTCCCGCACCGCCTCGGCGGCAAGCTGGGCGGATTGCAGCGTTCCGCTCAGCTTGGATGACAGGAGTACGGCGACGATCTCATCGTGATCGACAGCCAGCCGTCGAAACGTCTCCTCAAAGAGACCGGGAGAGGGTTGCGAGGTCGTCGGGACGATGGAGCTGGCAGCAAGACGAGACATAAAGTCCTGGGATGACAGGTCGAGCTGGTCACGGAACGTCTCGCTGCCAAAATGAACGTTGAGCGGTACCATCGTGATTCGGTACCGTTTTCGGAGCTCCTGGGACAGGTCCGCCGTGCTGTCGGCAACGATGGCGACGCGCTTCACGTCGTATCCTCCTCAACCCCCGCCTCTATTCGATGGCCATCACGAACCGGTAGTGAGATTGTCCGCCGTTGTGCGTTTCGATCTGGAGCGTAGGGTACGCGTTCCGGAGCGCGGTCGCGAAGGCGCGAAGCTGAGCCGGATCGGTCTCCGCTCCCGAAAAGATGGTCACCAGCTCTGCCTCAGCAAGACCAACTCGCTCCAGCGTCTGACAACCAACGTCAATCGGGTCGTCGCCCGCGGCAAGGAGCTGGCCGTCAAGGATGCCGATCGTCTGCCCTTGCTGGACGCAAATGCCATCGATCGTCGCATCACGGACTGCGCGGGTCACCTCGACCGTCCGTACCGAGGCGAGCGCGGCCGTCATCTCCCGACCATTGGTCTCCAGGTCGACACTGGCATTGAAGGCTGATAGGGCGGCAATCCCCTGTGGAATCGACCGGCTTGGCACCACGATGACCTGCTTCTCTGAGAGCGCCGGAACCTGGTTGGCGGTGAGGACGATGTTGGGATTGTTGGGGAGCAGGATCACTCGCCAGGCCGGCGTTTGCCGTACCGCCGTCAGCAGTTGCTGGATGCTCGGGTTCATCGTCTGGCCGCCACTGATGATCCCCGCCGCGCCCATATCGGTGAGCGCCGCCGCCATTCCGTCGCCGGAGGCGACGGCCAGGACGACAGTTTCGCTGGAAAGGCGCTCAGGTTCGGCTGGCGCTTCCACTGACGCCTGCTGTTGGCTGGCCCGCTGCTGCCTGAGCGATCGTGTCTGCGATTGCATGTTGTCGATCTTGATCTGGTCAAGGTCGCCGAGATGTGTCGCGTATTCGAGCACCTTGCCAGGGTAGAGCGTGTGGATATGAACCTTTAGCACCTGCGCGTCGCCGACGATCACCGCCGACTCGCCGAGGGCGGAAAGGTCCAGACGGCACCGGTCGATATCGATGCCGTCGCCCTGCACGACGAAGTTCGTGCAATACCCAAAGGCGTCGCTGCCATGAATGTCACCGATGCGGTCCAGAAACGCCATCTCACCCGCGATATCGATCACCGGAAGATCGTCGACGGTAGTCGGAACCGCCGTCATTGATTCCCCATGAGCGTGGGCAGCCAGCCCTTCGATAATGCGGACCACCCCCTGGCCCCCGGCATCAACGACGCCAGCCTGCCGCAAGATATCAAGGAGGTCGGGTGTCGTGGCGAGCGCGTCCCTGGCTCCCGCTGCCGCCGCGTCGAGGACGGTCGCGAGGGCGGGAGTGCGAGCAGCCACGGCCCGGGATCGCTCGTCAGCGCCCCGGATCACCGTCAGCATCGTCCCTTCAACCGGCCGCATAACTGCCTTGTAGGCCATCGTCCGCGCCGATTCCAGCGATTTTGCAATATCGCGACCGTCGACTTCGTCGCGTCCCTCCAGCGCCCGGGAAAAGCCTCGGAAGATCTGCGAGAGAATCACCCCCGAATTGCCCCGAGCGCCCATCAGCGCGCCGTAGGCGACTTTGGCGGCGATCTCGCCCGCGCCGGTGGCGCCGTCCGAGAGAGCCGACCGTCCTTCTTCCACGGCCGCCCTCATCGTCAAGGTCATGTTGGTTCCGGTATCACCGTCCGGCACGGGAAATACATTGAGTGCATTAATGGCGTCGCGGTGCGCCTCCAGCCAGGTGGTGGCGGCGGCGATGGCGTTGAGAAGCTCGGCTCCGTCCCAAACGGGGGCGGCCACCATGACAGCGGGGGGAGGTGGCGTGTCGATCACGGGCGACCAGGGCTCGGTTCCGCACTCGCGCGCAGACCGTGAACCGTCACGTTGACTCGCTCAACCGGCAGACCCAGCGTTCGCTCCACCTGAAACTTCACGGTCTGCATCACGTTCCTGGCGACCGTAAAGATCGGCGTGCCGTATTCCATGATCACGGAGAGCTCGACGGTGATTCGGCCATCTGCCACCTTCACCGCGATCCCGCGGCGCGGTCGGGTCAGACCCAAGCGCTTTCCCAGGGTAGAACCTAAACCCCGTGGAGCCATACCGACAATGCCATAGCACGAGAGCACCGATTCCTGAACGATCGATGCGATGGCATGCTCGGCGACATCGACATGACCATCGGGAAGGGTGAGAGCGGCGCCGGGGTCACCACGGGCCGTGCCGGCGAGTTGCAAGCGGTCGGTCATGATCGTCCTCAATGGTCCAACCGGGCCCGATTGTATGCTCAGGGAGTGCTGTGCTAGCATAGGTTGTCGCTGGAGCGCCGTCCAGCGATTTTGGCGTATTGATCGTCGGTGGCGTCCTGTTTGACCTCCATTGACGTTCGTCTGCTGAATCTCGATGCCCTGCCCAAGGAGTATGAAGAATGGCCGGTAAATGTGATGTCTGTGGGAAGGTCAAAGTCTTCGGTCACAATGTGAGCTTTTCCAAACGTCGGACGAATCGTGAGTTCGGTCCGAACGTTCAGCACAAAATGATGACGATTAAAGGCGTGACCAAGCGGGTCAATGTCTGCACCCGCTGTATGCGGACCGCGCTAAAGTCGGGCTAAGCGACTGGGCAGTTGAGCCGGTCCCTGATGGCGAACTCCAACCACGATCGATCACGTCCCTTGAACGCCGTTCAAGAGACGTTTTTCGTGTCGGTCAAACGCTCCGCGTTCGTTGGGCGAGACGCGGCAGAGGCTGCTCGCTTAGACCGGAGAGGCGGTCCATTCCAACGCCGCGGTGAGTTCCGCGCGGACGCTCGGATCGCTCTCAGCCTCATACCGTCTGGTTAACACGGATCGCGTCGGCCCGAGCCCTCGTTCCGACAGCCGGCCGAGTGCCCAGGCAGCATGGCCCCGGACCAGCGTCTCGTCGTGAGTTTCTAGTGCACGGCGCAACGGCCAGAAAGCCGTCTCGTCGCCGATGTTTCCCAGGGCGACCGCGGCATTGCGGGCGATGCCCTTCCGCTTCGCGCGGAGCACGGGTGTGCCTCGATAGGCGGCTCGGAACGCTTCCTCGGAAATTTCGAGCAACCATGGCAACGACGGATAGGCCTGATCGACACCGGGCGGGTTGAATGCAGGGTCGGCTGGGAGGCGGATCGCCCTCGTATAGGGGCAGACTTCCTGGCAGATATCACAGCCGAAGACCCAATCCCCGAGGGACGGCCGGATCGCCCAGGGAATGCTGCCACGTTGCTCGATCGTCTGGAACGAGAGGCAGCGGGGCGAATCGACCGTATAGGGAGCGACGATCGCGCCGGTCGGGCAATGGTCGAGGCAGATCGTGCAGCGGCCGCAGTTCTTGTCGATTGGGTCGTCTGGCTCCAATTCGATGCTCAGCAGCATCTCGCCGAGCAGCACGCCGGACCCCCTCCCGGGAACGATCAGACAGGAATGCTTGCCGTACCAGCCCAGCCCGGCGCGGGCCGCGACTGCCCGGTCAACGATCCTCGCGGTATCGACCAGGCGACGCACCTCGATTGGTGAACCAACCTCCTCCTCGATCGCCCGGTGCAGGTGCTCCATCCGTCGCTTGAGCAGACCGTGATAGTCGACTCCCCGGGCGTAGCGCGCGATCCGTCCACGGGCAATGCCGTCCGTGGGCTTGCCTTCGTCGACCGTCCAGTAGGCGACACCGACGGCAAGGATGGACAGCGCGCCTGGATGCAGGTTGCGAGGGGTGGTGGAAAAGGCGGCACGGTCGGGAGTGAACCAATCGAGTCCCTCGACGTGTCCTTGCTCGATATGCTTCAGCAATACCGGTTCAAGGGCCGGGAACGGCTCGGCGGTCGTCACTCGCGCGATCTCCAGACCACATTCGGCGGCGAGCCGCTTGACCTGTTGTGTGAGCCGCTGACGCGCGGTCGGTCCGGGTAGCACAGGCAGCGGAGAGATGGCGATCATGGGGCAAAGTGTAGCGGTATCGGGGTCGACGACGAACGGTTACACCGGCTGAAGCCAGGAGCAACGCGGGGCGGGCGCCAGATGGCAGTCAGGCCGAGGTCGATGGAAAAGCCGTTACTCGTGGCGCGGTTCGTTGGCATCGACACCGGGTCGATCACCTGCTGATGCGATGAGATGGTTCACTTCATCGAGACCCGGAAGGGCTGCCTGTGCGCCGAGCGCTCGGGTTGCCAGGGCACCCATGGCGTTGGCGAATTGGGCAATACGCGGCCACTCCCAACGACGTGCCAGCCCGTAGGCGACACCGGCCGCAAAGGCATCACCGGCCCCCGTTGGATCGACGGCCGTGACCGGGAACGCCGGAAGTTGCCACCGTTCCTCGCGCGTGACGACCCTGCAACCCGCGGCACCCCTGGTGACGACGCAGCCGCGGAGATTGCTCCCTGGCATTCTCGTCTGTATCGCGGTGACAGCGTCGGCCAGCGTCCAGGTCCCGGAGAGCGCGAGGAGCTCGCGCTCGCTGCCGACGATCACGTCATGCCGCAGGGCGATCTCAAAGCCGTCATGGAATGAGTCCTCAAGGAGAAACGTCATCGGCCCCAGGAGGCGGGCCCGCGGCGCGGTGTGAGCAGGCAGATCAACCAGAAACCGCCGCAGCGCCGCATCCGCCACACCGAGGATCACCACGTCATGGTTGAAGATCGCGGCGACATCGAGCTGGTCTCCCCGCTGTAGCTCCGCGCCGCGGTGCCAGAAAATCGTCCGGTCGGGCGGGTCTGTAGAGACAACGATCGTCGACCGGTCGGTTGCTTCGCCGCTCCGAGTTCCAAGCCAGGTGGTATCGACCCCTTCGGCGGTGAGCGCCTGACGCACCCTTGCCCCTTCATCATCCTCTCCGACGAGCGATGCGACGCGCACCACAGCACCCAGCCGCGCCAGCGCCACGGCCGTATTGGCGCCCTGGCCACCGGGAACCGACCGCTCGGCGACCACCTTTTGATACGCTCCAACCACCGGGAAGTGGTCGACGGCCAGAAAGTGATCCCAGCTCGCGAGGCCGATCGATGCGATGCGAACCGGTGCCTCTGCCACATCACTCATCGGCAATTGGGCCATCGCGGGCGGATGCTGAGCGCCGGGCTCATGGGAGGCGGATACCAGCATCCGCTCGCCAGCGTAGGGGGGGTTGTGGCAACCGGGCGGCGAGCATACCCGTGCGAGGCGTGGTAACGGCTGCTTTCGCGCGGGGTCTGGTGAAGTCGTTCCCGGCGTCTCATGGGGAAGAGGTGACGGGAGGAACGAGGATCGCCCGGGCCGGTGCTCCATCGCCGACCATCAGACGCAGTGGCAGGCAGATCAGGGTGTATGGCCCCGGTCGAACATGATGGAGGTCGAGTCCTTCAAGAATCGCGACGCCGTTGCCCAAAAGGATTCGGTGGGTTTCGTGAGCATCGTCGTCGTACGCCTCGATCGAGAGATAGTCGATCCCGACCAGACGGATGCCCCGCTTGACCACCCAGCGCGCTGCCTCCGGGGAGAGCGCGACGTAATCCTGGTAAAAGTCGCGGTGCCCGGCCCGCCACAACCCCGAATTCGAGGTACGAAAGAGCACGCGCTCCATGCCCGCCGGGATCGTTCCTTCATCGAGATGCCCGGGCACGATCCGGGTGGCATTCGGCGGCACATCGATCACGACGCAGGGGCCAACCCAGCGGTCGAGCGGAACCTCGTCCAGCCTGGCGCCGTTGTCAATGAAGTGCCACGGGGCATCGACGTGCGTTCCCGTGTGACTGGAGCAGGCGATGGCGCTCACATTGGCGACCTCGCCGGCACTGATGCGACTGACCGGCTCGACCGCTACCGCGGGATCGCCCGGCCAGACGGGTAGCTCGGGCGATATGGGAAGACTGATATCGATCGGCCCAGCCGGTGCGGCACTATCCTGCACCCTGTTTCTCCTATCACTCTGCTGTCCGCACCACGAAGCCGGGCTCAGAGAACACCGCCCGGAGCCGACCAGCGACCTCGTCCATGACCGACCGGCTCGGCTTGCTGGACCAATCGGCATCAATCCGAAAGGAGTCCCCGACAAAACGAGGGAAAAGATGGAGATGGACGTGGAACACTTCCTGGAAGGCCGCCTCGCCGTCGGCAAGAAAGAGGTTGACGCCGTCGCATCGGAGGTCGGAGCGGCGCAGCGCGCCGGCCAGCTGCATCGCTGTTGTAAAGAGATGAGCGCCGACCTCTGGAGGGAGGTCGGCGAGACCGGCGGCATGTCCTCTGGGGACGATCAGGATGTGTCCCTCAGTAACCGGTCGAACATCGAGAAAGGCCACAACGATCTCGTCCTCGACCACGACGCTCGCTGGCGCGCGATGAGCGACGATCTCACAGAAGATGCACGGGTCGATCTCTGGCGCGCCACACATCAGACGCCGGTGCCCAGGGGAGACTCGTACACCATCTCTCCACCGAGCATGGTGGCCAGAACCGGGATCGACCCAAGCGACGTTGCCTCGGCCGCGGATGGGTCGGCACCGAGCACCACCAGATCGGCAAGTTTTCCAACCTCGATGGAGCCAACCCGCCGCTCGGTGAAACTTGCTCGCGCACCGGCGACGGTATACAGGCGAAGCGCGGTCAACGTATCGATCGCCTCTGCGGGTGCGAACGGCGCGCCGGAGCCGGTCAACTCGGTCACGGCCGCCTGCACGCCCTTGAGCGGTGAGACATCCGACACGGGGCAGTCGGACGAGAAGACGAGGTCGACTCCGGCGTCGAGCAGAGACCGAAACGGATAGGTCAACTGGCACCGTTCCTTGCCAAGATTGCTGATGAACCCATCGCCGTACTCGGTGATGAAGACTGGTTGAGAGACGGCCAGCACCTTGTTCCGCGCCAGCCGGTCGATCAGCGGGTGGGTCAGAATGCCGCAGTGCTCGACACGGTGCCGGTGATCGGCCCGAGGAGAAGCAGCCAGCGCTCGCTCGTAGGCGGTAAGCACCATGTCGATGGCGCGATCGCCGATGGCATGGATCGCCACCTGGAACCCACCGTTATGGCCGCGCCGGACCACCTCGTCCAGCTCCGCCTGCGGCATCATCTCCAGCCCCAGGTTGTCCGGCTCGCCGGTGAATGGTTGCGAGACGGCGGCGGTGCGGCCGATCAATGAACCGTCAGAAAAGAGCTTTAGCGGACCGACCCGGAGGCGGTCATCGCCGAGGCCGGTCCGTAAGCCGAGCGCCAGCGCGGCATCGAGGAGCGCGCGGCCGATCATCAGGTTGCTCCGCATCGGAAGACCTTCAGCAGCGGCCGTCTGATGGGCTCGAAACTCCTCGGCGG
>JAABUR0100005173.1_pt1 | contig 16819 bp, 20 predicted proteins | sample 5560091 | NCBI WGS metagenome assembly JAABUR01 (sample SAMN10711879, study PRJNA513375) | rock metagenome | isolation source: Antarctica rocks | place: Antarctica: Victoria Land, University Valley sud | reverse complement strand
GGCGGCGACGCGGTCGATGCGGGGCAGGTCCAGGGTGTCCAGGGTGTCGGTCATGCGGTGATAGTCCTCCTACGGGCGTGTCAAGCCCTATGACGGTGTGGCGGCGCGCGTGGCGGTCAGCAGGCGCGTGGTGGTGGCGCTGGTGGCGTAGACGGTGATGCCGTCCACGCGTGCATCGAGGGCGGCGTCGCCCTCGATGATGGCCGCATCCTCGGGGTCGGCGGCCAGGGCCTCGGCCGCCTTTGTCCACGGCTTGCGGGCGACGAAGACGGTGTCGTGGGTGCCGGCGGGCGGCTCCGGCAGCCCCTTGGGCAGGTCCGGCACCTTCTCGTTTGTGAGGGCGACGACGACGGCCTGGCCCTGCTCGACGGCGGTGCCGGGCCGGCCAATGACAGTGATCTTCACGGCGGTAGCTCTCCCTTCGTTGTCCTGCTGTAGCTGCTGTGTCAGCGCGCGATAGGTGTCGTCCGTCCACACGAGCGGCGCGGGGGCCGCGGGGGCGGGCGATGCTGACGCCGGTGTGCCGCGTCCCGCTCCCTGTGCGTGGTATCCGGCCTTGGGGAAGATGGAGGCGCGGTCGTCCGTGCTCAGGTCGGGGGCGGTGCGCACGAGGAACAAGAAGGTGCCGCCGGGGGTGCGGCGGCGGCCGTCGGGGAGCAGCACGCCGCCGCTGGCCTCGCTGGTGAGGGTCTGGCCCAGCAAGGCGCGGGCGCGGTCAGGGCCGAGGCGGTCCACGACGCGGGTGATGGTGCGGATGGGTGGGGGCAGCGTTTCGCCAAGGACGGCGGCGATGCCGCGGGCGAGTGCCCACACGGCGGGGGGCACGGACACGTAGGACACCGGCCGTGGTGCCCTCGCCTCAGCGCTGGGCGCGAGTGCCGCGTCGGTCTCCACCGCCCTACTGGTCTCTGTCGTCACAGCGGTCTCTATCGCCCGCGGGATCTCGGTCGTCGCGTGCGTTCTGTCGTGTTCCACCGTCGCCGTCGCATGCGTTATGTCGTCTTGCACCGCGTGTCCCCTCTCATGGGTCGATGCGCCAGACGCCCTCGGCGTACACGAGCCGGCGTTCCTCCCGGCGCGTGTCCAGGCGCGCGAGCTGGGCCGGTAGCCCGTCGAGCGCCTGCGTTATGTCGAACAGGTCCCGGCCCCTGACGGAGATAAACACGCCGTCGGCCTTGAGCTGGAGTGTAGCCAGCGCCGCACGCTGCCCATCCCCATCCCCGAGCGCGGCGACGAGGGCCGGTACGACGTCGGCCGGGGCCGTCGCAGGAGCGATGAGCCGGGCCAGGGGCAGGGGCGGGCCAGACGCGGCCAGCAGGAACACGCCCCAGGGATGGTGCTCCTCACCCCGCACAGGCAGGAAGGCGTGCCGCGCGACTATGACGCCCTTGGCGCGCAGCACGTCGGTGAGCGGGCCGGCGGCGTCGGCCGTGACGTGATCCGTGGTTAGGGCGACATGTGTGGGCGCGGCCGCAAGCCCCATCATGTCGTCCCCATACGCGTCCGCCATAGTCACCACCTAACCGCCCAGGGCTTCCAGGTCCGCCCACAGCGCGGCCCGCAGTTGATCCGGGTTCGCATATCCGCCGCCGACGTCGAAGAGCAAGCCCGTCTGTGTGTCGATAGCTGCCACCACGTCACGGCCAGGAGGGCGTTGCGTCGATGGCGCACGATTATGACTCGTCACAGCGTCCCCTGCGTCAGTGGCCCGCTCGGTCGCCTTGCCACTTTTTACATGTTCATGGGCTGGTGCGATAGCGACGGGAGGAGCGGGTGGCAGATTATCTGCCACGTGGCGACGCTCCCCGTCCTCCCGCGTTGGATCTCCCATGACCCCTTTCGAGTCGGACGGGGCTGGCAGATAATCTGCCACGGAGGCCGACTGTGAACGTGGGCGCGTCGCTTGCACGTCCTTGACCTTGATGCGCTCCCCCCGGTTCGCACGCGTGAGGAGAACGTCTCGGGCTGCCGTGTCCTCCAGGTCGGCGATTTCCACGGCGACGGTCGCGCCCACGACGCCTTTCTCCATGGCGGCCTCGATGCGCGGGTCGCTCACCAACTTGAGGCGATCCTCGACGAACGTGTGGCTCTTCCCTAGCCGCTCGGAGAGCGCGCGCATGGACAACCCCAGGCGGTCTATGAGGCGGCGGTAGGCGCGAGCCTCGTCGAGCGGGGTGAGATCGTCGCGCTGGATGTTCTCGACGAGGGCGATCATCTCCATCGCGGCGTCGTCCAAGTCGCGCACAAGACAGGGCACAACGTCCAAGCCGGCGCGTTGCGCGGCCCGCCAGCGACGCTCGCCGGCGGCGATCTGGTAGCTCTCGTCGTCGCCGGGCGTGTGGCGCACGAGGAGGGGCTGGAGCACCCCGACTTGGCCGAGCGAGGTAGCCAACTCGGCGAGCGCGGCTGCGTCGAACTCCCGGCGTGGCTGGAAGGGGTTGGGGGAGAGGAGCGGGAGCGGGATGAGCACGGCGGCATCCATCTCCTCGACCCCAGCGGGGAGTTGCGGGCCGAAGAGGTCGCTCGTGCGCGAACGGGAGAGTACGCCCTTAGCCATGCGCCACCTCCACCGCTTCTATTGCTCCCGCCATGGCCGCTGTTGGGGTTAGCTCCCAGGCCGCCAGGAGCTCGTCGGCGATCTGTCGATACGCGACGGCGACGTCGTGATTGGCCGCGTAGGCGGTAATCGGGAGGCCGGCGTCGGCGGCCTCGGCGACGCGCACCGAGCGTTTAATCTCGCCGAGGACTGGGACCTGCGCGCCGATGCTGTCGCGGATCTCCTGCATGACCATGCGGGGATGGGCGCCCCGGCTGTCGACCATGGTGAAGATCAGGCCGCGCACGAGGAGTGCGGGATTGAGGCGTTTCTTGCGCACGCGGCGGATCGTGTCGAGGAGGAGCTGCAGGCCATGCGCGGCGAGGAACTCGGGGACCAGCGGGATAATAACCTCCTGCGCGGCGGTGAGCGCGTTGATGACCAAGATGCCGAGGGAGGGGGGGCAGTCGATCAGCACGAGGTCGTAGGCGTCGTCGAGCGTCTGGAGGAGGTCGGCGAGCACGAATTCGCGGCGGTCGGCGCTCTGCAGCGGACCCTCGGCGGTGCTCGCCAAGTCGATGATGGAGGGCAGCAGGGCGAGGCCGGGACTGAGCGTGCGCACGGCCGGGGCGAGCAGTCTCGTCTCGCCGTCCTGGATGTAGTCGAGCATCACGGCGTTGATGGTTGGGTCGCGGGGCGTCAGGCGCAGCCCTGCGGAGATGGTGAGGCTGGCTTGCGGGTCGAGGTCGACGAGGAGGACGCGGTGGCCGCGCTCGGCGCAGGCAGCACCCAAGGCGTACACCGTTGTCGTCTTGGATACCCCGCCTTTTTGATTGGCGAAGGCGATAGTCATGCTCATGCGTGTCACTCCACCCATAACTTTGCCGTGGCGGCAAAGTTATGCGTCCAACTATGCTGTTTCATCAGCTCTCCTTGACTGTGTCTGCCTGCGTATACCCCACGCACTTCCTCCCGGCGAGCGGCGCAGGTCGTGATGCCGGCAGGGATGCCGGCCCATGCGTCTACGGGCGCGGGTGTCAGGCGTCGTGCTCATCGTTCGTTTCCTCCAGAGGATGGGTTGCTCCCCCCTCACCTCCCGTGTGGTGCTCCGTAGTCACGGATGCCGCGGATGCGGCGGCCGTCCGTGCGCGGCGCTTCCTGCGTGGGGGACGGCCCACTTGCCCCAGGTGCGCGCGCCGGTAGGCCTCGATACCGTCCCGCGTCACCATATTGAGGCGCGGGCTGATCGCGACGTGCTCCAGGGTGCCGCGCTGGATCGCGTTCTGGACGGCGTTCTGCGAGATCCCTAACTGCGCGGCGGCCTCGGCCGTGGTGAACAACGTGCGCTCGTGCTCCATGTCCGTAGGGTACCGCGTGAAGGGGGGCAGTCGTGCGGCCGGCGCGCGCCGGCTGGCCAGATCGCGCACGCCAGGGGCGCTGCCGTCCTTTTCCCCAGCGATCACGAGGCCCCAGTCGTGGCGCCAGCCGCAGGGGTACATGTGCCCGCGGACCATCCCGGCCACCTTCGTCCCGTTCGTCCTGTCGATCATGTCGCCCATCGGTGTCATCTCCTCATGGTGTGGCGCTCCCTATCCGTGGGGGCGCTCGCCGAGCGCGCCCGTGTCTTGCTCCCCTCAGTCTCTCACCTTCTCCGTCCCCCTCAGCGCGCCCGGATCGGCCGCGCGCCCCTTTATTATGTCAATTATCCTTGGCGCTCGGCGTCGTCATCGGTCGCCTCTCCGGGGTGTATCGGGTGCGGGCCGGCCGGGGCATCCACCCCGGCCGGCGCCGATCTCTGGGTCGTATCAGGGCCTGCTAGGCGCGGCCGTGGGCGTCGCGCCAGCGGCTGCCCTCGGCCGCCAAGGTGTTCCCGGTCATGAGGGTCCGGGCCTGGACCGCCGCGTCGTCGATGATGGCGACGCGCCAGCGCACGTAGTCCGCGAAGTGCGTCTCGTCTTCGCCCTCGCGCTCGTCGCGGTCGCACCAGCGGTCGAACTGGGCAAGCACGGCGCTCACGGCCTGGTCGATCACCTCGAAGAGCGTCGTCGGGGCCGCGCTCATCGGGGTGGGCTGGGGCTCCTGCGGCGCGGGCTGCGCCTCTTGCGCGTCGTCCCGTCGTGTCTGCAAGACAATCATCTGGTTCATGGACATGGGTGCTCTCTCCTCTGTGGGGGGGAGGGCCGGCCCGCGTGGGGCGGCGAGCCGGCCCTCGGGTGGGTTAGAAGGGGATCGCGGCGTCGAGGCCGACGCCGGCGCTCATAGCAATGGCGCGCTTGGTGGGGGGCTCCTGCGTGCGAGCAAAGGGGCGGTGCCGCCGGAGCGCGGCCCGATAGGACCGCTCTAAGCGGCTCGGCGGTGTACGTTCGTACTTTTGATAGGGCCAGGCCGCTTGGTCCTCCGGCGTTTATCGGCGGCACATGCGGCCACTAAATCTACGAACTTTGGCCGGCGACCCACTTAGCGCGGCGTGGTGCGCGTCGCACAGGCCGCACGTCTCGGCGCTGACCTTCCAGCCGTCGACGTGGTGCCGCTCCGTTGCCGGGGCTGCACAGCCCTGCCACGCGCACACGCCGAGGGTGGGCGTCGCCGTGCGCGCCTGGGCGCGGGCCGTGTCGCCGGCCGTGTTGCGCCCCAACACCGGATCGCGTCCGAACTTGGCGCGATACGAGGGGGCGAGCTTCCCGAGCAGGTACTCCCCCCAACCCGCTTCAAGCGCGCGAGCAAACCCAACCGCGCCGATTTTGCTGTAATGCGTGCGCCCGTACCGGGCAAAAGTTGCCTGCCCTCCCAACCGTCCGCGCTCCTGGGGGGTGAGCGGGCGGGGCGTCCCGCCTGGGGCGGGGATAGCGAGGGTAGGGGTATCCTGGGCCTGTGCTACCATGACAGAGAACTCCCTTGTAGGGGGATTCAGCGTGCGGGCTACCTAAACTCTTGCCGGAGGGGGTAGCCCGCTTTTCTATGCCCTACACCCTAATTATAGTGTATTCGTGTACACAATATCAAGGGTAAAAGGACGTAAACAGGGGCAAAACGGGTACATATTTCTTCGGTGTGCCAGGGTCTGTGCCGAATAGCGTTCCTCTCCCATGACGCCTTATCCCTGGCGTGCCGCGCACCATATATACAACGTCTACGCGTCGTATCGTTCGGGGCGCTGTGGTGGCTGGAGGCGGGCATCGGGGGCGGGACGGGTGTGTCATGTGTCCCTGGGGTGCTGGCGAGGCTCCTGGCGGCCCTTGACGGGGCTCCTGGCGGCCCTGAGCGCATCGGGGCGCGAGCGGAGCGGGCCTCGGGCTCGCCGGCGGCGGCTAGGCGGGCAGGAGAGGTGCGTGGCATGGCGGTAGCGGGGCCGAGCTGCGGTGCGTGAGCGGCCGATGGGTCGCGCGATCTGTCAGCACGACGCAGGAGGAGGCCATGTGCGTGGTGGTGGTGGCGTGTGACACAGGGAGGGAGATGACCGTGCGCACGCATTGTCCCGCCCCGGCCGCCCGTGGCGGGGGTGGTGGCTCCGGCCAAGCCCCCTCGTGGCGCCCGGAGCTGGCCGCTTACCGCTGCTTCTTCCGACCTGACGGGGTTCACAGGGCTCCGCCGCACGAGGACTCGCACCATCGGCGTCACCGCCGGCCGCTGGGTGCGGACGGGGACGGGCCGCAGGCGTGCGTTCAGGCTCGCATAACCCGGATTTCGAGTACAGGGCACCGGGAGCGCCCCCCCTAGCACGGTCAAGGGCAGCGTATCCCTGCCGGCCGCATGTGTCAAGTGTGGACGCGCCTATGGGGCGTTGAGGTGGCTGTGGGGGGGTGCTGAAGGGTGTGGTGGCCTCTGCCCCTGCGTGTCATGGGGCGCTCCTGGCGGCCATGGGCGCATCGGCGCGCGCACGGAGGGTCAGGGCGACGCGGGCCGTGGTGGTGTGGGTGCCCGTGCGGCACGGTCAGTGGCCAGGCGGGCGGGGGAGGGGGGGAGCTGCGGGCCTCGGCTGGGCGGTGAGTGGGCCGGGCACGGCGCGACGGTCCGGGGGCGCAGGACGGCGCGCGTACGCCCGCGACGGCCAGGCGGGAGAGCGCGCCCGCGACGGCGGCGGCGGCTGCAGAGGGGGCGCGCACGGACGCGCCCTAAGCGGGGGGCGAAGCCAGGGCTCCACGCTCTGACACACCGGCGCCCGTGCCGGCGTCGTGGGCGGCTGTCTCCTAGCAGCTGTTTGCGGGATGAGGTGTAAGACATCACATTCACTGAGCCAAAAGCACAGCTGAGGTAGGCAAAAAACAGCACGATCATTGAGCCGAAACCGCACAGTACATGAGACATCCTGCAAAGACCGCACAGTACATGAGCCACCCACGATACAGTCATGGCGCGACAAAGGGAGGGAGACGGCGGTGCATAGCCGTTTTCAGGTATGAAAAAGGGCGTCCGAGCGGAAAGCGTGCGGATGGCTCAACGACTGTGCAGTTTCGGCTCACTGATCGTGCGGTTCGGCTCAACGAATGTGATGTCTTACAAGGCGTTTCTGACCCTGATGCACAACGAGTGACAGGTAGGAGCCCCCCGTGTGGATGAGTGGCGACGATCGATGACCGACGAAAGGAGAGAGACCATGAGCGCCGTACCCGCAGCGAGGACAAAGACGCGTGGCGTGGCCCCTGTGGGGCCGATGCTCTGGCGGCAGACCAGGGCCGAATTCCTGAAGCTGTGGCGCAATCCCGGTTTCAGCATCGCCAGCCTGGCCCTGCCAACCATTTTCTTCGCCTTTTTCGGCCTGCCGAACGCCCATTACCAGGAGGGTGGCGTGAGCGCGGGTCGCTACATTCTGGCCTCACTCGCGGCCTACGGGGTCATCAGCGTGATGCTGTTCTCGTTCGGCGTCAGCGTGGCGGTGGAGCGCGGCCAGCGCATGAACGTGCTCATACGCGCCACGCCGTTGCGTCCGATCGTCTATTTGGGGGCCAAGGTGCTCACGGCCCTGGTCTTCGCCCTGCTGATGCTGCTCATCCTCTTCGCGTTCGCGGCGATCGCCGGCGGCATACGCATGGACGCGGGGATGTGGCTGGCCCTGGCGGGGCGCTTGCTGCTCGGTTCCCTGCCCTTCGTCGCGCTGGGCTTCGCCGTCGGCTACCTGGCGAGCCCGAACGCGGCCGCGCCCATCATCAACATCGTCTTCCTGATCCTCTCCTTCGCGTCGGGCCTGTTCATCCCCATGCAGCAGTTGCCCGCTTTCGTCCAGCAGGTCGCGCCGTACCTGCCGACGTACCGGTACGGCCAGCTGGCCTGGAATGCCATCGGGTTCGGCCTGACAGAGCCCCTCAGCACCCCGGTGCTCTGGCTGCTCGGCTACGGCATCGTCTTCGTGGTCATCGCCGTGCGCGCCTATCGGCGCGAGGACCAGAAGACGTTCGGGTAGGGGGAACGCCGTATCGGACGATGTGGCCTGCCCCGCTAGCGTTGGTGCGCTGTACATGGTCACTCATCCTGGGTCATAGGCGCTCTCGATGATGCCTTTTTCCCTCGCGTCACCAGCGATGGGCGACGCCGCCACCGGCGTCGCCCGAACGCGTCAACCGGCGGCGTTCGCTCTCACCCGTGTCATGCGGGCGCGCACGCCGCGCACGCCGCGCACGCCGCGCGACCAGTATTAACGAGAGTGCCTCTGACCCTCATCCTGAGCCAGTCCCACACCATCCTGAGCCAGTCCCACACTCACACGACGGTGTAAGACGTCAGATTAGGTGCGCGGTTTAGGTGCGCGGTCAGTCCCCTTACCCCTGCGCCAATCCGACGCCGTGTGCTCCTTGTGCCAACTTTGGGCAGCGATGCAGCTCGTCCGGATGGACTTTTCGGCCAGGACAGGCCTGATCATGAGCCCACGATGAGACGGACCGGACGCGCCCATGACCCGTGGGTCGTGGGCGGCGGCGACGACGGCCTCCTACCGCTGGGCGCGGCGGTTGACCAACGCGATCGTGGCGACAGGATCGTCGACCTCGACGACCAACTCCGTGTACTGGTCGTCGCGCAGGTGGATAACCACGGCGCGGGCGGCGTCATGCACATCCCAGAACACCCGCCCGCCATCCGTGTAGAACGTGCCCGCCGTGATCACGCCTGGGAGGTGCGTGCCGGGCAGGCGCACCCCGCGCCACGCCCACTGCACCGTGTCGTCGGCCGGCGCCGCCCCGACCACATGAGCGAGGGGGATCGTGAGGTGGCTCTTGAGCGCCCAGACCTTATCCCATCCCGTCACATGCACCACAAGGGCCTCGTCTGTGTACGCGATCTCTGCCATTGGTCCCTCCTCCTGCGCCGCTCACGCGGTGGGCGCTGGCGCCGCTCTTGTGGCGGCCCGGATGCCCATCGGTGTCGCCGACGTGACGTGGACGGTGCTGCCAGCGCCGTCCGGGCGCACCGCCAGATAGCCCTTGACGATCAACGTGGCGACCGGGGCCGCGCTGCGGGGCGCGGCGACCGTCCGCCCGTGCTCCCCACGAGCGCCATCTCGTCGCTGTGCGACGACGCCGGCGCGGGCACGCCGGTCAGGAGCGCGGGCGTTGTCGCGCTGCGCCGCGCGACGAGCACGCTAGCGCCGCCTCCCCTACCGCACACAGCGCCTCCAGCGCAGCCGCGCTAACCGTGGCTTATGCGACGTGCGTCGCCACGGCGGCCGTCGCCTCACCGGCCCCCTGCGTGCCGACGCCCTATGTGCCGGCGCCCTATGTGCCGGCGCCGTGTCCCCCGGTCTGCGGCCCGACGAGCCGGCCCATCGGGCCGTCGCCGCTACCCTCATGCCCCTCGTCGCAGCAGAGCGTCGGCCTGACCCGGCGTGCGGATGATGTAGACCCCCCCCGCGCGACGCGCGTCGAGGGCCAGCACTTCGTAGCGGGCGGCCGAGCCGTGGACAATCGCGCCGAGTTGCCAGTGGGGGTAGCGCCCCTCCACGTGGCGGATGAGGCCGAGCACGTCGCTCCACCCCAGCGCGGCGTCCGGCGCGCCGACGTAGCGCAGGGGCGGCGCGAAGGGGGCGTGGAGGAAATACGGCGCTACCCGCTCGAACTCCCCGTCGTCCCCGATCGGGAGCAGGCGCGCCCGCACGACATCGTGCAGGGCCACGGACCACCGTCCCGCGGTGTCCCTTAGGGCGTCCAGGCCATTGAAGCGGCCGTCCCACTCTCCGATGCGATCCACGATCGCGCGCATCTGCCAGTAACGCATCGCTCGTCCCCCACGGTCTCATCACCCGTCGCCGGCCGTGCCTGTCCTCCATCATCACCATGATACCCACACACAGCCGCCGACTCCAAACGACGGCACCGAGGTGATAGCGCAAGGACGGGCCCTGGCGCATGCGCCAGGGCCCGTCCTTGCCTATTCGCGACCACCCGATGGGGGCTAACGCAGTGCGCTCGTCTGGCCAGCCTAATAGTCCATGCCGCCCATGCCGCCCGCGGGCATGGCCGGGCCGGCGCCGCCCTTCTCGGGCAGGTCGGTGACGATGGTCTCGGTCGTCAGCAGCATGCCCGCGATCGAAGCGGCGTTCTGCAGGGCCGAGCGCGTCACCTTGACCGGGTCGATCACGCCGGCCCCGAACATGTCCACGTATGCGCCGCTGGCGGCGTTATAGCCCTTGCCGGCCTCGAAGCCCTTGACGGCGGCCACGATCACCGAGCCCTCCGCCCCCGCGTTGTACGCGATCTGGCGCAGCGGCTCCTCCAGCGCGCGGCGCAGTATGTCCACACCTGTCTTCTCGTCACCGGTTAAGTGTAGCTTGTCGAGCGCGGGCAGCGCGTTGATGAAGGCGGTCCCGCCCCCGGCCACGATGCCCTCTTCCACCGCGGCGCGCGTGGCCGAGAGCGCGTCCTCGATGCGGTGCTTCTTCTCCTTGAGCTCGACCTCGGTCGGCGCGCCGACCTTGATCACGGCCACGCCGCCCGCGAGCTTGGCCACGCGCTCCTGCAGCTTCTCCTTGTCGAAGTCCGAGGTGGTGTCCTCGATCTGCGCGCGGATCTGCTTGGTGCGCGCCTCAATGGCCTCCGGCATACCCTTACCCTCGATGATCGTGGTGTTGTCCTTGGTGGACGTTACGCGGCGGGCCTGGCCGAGCATGTCGATGGTCACGTTCTCGAGCCGCAGGCCGACCTCCTCGGAGATGACCTGGCCGCCCGTGAGGGTCGCGATGTCTTCGAGCATGGCCTTGCGGCGGTCGCCGAAGCCCGGCGCCTTGATCGCCAGCACGCTGATCGTGCCGCGCAGCTTGTTGACCACGAGGGTGGCCAGGGCCTCGCCGTCCACGTCCTCGGCGATGATCACAAGCGTCTTGGACACCTGTACCAGCTTCTCAAGCACGGGCAGGATGTCGGCGATGGCGCTGATCTTCTTGTCCGTGATCAGGATATGCGGGTTCTCCAGCGCCGCCTCCATGCGGTCAGCGTTGGTGACCATATAGGGCGAGACGTAGCCGCGGTCGATCTGCATGCCCTCGACGTAGTCCTGCTCGAGACCGAGGCCCTGCGACTCTTCGACGGTGATGACGCCGTCCTTGCCGACGCGGCTCATCACCTCGGCGATCATCTGGCCGACACCCTCGTCCTGGCTCGACACGGCGGCCACCTGCGCCGTCTCCTCCGCCGTGTTGACCGGCTTGGAGATGCGCTTGAGTTCGTCGACGATGGCGTCCACGCCCTTGTCGAGGCCGCGCTTGATCATCATCGGGTTGGCCCCGGCGGCCACGTTGCGTAGCCCTTCGTGGACGATGGCCTGGGCGAGCACGGTGGCGGTGGTGGTGCCGTCGCCGGCCACGTCGTTGGTCTTGGTGGCGACCTCCTTGACGAGCTGGGCGCCCATGTTCTCGAAGGGGTCGTCGAGCTCGATCTCGCGGGCGATGGTCACGCCATCATTGGTCACCGTCGGCGCGCCGTACTTCTTGTCGAGCACCACGTTGCGGCCCTTGGGGCCGAGCGTCACCTTGACCGCGTTGGCCAGCTTGTCCACGCCCTCCATCAATGAGCGGCGCGCCGGCTCGGAAAATTCGATCTGTTTAGCCACGATGTCTCCTTCAGTACTGAGCGGTTTTGGGTCATGATCGGCGACAGGTGGGGCTGCCGACGGGCGAGCGGTCGGCGTGACGCCGCCACCCAGCGACGACGGCGACCCGATCACTACACGATCGCCAGGATGTCCTTCTCGCTCACGATGAGCAGGTCTTCACCGTCGACCTTGACCTCGGTGCCCGCGTACTTGGCGTAGAGCACCTCGGAGCCCTCGGTCACCTCAAGCGCGGTGCGCTGTCCGTTGTCGCCGACCTTGCCGGGGCCGACCGCGAGGATCGTGCCGCGCTGCGGCTTCTCCTTGGCCGTATCCGGCAGGATCACGCCACTCGCCGTCACTTCTTCACGCTGCGCGGGGCGGATCACCACCCGGTCGCCGAGCGGCTTAATGTTGACCTTTGTCTCGGTTGTCATGTCGGAACCTCCCTGAATGTCCTCGTCCTGTGGGCGGATGCGGACGCATCACGCCGGCGGTACACCGGTGAGGCGCTCGTCCCTTCAGTATCGCACACGTTGCGTTGTGTATCAACTCAACTATCGTGCAGGGCTAGCGGCTGCGGCTGCGGTGGCGCCGACACGGCGCCATAGTCAACTCCCCTCACCACTCCACTCCGTCCAGACGGGCGTGACGACCACACACGACGAGGCCACACGGTATAGCCGGCGGCGCACACGACGTCAACACCGTGAACATTCCTCGACGTATGCGCGCGCACCCAGGTGGTGGCCGCTTCGTGCTGTCCCTATCGGCCTCTGCCCTGCTCTCGTGCGGGTCGCGTCGGGCGGCCTGGTCACCTTGGCGCTGTTCTCCACCATCCGTCTGGTCTGACGCGTGGTCCTGGGCACGCATGGGTGTGGGCCTGCGCTGCCGTCTCCCCCCAGGCCGTTCGTGCCCCCGGCGGGCGACGCTTCGCGACGCGTGTCGTGAGACACAGACGTGCCGTCCACCGTGCCGTCCACCATGAGACGGACAACACCGGTTCGATGCGATACATGGCGCTTACAGAGGGGCCGCGTCAGGGTCCGATCCAGGCCCGGAATCGTCCCACCATCCACCGCACACATGGGTCGAGGGAATCGTGGTGAGATGTCTGGTGGGCGGAGCGTTGTACCGGATGGCCTTCAGGTCGTCCCTGGAGAGCAGGAGGGAGATGTCCCGCGTGGCGTCGTTGCGCGGGAGGGAAGCGCCCCCCGTGACTCCGCTGTGATCGACCGCGTCCACGGGGACGTAGCGGTCCTTGCCGTGGAAGAGCCCGCCCGGTCGCACCGCGAGATAGCCGCCCTGCGGGTTGTAGGTGTGCAGCGTGCCAACCGTATAGCCGACCGTGTCATACACCTTCATGCCCACGGCGAAGGGATGTTCGTCGATCCGACTCATGCTCCCGTACCTCATCACATGCGGGGCCGTCCACGAGGCGGTCCCCTCTTCCTGTCTGGTATGGGCGCGGTCGCCGCATCACGTGCTGGAGCGCTGGCGAGCGGCGCCTGCTCATACATCTAGGTCCAGTGTACCACACTGTTGAGTTGACTAACAACACAATCTTTGTTACACTGGAACGTATGAACGACCATGTGGCTCCGGGGTTTGGCCCCGCCCTCCGCGCGCCGCCGCGCCGCCGGCCTCAGCCAGCGCGTCTTGGCCGCGCGGGCCGGCCTCGACTTCACCTATATCAGTAAGGTGGAAAACGGACGCCTCCCGCCCCCGGCCGCCGACACGATCGTGGCCCTCAGCCGGGTACTAGACAGCCCACCCGAGGACTTGCTCGCGCTGACGCGGAAGATCCCCTCGGTCGTGCATCGGACCGTGAGCGCCAGCCCGGCGGCGCAGCAGTTCCTGCGCGAGGCGCAGGAGTTGGCGCTCACGGACCACGAATGGACCCAGCTGGTCCAGCTATTACGTGGGTTGCGCGCCGTCCACTGAGGGCGACGGTGACCCAGCCAGATGCCTTATACCGTAGGCAGGCGACGACCCCGCTGAAGAAGGAGGGCCGAGCGATGATCAGGATGGTGACCGCGGTGGAGGTCGCGCCCGGGCACGAGGGCGCGTGGGAGGAAGCATGGCGCACGCTGCGGGAGGCGCGGAGCCGCTATCCCGGCTTCCGGGGGGCGAGCCTGCTGCGCGATAGTACGCGGCCAACACAGGTCATCTGCTAGCTTTTCTCCATCCAGTCGTCCGCGCGCAGGCGGTGCTCGAACCGCGCATTCAGCTGTTCGTCTAAGCCCAGGTCGTGGGCATTGCGGCCACCCGCACCCGTGTCTTGCTCCGTGATGGCTTCGGCGGCGCGCGACGATAGCGCCGGCACAGGCGCTATCAGGGTGTGTCCATCCCGCGTCATGGTAGAAATATGGCGTGCCATGAGTGTGACTCCTTGCCTGCTGTGACGGATCGCATGCGTCCGTGAGCGGTCCCTAGAGATGAGGGCCTGTCTGGCGCATCCATAGGCGCTCCAATCCGCAGCGATTGGACGCCTGCGTGCGTGCTCCGACAGGCGTGTTGTCGCGCAGGACTGGGCCGCTGAGGCACGCACAGCAATCCGCGCTGAGTCATCAGACAGGCCCTAGCTGCGGGGGGGGCGGCGCCACTGGGTCGGTGTCCGGTGATAGGCCGGAATCGACCGTACGGTCGCGCCGCGTGTCGCGTTAGTAGAAGATGGAGGTATCGGGCACGGTATAGCCCTCGACCATGGGGAGCTCGGCCTGCGTGTTGTCCAGGAGGAGCTGCTCCGGCATGAGGTGGTCTGCGTCGGGCTCCCTGGTCACGACGACCTGCCCCTCCTGGATCGCGTGGAGCGCGGTGAAGGGCACGTACAGATCGCGCTGCACGCGCACCACGACGCCGGTCGCTCCGACATCCTTCACCTGGCCGATACGTTCGGTGTTCTCTCCCTGCACGTCCATCCCGGCCACGATGCCGCTACCTGTTGTCGTCATAGGCGGGGCCTCCTTGTCGCGCTAGCGGTGGCATGTGTCATCTGGACCCATACGTGATGGGGCGGCACAGACGATGCCGCGTGTGGGTGGGAGCAGGCGGTGCGGGCGCGTGGCTCGTTGCACGCCGTGGGCATCCCGCTGCGCCCATGGGCCTAGATGTTGATAGTGTACCATGACAGCGCCGCATCATGTCAACAGCGCGTAAAAGGACTTTGCACCATTACGCTGGCCATGATAATGCTGGCCGCGCCAGCACCCCGGTGCGGCCGGCCAGACGCGCCATCGGCTGGCAGACCGCTCCGGCGGCCCCTGCACGGACATCAGAGCGCTAGGGGTCGCCGCGGCGCGTGTCGGGCGTGCGGGGACGCGGGTGGATCAGCACACGTCCACGCAGGGCGGCGCGGGCGCGCGCCTGCAGGTGCCGCACCTGCTCCCGTAAGCGGCGTTGCGCCCGCGGGGCCAACGCGCGGTAGCCCCCCAGCAAGCGGCTTTCCTCATGCGCGACGACCTCCACGTCCAAGAGGGAGTCTGCCGCGGGATCGACGGGCCGATCCAGCAGCAGGCTCAGGGCACGCGCACTCACAGCTTGGAGCTCGTCATCGCTCAAGTCCTCTAAGGTTGCCAACACCGTGAGTAAGCGGCGCGATGCGTCCATGTGCCCCTCGCCCCTCCGTCGTCCTGCCGCATGTCCAACTGCGCCACTATGACGGGCATGCGCGGCGACGTCAACGGGTCCGTGTGTCCGTCCCGACATAAGTGGAGGGCCGACCCCGCGCTATGGCGCGTCGAGCCGGCCCTCCGATACTATAACGACTCCGTCTGCCCAGGCCCGCTCAGGGCGGCGGTCAGCCCGCACGCGTCTCGCCGAGGCGCAGATCGGTCGAGCCGGCCCACAGTTGGGCGGCTTGAAGAATGGCTGTGGTGCTCATGGCGTCCGCGCCTCCTTCCATCTTCCGTCTGAACGACGCCGGCGATGCATCGTTAACACAAGTGTACCACGCTGCGTGCCATGCGGGGCGGCGAGGTGACTTCGTGGGTACCCGTGTCTGGCGCTACCGGCCGCGCCGAGGCCCCCGGAGAGCGCTCCCGCGTTCCGCGTCGTCGGAGGTGGCTCCGTGCGTCCAGAGGGAGGCCACGTCTGTTGCTTTTGCGCGCCCCTCATCGTACAAGGGCGGCAGGAAGGGCGCGTGCGTTTCTAGGGCGCTGTCTAGGGCTGACGTGGCCGTTAGCGGGCATGCGGGAGGTTCCCGTGCCGCTGGGGGCCTGGCGGGGCTCCTGGTGTAAGACATCACAGTAGGTGCGCGGGATTGACGCTTGGAACGACATGAAACGTCACAGTACGTGCGCCGATCTTGCAGAAACGTCATAGTAGCTGCGCCGATCCGCACAGCACGTGTCTGTCGTCGGCGGCGTTGCCGGAGTGGAGCAGAGGTATTTTTACGCTCAAAAAGAGGGTCATAGGGGCGTGCAGAGGGACGGGGTGGAGGATGGCGCAGCTACTGTGACGTTAGGCGCACGTAACGTGACGGCTTACAGTATGCGGTCGGATGCGCCGTGTCATGACGAAACGTCATCCGCGCCGCGCTTGTGCTCCGGCTGGGGCCTCAGGACGGGGCGGAGGCGTCCTCCGCGTCCGCGTCCGCGGTCGTGGGCACGAAGCGGTAGCCGCGCCCCGGCACGGTCTTGATGTAGCGTGGGCGCCGCCAGCCGTTCTGCAGCTTGATGCGCAGATTGCGGATGTGCCGGTCCACCACGTTGCTGTCCGCCATGAAGTCCACGCCCCACAGCGCGTCGAGGATCTCGTCGCGGCTGAGCACCTGCCCCACATTGGCCGCGAGCAAGTACAGCAGGTTCTGCTCCAGGGAGGTCAGGTGCAGTTCGGAGGTCCCGGCGCGCACATGGCGGTTGAGGATGTAAGGCGTTAGATTAGATGAGCGGGTTTCACCCGTACAGGTGTAAGACGTCACGTTAACTGCGCCAGGCGCCTGTGTGACACGGGAGGAAACGTCACGTTCGGTGCGCCGATCCTGCAGAAACGTCACGTTCGGTGCGCCGATCCGCAGCGGGTGTGTCGGTCATCACCGGCGTCATTAGGGTGGTGCAAGGCTGTGTTCACGCTCAGAAAAGAGGGACGGGGAGGCCGGACGAGGGGCGGGGAGGAGGATGGCGCAACGAACGTGACGGCTTACAGGCGCACATAAGATGATATTGGTGGCGAAGTCACTTTAGGGGTCGTGCGCAAGCGTAGACCTAGGCGGCTAGTGGGCGTGGTCACGGGTGCAAGACGACTTCGCCACCAATATCAAGCAACTGTGAC
>JAABUR0100005170.1_pt1 | contig 16824 bp, 15 predicted proteins | sample 5560091 | NCBI WGS metagenome assembly JAABUR01 (sample SAMN10711879, study PRJNA513375) | rock metagenome | isolation source: Antarctica rocks | place: Antarctica: Victoria Land, University Valley sud | reverse complement strand
TGGAAGATCGCCCCGGCGCTGGCGTGCGGCAACACCGTTGTGCTCAAGCCGGCGGAGACCACCCCGCTGACGGCGCTGTTGTTCGCCGAGATCTGCCAGCAGGCCGACCTGCCGCCCGGCGTGGTCAACATCATCACTGGCGCGGGTGAGACCGGCCGGGCCCTCGTCGAGCACCCGGACGTGGACAAGATCGCCTTCACCGGCTCGACCGAGGTCGGCAAGGCGATCGCGAGGTCCATCGCGGGCACCCGGAAGCGGGCGACCCTGGAGCTCGGCGGCAAGGCGGCGAACATCATCTTCGACGACGCGGCGGTCGACCAGGCGGTCGAGGGCATCGTCAACGGGATCTTCTTCAACCAGGGCCACGTCTGCTGCGCCGGGTCCCGGGTACTCGTGCAGGAGTCCGTGCACGAGCAGGTGGTCGGCAGGCTCAAGCGGCGCCTGACGACGATCCGGGTCGGTGACCCGCTCGACAAGAACACCGACCTCGGGGCCATCAACTCCGCCGAGCAGCTCGAGCGGATCCGCACCCTCTCGGGGGTCGGCGAGGCCGAGGGCGCCGAGCGGTGGAGCCCACCGTGCGAGCTGCCGAGCAAGGGTTTCTGGTTCCCGCCGACGGTGTTCACGGGCGTGAGCCAGAGTCACCGGATCGCCCGCGAGGAGGTCTTCGGCCCGGTCGTGTCGGTGCTGACCTTCCGCACGCCTGCAGAGGCGGTCGCCAAGGCGAACAACACCCCCTATGGGCTCAGCGCCGGGGTGTGGACCGAGAAGGGGTCACTGATCCTGTGGATGGCCGACCAGCTGCGGGCCGGCGTGGTCTGGGCCAACACCTTCAACAAGTTCGACCCCACCTCGCCGTTCGGGGGTTACAAGGAGTCGGGCTACGGCCGCGAGGGCGGCCGGCACGGGCTCGAGGCCTACGTCACGTCGGGGGCCGGCCAGTGACCACCACGGCGGGCACGACCGGCAGGAGCACCACGGCGAGCAGGTCGGGCAGGTCTGGCCCGGCCCGTGCCACCCGGGCCGGGGCCGCGGCCCGGGTCGACGTGCGCAAGACCTACAAGCTCTACATCGGCGGTGCCTTCCCCCGCAGCGAGTCGGGGCGCTCGTACGCCGTGCATGCCCGCAGCAGCACCGGCCGCCCCGGTGCCTTCCTCGCAAACGCGGCGCAGGGCTCGCGCAAGGACGCCCGCGACGCGGTGGTCGCCGCCCGTGGCGCCGTGGCCGCCTGGGCCGGCAGCACGGCATACAACAGGGGTCAGGTGCTCTACCGGGTGGCCGAGATGATGGAGGGCCGCTCCGCGCAGTTCGCGAGCGAGGTGGCCGCCTCCGAGGGGCTGACTCCGGCCAGGGCACGCGCCACGGTCGCCGCCGCGATCGACCGGTGGGTCTGGTATGCCGGGTGGTCCGACAAGCTTGCCCAGGTGCTCGGCAGTCTCAACCCGGTGGCCGGCCCGTACTTCGACATCTCCGCTCCCGAGCCGACCGGGGTCGTCGCCGTCCTCGCGCCGCAGCGGTCCTCGCTCCTCGGCCTCGTCAGCGTCCTCGCCCCGGTCATCGTCACCGGCAACACTGCCGTACTGCTGACGAGCCAGGACCGGCCGCTCCCGGCGATCACGCTCTCGGAGGTGCTGGCCACCAGCGACCTGCCCGCCGGCGTCGTCAACATCGTCACCGCCCGCACCGCGGAGGTGGCACCCTGGCTCGCCGCGCACCGGGACGTCAACGCGATCGACCTCGCGGGCAGTGCGGGTGTGGACGGGCTCGCGTGGGGCGACCTCGAGCGGGCCGCCGCCGACAACGTCAAGCGCGTGCTGCGCCCCGCCGGCTCCGGTCCCGACGCCGTCGAGCCGGACTGGACGCAGGCCCCCGGGCTGGCCCGCATGACCGCCTTCCTCGAGACCAAGACCGTCTGGCACCCCAAGGGACGCTGACCCTGCCTACCGACCCGGCGCTGGTACCTTGGGCGTCAGGGCCGACCGCACGTGCGGCCGGGCCGACCGGGCCGCCGCACCCGGGCACCAGCGCGGCCGGGTCGACGGGGCCGCACCCGGGCACCAGCTGAGGGGGCATCGTGCGCGTTCGGGGGGCCGGGCAGTGCCCGTGAGCGGATTCGGGCCGCCGCCCGGCGCTCCCGAGGAGGAGCCGCGGCGACGTCGCGCGTCCTACCTGCCCCCGGGCGTTCACCCCGGCGGGCTCGTCTCCGCCACCGGCCCGGCCGGCGCCGCCGCCCAGGGGCTCGCCCTTCCCGGTCAGCAGACGGTCCACGCGGGCGCCGCGACGGGCCCGGCAGCCGGCCTGCTGCGACCGCACGGGCGTTTCCCGGTGGCGAGCGCGCACAAGCCCGGCATCATCGCGCTGCGACCCTTGGCCCTCGGGGACATCCTTGACGGGGCCGTCAAGAGCTTCCGCCGCAACCCTCGCTCGACAGCGGGCCTGTCGGCCCTCGTCAACGCGGTCGCCATCCTGCCCCCGGTGCTGCTGGTGGGCCTCGTGACGACCGGCAGGTGGTTCTCCACGTCCCGGACGAGCACGGTGGTCGACACCGCGTCGCTGAGCACGCTGCTGCTGGCCGCCGGGGCGGCCTTCGCGATGATGGTCCTGTCCGGCCTGCTCTCGTATGCCGTTGCCGAGGCCTCCCTGGGGCGCCGGCCCGGGATCGCCGAGACGTGGCGGGCCGTGCGCGGGAGGCTGGTGCGGCTCGTCGGGCTGCAGCTGGCGGTCGGCACCGGGCTGGCCAGCCCGCTCGTCCTGCTGGTCGTCCTGCTCGTGCTCGTCGCGGACGGGCCTGTCGCGGTGATCCTGCTCGTGTCCGTCGTCCTCGGGCTGACCTGCGCCGCCTGGGGGGCGTGGTTCGGCACGCGGACCCTGCTCGCCGCGCCCGCGCTCGTCCTGGAGAAGCGGGGTGTCGTCGATGCGCTGCGGCGGGCGTGGACGCTGTCCAAGGGGTCGTTCTGGCGGCTCTTCGGCACCTGGCTGCTCGCCAGCAGCCTGGGCATGATCGTCTTCTGGGTCATCCAGCTGCCCCTGATGCTGGTGGGCTTCCTCCTGCTGGCCCTGCTCCACCTCAGCCCCGGGCCCACCCTCTTCCTCAGCACCCTCAACGTCAACCTCGCGACGCTGCTGGCCTGCACGCTGGTCACCCCCTTCCTCGCTGCGGTCACCTGCCTGCAGTACATCGACGCGCGGATGCGCAGGGAGGGCTTCGACCTCGTCCTCATCCGGGTGGCGTCCGCCGGGCGCGGAGAGCGGCGATGATCGCCGGGCTGACGGCGCTGCCCGGGCTGACGGCGCTGCCCGGGCTGACGGCGCTGCCGGAGCTGGGCGCCCCGGCGGCGCGTGCCGCCTGGACCGCGGACCTCGACCCGGGCGCCGACGAGGCGCGCCAGTGGGTCGCGGACGAGCTCGCCAAGGACGAGTACCACGACGGACGCTCGATCCTCGAGCGCGTGATGCAGTGGATCGCGGAGCGGGTCCGCGACCTGCAGGACGCCCAGCACCAGGGACCGGGTGTTGGGCTCCCGCCGATCGTCACCGCGCTGCTCGTCGTCCTGCTCCTCGCCGCGGTGGTGTGGGTCCTCACCAAGGTCCGCGTGGAGCAGCGCACCCTCAAGGACAGGACTCCCGTGCTCGGCGACTCCGTGCTGAGCTCCGAGCAGTTCCGCAGCCGGGGCGAGCAGGCCTTCGGCGAGGGCCGTTGGGGCGACGCCGTGCTGGACTACACGCGGGCCATCGCCCGGTCGGCCGATGACCGGACGCTGCTCACCGACGCACCGGGTCTCACCGCTCGCGAGATCGGCGTCCAGCTGACCGAGGTCTTCCCCGCGTACGCCGGGCGGGTGACCGGCTCCACCGACCTGTTCGACGCCGTGCTCTACGGCCGGCTCGAGGCGACCCGCCAGGACGCCGAGCTGGTGCGCTCGACCGACGAGGCGCTCAAGCGTTCCCGGCCGGCGCTGCCCGGGCACGGCGACGCCGAGGAACCCGACCCGGGCACGGCCGCGGCGCAGGCCCGGCGATGAGCTCCGCACTGTGGGAGCGCCAGCAGCCTCGGGAGGACACCGCCACCCCGGGCCGCAGCCGCTTCCGCCGGCTGGCCTGGGGGGCCGTGGCGGCCGCCGTCCTGCTCGCGGCGGCAGCGATGACCTGGAGCGGGCCGGGCCCTGTGAACCGCGACGCCCTCGACCCCAGGAACCCCACCCACAACGGGGCTCAGGCGTTGGCCCGCGTCCTCGGCGAGCACGGGGTCGAGGTCACCGTCGCCCGGGGGGAGCAGGAGCTGCGGCGCAGCGGCATCGACGCGAACACGACGGTCGTCGTCACCCGGACGACGGAGCTGGCCCAGGCCACGACCCGCAACCTCGCACAGGCGAGCCGCCAGGCGCAGCGTCTGGTCGTCGTCAACCCCGACTCCCGTGTCGTGCGCTACCTGTCCCCCGAGGTCACCATCCGCCAGCAGCGTCGCTCCGTCCCCGCCCTCGTCAGCTCCTGCGACGGTCCCGACGTCCGCAGGGGCGAGCGTCTCTCCCGCTCGCAGTCGGAGTTCCAGTCCAGCGGCGCCGCCACCGAGCTCGTGGGCTGCTTCACCACCGACGGCTACTCCGTCTACCTGGCGCTGCCCGCCACCAGCGCGCACCCGCCGCTCGTCCTGCTTGGCAGCACCAGCGTGGTCACCAACGAGCAGATCACCAACGAGGACAACGCCGCTGTGGTCCTGCGCACGCTCGGGCACGGTGGCCACCTGGTCTGGTACGTCCCGGACCAGCGGGACATCCCGGCCACCGACGCCTCCCGCGGTGACCGGGTTGTCCCGCAGTGGCTGGGCCCATCCCTGCTGCTCATCCTGTTCACGTTGTTCGCCGTGTTCCTCTGGCGGGGGCGCCGGCTCGGCCGGCTCGTCACCGAGCCGCTGCCGGTGGTGATCCGGGCCATCGAGACCACGGAGAGCCGTGGCCGCATGTATCGGCGGGCCAAGGACGCCCGACGGGCGGGCGCGGTGCTGCAGGACTCCACCCGCCGGCGCCTGGCCGGTTACCTGGGCCTGCCCATCTCCGCACACCCCCGGGCGATCGCCGATGCCGTCGCGGCGGCCACCGGTCGACCCGCCGGGGAGGTCGACCACCTCCTGAGCGGGGCCGCCCCGGCGGGCGACACTGAGATGCTTGGCCTGGCCGCCCAACTGGCCGCCCTGGAGAAAGAGGTACGTCGACCATGACCGAGGACAGCCCGCGTCCCTCGTCCCGGGAGGATCCGAAGCCCCCCACCGCGGAGTCGTTGCTCGACCGGCTCTCGGACACCCGGACCGACACCGGTACCACCCACCCCGCCGGATCGGGTGACGGATGGCCGTTCGACGACCAGGCCGCCGCCGCGGGGGCCGGTCCTGGCGATGGACCGGGCCGGCTCGCGACGCCCGAGCCCCGGCACGCGGATGCGGACGGCGTGCAGAGCACCGGGCGTCAGGCGCGCCCAGATGCCCGGCCGGACCCGGCTCGTCCCAGCGGGGCCACGGCCACCTGGGCCACCCCGCCTCCCCCGGGTGGCGCCGGCACGGCCGCCGACCAACGACCGGTCCTTCCCCAGCCTCCCCCCCAGACTCCCCGCCAGCCCGGCCAGCGCCCGCCGGCCAGCCAGCCGCAGCCCGTCGCGCAGCAGGCCCAGCAGCCGCCCGAGCAGCAGGCTCCGGCGCAGCAGGCTCCGGCGCAGCAGGCTCCGGCGCAGCAGGCTCCGGCGCAGCCGCCGTCGCGCCCCGCGGTCCCCCCGGCCGAGGCGCCGCCCCCCTCGCCCGGCCTCGCGCCCCCCGCGCACGCGCGGGACTCCGAGCGGGCCAGACAGGCGCTGCTGCGGGTGCGCAGCGAGGTGGCGAAGGCGGTGGTCGGTCAGGACGCCGCGGTCTCCGGCATCATCATCTGCCTGCTCAGCCGGGGCCACATCCTCCTCGAGGGGGTCCCCGGGGTGGCCAAGACGCTGCTCATCCGCTCGGTCGCCCTCGCCCTGGACGTCGACACCAAGCGGGTGCAGTTCACCCCCGACCTGATGCCCGGCGACATCACCGGCTCGCTGATCTACGACAACCACACGTCGCAGTTCAGCTTCCGGGAGGGACCGGTCTTCACCAACCTCATGCTCGCCGACGAGATCAACCGGACCCCACCGAAGACCCAGGCCTCCCTGCTCGAGGCCATGGAGGAGCGCCAGGTTTCGGTCGAGGGCAGGCCGCGCCCCCTGCCGATGCCGTTCATGGTCGCCGCCACCCAGAACCCGGTCGAGTACGAAGGCACCTACCCGCTGCCCGAGGCGCAGCTCGACCGCTTCCTCCTCAAGGTCGTCCTCCCGCTGCCGCCCCGGGACGACGAGATCGAGGTGGTCCAGCGGCACGCCCACGGGTTCGACCCGCGCAACCTGCGGGCAGCCGGCATCGCGTCGGTCGCCGGCCCGGAGGACCTCATCGCCGGGGTCGAGGCGGTCCGGCGCATCAGCATCGCCCCGGAGGTGGCCGGCTACATCGTCGACATCTGCCGCGCGACCCGCAGCTCGCCGTCGCTCTCGCTCGGGGCGAGCCCCCGCGGTGCCACCGCGCTGCTCGCGACGTCGCGCGCATGGGCCTGGATGAACGGGCGCACCTTCGTCACGCCCGACGACGTCAAGGCGCTCGCGCAGGCAACGCTCTCGCACCGGCTGTCACTGCGGGCCGAGGCAGAGCTCGAGGGCGTCAACGTCGCCTCGGTGCTCTCGAGCGCCATCGCGTCCGTGCCGGTCCCGCGCTGACCCAATGACGACCAGAGCGGGTATGCCGTGACGGCACCGCCTCCCGGCGCGGCCGGGGGACACTGTGCTCGGGGCAGTGCGGAGGAGGGCGCATGGCGGTGACGGGACGCCTGCCGCTGCTGCTCCTCGCCGGCCTCACCGCGATGGTCATCAGCCCGACGACGGAGACCGTCCTGGGCTGGGCCGCCGTCTGCCTGGCCCTGACGGTCCTCGACGTGCTGCTCGCCGTCAGCCCCGCACGGCTCGTCCTCGAGCGGGAGCGTACCCAGCAGGTGCGGCTGGGCACGGCCGGCAGCTGCGCCCTGCTGGTGACGAACACGAGCCGGCGGACGCTGCGCTCGGTGATCCGTGACGCATGGCAGCCGTCGGCGGGCGCCTCGGGCGACCGGCACCGGCTCAGCATCAGGGGCGGGGAGCGGCGGCGGCTGACCACGGCCCTGCTGCCCACGCGCCGCGGGGACCGCCTGGCGGACCGCGTGACGGTCCGCAGCTTCGGGCCACTGCGGCTCGGGGCCCGGCAGCGCTCCTTCGACGTCGGTGGCTCGGTCCGTGCCCTGCCGCCGTTCACCTCCCGCAAGCACCTGCCGTCCCGGCTGGCGATGCTCCGCCAGCTCGACGGGCGCTCTGCCGTGCGGATCCGCGGACAGGGCACCGAGTTCGACTCGCTGCGTGACTACGTCGAGGGCGACGACGTGCGCTCGATCGACTGGCGCGCCACCGCCAGACGTCGCACCGTCGTCGTGCGCACCTGGCAGCCCGAGCGCGACCGTCGGGTCATCCTCATGCTCGACACCTCCCGGACCTCCGCGGGCCGGGTGGCCGACATGCCGCGGCTGGACGCGGCGATGGACGCGGCCCTGCTGCTCGCCGCGCTCGCGGGACGGGCCGGGGACCGGGTGGACTTCCTGGCGGGCGACCGGTGGATCCGGGCCCGGGTGGCCGGCGCGACGCGGACGACCCTGCTCGGAGACATCGTCCAGGCCATGGCCACCCTCGAGCCCGCCCTGCTCGAGGCGTCCTGGCCGACCCTGGCGAGCGCCATCGCCGACACCAGCCGGCGCCGCTCGCTGGTCGTGCTCCTCACCGCCCTCGAGCCGGCCGCGATCGAGGAGTCCCTGCTGCCCACGCTGGCCACCCTCACCCGGCACCACCGGGTCGTCCTCGCCTCCGTCTCCGACCCCGCCCTCCCGGAGATGGCCGCAACGCGGGTGACCACCGCCGACGCCTTCAACGCGGCCGCGGCCGAGCGCACGATCGCCCTGCGGCAGCGCACGGCCGCGGTGCTGGGCCGGATGGGTGTCACCGTCATCGACGCGGGCCCCGACGACCTGCCGCCACGGCTCGCCGACCACTACCTGCTCCTCAAGAGCCAGGGGCTGTTGTGACCGGCACGCACGTCCGGGCCCTGCGTGCCGGCACCCGATGACGCCGGTCACGCAGGGCAGGAGCCGGATGCTGCTGGTCGGGATGCTCGGCGGGATGAGCTGGGAGTCCACGGCCGAGTACTACCGGCTGGCGAACGAGATCGTCCGGGAGAGGCTGGGGGGGCTGCACTCGGCCCGGTGTCTGCTGCACTCCGTGGACTTCGACGAGGTCGAGCGGATGCAGGCGCAGGGGCGCTGGGGCGACGCAGCCACCCTCCTCACGTCTGCGGCCAAGGGGCTCGAGGCGGCCGGCGCCGACCTGCTCGTGCTGTGCACCAACACGATGCACAAGGTGGCGGACGAGATCCAGGCCGGGGTCGGGATCCCGCTGCTGCACATCGGTGACGTGACGGCCGGCGCGGTCCGGGCGGCAGGGGTCGGCACCGTGGCGCTGCTGGCGACGGCATACACGATGGAGCAGGGCTTCTACCGGGAGCGGATCGCCGGTCACGGCCTCACGGTCCTCGTGCCCGACGAGGCGGACCGGGCCGAGGTGCACCGCATCATCTACGAGGAGCTGTGCCTCGGCGTCGTCGGCGAGCGGTCCCGCCAGACCTGCCGCGAGGTCATCGGCCGGCTCGTCGCCGGCGGTGCCGAGGGGGTGATCCTCGGCTGCACCGAGATCGAGCTGCTGGTCGGCCAGGGCGACAGCGCGGTGCCGGTGTTCCCGACGACGCGGATCCACGTCGAGGCCGCCATGGAGCTTGCGCTCGGGGACGGGCTGCGCCGACCACGCGGCTGAGACCGGGCCTCAGCCCACCACGGGCGCCGCGTCACCCTGGTCCTGCCGCGACACGTCGCCGGTCTCACCACGACGGAACGCCCAGCGACCGACCGTGAAGACGTAGAGGAAGAACAGCACCTCCACGGTGAGCCCGATGGCGATCCGGGCCCACGTCGGCAGCGGTGACGGAGTGACGAACGCCTCGATCACCCCGGTGACGAACAGGATGACGACCAGCCCGAGGGCGACGGACATCGCTGCGCGGCCCTCGCGGGCGATGGCGTTCATCCGGGTCCGGGGCCCCGGCTCGATCCAGGCCCAGAAGATGCGCAGACCGACACCGGCCGCGACGAAGACCGCCGTCAGCTCGAGCAGCCCGTGCGGCAGGATCAGCCCGAAGAACAGGTCCGCCCGCCCGTAGCGCCACATCAGCGAGCCGATGAGCGCGACGTTGAGCATGTTCCGCGCGAGCAGCAGGATGACGGGGAAACCGAGCACCCCGAGGGCGATGCACAGCGCCGAGACCCACGCATTGTTGGTCCAGACCTTGAAGGCGAAGCTGCCGGCGGCATACTGCGTGTAGTAGTTCTCGAAGTCGCTGTTGACGAGCCGGTCGATCTCGCGGGGCGAGAGCAGTGCCGACTCGAACTGCGGGTTCTCGAGGAACCACCAGCCCATCAGCCAGCTCAGCACCAGGTTGGCGACCATGGTGGTGACCCACCACCGTCGGGTCCGGTACAGCGCGGCCGGGAAGGTGTCGGTGAAGAAGCGGGCCAGGTCCGCCCAGCTGATGGTCCGGGTGCCGGCCGAGACGGACCTGGCCCGGGCGATCAGCGCCGACAGGTGCGCGACGAGGGTGGGGTCCGGTGACGTGGAGCGGATCTCGGACAGGTGGGTGGCCACCCGCTGGTAGAGGTCGAGCAGTTCGTCGGCCTCGGCCCCGCCCAGCCGGGTCCGCCCCGAGCAGAGCTGCTCGAGGCGCTGCCACTCGCCGTGGTGCGCTGCGACGAACGCGTCCAGGTCCACGCCGGCCACTCTATGGCCCGAGCGCCCGGACGCCCGCTGTCCCGGTGCCTCTCGGGTATGCCGTCGGCTAGAGTGCGCAGGAACGGCGCCCCCCGCGGGAACGGGGGAACGCGCCACGACGTGCAGCGCAGGGGGACGCAGATGAGCAGCAGCACCATCGGCGTCGGCGAGGACGACCTTGTCACCGGGGAGGCGGTGGCGCTCGACCTGCCGGCGGCCTCCGTGGGACCACGGATCCTGTCCGGGCTCATCGACTTCTTCACCGTCCAGGTCCTCAACTACACCATCGTCCTGTTCGGCGTGCTCGCCGCCTTCAACCTCGACGGTGCCCTCGCGAGCGCCATCGTCCTGCTGTGCACCCTCACGGCATACATCGGGTACCCGGTCACCATGGAGACGCTGACCCGGGGACGCACGCTGGGCAAGATGGCGGTGGGGCTGCGGACCGTGCGCGACGACGCTGGGCCGATCACCTTCCGGCACGCCCTCACCCGTGGGCTCATCGGGGTCGTCGAGATCTACATGTTCTGGGGGGTCCCCGCTGCCATCGCCTCCATCATCAACCCCAAGGGCAAGCGGCTCGGCGACATGGCTGCCGGGACCTACGTGGTGCGCGACCGGGTGCGCGCCAGCCTGCCGCTGCCCGTGCCGATGCCCCCGCACCTGGCCGCCTGGGCTCAGCCGGCTGACATCGCGAGGATCCCCGACCCGCTGGCCATGGCGGTCCGCAGCTTCCTCCCGGCGGCGTTCAGCATGACCCCCTCGGCGCGTGAGCAGATGGGTCGCCAGCTCCTGGAGGAGGTGATGCTGCACGTGTCACCGCCCGCGCCGCCGGGCAACCACCCGGAGTACGTGCTGGCGGCGGTGGTCGCCGAACGACGCCGCCGGGACGGGGAGCGGCTCGCCCGCGACGCGGCCCTGCGGGCCCGGCTCATCCCGGCGGACCATCTGGGCTGGCAGCCCTGAGCTGCTCCGCCACCTGCCGACGGGTCTGGTTCCGCCGCATGCTCGGATCCGCTGGTGCTGATCGGCCCGCGCGCTGGTCGCCGCCGAGCGTGCTAGGCCCGGGCGCCCAACGCGGCATACCCGGGCTTGATGATGTCGTCGATCAGGGCGAGCCGCTCGTCGAACGGGATGAACGCCGACTTCATCGCGTTGATCGTCACCCATCGCAGGTCCTCCAGCGTCCAGCCGGCCTCGAGCGACAGCAGCGCTGCCTCCCGCGACATCGACGTCCCGCTCATCAGCCGGTTGTCCGTGTTGAGGGTGACCCGGAAGCGCAGCGCCTTCAGCAACGAGATCGGGTGCAGGGCGATGCTGCGGGCGGCACCGGTCTGGGTGTTGCTGCTCGGGCACATCTCGAGGGGGATCCGGGCGTCACGGACATAGGCAGCGAGCAGCCCGAGGCGAACCCGGCTGAGGTGGACGTCGGCGAGACTGCGCAGGCCGTTCGAGACTGCCGCGTCCAGCCACTCCGGGAACGGGATCGCGTCGACGGTGATGTCGTCGACGATCCGCACCCCGTGGCCGAGACGATCCGCCCCGCACCACTGGATCGCCTCCCAGATGCTGGGCAGGCCGAACGCCTCGCCGGCGTGGATGGTGAAGTGCGCGTTCTCACGCCGGAGGTACTCGAACGCGTCGAGGTGCCGGGTGGGAGGGTACCCCGCCTCGGCTCCCGCGATGTCGAACCCGGCGACCCCCCGGTCGCGGTAGCGGATCGCGAGCTCGGCGATCTCAGTGCTCTTGGCGGCGTGCCTCATGGCGGTCAGCAGGGCGGTGACCCGGATCGGCCGGCCGGCCCCGGCAGCGAGCCGCTCGCCGTCGCGGAAGCCGGCGTTCACCGCCTCGATGACCTGCTCGAGGGTCAGGCCTGCGACCAGGTGCTGCTCCGGGGCGTAGCGGCTCTCGGCGTAGGCGACCCCGTCGGCGGCGAGGTCCTGCGCGCACTCGCTGGCAACGCGGAAGAGTGCCTCCTCGGTCTGCATCACCACCAGGGTCTGGCCGAACGTGTCGAGGTAGCGCGTCAGCGAGCCGGAGTCGGCGCTGTCGTGGAACCACGCCTCGAGCGACTGCGCGTCACTGGCGGGCAGCCCCTGGTAGCCGATCGCGTCAGCGAGCTCGATGACGGTCTGGGGGCGCAGTCCCCCGTCCAGGTGGTCGTGCAGCAGCGCCTTCGGCGCCTCGACGAGCTCATCCACGGTCCCGGTTCCGGCCCGGGCCGGGACACTCACCCGTCCTCCCGGTGGACGGTCTCGGGACTGAAGGCGGGCAGGCACACCGCGACATACTCCGCCCCGTCCGGGCCGCACGAGTAGCGGACCCGTTCGCCGGCCCGGGTGACGACTGACTGCCCCGCCCGGACCTGCGTCGGGCCGCCCTCGTGGTCGACGGTCACGGTTCCCTCAAGGACGAGCGTGACCTCGTCGAACTCGGGTGTCTGGAAGGGTTCCTCCCAGCCCGCCGGGGCCACCATGTGGGCCACCGAGGCAGCCGTCGTGCCCGTTGTCACCCGGCCCACGTGCTCGTTGATGACCTTGCCCCCGGGGACGGGGATGCGGGTGGGTTCGCTGATGAGTTCTGGCACGGGCCCACCCTAACGACCGAGCGCCGCGCGCCCGGCCGCCCCTCCCGCGCGAATCCGGTCGGAAGGTCGCACAGATCCGCCCCCGGCCGCCCCTCCTGCGCGAATCCGGTCGGAAGGTCGCACAGATCCGCCCCCGCAGGGTTCAGGCGGCGCCCGCGGTCAGGCGATCCGCTCGATGACGAGGGGGAGCAGGTCCGGCCGGGAGCCCTCGGGGGCGATGAAGTACGCGCCGTCGAGCGCCTCGAGCGCGCGGTCGAGCTTCTCCGGGGTGTCGGTGTGCAGGGTGAGCATCGGCTCCCCCCCACGCACGAGCGCGCCGGGCTTGTAGTGGATCTGCACCCCGGCCCCGGCCTGGACCGGGTCCTCCTTGCGGGCCCGCCCCGCTCCGAGGCGCCAGGCTGCGACTCCCACCTTGAGGGCGTCGAGCTGGGTGAGGACCCCGTCCGCCGGCACGAGCACCTGGTGCGACTCCCTGGCCACCGGCAGCCGCGCGTCCGGGTCGCCGCCCTGGGCGCGGACCATCGCCCGCCACACGTCCATCGCGCGGCCGTCGGCGAGCGCGTCGGCCGGCTCGGTGTCCTCACGGCCTGCCGCGGCGAGCATCTCCCGGGCCAGGGTCAGGGTCAGCTCGACGACGTCTGGGGGCCCTCCGCCCTGGAGGACCTCGACGGACTCGGCCACCTCGAGGGCGTTGCCGGCGGTCAGCCCTAGCGGGGTTTGCATGTTCGTCAGCAGCGCCACCGTGGTGACCCCGGCGTCGGTGCCCAGCTCCACCATGGTCCGCGCGAGCTCGCGGGCCTGCTCGACGTCCTTCATGAAGGCCCCCGACCCGACCTTGACGTCCAGCACCAGCGCAGCGGTGCCCTCGGCGATCTTCTTGCTCATGATCGAGCTGGCGATGAGCGGGATCGCCTCCACCGTTCCCGTGACGTCGCGCAGGGCGTAGAGCTTCCGGTCCGCCGGGGCGAGGCCCTCGCCGGCAGCGCAGACGACCGCACCGACGTCCTCGAGCTGGCGCAGCATCTGCCCGGTGGACAGCGACGCGCTCCAGCCGGGGATCGACTCCAGCTTGTCCAGCGTGCCACCGGTGTGGCCCAGTCCCCGGCCCGACAGCTGTGGCACGGCGACCCCGCAGGCCGCGACGAGCGGCGCGAGCGGCAGGGTGACCTTGTCACCGACCCCGCCGGTCGAGTGCTTGTCCGCCGTCGGGCGGGACAGCCGGGAGAAGTCCATCCGCTCGCCCGACGCGGTCATCGCCGAGGTCCACCGACCCACCTCGCGCCGGTTCATCCCGTTGAGCAGTATCGCCATGGCGAGCGACGCCATCTGCTCCTCGGCGACCACCCCCCTGGTGTACGCGTCGACAACCCAGTCGATCTGCGCGTCGGTCAGCTCGCCCCGGTCGCGCTTGGCCACGATGACGTCGACCGCGTCGAAGGACTCGCCCATGCCGCCATCATCCACGAGCGCACCGGTGACCGGGCGGCGGGCGCGGGCGGTTCGCCACCGGCGTAAGCCGGGTGCGGTCGACCGCACCCGCTCGCGGCTTCAGGGAACCGCGCCGCCTCTGCCGAGGTCGTCCGCGTCGAAGGCCTGGGGCAGCACCTCGCGCATGGGCAGAACCCCCTCCGGCGTGAGCAGCTGGCACTCCGGGCCACCCTGCTCCCACAGAAGCTGGCGGCAGCGCCCGCACGGCATCAGCGCCCGCCCGTCGCCGGCCACGCAGGCGACGGCGACGAGACGTCCCCCTCCCGTCGCGTGCAGCTGCGAGACCATGCCGCACTCCGCGCAGAGGGCCACGCCGTATGCCGCGTTCTCCACGTTGCAGCCCACGACCACCCTCCCGTCGTCGACCAGCCCGGCGGCGCCGACCGGGAAGTGCGAGTACGGGACGTGAGCGCGGCTCATCACGTGCACGGCCGCCTGCTGCAGCGCGGCCCAGTCGACCAGCTCCGACCCCTCCGGGCCGGGCGCCGGGCGCATCGAGAGACGGGACCGAACCCCGTCACCGCCGGCCGAAGCGCCAGAACCGGGTCCCGCTCCCGTCGCTGCGCCCGGCCCACCGGCTGCGTTCACCGCTCGGCGCCCGCTCGACGGAACTGGTCCACCGAGGCGACCACCGCGCCGGCAAGCACCCTGGCGCCACAGCCGATCGCGGCCTCGTCGACCGCGAAGTCCGCCCGGTGCAAGTCATACGTCTCGCCGCCGGGCGTCCTGGTCCCCAGCCGGGCCATCGCCCCCGCAACCTTGGTCAGGTACCACGAGAAGTCCTCGCCACCGAGGGACTGCGCGGTGGGCGCCTCGGCCGCTGCCGCGCCGCCCACGGCCACCCGCAGGGCCTCGACGGACGCGCCGTCGTTGACGACCGGCGGCACTCCGGGGGTGTGGGTGACTTCGGCGGTCACGGCATACGGGGCGACGACCGCGTGCACGAGCTCCTCGACGAGCGGGCCCACGGACTGCCAGACGTGGGCGTCGAGCAGGCGAAGGGTGCCGCTGACCACGCCGGCCGAGGGGATGACGTTCCCCGCGTCGCCGGCGTGGATGCTGCCCCAGACGAGCGCCGCGCCGGCACGGGGGTCCAAGCGGCGCGAGAGAGCCGCCGGGACGTCGGTGACGACCTTGGCGAGGGCGTAGGTCAGGTCCTGGGTGAGGTGCGGACGCGAGGTGTGCCCGCCGTTGCCCTTGAGCGTGACCTGCACCGCGTCGGCGGCCGCGGTGAGCGCGCCGACGCGCAGCCCGACCTGGCCGACGTCGAGTGTCGGGTCGCAGTGGACGGCATACACCCGGTCCACACCGCTCATCCACCCCTGGTCGACGATCTCGGACGCGCCGCCCGGGATGACCTCCTCGGCGGCCTGGAAGATCAGCCGGACCCCCACGCCGAGGCGGTGCAGCTCCCCCTGCGCCCGGGCGAGGGCGAGACCGGCGCCCAGGGTGGCGGCGACGTGCACGTCGTGGCCGCACGCGTGCGCCACCCCGTCGGTCCGCGAGCTCCAGGGCAGCCCGGTCCGCTCGACGAGCGGCAGCGCGTCCATGTCGGCGCGCAGCGCGACGCGGTATGCCGGGTGCTCGGGTCCCAGCTCGGCGACCAGTCCGGTGCCGGGCAGGAGCGTGACGCGAAGGCCCGCCAGCCGGGCCCGGTCGGCGACGACGGTCGTCGTCCGACGCTCCTGGCGGGAGAGCTCCGGGTGCGCGTGCAGGTCGCGACGCAGCGCGACGAGATCGGGTTCCAGGGCGTCGACGGCGCCGTGCAGCCCGCGGAGATTGGTGTCCATACTGTGCCAAGCGTACCGGGGTCCGGCGCGGGTGCCGTCCGGGCTACGCTGCCGCGCATGTCCAGCGCACCGGTCCTCGCGCCGGTCGTCCACGCCGAGGTCACCGAGGCGCTGGCCGCCTCAGGGCCGGTCGTCGCGCTCGAGAGCACCCTGCTCGCGCACGGCCTGCCCCGGGGGGAGAACCGCCGGGTCGCGGCCGAGGTCGAGGCCGCTGTCCGTGCCTCCGGTGCGGTCCCGGCCACGATCGCCGTCCTGGACGGCGTCGTCCGGGTCGGCCTGACCTCGGCGCAGCTGGACCGGCTCTGTACGGAGGACGACGTCCTCAAGCTCGGGCTGCGCGACGTCGCACCGGCGGTGGCGCTCGGGCGCACCGGTGCGACGACCGTCGCATCGACCTCGGCGCTGGCCCACCGGGCGGGCATCGGCGTCTTCGCGACCGGGGGGATCGGCGGCGTGCACCGCGGGGCGTCGACGACGTTCGACGTGTCGGCCGACCTCCGGGTCCTCGCCGGCACCCCGGTGCTCGTCGTCTGTGCCGGCGTGAAGTCCATCCTCGACGTGCCGGCCACCCTGGAGGTCCTCGAGAGTCTCTCGGTCCCCGTGCTCGGCTACCGGACGGACGCCTTTGCCGGCTTCTACCTCGCCGACTCGGGCCAGCGGGTGCCGTGGCGTGTCGACACCCCCGCCGAGGCGGCGGCCGTGGCCCTGGCCAGGCGCGTCCTTGGCACCGACCCGGCCGGCGTCGTCCTGGCGAACCCGCTGGCGACGGACCGGCAGGTCGACCCGCAGCTGCACGACCGGCTCGTCGAGGAGGGGCTCCGGGTGCTCGCGGCACACGGCGTCCACGGCAAGGACGTCACGCCGCGCCTACTGGAGTACTTCCACGCCAACTCCGGCGGCGAGTCGCTGCGCGCCAACATCGAGCTCGTCCTCGCCAACGCACGGCTCGCCGGACAGGTCGCGGTCGAGCTGGCCCGGCTCGCCGGCGGCGCCGGATGACCGCGGCGTGTCACCAGA
>JAABUR0100005169.1_pt1 | contig 16825 bp, 20 predicted proteins | sample 5560091 | NCBI WGS metagenome assembly JAABUR01 (sample SAMN10711879, study PRJNA513375) | rock metagenome | isolation source: Antarctica rocks | place: Antarctica: Victoria Land, University Valley sud | reverse complement strand
CTTTTGAAGAAGTTCAAGTAGAAAGCTCTTTTCGTTCATATTGTATGTGTTTGAAGAAAGAATCTCATATTCTTCGATTTTTTGCTTTACCTACCCTTATATTAGTATGAAACTAAACGTAATGAAGACACTTACAAGGTCAAAATAAAGCTAATATTGATATGCATTATTGACTTTCTTTCGCTCTAGATCAGCGCCTTGTAGAAACTTTGACTGCAGTATATCTGAATGACGTCGAACGAACTCATAAGACTAGTTTTTGCCTGACTGTTTTTCAGATATATTATACGCAAAAACGCGAATCATGACATTGAGAGAAGGTATATCACGCTCGATAAGCTTGTTGATATAGCGAATAAGCTCTTTTTCTTGTTGATTCGAAAGAATTGACGTTGTTTGCTTGCTTTTCTTCACGAAGGCCGATTTGCCCCTATGTCGTCACGACAGCGTGCTTCGATTGATATTGAATTTCTTTGCAGTTGCAGTGTAGTTAGATGAGTCTTGCAAAGCTAGATCTGCAAGCGCTGCCTTAATTAAAGTCATATTGAATTTGTAATTGATTTTTGAAGAAAGATGAAAGTAGTAAAGTGAGATGTGCACGAGATCGAAACGTGCATCGAGCCGAGAATACTTCTACTTCAAAACTGATTTCATGCAAACATGCATTCAACAATATCTTTTTGATTCAAAAATCATTTTTCTTCAGTATTTTCTTATTGCTCTTCATCTTAATTTGAAATATCAGCAGTCTTAATTATCTTTTCATCATTTCTATGTTCTTGCGTGTCAACAACGTCTCGTCAACATCAATTTCTCTTGCTCATCTCACTATGTTTTTCATTGTTGTCATCATGATTCTCTTTATTTTTTCTTCTTCTTTGATGAAGATCTTTACTTCAAATTTCTTGCAATGATTTTGCATTGATGATGATATGTTGATATTGAACATAAGATGACTTTCAAATGATGTCATCAACTTCACATTCACTTTCTTCGCTTAATTGTTAATATATTTTCTCTTCTTCATAAACTTTTTTTTGAGTCTGCTCATTATCTTTTTCAGTCTCTTCAGCTGATTCTTCATGCGCTGATTGACAGTCGATGCAGTGATGCGTTGATGCATCAACTTTTCTATCATCTTTGTCAAACTTTTCATCTTTCTTTAGAGCATCAGCTCATTGTTTCTACATTTATTGAGTTCATAAAGTACTTGCAGCTTGTGTAATTTCTTCTGTATATCTTTTGTCTTGACTGAATTCTTCTGCAAGATGATGATAATCATCTTTGTTTATTCATTGACGTTGCATTAACAACACTTCTCATCTGTTTCTGATGATCAGAATAAAGCGCAAGCATCATGTTAATGATGTGCTCTGTCTCTAGATAGTTTAAGTAATTCATTTTCGTGGTTTTTTTCCCGGTTTTTTCAAATAAATCAATTATTATTATATGTTTTGAGAATAAGTCTTATAACTATTTAATTCTTATTATTTTATTATTTTATTATTTCTCGATCACTAATACATTAATAATTGCAGCTGTTTGTCTTATTACAGTATAGAAATTCAACACTTTAACAAAAAACTATTGAAAGAAAATCTTGATTGAAAATGAAAGTGAAAAGATTAAATAATCATGATGAATCTCTTGAATCTAAATTAACTAGATCATAAATTTTAACTTGTATCAGAATATTCAGAATTAAAGATGTTCAAGCATTATAATATTATTAAGCAATGAAGTGATAATAAATAAAAGAACATAGCATGTCAGATTATATTCATTATAACTTCAATGTTCACAATTTATTAATTGATTGCAATGCATTATGCTTATGCTATTATCAACTTTATTATAGTTGCTTGTTATGCTTTTCATGACATAAAATTCTTGAAGTATCTTGATCATGCACTTTATTGCATTAACAAACTCAAAAACATCTTTAAAGACTCATGCTTAAAGATTTCTCATAAGAAGACTGTAAATGAAAATAATGATGATAATATTGATTTAAAGAAGTGATATTTCAATTTCTTTAAGTTTCATGTTATATCATACTATAAAGAGCTTATTGAACTTTATGAAAGCATTAAAAAATTTGATAGACTGATTATGTCAAGTTGAGTATTCAAGTTTGAGTCAAGTACTCAACTTGAAAAGTGTTAAGTTGAATTGAAATTTTTTGAAAAAAGTGTCAAATTGAGTTGAGAAGTTGAACTCAACAACTCAAGTTGAGTTAAGAAGCTTGATTCAACAACTCGACTTAAAAACTTGATTCAATTCAACAAGATATTAAATAAATGTAAATAGCTTGATTGAACAGTCTACATGATTTTTCTTCATGACTTTCTACCATGTTTTTCTGTCATGATTCTCTATCAAAGTCAAACAATCTTCATATTTCTTCATCATGTTTCTCTTCATGTTTTTCTTCATATTTCTCTTTATGTTTCTCTTTATGACTTTCTATCAAATGATCTTCATGTTTTCTCTTTATGACTTTCTATCAAAAAGATAATGCAAAAAGATAATGCAAAAGTTGAAAATTTTTCTATATTTAATTCTTTTGATATCAAGCTTAAGTTTTTAACGAGTTAAGTTGAAGTGATTCAATTCTCAGTTGAATCAAGTTGTGTTAAGTTGAAAATATGTGTAACTCAACTTGAGTCAAGTTGAAAATGTGAGCAACTCAACTTTAAATCAAGTTGAATTCAAAATGTCAACTCAAAACTTGACTTGATGATAAGTTTAAATTTTGACATCAAGCATTTTAAAGCAATACATAAGTATTTAGTAAAGTACTTTTATCAACTTATGAACAAGAGAGAAAGCTTTAAAATTCAAATTATGCAATATAACATTTAATTAATTAACATGTTTTTTTATTCTTACTTGATTCAACACTCATTATAAGTTTATGCAAGATTATATATATTGTAGCGAGCGCTGTGCTAATGTAACATTCTTTTTGTATTTACTATCACTTTTTCTGCATTCTATACTGTAACTGTTTTCAATGCAAGAACTTTATAAGCTTGTTTCTTCTTTACTTTCTCTCTCTTTCATCTGATTCTTTAATAACATCACAGTTTGAAATTGATTCAGTATACTTATCAAGAGTATTATTTAAATGATCGCTGTCATTGTGCTTCTGATTTCTAGAAGCTTTTTCAAGTTCATGATGTTTTCTTCATGTTGCATCATCTTTCATTCTGTCTTTCATTTGAAACATGTTAATAAAACATGCTTAATTGACATTTGATCTCTGTTGCATTCACATGTCATTATAGCGACTTTGAATACTCATCTTTCATGTAAAAATTGATTGAAGTCAATTTTCTTAATGTGTAGCTGTATTAATAATGCGTTGTGAAACTTTGCATGATTTTTGTGCAGTCACAGATGTTGATGTGTCATCTTTGATGTCAGATATTGAAAATGAGCTGCGTTGAATTTCTCTTTTCAGATCATTCTTCATGTTTATCTGATCTGTTTCTGTATGAGCATCAGTTTCATCATCACTTCAATGCATTAATGCTCAGTCAATAATAAAGACAAATCATGTGCATCATCAATCATCTTGTTTATTGCTTTATTTTCAAGTATTTCTGCATTTTTCACTACTCAATGTAGCTTCAGCATGACTTCTTAAGATTAAATGCTCTCATGCATGATCTGAATTCATTGCAGACGTGTCTGATTTTTTGTTGATATCATAGCTTTCACTGTTTTCAAAAAAGTCTGACTATCACTGTATACTTTGTATATCTTTTCATGACACTTTTGATTCACTGTCATTACATTTGCAAAATGTTTCATTCTTATAATTAATTCTTTCAACTCATCATGATGAGTGATAACTAAAGTCAATCTTTTCAGTCTCTTATTTAGCTTTCAGTTCATTTTCATTATAATCACTGTAACATCATCTCTGCTGTCACTATCATTTAAGTAAACTCTTTGCTTTAATATGAACATGTCAAAATTATGTTGTTTTATTGATATTTTCTTGTTTGCAACTATAATTATCTTCAATGATTCTGATCAGAAAATTGCTGTGTAGAAATGACTTTGATTCATTTTCATTTGTTCAAGTGTTTCTTTCATTCACTTTTGCTTCAGCTGTAAAAATGTTTTGCACAGCTTTGATTTTCAATCTTTTTTGAGTGTCAAGTTATTATGAATTCAACGCATTGTCATCTTGATAACTTCATTTGATTTTCAAGAGTTCATGTTTATTATTGATCTTTGTATCAGTTTTTATAAGTAAATATCTATCAACATTATGTTTATTTTCATTTGTAAAGTCTTTGTTGATATCACTCAATAAACATCAATGATCTGTCATAATGCTCTTTCTTGCGCTGATCTCAACTTAATGCTCAGATTCTTTCGATGATCTTTCATTCTCTGTGATGTATATTATATGATGATTTCATAACTAAACAGAAAGTGTATCATTGCAAAGTATATTTGCTTATTCATCATCATTAATGAGCTTCAAGTAAACTTAATGATTATTTGCATGATCTTTTGTTTAATCACTAGTTTTGCTTCAACATGATGCATGTAAGTTACTCATTTCAGCTTGAAGTTCAGTTGAATTTTCAAGACTCTGATATTTAATTTTGAGTCAATCTGATGTCTTGTCAACTTTACATCAACTTTCATATTGAATCATTTAGAAGTTTTCATAAAGTGAATCAGCTTATGCTTTATCATTAAGAATTTAATATCATACATTTTTGATCACTGTTTGCATCTATCATAAATCTCGCTAAGAACTTTACAATTGCATTTTATAAACTTTTTGTATATCAAGATATTGATGTCATTCACGAAGTTTGTAAAGTTAATTCTCAGCTTGATATTATTACATGCTTTTAACAAATTTGCATTGTGAAACAAATATAATATCAATGATAATGAAGAATCTTGTAATATATTAACATTCACGTTGCATTTCATCATCATGTAGTCATCAATTGTAATCGTGATGCATTGATCTTTCAGAAAGTTTTTCACAAATTCAAGAAACAATTTAGAAACTTTTCTCTTCTTCATGTCATGTAAAAGTCTGCTGTGCATCATATTATCAAATGCACTCTTCTCATTCAGACTCAGCAGTGAAACTACTTTTCTTCTCATGTCACTTTACACAGTATGTATCTTTTTTATAATTAGTTGCAAAGTTGTATTTGTTGATCTGTGCTTGCAAACTTTCATCTGAATATTCAATATTAAGTTGCAAGCTTTTATGATATTTTATAGATGTTCAAATATGATGAACTTCAATACTTTGTTTAATGTGTTAAATAACATAATTGATTTATATATTTTTGCATTAAAATAATCTTTCTTGTCTGACTTTTGCATCATTATTGTGACTGCATTCTTGAACTGAGTTGACTGTATTTTCTTCTGTAAACAACTTTCAAAGAAAAAGCATATTTATTCTGATGTATCATTGACGAGTCTGCATATTATTTTATTTATATATTTCATGTGTTTTAACATTTTATCAGATGTTGCTTTGTAAATGACTCTTTTAATTTCATGATGCATTAATGAAGCATCATCTTTAATTGAGAGCAAATACTTGAAGTTTATTATGTTCAGCATGAAAATTTCTGAAGATGATAAAAAGTGAGTCTGAAACATCATCTTCACTTTATTTTGCATTGTTGTGATGATGTCAAAGCACTCTGACTTGATCAAAGAAGAAATTGTTGCTTGAGTCAATGTGTCTGCAATTGCATTTCTTGCTCATTTCACAGTTTTGAACAGTTCTTTTGAGAATTGTTCAATGTTCTGCATGATTTCTTAATATTCATTGTGTTTCTGTTTTCTGATGATCTTGCTTTTCTTATCACATGCTTAAATATACTCTGTTCAATTGTTGATGATTTAACAGCTTTTTTTCATTCATTACATACTTTTGATGATTTTCATACACTTCTTCGTTCATTTTGCTTTGATCATTTCATGTGATCTCACTCAAAGAGTGAAAATCTTAACAATCTTCTTCAGTGCATTCAGCAGTTACTTGATGTATTCATTTATACATCAACGTTTTATCTCATGATCTAACAATGATTTCAACATTTGTTCTTTCTGAATATTGATGAACTTCTTTTCATTCATTATCTTTCAGTTGCAACGCAATTTTTTCGTTAATTCTTTGCAAACTCTGAGATTTATAATTGTCTGTATTGACAAATGATTTGAAAAGTTTTTCATTTCTTCGTTGATTTTGCATCATATTAATCAATTCATAATGTAATCTGTCGTGAAGATTAAATTTATTGTCATTTAAGATTCTTGATAATTTCTTGTAATTGTGTCTTGAAATAATGTTAGTAATGCATTAATGTTTATGATCATTTTAATTAACTCATTTGACAATAAATGTTATCTTGAATAGAATGATTCTTCTCATGTGAAGTGATGCAAATTGAAGTTTTTTACAAGAATGCTTTCTTTCAACATATGCAGCATCTTTTCAATGTTTGAAAGATTTTCTTTTTCATGAATAATTTCATGATTTCTGAGTGACAAATTGTATACTTCATGAATGTGTATAACTTTCTAAATCATCTGTGCATTATTTGTTAATGTTTATAACATGATTGTATTTACATCTTTAAAGTATCATGTTGAATATTAAATGTTGTTGTTAATTCTCTTGTTTATGTAGAAACAGATTCTATCTTCATTATTCTTCAGTGTGAAGTCAATCATTGCTGAGCAGTATGCTTTAAAAATGTCATCAAATCATCAGAATTCTTGAAGAATCAAAATATCATAGTTCTTTATCTTTTTCTTATGTAGTAATACTATCATCATCTTGTTTCTGAACTTATGAACATTGTACTGTAGTATTCAAAGCTTCTTTTACTGAGATATTAAAGTTTACATTTCAGACTGTTTTGTATTCTCTTGAGTATCTGCAAAGTGCTTACTTCATTTGTAAGATTCTTAACAAAAGATGACATTGACAATGATGTAATTGATGTTAACTTTGATTCATTTGATCTTAACTTCTTGATTAAGTGATTCATTATAGTGTTTTTTGATATGATAACTGTGCTAAGTAAACAACTTTCATTCATTAAGTGTCTCTGCTTTCTCTTCAAGTCATTGTTCATCAACAATTTCAAATTGATAAATGTTTCTGTGAATGTCTTTGACATCGTTGTCTTAAGTTCTTTCTGTCTTCGTACAACATGATATAAAGATTTATGCTTTGTGACTCTCTTTATTCTTTCTTTTTCAGCTTGTCATTTATGACATTGAGAATCAAAGATTCTGTGTATGTTTCAACATGCTTCACATTTTCACATGTTTTGAGTTTGTTTGTAAAAACAGTGCTTCAAATGATGATTTAACATGCAGTAAATGCATTTTTATTTATTTTTGTATTTGTACATTTTGTAATCATATTCTTGACACTTTAGACATTGATGCACTCTGCAGCTTAAGTTGTAGAACTGTGTGATCTTTATGTTGATTTCATAACATATTTTCTCATTGATCAGCTTGTTCATCATCTCAGCGCTAATTATGTATATCATCAGCAAGATGTATCTCTTTTGCTCACTCTTCTTTATGAGTCACTTAATCTTCTCGATCATCATTTTTGAATATATATCTTTATTGATCTTGATAAGCATCTTTATTTCTTTCTTCTTTATGTTTTTAGACATTTCTTTGATTTTAATCTCATGTATCACTACTTCAAAACTGACTTTATGCAAACATGCATTCAACAATATTTCTTTGATTCAAAAATTGTTTTTCTTCAATGTTTTTTTACTGCTTTTCATCTTGACTTAAAATATTAACAGTTTTAATCATCTTTTCATCATTTTTATGTTCTTGCGCATTGACAGCATCTTGTTGATGTCAATTTCTCTTGCTCATCTCACTATGTTCTTTGTTGTTATCATCATGATTCTCTTTACTTCTTCTTTTTCTTTGATAAAAATCTTTACTTCAAATTTCTCACAATGATTTCACATTGACAACAATATGTTGACATTGAACACAAGATGACTTTCAACTAATGTCATCAACTTCATGCTCACTTTCTTTATTCAACTGTCAATGTGTTTTCTCTTCTTCATGAACTTTTTTTCAAGTTTGCTCATTATCTTTTTCAGTCTCTTCAGCTGATTCTTCATGCACTGATTGACAGTTGATGCAGCGACGCGTTGATGCATCAGCTTTTTTATCATTTCTGTCAAACTTCTCATCTCTTTTCAAAGCATCAGCTTGTTGTTTTTACATTCATTGAACTCATAAAATACTTGCAGCTTATATAATTTATTCTGTATATCTTTTGTCTTGACTGAATTCTTCTGCGAGATAGCAATAATTATTTCTCATTCATTCATTAACATTATATCAACGACGCTTCTCATTTGCTCTTGACAATCAGAATGAAGCATAAGCATTATGTTGATGATGTGCTCTGTCTTTAGATAGTTTAAGTAATTCATTTTTGTGATTTGATTTTTCAATCACTTTATTGATAATTAACTGTTTGACATGAAACAATTACATCACTAAATATTAGAAAAACATGAACAGCTCAATTAACATGTTGATTCTTGAAAATAGCATAAAATATCAAAAATTCAGAAAGATATTAATCGTAAAAGACAAATTACAGATGCAAATCATTACTTCAAGTGAATACATTAAGTTGAACAAGCTAAGTTGTTTACTCACTTCATATGATGATATAAGCAATGATACATGAAGATTACTGAACTATCAATGAAATTAAAAACATAATGATATACAGTGAGTATTATAAAACATATGAAAATCAAGAATTTTGTGAACAGTTTGACTATTTTTATTAAAGAGAATTGAAATAGAATAAATGATTTTTGCAAAAGCAATACATAAGTGAATATTCAAAAGAATGATTCAATTTAAGTTAAGAAGTACTTTATTACATTATTAACTTTCTTGATCACATGAAAGTGTATTAACAAAGATGCTGATGATCTTGAAAAATTGCAAAAAAAATACGTTCACTGTTCATTAAACTGATAAAGTCGAGATTATTAACAGCAAGATCATGTATGAATGCAAAAATATCAAGATGAATAACATTAAGTGATAATGTCAAGATTATTAAATGATAAAATATTTATTTATCTGAATTTGATTGATTTGAATTCATACACTTTTGTGATATTGATTTAGACTCAACTCATGAGAAACTTTATGCTATTTATATTGAGTGAACAAAACTCTTTGAAAGAGAAAATCACATGTCATTTATATGATGACTTCACGTCGTTGAAACAACGATTATGAAACTATGTATTAAGTTTGCATCTATAGCTTCTATTCAGCATGCAACGCTAAAGTAAACTCTTAATGAGTGTCTGTATTGTTCATTTATGATGCATCGTCTTTTCTCTGCTCTTCATTGATGATATTTTATACAATAATGTCTCAATTCAATTCTTAATTCAAAGATGAAAGATGTTTTCTTTGCATTCGTGATGCTCATGATTATAACATATGTAGAGCTGCGTTCTCTTATTTAATGATTGTCATTCATTGTGCAGAGAAATATGTGATGAAAGAAAGACGCGTACAATGAAGAGATAAAGTGTGATTGTACTGAATAACTCTTTTCTTCTCTTGATTTGACTTATATCACATAAACGTTGAATGAATTGTTAGTATAAATGTGCGATTGCAATCGTTCAATAATTGACTCTAATTAATAGAAGAGAATACGTTCTGATCATTCTTCTGCGCTCTCAATTTTTCATGTAGATAAATGTATGATTTGATGTTAAGTAAAGAAGATGAATTCAAGTCTTCTCAATATATCAGCGTGATTGACAAGTCACTACTTCTTCGAGCACTGTAATCACGACTCTCAGACTGAGAACAACTATTTTATTTAATATCTTTTCATCAATTACTTGATGATATTGTTGATGTGATGAAGACGTTTCAGTATATTGATGCAGTTAATGAATTGCAAATTCTTCAATCACTTGTAATCACGACTCTCATACTAAGAATGACTATTTCACTAGATATCTTTTCATCTCTTACTGACATTAACATGTCATCAATCATCTTCGTAAATTGATTGTGACTGTTAGAAAGAATGTTGTCGCGTAGATGAAAACTCTGCATGATTGACTTTTCTGCTTACACAACATTCTAACATCATTTGAATTACGTTAAATTGAGATCTCTTGACTCTTCTGACTTCTATTCAAACACAGAATAGAATCAAAAGATTCGTAGTCAACATCATAAATAAATGAATCTTGTCATTAATTTTTGAATTTGATTATGATAATCTTAAATCACAAGAAATTAAACTCAAATAAATCAAGCGTTTATACTGAAATCTTAATCAAATGTTTCAGAAAACAACATTAAAAACTTTTGCAGAAAATTTTATAACATGATTGAAATGAAGAATTGATTGATTAATCTGACTAGAAACTCTTGAAAACTCAAGATTCATTAATGTTATGAATGTGTCAGAATTGAATAAGATCAAAGCTTTAACTTTAATTAATTCACAGTGAATGTTAGTGAGTGTTGAGATCATGTCTAGAAACTAATCAGAGTGCATGCGTGACTAGAATGTTTGATTTATAGAGATAGCTATAACTAAGACTTTAAAAATACAGAACAAAAAAGATATAAAAGCAAGAAGAACATGCTTTATATAATATTTATTCAGATTGACGCTAGTCTTAAAGAAAACATGTTGAAACACAAGAAAGATGTTGATTTGAAAGATGTTTGTGACACAAAGAAATGTGTTTATCATAAACATTTGTTAACTATTTATAACACAAAGAAGTGTGTTTGTTATAGAAGACAATAGAAACAAGTTAGAAGATGCTAAAGAAGAAAAAAGATGCTGAGTCATATCTGAGTCAAATCTGAGTCAGATTCAGATCAAATCTTGACTAAATCTTGACTAGCTTTAATCATTACACAGAAAACTCGTTAGCATTCACTGCAAATTGATTAAAGCTTCAGTCTTGTTCAGTCTTAATACGCTTGTAACATTATCTCTCTCTTCGAAAATTCATGTTCGCATGAATAGAACAAATGAAACGCAAAAATTTTCACTGTTTTTCAATTTAGTGTGACTTGTCTGAATAAAGCTTATGAAATTCAACTAGAACTTCTTTCAAGCTCTTGAATTCTTCTTTATCAACATAGTATCATTCGTCGTTTCGATTTAGTCTCATTTATTTGACCTTGTATTGTATTCAATCTCAATATCATCTAGAGTTTAGAATGTCATTTATCTTTCAGTGCTCATCATCTTTAATAGTGAGAGATTTAAATGATTTTAAATGCTGTTCTGATAAAAGATCATTAAAATAAGAATGTAATAACTTCAAACTGAATATCAAATGTAACTGCTTCATGCTTATTAATAGACGAAGATGATAGAAGATTTCAACTTTGACAGTGATTTGATAGAATTCTAGCTGTTTATCTTTCAAATTCTTACATGATTTAGTTGTCTTTATGTTTCTAAAGAATAATCAAATTCAGTCGTTTACTTCATAAATGATGTCTCATCTATGTTTATTAACTTGAGCTTCAATGATCTGCTTCGTCTTTTTTAATTGCTAATGATTGAAGCTAAGAAGCTTTTTCATTTGAATGATAATATCATCTGCTTTTCTAGCTTCAAGACGTTCACAAGTAGTTTCATAATCAGTTGTATCTGAATTGAAACTCATTCGTGAGTGAAAATTCTTATTGAAGTAGAACGAAGTCATTGAGATAATTGAAAAGATATTGAAATTCTTATTGAATTCTATCATTGATAGTCATTTTGTTCAGTCGTTCTGCATGTAATTGCAGTAGATTCTTAGTTCACATTCAACATCTTGATTAGCTCATTTTGATTAATCATTGATCTCAGAATGATAAGCTGTTGATAAATTAGCTGTAATTCTTAGTTGCTTGCAAAGACTTTGTCACATGATTGATATAAACTGAGAATCTCTGTTTAAAACAATAGAACTAGATAGATCATGAAGTCAATAGACGTTTCATAGCATGATTCAAATCATTTCTTCAACTAAGATGTCATTGTCTTTTCAATGACAGAGAACATAGTGATGTTTCTTGATGAGACAACATATGATTATGCAAATGATGTTATAATCTTTTGATAGAAATAACTCAATGATGAAGTTCATAACTATATCTTTTCAGCGTTTCTGTGAAATCAATAGAGAATGAAGTAGTTCATTGATGCTATTTCTAAATGTCTTGCTTTGTTGATAAACATGACAATTTCGAATGTAACGTTTAATCATTGCTTAATGATTCGATCAATAGTAGAAATGTTAAACTAGATCAATAGTTCTTTGATTGTCAGAGTGAGAGATGAAAGACTGATCATGAATTTTCTTTAGCAATTTCGTATGCATATTCTCAGAAATTCACAGTAGATCTTTTCTGAACAGAACGTCATCAATGATCTCGCAGTGCTTCAATTCAGTGCTATGTAACTTGAGCTTGTTTTCGCTTATAGCTTGTCTATACTCATTGCAAAGCTCATTTGTCTTATTGACATCTTTTACTCACTGATAAAGATCAACTTCAAATTCAATAGCTAGAATATTTATTCTATCAAGTGTCAGAATGATCTGATAGTGATCTTCAGTACGCTGAGTTGATTTAGAGACGTCAATCAGAGACATTCTGATTAAAGCATTGACTTTAGTGTTCATTTTGCCTGATTGAAAAATGATCTGAAAGTTAAACTCAAATAGAATATCTAGATAATTAGCTTGACATCAAGTTAACTGTTTGTTTTTTTATGAAGATCTTTAAAGTCTAATGATTGATGAACATCTGAATGAGCAACTTCATACATTCTAGCTTGAGTCTTCAGTGTTCAAAGCATCAAATAATGACTAGCAATTTCTTGTCATAGATATGATAATTGCATTCAGCAAAGATTATGCTTTTGCTGTAGAAAGCTATTGAGTGAAGAACATTCTCATCATTGTACTGAAATAGTATTTCATCTTTGACGTAGTCAGATGCATCAATCTTTAGAATAGTTTGTTGTTTGAAATCAAAATGTCGTAGTACTAAGATCAAGCTAATCTGTTTCTTTAGATTATCAAAAGCTTGAACACAGACTTCATTTCAAACAAAAGACGTGTTTTTTCTAGTCAGCTGAGTGAATGATTTGACTAGTTTCAAGAAGTTCTTAATGAAACAACGGTAAAAGTTAACAAATTTCACGAAGCTTTGAACTTCTTTTAGATTGATCAACGTAGTTCAGTTGACTATGACTTTCACTTTGATAGAATTCATACGAAGATCTTGTTCTGAAACTATGACTTCTAAGAAGACAGTTTCTTCTACGTTGAATTCGCACTTTCGAATATCTACTTGTAGATCAGCTTCTCGTAGATGATTTAATATCATCTTGACATGTTGTCAATGTTTTTATTGAGTTTTGCTGTAGATCAGAATGTTATCTAAATAAACTTGACAAAAGTCATTTAGAAAGTCTTAAAGAACTTTCTTCATATACTGCTGAAATGAGACAGAATCATTGATAAGTTTAAAAGATAGCATTTTTGATTTGTACACTTTTAAAGCGATGATAAAGATAGTGTAGTTCTCACTATCAGAATGCATTCGCAGTTTGTTGAAAGTTGAAATGATATCTAATTGAATCAGATACTTTCAATCAACTATTTTGTTGATTATTTCATCTATGAGCAATAGAAAATAGCGATTTCTTTTGATAATAGCATTGAGCTTTCAATAGTCAATGCAAAATCATAGATCTTCATTTGCTTTTAGAGCGAACAGAACAGATGAGAAATACGAAGCTTTGCTAAAAGTTATAAATTCTTTGAAAAGATTTTCATTCAGATATTTCTTTACTTTCTGAAGCTTGTAAAAAGACATTCAATATGCTTGATAGTGAAGTGACGTTGCGTCACTAGTAAGCTCTATCTTATGATCATATGAATGATGAGACGATAGCTTGTCTATCTGAGCTCGATCAAAGATATTTAGAAAATTCTAATATTTCAATGATAGCTTGACTTTAATATTCTTTAGATTCTGAGTCGTTTCATCAATAAAGAAGACATTTATGACATTTAGTTTGCATTGAGTATTGTAAACGATTTTTCTATCAATGTCTTCGATGAACATAGCAAAAATCTTCGTCTGATTCTTCTTTTTTCGTTTTACTAGTGCTTGAAAAGAGATGACATTTATGTTTTGAATCGAGAATGACTCTTTCTGAATGATTGAAACTGAGTGCTTAAGCATCTTAAAGATCTTGCTGTGAGCTGCTGAAAAGATCAAAGTTGATCGTGATTAACTTGAGTGCTTTGTATTTGACGAAATTGAAAAAATCGAGATAGAAATATTTAATTGATCAGAAAATATGATAGTATCATGTCTCATGTTCAATAATATTTCATTTTTGTTCATTCAAAGTTTGCTCAATATAACTTCATGATGCTCAATATCAGCTATCAGTATTAACACAGTCAATTTCTTATGACTTTTGATTATGAGATTAAATAGAATCTTATGAGTAATAATCTTTCTAGCTAGCTTCTCATCATATTCTTGTATTAACTTCTCTTTTGCTAGTAATATAGATTGTATTTCAAGTTTCTGATATACTTTATTGACTAGCTTGTAATGTATCAGCATGTAGACGACGAAATTACTATCTATCAAAGAGCGAAGGCTGAAAGAATTGCTCTGAGAGATAAAAGAAGCATTGATCAGAAATGACTTTTCAAAATAGTTTTCTTTCAATAGAACTTCGATTTGACTGCACAAAAATATAATCTTTATTTCTTCAATGATTCTGAAAGAGATAGCTAGTTTTTTGAATCAGAATCTGACTCAGAGTTCAATGTAAATCAATCAAACTCATCATTTTCTAATGCATTAACTTTTAAAGTTCAATCAGAGCATTCTTTAGAAGTATAATCTGATTTGTGATAAATGAAACAACTTTCAGTTTGTATATCAATCTCTTTGATGTTAGTTAAAATCGCGTTGCACGATTTTGAATGATCAACGAATGTAGTGACTTCGATCTTTCTATAAAGATTCAATGAATCTCGTTTCTCAGCAAAGATGACTTGCTTTCTGACTTTGTTCAGAGATTTCTTTTCTTTGATGTCACTCATGACTCGATGTTTATTGTTCAAATGAATCAGATAGCTACGAATTTCGTTCAGAGATTCTGACTGAATCAATTGATTGCTTCAAGCTGCATGAAAATGATAGACTATCTTGTCTTGTAAATCAATAATCAATTGCTTTTCGTGATACTTTAAATAGAAGAACAGACGTTGAAACATCAAATAAAAGTCATTGAATTTGCTCTTTTCTTGAAAGAGATTAGCATATTTTCTTCAAAAGTTTGTCTCTTTGTTGAAATCATCATAAAGCTGAGCAAGTTCATTTAACAGATCATCAACTATGATATAAAGATTCAATAAATCTTGTTGACGTTGAGTTAAAATAGCTTTAACTGCGTCTTCTTTGATTTTGAAGTGAACGTAGATCAGAATAATGTTATGAGCGTATCAAGGCTGAATAGAGCTAGTCAGTGCCTCTAGCTCAGATCTGACTCAGCTTCTATTTTCTTTCATCAACATCTCTTTGTTCAACATCATCTTTCTTTCTACATCACATTCTACTCGTGTCACAAACACATTTTCTTCGAGCTTAGCGCAGTCTCTGAATATTACTTAAATAAAAGCTCTTGTACTCATCTTCTTCTGTATTCTTAATATTCAGTTATAGCTACCTCTAAAGATCAAGCACTATTCAATTCTGACTTTCGCTGATTGACTCATCTAGACACGATTCTGACATTATATTAAGAATTCGTTAATCACATGATACTGATCTCATTACTCATTCAACATACTCGTACAGACAGAACGAGTCTAAAGAAATTCGTTTATCTGATGATCAACGCAATCAAAAGACTGAACAACACTAGAGAGTTTGATAGAATCAACGACGAGACTGTTTGAATCGCTAGACAACTTATCGCTCACTAAGTACGCAAAGTTCACTCGATCAAGAGAATCAACTCATTCTCATGAAACAGACGAGTGAAAATAAGCTGTTCAACTCGATTAAGAGAATCGATGATAAAGAACCTTCGTGAATTGCTTGAGAATCACTCAAAAAACTCACAAATCAAAAATATCTCTCTAATCAACAACATTCTTCCCTGAAGATTAAACACTTGATTATACATCTTCATTAATACTGTCGAGCATCGTCATTCGCTCGATCTTGTTCTTTCTTCAAATTTCACCATGTCAAAACGTTCATTTATCGAAGAATGTTTCGAAGAATTTCGAAGTCGCTTTTCTCAAATCTCTGAGACTAATTCATCGAAACTCTCTAGTGCTGAACCATTCATCAATGAAGACGACGAGTCATTCGCTGAAACAGTAATATCTTCTGTTTCTATCGAAAACTGAAAGGCTCGATGCATGATTCTCGACAGAGAAACAGATCGACTCAACGAGCTGAGTAAACAACGAGATGACGAAATCAAAGAGTTGAAGACTAGACTTCAAACTAAAGAAATCACTTCTTCTGATTTCACCTACTCTGAGCGTTCTAGATCTCAGAAAATACCTGATTCTCTCTGATTTACTGACGAAAAGAATTCTACTTGGGAAAACTGATACGACAAAATTCAGAATAAACTAGAGATCAACGTCAATCTCTTTTCAAATGAACGAGTCAAACTGAGCTATGTACATTT
>JAABUR0100005163.1_pt1 | contig 16834 bp, 18 predicted proteins | sample 5560091 | NCBI WGS metagenome assembly JAABUR01 (sample SAMN10711879, study PRJNA513375) | rock metagenome | isolation source: Antarctica rocks | place: Antarctica: Victoria Land, University Valley sud | reverse complement strand
TCGAGCTCATAGGGCACTTTCCGCGCCTGGCGTTACTCTGGGCCGACGGCGGCTACGCCGGCAAGCTGGTGGGCTGGGTCGCGTCGGTGACGGGCTGGACGCTGGAGATCGTCAAACGCAGCGACGACCAGAAAGGCTTCGTCGTGCTGCCCAAGCGCTGGATCGTGGAGCGCACCTTCGGCTGGTTCGGGCGCTATCGCCGCCTGAGCAAGGACTACGAGGAGCACGCCCCCAGCAGCGAGGCGATGATCCGCATCACCATGATTCAGGTCATGCTCAAGCGCCTGGAGCACACTGCCTGACCTTTACACACAGGCTCTAAGAGATAGGGTCGATCTTCAGACCGAATTTGGTCGATGTCGGTGGCGTCACAGGCGGTCTGAGCGTGGGGTACCGAATGGTCAGCAGGTCGCGTAACTCTGCGAATTCCATCCGTCGCCTCGCCACATAATCGACATCCTTCGAGAAGCGTCCACTCCCATAAATATGGCGTAAGGCCTGGCCGCCCTTGAGGACCAAGTCCTGCCCGACGGTCTGCTGTGCGAGATGGTAAATAATTTCGGTCAAGACCCAATCACGCTCCAGCACGAGCGGCTCGACTCCTACCTCGTCGGCCATCTCCTGCAAGGTTGCCGGGTTGACGCGTCCGCTCATACGCCGTCCTCGAGACTGTCATCGGAGAGATTAACCATAACATTCCATTTAGGGTCCCGGTGGGACTCGACGCGCGGCGCAACGCTCGACAAATAGGGCGGATACCCCGTCCGGCGCACGCGTCCGCGCAAGGTATCAAGGACATCCTTGTCCGCACCACTGCGCGAGAGGAGATAGCCGAGACGATTGATCACCGCCTTATTTGGGTAGCGTAGCGCATCATCCACCAGATGCGGCGGTATTAGGCTCCCGTTCGCCATCCCACGGCGCAATGCCCCGATAATCTCCGCCATCCCACCGGCTAAGCGCTCGTCGTCGAGCGAATCAAGAATAGCCTTCCCCGGATCGGCGATCATCACCTCGACGTGGGCGGCCCCGTTCAAGCCAATCATATCATGAGGCTGCGCGCCGAAGAATGTCGCTTGCCGGCGGGAGACGAACCAATAGCGATAACCTTGAAAGGTGACCTGGGCCCTCCGGCGGCGATAATCCGCAGGGATAACGACGACGACGACCTGGGGCATCTGCGTGGTCATGTTGTGGAAAGACAAGGCTGACCAGTATGAGATGTAATAGGGGTCGGGGGCCATGGCCGCCGCGATGATAAACGGGTGCTCGTGCCATGTCCTGCGCGCAGCGCGGGGCACGACGACATACGTTCCCCGCTCCACCCGCAGCAACCACCCCTTGTCCTCTAGGGCTGTTAGGAGGTCGTACAGCTCTGAATCGGCGATGTCATCCAGCAGCGTACGGTGCCGCTTTAGGGAGAAAACAGGTATTTCAAGCCGCTCCAGATCCGTGAGGAACCGGCTCTCGGCGGGGCCCGTCGCGAGGACCCTTTTCATTTCCGACGTGCGTTTCTGGGCTATCACTCCAGGAGTGTAACACGAATATGAAAAGTGTCGCTACCAAAGACGACAACGAGCGTGTGGCGGATCTGACACACGACAGCGTGGCTAACCGACTCAGTGCACGTTCGGGCTCGCATGGCGCTCCAACATGGTGTCAGTGGTCCCGGAAAGCTACCATGGCTAGCCGTAGGTCTTGTGATATGTCCATACACACTATTCTCCTGACTTTCCAGTATACAACGACGCCTGGCCAACCGGCGCCACATGACCTTGACACTCCGCAGGGCTGAAGCCGTGGGATTCTTGCTTCCTCCCGGCGAGGCCGGGATTGCGAGCGCCGCGCCCATCGGGCGTCCTACGCACTCTCCACAGGCGTTTTGGCTGTCGGCGTGCCCCGCCGCCAGCATCCGCAGTCCTTCGGCTTTGATGTTGCGCGCCGCGTTCAGGGCGCGGTCCACCGAGGCGCCGCACGACGGGCAGGCTCACATCCTGTCAGCCAGCGTCAGCCCGTCGTGTTGATAGCCGCACTCATGGCACAGCTTGGATGACGGATAGAACCTATCAACCGCCACGACATGTGTCCGATACCAGATGCCCTTGTACTGCACCTGTCGCCTGATGGTTCCGAGTGAGGCGTCGAGAATGCTCTTGGCTACCTTGGTTTTCGCCAGCCCTGTCACGTTCAAGTCCTCAAGACACACCGCGTCGTGGTTTTTCACAAGCGCAGTCATCAGCTTATGGCAGAAGTCGTTCCGTTTGGTGGCGATCTTCTGGTGGACCCGCGCCACCTTCGCCCTGACTTTCGCCCTTTTCCTGCTCCCCTGTACCTTCCGTGACTGCCTCCGTTGCGCCCGCCTGAGTGTGCGTTGGGCGGCGCGATAGAAACGCGGCGCCGCCACCCGCTCCCCGTCGCTCGTGACCACGACGTCTTTCACGCCAAGATCAACGCCCACCGTTCTCTCAGCAGAGGGGAGAGGGAGCGCCACGGCCGGCATCTCCATCGCGGACACGAGGGACACAAACCAGTGACCGCACGCATCGCGCTTGAACGTCGCGCTCTGGGTCACGCCCTCAACCTGCTGCGATTGCCGGACTTTGACGCGTCCGATTTTCGGCGCCGTCAGGTTAGCACCTGGGGTTTACGGGCTATTTTTCTAAGGCCGGGTGTCGCGCCAAGCCATTCCCACCACCTCTCCCGTTCTCACTACCGTGGCAACCGCGCGCGACACGGTGTGAGCCTACGTCTATCGTGCGCCAGGCCGCGCATGACCACTGTCAAGGATGAAGGCTCACGCATGGTCAGGAACGGCTGCTGTCGATCAGCGTCACGGTCGCGGACCCGGCGAGCGGTCCACTGCCCACGAGGGCCACCCCGTCGCGCCCGTCAACCGCGATGGGGCCATTAGTAGATAGCGGCGTGGGGACGGCGACGGTACGTTGCCCCGTCACCAGGTCAATGACCTCAATCCCATCGTCAGCGCGCACGTACACCCGCCGGTGCGGCGCGTCCACCGCGACCGCGTCCGGCTCCGCGCCGACCGGGAGCGCACGCAGTCGGCGCCCCGTCCGCGTGTCCAACACATCTATGCGAGCCCCCGTCTTGGACGCGACGTAGAGGCGATGCCCCGCGCCATCGAGCGCGAGCGCGACCGGCGCGGCGCCGACCGACGCGGCGCCCTGGGCCACGCCGGTCGCGCCGTCGAACACGACGATCCGATCGCCGGTGCGGTCGGCCGCAAAGACCCGGCCTGTCACACCATCGGCGATCAGGGCGGCGGGCGTCCCCGCTAGCGGGACGACGCGCGTGAGGCCCGCGATCCATCCAGCACGGTCGCCGCCCCTGGGGACACGCGCGCCCGCGTACTCGATGAGCGCGTCCTCGGCGGCGGGGATATAGACGCGTCCACTGGCGGGGTCGACGGCGAGCAGGCCGAGGGGGACGTGCGGCAAGGTCACCGTCTGCCGCACCCGTCCCGATGGCGCGTCGATGACGAGCAGCTGTCCCATCGCGGGCGGCGCGGCGCCGGGGACGAGGACGTACACCACCCGGGCGCGCGCGTCGAGCGCGACGGCCTGGATGTATTGCGCCCCCGATAGGCGGAGTTGGACGTCGTACAGCCGCCGTCCGCCGCGCGCACGATAGGCGGCCAGGCGCGTACCTGGATAGTAGCCTGTCTCGTACGTGACGAAGGCGTCGTCCACTGGGTCGTAGACGACAGCGGACGCGTCGTCCGGCGCGGCGACGACGCCGACCACGGCCATGGCCCGCGTGTCAATGAGCGTCGCGGGTCCATTGGTCTGCAGCGCCAGGGCGCGATGGGCGCGCTCGTCGACGGCGAGCGCGGCGACATGGCCTGTTGACGCCAGCGTCACCGTCGCCGTGATCGGCGCGGCGGCCGCGGCCCGTGCGGGACCGCGGCGCGGTCCCGGCGCCACGCCGGTGAGGACCATCATCAGTACCGCTAGACAAGCCGCGGCCGCTCTCACCGACCGGCCATGCGTCATCAAGGTCATGGTCATCTCCTCTCGCGCGTCGTAGACGCGCGCTATGCTGATTGGGGCTACGCGTGCGCCAGCGTCCATGGCGCGTTGGAGGAACGGCGGCCGGGGGCGCCTGCGGACACGCGCGCGACAACGCACGTCCGAGGGGCGCCGGCGGCCCGCGTCATCGCCTCCACGCTCCGTCCCGCATACACGAGCGACGCGTCTCGTGCCCATGCGCGTACCAGGGCGTCGCAGCACACCGTCTCTCGCCAGGGTGCGGTCTGTTAGGCTAATGGTGGTGATGGTGGTGATGGTGGTGTCTATGCCTATCAGACGGTTGCAGTATAAACCAGTTCATTATATGATACAAGAGGCGCCGCGCCGGGGAGGTGCGGCATGACCGTTGGCGCGCGCATCCACGACATCCGTGTCCAACGTGGGCTCAGCTTGCGCCAACTGGCGCGCTTGAGCGACGTATCGCATAGCCAGCTCTCGGCCATCGAGCATGCCCGCACCAGCACCTCGGTCGAGTACCTGGTCCGTATCGCGCGTGCGCTCGACGTATCGCTGGCCACGCTGACGGGGGAGGAGGCACGGGATGCGCAGACTGACCGCCTCATCGAGACAACGGCGCCGTACCGCGACGCCGTTGGGCGTGGGGGAGAACATGGACGCGCGGTGGACCTAGCGGCACTACCACCGGGACTCGCCGCGCTACGCGACGACCCGATTGTCGGCGCCGAACTCGACGATGAGTGGCTTCGCGTGCTCAGCGACCTGTCCCTCCACGGGCGGCGACCACGCACGACGCGCGCCTGGCTCGCCGCCTATGTCGTCCTCAAGATGCTCTTCGAGGCCGAAGCGGAGTAGGGTGACCTGGCGTGCTCGAACGGGGAGTGGCGCGCGAGAAGCGCGGAGTCAAGCGGCCGTCTTCCGGTCAGCGCAGCCCTTCTCTCCCTCCGGGTCCCCATGTCTATCTATCAGGGGCGGACGGATAGGTCGTCGTCAGGGAGGGCGTGATCGTCGGGACTCCACAGAAACGCGTGAAAGACACTGGTGAGCCCGAGGACCGTCTCCCAGCGATGCAGGCGCACGATGAGGTCGGTGAGCCTGAGGCGCAGCGCCCATTCGTCGTCATGCGCGCGGCGCGGCGCCCGGCCGCCCGGGCGCCGCGCCGCGCGCCGTGGATAAGAGTGCTCCTGCCCGGCCTCGGCGCGCGCGTCCGGACGGCCGATCACGTCACCCAAGATGACGGCCTCCTGCCATAAGCCGATTAGCAAACCATCAGGCGTCAGGACCTCGTCGAGCGTGAGCACGTCGATGAGCAGGATGCGCTCGAGTGATGGTGATGTGTCGATGTGGCGTTGGGGCAGCTCTCGCAGCGGCTCGGACATGCCGTCCACGCGCGCACGCTCATAGAGGATCCGTGTGACCTGCCGCGGATCGTCCGCCACGATCGCCGCGCGGGCCTGATAGAGGGCGCGCAGCGTGGTCAGGTCGATAGACCAGGGATAGAGCAGACGCATGTCGATGGGCATCGTCGGCTCATCACGTAGGTACGCGTCGACGGCCCGGTGGATAACGTCTGAGTCCAGGCCGATCGCGCGCTGGGCGAACGCGCCATAGATCGTCGCCAGTCCGCGCGCGAGGAGGTCCCGCGCCTCGTCGGGATGGACGCGAAAGTGGGCCATGATCGCACGGATCGACGCGGGCGTTAAACTCCCTGGTTGTGGGAGACGCGGCGCCGCCAAGGCCGCGAGAGCGTCGCGCTGCTGGACAGCGCGCACAAGGTCGTCCAGCGTCAGCCCGAGGACCCGCACCAGGCGCACGGCCGCGGCGAAGGTGACCTGGACGTGCTCGTTCTCGATGCGGCTCAACCCACCGCGCGCCAGATCCGCGCGCGCGCCCACGTCGTTGAGCGCGAACCCGCGCCGCGTGCGCTGCTCCCGCAGCCACGCGCCGACAGTTTGGTGTCCGGGCATAGCGCTATCCTTTCTCTTGTCCGTACGCGCGACCACACCACGGTGCAGACAACCGACGTCAGGCCGCGTCCGATAGCGCGCGGTCAGGCGCACGAATGCGTGGACCGCGCGCCGCGGGACATGACCGGACGCATCTACCCGACGTGACTGTGTATAACCAGTGTCTCACATGATCCACGTCACGTATCATCAGAGTAAGGATGAATACATTTGTTTTCATCAAAAACCGCGGCACGTAAAAGGACAATTGCTATGGGTACAGCTATCAGGAGGAGTGGGGCGCCGGATACGGTCGCGGCGCCCCACTGGAGAGACATGCACCGGGGGAACCGCGCCCGCGTTGCCCTTGTTGCACGCGGAAACGCCAACGCGGGCGGCAACGCACGCAAGGCCACCGCCGCCGTGACGACGGCAGCGGTCGTCCAGCCCATGCGCGATCCAGCGCGTGACAACGCCGGCTCCACGCCTGCTATGACCTGGAACAAACGTCCGCTGTATTGTGTGGCGCGCGGGGCGCGCACGCTGGGGGGGCACCGTGATGAACGCGTATAAAACGACCGTACGCGAGTGGCCCGAGATGGAACGCCCGCGTGAGAAACTAGAGCATTATGGTCCGTCGACGCTCTCGAACGCCGAACTTCTGGCTATTATCCTACGTACGGGGACGATGAGTGAAAACGTGCTGGCCTTGGCGCAACGCTTGCTCGTGAATCACGGGGGCGTCGCGGGCCTCGCGGATGCGTCGATGGCCGAACTCCGCGACACGCATGGTGTAGGCCTCGCCAAGGCCGCGCAACTCCAGGCCGCGCTCGAACTGGGCAAGCGCCTGATGCTCACGCCCAGCGCCACCCCCCCGCAGGTAACCTCGCCCCAGGATGCTGTCAATCTCATGCGAGACATGGGCCTCCTCAAGCAGGAGGTCGTCAAAGTTATCCTCCTCGACACCAAGAACCATGTCATCGCGTCTCCCCAGGTATACCAGGGCTCGGTCAACGCCGTGCACCTACGCTGCGCCGAGCTATTTCGCGCCGCCGTCAAACACAGCGCCGTTGCCCTGATCCTCGTGCATAACCACCCCAGCGGCGACCCCACGCCGTCGCCCGAGGACATCGCCGTCACACGTCAGACGGTGGCCGCGGGCACGATGTTGAAGATCGACGTGCTTGACCATATCGTTATCGCGCGTCAAGGCTTCGTCAGTCTACGTAAAGAAGGCCTCGGCTTTCTGTCGACGTGATGCGTCCAACGCACCCCCCTGAGCGCGACGATGACGCCCACACCCGTCGCCCGCGCCCCCGTCGGTCACTCACCGCGCGCCGCCCACGCCCTGGCCTACGGAAGTCATGACGCCGACGGACGCCCAGGCCTCGCGCCGCCGATGCGAGATATCCGTGGGCGACGCGGGGTCAGCGTCGATCCAGCGCTGGCCCCGCCGCGACCTATCCTATCCATCTCCGCCGCGGCTAACGCTCGAGCTCTCCCCGCAGGAACTCCTGCAAGAGCAAGTGCAGCGCGAAATATTGTCGCTTGCTCAGGCGTCGATCGCCCGAGAGCGATAGCGTCGCGAGCGCGGTGATCAGGTCGACGTCGAGGGAGGACGCCAGCGACGCATCGTCAACTAATTCTTGTAAGCCAAGGGGCAAGGGCCTATCGCCAGCCTCATGCAGGGTCCTGGACTCATACGCGACCCGCCGCTCAGCCATGAGATCCGCGTCCTGGACCAGGGTTGACGCGTCCACCTCAAGGGCCCGCGCGAGGCGAACGATCGTCTCCACGGATGTCCGCCTGCCCCTTTCGATCGCCGACGTTTGACTGGCTGAAACGCCGCTCTTGTCCGCCAGTTGGCGGACACTCATGTGCCGTTCCATACGAAGCCTCCGTATGCGCTCGCCCACGTCCACCACAGTGTCCCTCTCTAGCATAGCACGCTCAACTCTTTTAGCGCACATGTGCTATAGTAGAGTCAAGACAGTCTGACGCCGGTCACATGGACGACAGACAGAACAACCAGCCGCCCGATCGATGAAGGAGTACGCTATACCCACGTCCCTCAGTGGTGTGCAGGGCGGCGCATTGCCCGTACATCACCCCAGCATATCACGTCCACCACCAGGATATCCGGCGCCCCGTCGGGGACAGCGTCGTCGTCGCGCGCGCCGTACAGGGCAGGGTGGTCATACAGGTCCCCCTGGTCGCACGGTTCAGACCTCAGGCCCTGCCAAGGCTGTCTCTCCTCGCGTGCGTGTGGGGCGCGCGCCGCGCGCCCGCACCCACACGCGGACAGGGGCGCGGCAGGGTAACGACACCGTACCCATCGACGACGCTGACCCAGCGTCTACCATCTGTCAGCGGCGCCGATAGACGCCTGGCGAGCCGACGACCGGCGACACGGGCACGTCCAGCGGCTGAGCGGGCGCAACGGATCTCCGCCGACGACGCGGACCAGCGCCCGCGGGTCGTAGCGCCGAGGCATGGTGACGGTGCGACCGTAGACGTAGAAGAGAACGACGGTGCGAGGTCCGCCAGGCGCGCCTGACACCTCCGATCTAGGATGGGACAAGAGTCCTGCCGCGGCTGGGCCAGGACCTGAGAGACCGCGGACAGGACGACACAGATAAAGGGGCACATTGTGATACTCCCGGATGATAACGACGCCAAGAACCGCTCGACCTCCGCGCTACAACGCGCACTCGCCTCGGCGCCCGTGACGCTGTTCACCCTCGATCCAGAGGGGCGCATCCTCCTTATTGAAGGGAGCGACCGCGCGCGCTTAGTACAGCGCCACAGTGATAGGGTACGGAAATCAGACGACGCCATCAGCACGATGATCGCGGGCCGACAGATGACCTTGCGCACTCGCGCCAATTCCTGACCCTTTTACTGTGGCGCTGTACTTACAGCCTATCCGGAAAGTAGGTGCGCATGGCGCAGTTTGCGATAGATGATGAGGACGGCGGCGAGTTGGACCAACGCGAGGTAGTTGTCGGCCTTCTTCTCCCAACGGATGAGCAGGCGACGGAAGCGGTTGAACCAGGCATGGGCGACTTCGACGACCCAGCGCCGGGGTGGATGACGGGTGGGGTCACCGGGCGGGGGCAGCGGCTGGGCGGCGCTGGCCTTGGGCGGAATGTGCGGGACATAGCCGTGTGCGCGGGCCGTGTCGCGGCAGGCATCATAGTCGTAGCCGCGATCCAGGCACAACTGCGGACGTTCCACATTAGGGGCGTCCTCGGGCACGGCCGGGACCTCGATCATGAGGGCACCGAGCAGGGCATCAAGCTTCTTCATGTCGGTGCGGTTGGCCCCTGACACGATGCAGGCCACGGGCACACCCTTGCCCTCGGTCAACAGATGGCGCTTCGTGCCGCATTTGCCGCGGTCGGTCGGGTTGCTGCCGGTGCCTTCGGCTTCTCCAGGCCCCCTTTTTTGCCGAGCGGCGTTTTGACTAAGCAGCCGTCGGCGGATTGCCAGTGGAGATCGAGGCCCACGAACTCGTCGTCGTCCTCTAAGAGGAGGGTCCAGGCCCGGGCGAACGCCCCCGTCTCCACCCATTCTTGGAAGCGATCATGCACGGTGGACTTGGGGCCGAACGTGCGCGGCACGGCGCTCCACTGGGCACCGGTGCGCAACACCCAGATCACGCCGTCGAACAGGGGACGATCATTCGTGCGGGGTCGGCCCGGCTTCTTGCGGGGCTTGACCACCACCAGCAAGGGCGCGAGGCGCGCCCACAGTGCGTCATCCGCACGCCAGATCGTCGGATCATCTTTAGGAACAGCAGGGGTCACAGGGAGAGATGCCATGGGTTGGAGTCTTTCAGTCGCGGGAGGAGGGAGACGCCGTGAGGTCCACGATGCTCCTTCTAGTTTACCATAACTACCACTTTTCGGATAGGCTGTTAGGGCGGGGCAGAAGCAAGAATCCTCGCCTTTCACGGCGGGGAGTGTCACGCGACGTGGAAGCCGGACTCCGATGCGACGGCGATGTCTGCAGCCCCGGACGCGTTGGCGGGCTCGGGGGTCAAAACCTCGGGGCCGGCGAGCAGGCCGGTGACGGTGTGGGCCACGCTGGTCCCGGTGCGCCGCTGCGCCATCAGCCGCAGGAAGATCGGCAGGTCGTCCACGAAATAGCGCTTCCACAGCCGCGTCGGCTCCTGCACGAAGCGGTAGGCCCACTCCAGCCCCGCCTGCTGCATCCACCCCGGCGCGCGACGGACGCGCCCCGCCAGCATGTCGAAGGCCCCGCCCACCCCCATGCACAGCGGCACGTTCAGCCGCTGCATGTGCGCGCGGATCCACTCGTCCTGCCGTGGCGCGCCGAAGGCCACGAAGAGCATGTCCGGCTGCATCTCCTGGATCAAGCGCACCGTCTTGTCGTCCTCCTCCGCACTGAAGGCGCTCGTGACCGGCGGCGCATAGGTGCCCACGATGCGCACCCCTGGACAGCGCTGGCGCAACACCTGCGCCGCCGCCTCGGCGACGCCGGGTCCCGCCCCCAGCAGGAAGATCTTGTAGTCGTTGACAACGGCGAGTTTGGCGCACTCCACGATGAGGTCGATGCCGGTGACGCGCGCGGGCAGCGGATCGCCGAGCAGACGCGCGCCCCAGAGCAGCGGCATGCCGTCGGGCACGGCCAGGTCGGCCGCGTTGATTAGCTGATGGAAAGCGCGGTTCTCGACACCGAGACGCAGGAAGTCGACATTGACGGTCATGACCTGATGCGGCCGCCCCGCGCGCACGAAGCTATCGATGTGCGCCACGGCCTCCGTGATGTCGATTTTATCGATCCACATGTCGAGTAGATTAACGCGATACCGCATGACTATGCCTTCTTCCTTCGGTGTAACCTCGATCGGCGGGCTGTACCGTCCATCAGGGCGTACTAAAAGGGTAACAGATCGCGGTTAAGATTCGGTTACGATGGGGGCCTCTGGACGTTAAGATTTGGTTACTATTCACGAATGGGGGTTAAGATTGGTTAAGGCCCGCCCGCGCGGCCCCACACGTCACTTCGGCGCTGATCCTTTGCGACAATGGCGCGATGAGGGCTGCATTGTCGACGGCGGCGGATCGTCTCCACGGAGAACGCCGTGGCATGCCCTCTGCGCTATCGCCCACGACTCATCCACAACGCGCGCTGATTCGTACTACAATAGAGGGACAGGCACATATAGGGGGAATCGTCGATCAGACTGGTATGATCGACGATGAGCCTTACGACGATCCAGTGGAGCTATGCGTAAGAAGTACGCGTAAGATGCAAAAAGAAGGAGGATGCCACCGATGACTGTCGCTCACATGACGCCTATGTCCAGATCCGCGGCCGCCGCACAAGAGTATCGCGAGGCTATTGACACGCTGCTCCTGCTCGAACGCCTCGCGGCGACGCTGTACTACACCGCGCTCACGTCGCCCGCCGTGATGCACAACCGCGCGCTCGGCGGCCCGTCCGCCAACCCCAATAACCCCGGCCTCCCGCCCGGCGGCAACCCCGCGCAGGTACGCTACCTGCAGGCCGCGCTCGACGCCGAGGTCAAGCACGCCGACCTACTGGCCGGACTCGGCGCGCGCTCGACGGTGGAGCGCTTGTCCTTCCCGGCCGTGCTGTTCACCCGCCTGGGCTCGCCACTCGACCGCGCCAGCTTCCTGGGCGCGCTCGATATGATCGAGACGGTCTGCGTCGGCGCCTACGCCGCGGCGGCCGTGTCCTTCGCGCGCCTCGGCCGGCTCGACCTCGCCGCTATGGCGGCTGAGATCATGGGCGTGGAGTCGGAGCACCGCACGCTCGGCCGCGTCATCGGGGTGGTCTTGCCCGCCAATAACCACACGCTCGAGACGGCGCCGTTCGACACGGTCATGCAGGCGGCCGACGCGGTGCGCCCGTTCGTAACAGGAGAGCGCTTCCTCTTCGCGGCTGGCCCGGTCCGCGCGATCGCCGTGCCGTCGCGCAGCCAGACGGCCTGGGCTATCGGTACGCATGGCACGCGCCTCGTGCGCAAGTATTAAGGGGGATTGTACAATGGACGATCACAACGATAGCCGCATGCGGACGCAGGCGCCGTCGCGCGCGCGCTTCCTTCAGGGCGCCGGCGCGGTCGGCGTGGGCGTGCTCGCCGCCGGGATCGCCGCGCCGCGCGTGGACGCAACGGTCCCCGCGCCCACTGATGAGGCCAGCGTGCAGGACATCCTCAACGTCGCCCTCGTGGCGGAGCAACTCGCGACGACGTTCTATTATACGGGCCTGACCACGCGCGCGATCGCGGGCACGCCCCAAATCGCCGGCGCGTCGGCCGACCCCAATAGAGTGTCGCCGAACGGCAACCCGGCCAATGTGGCCTACCTACAGGCGGCGCTCGACCAGGAGCGCAAGCACGCCGAGATCCTGTCCAGCGCCGGCGCGGTCTCGTCCCACACCGGCTTCTATTTCCCGGCCACGACCTTCGCGCAGCTGGGCTTTACCAGCCACGCCGGGACGTACCTCGCGGTGCTCGACCACCTGGAGACGGCGTTCATCAGCGCTTATATCGCGGCGGTGAAGCGCTTCGGCGCGCTGGGCCGGCCCGACCTGCTGACGGTCGCGCTACGCTTCCTGGGCGTGGAGTGCCAGCACCGTGCGCTCTACCGCGTCATCTCACAGGACGACCCCGCCGACAACGTGACGCTCGAGGTGGGCCAGTTCGCCCGCGTCGCCGACGCCGCGGCCGCGCTGGCGCCCTACCTGACGGGGCATGGCTTCAGCGGCGGCTCGACGGGGCGGATCGCGCTTCCCGCGGCGGCCGACATAGATCGTATGGTCGGCCGCAACGTGAGCATGTAAGGACGACAAGAAGGAGCGATGCAATGATAGGGGAAGACACGCGGCGCGGCGCGCGGGGGCCGGGCATCAGCCTCACGGTCGCGCCCGATGCGGTGCGACTCGCGCCCGACGGCCGGGCGGAGCTGCGCCTCGTCGTCGCGAGCACGGACCCCAACGCTTCCCCGACACGCTATCACCTCGCGGTCACGGGTTTGCAGCGACTCTGGTACACCCTTGGCGAGACGGAGATCTTGCTCAACCCAGGCGCGCGCGAGACAGTCTTGCTCACGCTGCATCCCGTACCGGGCAAAGCCGCTCCCGGCCGCTACCCCTTCCGCGTGAAGGCCACCTGGCCGGCGAACCCGTCGATCGCGGCGGCGGCCGTGGTGACCCTGACCGTCGCGGCGACCGAGGAGTCCGGCGCCGCGCTGCCAGCTCAACCCGCGTCCGCCGCATCCGCCGCTGCGGCGTCGGGAGAGCAACCAGCCCCGCCGGCCGCGCGCCCCGCCACCGCGCTGACAGGGCTACCGGCGGGGCAGCCCGTCGCCGGGCTGGCGGAGCGCCCGGCTGCGGCTACGCGGTGGACAGCGGCGGTCCCCCTGCAAAGAAAGCGTATTCCGTTGGTCGCGGGGCTGGGCGTCCTCCTCATCCTGTTGCTCGGTGAGGGCGCGGTCCTGGCCTCACGCCTGAACGCGCCGCGCCCCGCGTCCAACCGTGTGGCCGTCCCCGCCGCGACGCCAACCGCGCCACTCCTACCGTCCTCTGACATCCCACAACGGACGCCATATGGTATCGTCGCGGGCGCGGTCGCGCGCGCGCCCGTGATCCAGCGCTTCACCGTCATCCGGGGCGGCGCCGGTCGCCCTGATACGCTGGTCTGGCAAACCGCGAACGCCGCCGTGGTGACGCTTGACGGCCACGCGGCGCCGCCACGGGGGACGCGCGTGATCCAGCCATCGGTGTACGGCAGTGTGTATCGTCTACGCGCACGCGCGGGAGACCACGTCGCCACGGCGTCCGTCCATGCCGTCGCGCCCAACCCCATCGCGGTAGCGGCCTCAATCCCCGTCGCCTTGCTCAACCTGACCGCGTTGCGCTTCCCGGACCACGCGCCTGGCGCGGCGGCGCGTGTCCAAACCGTACACCTCGTCAATCTAGGCCCCGTGCCCCTGGACATCGCCCGGATCTCGGTCGATGGGGATCGCGCCGACTTCACCGTCCACGCGCTCTGTGCGCGCCGAACGCTGCCGGTTGACGCGTCCTGCGCGATCGACGTGCGCTTCACGCCCACACAGCGCGGCGCGCGCCACGCCACCCTGGTGATCGCCGATAACACGGCGGCCGGCGCCGAGCGCATCACTCTGGACGGCGCCGGCGTGTAGTTTTCCCCCTCGCCCCCCGCGTCCGCCTATGCCTGTGCCGCGCGCGGTGCTACCCTAGTCGAGGGTGATCACGCGCGGCGCGCTGAGTGCGGCCGCCGGCATGATCCGCGACACGAAGGAGCAGAGACGAGAGCATGAGCGCACTCCCGGCGCGGGCGTACGCAGCGCTGCGGGCGACACGCCTGCGGCGTCTCCTCGTGCTCCTTATCGGCGGCGGCGTCCTGATCGCCTTTGTGCGCGCCTTCGTCCCCAACCAGGTCTATCTGCCGTTCTACGCCTATGTCGTGTTCGCGGCGCTCTTCGCCACCGCCTGGGAGAGCGTGGCGGCGATTTATGCCAGCGCCGCGATCATCGGCTTGAGCTCCAAGGACGTGCGCACCGCCACGCCGATCCAGGCGCAGAAAGACATCGCGCTCGAACTCATCTTCCTGCTGAGCGCGCTCGCGCTCGTCGCCCTCGTCGACCGCTTACGCCGCGCTCGCGTGGAGGCCCAGGCCGCGCGCGACGCCGCGCAGGCGGCCCTTGACGCGCGCGACGTGTTCCTGGCCACCGTCTCGCATGATCTCAAGAATCCGCTCCTGGTGATCGGGCTCCGTAGTCAGGCGCTGGCGCGCCGTCTCGCCGGACCAACGGTCGTTGATCCAGCGCAGGCCGTCACGGACCTCGCCGCGATCGACGCCTCCGTCAAGAAGATCACGCGCATGATCGACGACTTGATCGATCGCGCGCGCCTCCCGGACGACACGCCCCCCATCGCGCGCCCCACGGATCTCGTCGCCTTGGCCGGCGCGATCGTCCACGAATATCAGCAGTCCACACGCCGCCACCACATCCGCTTCGACGCCGCCGCGCCCAGCCTCGTGGGATGCTGGGACGACCAGGCGCTTGATCGTGTCGTGGCGAATCTGCTCTCCAACGCCATCAAATATAGCCCCACGGGCGGCGACATCACCGTCCGCGTATGCAGGGACGCGACGCGGGAGCGGGCGGTTCTCGCGGTCAGCGATCACGGCATTGGCATCCCCACACGCGATCTCGCGCATATCTCCGCGCGCTTCCACCGCGCGGGCAACGTCGGGCGCATCACGGGCACGGGCCTGGGGTTGGCCGGGGCGCGCGCCATCGTCGCACAGCATGGGGGGACGCTGGACATCGCGAGCCAGGAGGGCGCGGGGACAACCGTCACGGTGGAGTTGCCGCTGCCTCCACCGTGACACTCCCCGCGTTAAGACAGGGCTTTCAACCACGCAGGGCGCCATAGTACGATGGCGGACCAGGAGATAGTGGCGCCCTCCGTCATGACCGTCCGGACTGTGGCGGCTACGCCGCTCATTCGCACGGTGATCTCCCTACATTAACGCGGTTGGAGAAGCAGGGCTTCCTAACGGACAGGTGCAATTGTGAGCCCGTTCGGCGTCGAGGGGTCACCGATGAGCAGGTGGAGAAGCAGGGCTTCCTAACGGGCAGGTGCGATAGGAACGGCGGTCCGTCTATACAAAGCCGTGAACGGCAAGCGCGCGCTGATACTGGTCAACTCCGCGTCGTGGCCCGCTTCATAGCGATGATAGGTCCACCCTGTCGCACCGCGGCGATACACTTCGATGGCTTGGTACTCGGTGCTCACCAGGACGTACTCCTCGATAGTAGGACACGTCTGGTAATCGCGCAGTTTGCGACCGCGATCGGCACGCTCGGTCCCTGGGGACAGGACTTCGATGACGAGGCGCGGATGCGCGATCTCGTCATCTTCGTCGTTGACCCGATCGCGCTCGTCACAGGTCACCGTCGCATCCGGATACACCTGGACCGCCTCTGATAGGCGCACACGCATGTCAGAATTGTAAACCTCACAAGGACCATCCCCCATCGCCGCGGTCAGCAAGGCCACCACATTACGGCCCACAGCGGCATGAAGTCGTGTCCCGCCCGCCATCAAGTAGACGTGGCCGTCGACGAATTCGTGACGCTCCGAACTGTTCCGCTCCAGCGCCCGGTACGCGTCGGCGGTCACAACCGGTGATGGTGCGTCCGCAACCATGTGCGCGCCCCCCTCTACCTTCTATATAATTTACTATAGCATTTCAGGTAACCGTTCAAAGCTGGCGCGTATAACACGTCTTGACATATCATGATTACGAATGAGCGCCAATACGGCATCTGACCAGGAGAGCAATAGCATTACGCTGACATGGTAACGAGCGGTTACAACCCCGCGGAACCGTGGTCAAGCAGCCCTCTCAGGTGGGGCATGTGGGGGCTACGGGCGACCGACGGCGCCGCGCCTCCGGCCACGGCGGGAAGGGGGCACAGCGACCGGGTCCGCGGGCAGGATGGGATAGCGTAGCATCTCCTCTAGCGTCCAGGCATGGGCGGTCAGGCCGGCCGCCATGGCTGGTGTCCGCTCCAGCCACTTGCGCCCCTCGATGGCTCGTAGCCGAAGGCTCTCCTGCGTCCAACAGACGTTATAGGCACAGCCGACGAGCCGCATTCTGCTCTCGACCAGAGCTGTCCCGTGCGCGATCCCGCGTCCCCGCCGTGCCAGGGGCGCCAGATGCGCGCGGAAGGTGGCCGGGGGCCCCTCTGGGCTTTCATGGGTAGGTGTGCACGGGTAAGGGCGGGCTGGTAGGATGGGGGTGGTGGTGCGAGGGGGCGCAGCGGGCGGCGGGAGCAAAGGATCGGGCACGAG
>JAABUR0100005162.1_pt1 | contig 16838 bp, 22 predicted proteins | sample 5560091 | NCBI WGS metagenome assembly JAABUR01 (sample SAMN10711879, study PRJNA513375) | rock metagenome | isolation source: Antarctica rocks | place: Antarctica: Victoria Land, University Valley sud | reverse complement strand
GAAGGGAACTTAGGAGTGCACAATTAGAAAGCACGCCAGGCCATATGATGCCCGCCGGCTCAACAAGCCATGGTGAGGCTAGGCCTGCAACACCGAATCCAAGAAGCTGGCAACATAGGACGACCAGGATGGAGAAGCCAGGATACAAGTGGAAGCCGTAGAACTTGCCATATGATTGAATGATAGCAGTTGAGTCAGCACTACCGTATCCGAAGGAAACGTTGCTCATTATTGTGATGATGGCATGTTCCTTTATGTTGAAGTGATGATCCGGATTAATGCACCAGACCCCAAGGAGTCCTAGATTGACGTAATAGACAGGCAGAATGTTGGCAAGAAATACTCCGCACGGATAGGCAACAAGCTCAGCTACTAAAGAAACAATGTGCACAGAAGGGTAGCGCAGGGAGAAGAACTGATTGACGCCAGATCCAAGCTTTGTTGTATCAGCCACATGGTAAAGAGGTGATTAGTGGGAGCGCACGTACAATCGTGAACACAATCCCAAGTATCCACATTCGAAGGGTATTAATTGGAATCTCTGGGTCGTCAACACTTGGTATCACAGCGCGTACTGTAGCAACAGTCAGAGGCAGAATTCCATTGGCATCACAAGTCTAGGTTGAAAACATACCCTCAGGGAATGGCGATTGGTCAGACTCAAAGTCAAATTCTCCTTCTTCTAGCAATACTGTGCTTACATCCACCTCCAGTTCCTGTAGATGTTGCTCCCCGTTTTGCACGTTCGCTTTGCCGTCGTCGAAGACGACAGTCTCGCTCTTCTCCATGTCCATAGCGCTTTTGCCATTCCTTAAAGACATGATTGACAACAGATGGTACGGCACTGCCAATGCCAACTGCGGGGAGTGCCATCCTCAATATGTAGTAACGCACCGATCCCACCGTCCAATCAATTCCCTAGTCCCTATCAAAGTGATGATGAAGCAGGACAATCGGCAGGTAGCCCGAATGGTCTCTGCGACATCGTGCTTATAATGTCTTACTCGATACGGCAGGCCGTTGAAATCTGAAGAGAGGTTGATTATGCCAGATAAGGAAAAAAACGTTAAGCAATCAATGGCACGTGAGTGGCTGTGCTTATCGATTTTCGTGGCGCCGCACCGCGCGCAAATGATATCAAAATTCGCCCTTGTCTTCCGCCTAGGATCCTTACAACCCAAAAAATCCACTCTACAGGGATTGTTCCTTTACTGTTTCATCCGTGGCTGACCGTGATGACAGGAACAATGGCTCTTCACGACTCCGAAACCCTTCTCAATACGTCTTAAGCCATCCTGATTGGAACTTCCTTGACCATTACCACCAGGCCTCTTCTCATGACCCAAGCACTTCTACGGAACCTCCTACAAGCTCTCGCTCGAAGGACCGGCCTTGTGTACACGCGTGATAGACAGTATAGGAGCTTATATCTTTAGCGGATTTTACGCGTACCGTGCCTTAAAAGCGGCGGGCTCAATCCTACAGCTAGCCTCAATGCAGTGCACCGGCCGATTGAGCGGATTTCAGGAATGAGCATGGCCATGGATACGAAAGATAAGGGCGTGATGATAACGCTATTGCACTCTAGCTACGTGAAAGCCGGCATGGATACATCTGGGGAGACTTATAAGCATAAGGAATAGGTCGAGCCGACAGCAGTAGACGAGAAACTACGAGCGGTGCTGCTGAAGGAGGGTATTGATGACACAGGAAGGTTCTGCCACACAGTGGCAGGGTTTGTCTTGATAACAATTTAACGGAAAGGAAGGCCGAGCACATTACTGACTCGGCATAGCGTACAACATACACCCCTTCGAAGAGGTAATATTGATCTATGTACCAAGCCTGATGGTATAAAATAGTTCTGATGCAAGAGTACGGAATGCTCGGCTAGCTTTGCTGGGTGGACTGAGGTTGTCTAACCATTTCATAAAGAAGATCGAAATCCCATTCCTTAGAGCAAATGGCCAGGAGTTTATGCTGGAAGCCTGCATTTTTACAGGAGTTCTCTCCGGTTCCTGTTGGCGAACCTGAAATTGAATTCAGACTTTCTCTTCACGTCAACGTTTAAGTAGAAAATCTCGAAAGAGCTTAGACAAAGAGTCCAGACCTAGAAACAATACTGTATTGGGAACGGTAATGCGAACAATGTGAGTGGAATACCCAGGATAAACTGTAAGGGAGGTTATCGTCGACCAGCGAAGATCTAGCGACGTGCTTTACTAGAGTCCGAAATATTATCAAAATACGAGGAGTGATTAAGACACCGTCCTCTTAAATTCGCCATCGGAAAATTCCTCAAATGGCGCTAACATAGTTGTCATTTTGATCTACGCAAGCTTTTATATAAGCATCATATCCGTCCTGCGCCACTTTTACAACTATGTGTGAATAATTGACGACACCTTCGGCATCTTCATCCTAGGAGCTAATGGTACCATACGCTTCCGACTCCAGCTTTGGAAGACTCCCCAGTCAATACAAGACCGTCTCGCGTTAGACTTTGTGGCAGGCTTTTCTTGGGGCGGATCTTGCCAACGAAAAGTGTACACGCTGGTATCCGCCGTACACATGAGCGATACTCGAAGGGATTCAATGCAATGATCTAAGTCATAAAGGTTGTTATGGTTCAGCCTATTAGATACTCGAACCGCTTCCAAGGGGAGAATGCATTACCTAGATGGCCATGAAGGTACTCGAGCTGCGGGTGAGTGAGATTGGGGTAATAAATCTCTTTATAAAGAAATAGTCTCAATTGCCTCTGCTATCGTGAGCTTCCAACGCAGGCAGGGGAAAAGAATCTCTGATGCTTACCAGGCAGTGTAAGTCATGATACACCCCGAGCGCGGCTAAGTAGCCCCCTTCGACGAGTTCCGCGGAGTCTTCCACGGATTCACCGGCAGATATCATATCCCCCTTGGATGCACTGAAGAATAATGCTGTCAAGTACTCTCAGTATTCAACAGAGGATACCCATTGAGTGTGAGGTGTGATTATACGTCTGACCAATGCATCCCATGCACGATTGTTCTCAGGTGAAGGTGGACCGGAGAATTCGGTATAGTTTCCATGACTTGTTGGATGTTGATCGTGCATCTCATAGTGAACGGCTTCCAATGCTGGAGCTAAAGTATTGTCAGACCACCACAGTCAGTACAAAAGCCATCATATTTCTTACAATATGACTTGTTGCTCAGCGCATTCAACGGGTACGGTTCGCGGGACCGCACGATGGCTAAATATGTGAGGGCAAATGCGACGTGTACCAAGATGAAGTATGAGTATATCCAACGCCGATATCGCCAGAATTTGTGCTCAGTCCGAGAGATTTGGGTTGAATAGCCGACATTTTCGGTGAAAAGACAAGAGTCGTGAGATAGTGCTTCGTAAGCCAAGGGAATTCTGCTTTCGTCATTTGGAAGATTTCCTGCTCCCTTCGACATTTTGACAAGGGCTGAGTAAATAATATGAGCGAAACCGAGAGACCGGCTTCCTTATAATGGCGGTACATAGCCTAGAACCGCCATGAGACGCATCAGTGTCCCTACATCCGGATACTCTAGGAAAAGACAGAAAGAAAGCGTCCTTAGTCTATTATGCATGGACTACTAACCTGTGCTACGTAATCCCCCTTTAGATCTATCAACGAATTCTCAGAGGACCCACTAGACGTACACCCCCTTCTTCTATGTGTACACCCCCGGCTGAAAAAGGAAAGGCGGGGATTTCTGATAGGCAAAATCGAGATTCCACCAAAATTGGGTGATTACATGAATGTAATCACTTGACTTTCACCTACTGTCTCAGCTCGCGCTTTCTAAATTACACGGGTGAGCTGGAAATAGTGATCTTTGACGATGCGGTGTATTATCATGGTAGTGACGTCCACCTCGCTCCCCCGCCTCATCCTCACTGCCCCCTTCGTGCTCATTGAAGTTCCAACAAGCAGCTCCGGTGATGCGTTATGGTCTCCTCCGAGTGATGGTGGGGCCAAAGGTATGACGGCAATTATGTAAATAATGAGGGAAGATGAAGGAGGGAAGGGATCGGTAGCGGAGTTTAAACTTTGGTGCGTGTGGCTACGGTTACGAAGCCTCAGCGGATCTATTCGGAGTGGTGTGCGTTTAGTGGGTCTTATTCCTGGTGATTGCGGATCGCCGATGGCTCCTCGAGCAGCTCTGGCCTTCCTAAAGTATATGAATAGGCCGCTGCTGCACTTCCTTGGAGCAACAATACCAGAAGATTGAATATCCCTCTCATCAAAACAAATCAACCTTATCATCAAAACTCAAAGACTAAATCATGCGCTTCATCGGAGTAATTCTCGCCGTTCTATATGGTGCCATCAGCTTTACTAGAGCTATTCCGGTTCCAGCGAGTAAGTTGGAACAGCTACAATTGTCTTTAAGTCGGTATTAACAACTTCTTAGTCGAGGAATGGCGTTGGGATGACCCAGTCTCAGAGACTCGACCGGCGGCTATAGGGGTGGATGAGGCGGGTCGAGCGTTTTGATCTGGTTGTAAACTGTGGGCGCCAGATTTTCGAGGTTTTGGAAACTTAGGAAAGGCCGCCCTGCTTGCGGCAGAGGAAGGGTTCGGTTTAGGGTGTCGATGGACGCTCTTTGGATTCAAGCTTCTGCAATCGTTGAAAACGTTCAAACCGGCCAGCCACTACCCATTATTGTGCATGGAGAAAGTCATCGCCAAACAACAGTCTTTTCAGATCTTTATGAAATTTTAGGGAAACTGCAATATATGCTGCTCAGATATGGTCCTATCTCGATACCTAATCGAAGAAATGCGAAAAGCGCTCGCTCGAATTGGGCACATCTTTGAAATTTCGTGACCAGAATAGAAGCAATGCTACTTAGGTGTGGTTGTCTCGAAAGCTTGTGAAAGAATATGAAGAGTGTTTTTCAGCTGTGGTTACAATTCGAGAACGTGTGGAAGACCTAAAGCTCCTTGTTCACGTGTGGGTTGGTTGAACAACTCGAGTGGTAGCGCGGTATGTGCTGCAGAGGTGAATCGTCACACGAATGACAAGTCCCTTGTCTCGGCCCATTTTGGCAGTCGGCAGCACCGACACCCAAACGGACTGGAAAAACCAGTGGAGTTAATGGTCGATATTGCTACTTCAGTTGTTGTGAGTCTGAGACTACTGCGTTGATGCCTAGTCTCTATCTATCTGCAAGCTGTTCTTTGTGCAACCTTCGCCACATGAAGCAAATCGAATTTGGACGGTATCTGGAAGTTCCAGAATATACTCATACTATTGCTTTGTCACCTACCGTTTTGGGACAGGCTCTTCGTGCTTTTTGGTTGCCTATTTCTTCCTATTGAAGGGGCTCGGCCGAGGACCCCTTTTGATCTTTTAAGGCGTTAGCAACAGATTTCCATTGGTTACCCGATCTTCATTGTAGGTAACACCAAAATCCTCTTCGGATCTGTTCCCGGCGTCGTACCACATCAATTCCGTGTGGCAGCCACAGCAAGAAGCATTGACCTGAGAGTTGAACGTAGATCGTTCAAGACTTGTCCGCAACTCCACGCATCAACAGCTTGCTGTGAGCCTATCACTTCTGGAAGCCCGCGGACGTTCATCATTCGTCTTACTAACCCCAACATCTTGTTTGTTCTACTTGACTCGGGAGACTAAAGAAAGACATGGAGGCCTTTGACTGAGAGCGATAAAGCGTATAATTACGTTATGGACCGAATGCTAGATGGCTTTGCGTGTCCCGTACAAGCAGCTCCACCACACAATGACACTGTGATCTTTGATAAGAGATTTTGGAAGGGGCATATCATCCGTGGCTGCGCACCAAGACCACCGCACTGAATATTTCGTCCTTTGGGACTAATTGGGGGCTGCGCTTGCTTAGATGCTTTGGGTAACGATGCTGTGGTACCCAATCTAGCTACTTTCCCAGCCCTATCGCTTTTACTCTGCTTACAGAGAATGCTATGTCTCGGCTACGCCACCGGATTCAAGACCATTTCTCCCGCGGATGCAAGATGGAGCCCGACAGCTTCTTCAATTAGAGCAGCTAGTAACCTTGACATTAATTAGCTAGAACGCTACGCTTTTGTGACTCAGTCGTTGCGTCAGCTCTGATGAGATCAATAGATTCTCTTTGCTCTTATCTCAGCGCTGCTCGTTCTGAATGCAGCAACTGTAGCAGCAGTACTCGCTCAATGTCATTCTTTACAAGGTTTATTGTTGAGAAATATGCGTTCAGCCTTACAGCCCTACGGACTTAGTGGTAGCGGAAGTTTGCTAACCCGAGTGAGCGAGCAATGACATTCTCGTGATCTCGTCGATCATTTTACCTGAGTCTGTTATTGAAGAGAAATTCGCGAAGAAACTGAACTATTTGAATGTGAAGCAGATGACTCATCGATGAGAATATACAGGGTCTATCATTTGAAGCAATAACTTTGTCATGATCATCTACTCTATTCATCGACATCACTGAACGAAGGAATAAGATGTTCATACAGGATTCGAGAGCGCATTCGTCATTAATACAGCTTCAACTAAAGCAGGTTTAGCGCTCGGTTCTGCCGAGGATTTGACATGCTGGAAGTTATCTTTTACTTCTACCTTCACCTACTCTTACAGGCATGCTCGTAACATCGTCGTTTTGATCTCTTCTCTGAACTGCCAAAGGATTCTGTGGGAAGTAATAAAGTTTACTACACAGTAGGTTGTTAGAAATCGATGAGGGCAGCTCGAGCCGAAGGCTTAGGGGACAATTCCAGGCTGTTGTATAAATATTGGTATTCTAAGTACGAGTCGTGGTGCATCTTGTGCATTGCTTCGGACGTCACCGGCTCTTCTCGGTTACAGGGGAAACTCATTTGGTTGTGTAGCAGTCTCAGTTATTGATTCCGTATCACAGTCATCGCGTTCGGCTGCATGTGCATATGCTTGATATAAGCGGTATGAATTTGAACCATCGTCTGAGGACAGGGGTTGAAGGTCTTGGGAGGAGTCCGCTCTTAATCTCGGCGTCTTCGTCTTGCTAAGGGTTAGAGCTGTGACCATTAGCTTCTCTTTTCAGCTTGACGGGACGATGGGCTTACTGGTTTGCAGGTGAAGGTAATCAGCAACAGGTGGTACTCAAACCGCAACGGCAACGATTTGCCCGAAAGTTCACGTATGAAGGTCGACCAATTTCAGGCCGATGAAGCTGTAGAACATCACGGCTTAGTAAACCAATTTCACAAAGAAGATAGTCGATATAATTAAATATGCGGGGGAACTACGGAGTACCTGGAGCATTCACTTTAGCACGGATGCAATTTGTAGAATGTTCAACACCTTGTGGGGTCGATTTCCTCCCCGCCCTTTTCCTGACCATGATAATCGGAATTGGAAAAAGCCAGAACGAGCAGGGAAATTGTGCATCATGTTCAGATTCAAGGTGCAAGCTTGATGTTCGTTCAAGCGGCTGTATCATATCTTTGAATCAAGAAGGCAGGCGGGCTGTCATCCTGAAACGGTAGACAGACTTCAATATCAGTCATACCGTCACAGAATTGTATACCTCCAAGAGATTTGTAGGCTGAGGCCTTCAGAGCAGTTTCATGCCCTTTGATCTCATTGAGGTAAGTGATGACAGCCCAAAAGATGACAGAGTCGAGGAGGTAGCTGACGCTTGTCAAAATCAAGAGATATCATGATTCGAGATCGTGGTTCTTCATGATCGTTAAGGTGAAGATTTGAGATAGGAAGTCGTTGATGGAAACTGAAAGTAGACTGAAGGCGTTCAGTGAATTCAGGGTGAATGGATTGGAGAAGAAAGCGGTCACGGTCAGCGAAATGCTAAAAAAACACTGAGCAGCGTGGAAGGCAGTGATGCTTTGCAGCAGACTTTCACGGAACTTCGAAGTTTGATGCTTTTGTAGTCGATGACGATTTCGCCAAGCCAAGAAGCTACCGACAGCCAAAGCCACCCAGCAGAAAATGACTATTGACGATTGGATGACATACGAAGTTGTCACCTATCTCAAATCAATATTCGAGCATATACATCCCATTCTAGACTCAACCCGATGCCAACAATATCCTGATTTCCAAACGGTAGGCCTGTGATGTTTAGGCATAGACTTCGTATGCATTCACGAGTCCCGGCTAGCTGCGTCACTGTTCGTTTCTCGAGGAGATTTACGGCCGTGCAAGAATCAGTGCAATTGTCCGGATGTCTAGCTTTCGCACATGTGTCCGTCCAGCATTGAGTTGAAGTAGTAGCAACAGCTCTGAGCTTTTCCTGAGTACTGTTGGTGAAAAAGGACCGAAATTTGTCAGCCTCCACTTTGGGTGCGATTTCGTCTTGGAGAGCCTGAGTGATGTTCGCGAGACCAGCGCAGAGTGGCCAAAGTGTGATGTTAGGCGGAGTGCCGTAAGCGGTCTGATTTGCAATGGCTATCCCGCCCGATAGTGATGCGTACAGTATTTCAAGGTCCCGACAGTCCGTCCAGCAGTCCCCAGATGAACACAGCTGGTCGAATGGTTGAGCGGCAAACTGGGCCGAACTCACACATCGAACGTCTTTTTTGATCATCTGGCAAAAGAATTGGTCGGGTGTGGGCAAGTATATTCCCGTTGAAGGTATACTGATGGTGTTGAGCGTGTGGTCAGCATCGTCGACCGCACTCATTCTGAAGGTTCAAGGCTGCTGTCACAGAAAAGAATTTTGGAAGTATTTCGAGAGACGCAAAGTCAAACACAAGCGCGATGAAAGCTATGTGGCAATGTTTGACATGAATGATGACTGATTAATAACTCAACAGGGGTTGAGGCACAGAGTGAGGCGTGGTGAATTAGACTTCAGCACTTCAGCCCCAGCCTACAGCCCTCAGCCCTCAGCTTCTTCTGATTGTTAATTAGTAAGTGCAAGCGTCAAGTGTTAGCTGAAACAGTGACGCCGTTAAACGTTCGCCATTGGTAGATGTCACGTCACACCTCGCAGGGTAAGCAAGCAAGTGGTTTTGACGGTAGCGACTCAGGCTCAGAAATCAGTTACACGCAAGAGAAATTCAATCTTGGAAAGTTCTACTACTTTCCCCCCAGGTACTGCCAAAATCGGCTCCCGATTAGTGCTCTACTTCACTCATAAAGAGCTAAGACTCATCACAGACACGTCTCAAGATCACTCATTCTCGACTCATCTTAAAGCTGTTGATATATGAGAATCAGAAGAAGTATGTGCATGTGTATATGTTGATTGAACTACTCTACATTGACAAAATCGTGAGACGAAAAAAGTTAATATTAGCTGATTCTTGTTGATATTGTTACGAGTGTGTCGAAATTGAGTAGAGTTTTCTAGTCAATAAGCTCTAGAAATTTCGACACATGATTAATTTCTAGCTTCGACACTTTATTCAAACTCTTTCGCATTTTAGCAAACATACTCAGCTTTCTTTGTTTCGCTCTACTATAAATACAGCTCAAATTTTTCTTTGCTTTCTTCTGTATTCTTAGTATTCTAGTTATAGCTCTTTCTATAAATCATGTTGAAAATGTTGAAAACAGAAAACGATACTATTATCTCTGTGATTAGTAATCTTTGCATTGATTCAACGCTAGTGAATGAATATTTATTCTTCGCTCACTTCTTTTCTTTCTTCTTCATCTCATATGTTCAATCTACTGAGTAGTTCAATATATATTTACATGTTTATCTGCTTTCTTGTTCTTGTATATCAAGAGATTATGAACTCAAGTTAATGCTATTATTGCTATCACAAAAAATAATAAAGAGCAGAAGCATTGAACTCACTGTCATCAAAATCAATGAATATTTTCTCTATTGATCTTCATTCTCTTCATATCTCAATCATTATATAACAATGAAAGACTCAAATAATTATTGATTCTTTAAGTTAAAGAGAAGTAAGAATTACAAATCATGAAAGATAAATATAATCAGTATTCTGAAAGTCAAAGATTTCTGATGAATCATCTTAAAAAAGCTGAAAAAATTAATAATTTTGAATTCTGAATTCAAGACAGCAGTTAAAAAGAAGTACGTTAGTACTATTCTTAATTAAAAAGACAAGAACAACAGAGTCTGTAATGTGATTATTTTCAGCATCAAACAGAGACTCAGAATACATATAGTTAAAATAGAAAACATCATCAAGATGTGATTTATTCTGAAGACTCAATATAAGCAGTTGAACTTGATCATTTTATATCTGATGATCAAAAAACTTACTCAATTAAAGCAATTGAATTTCAATTTCATACAGAATTATGCTGACTTGCTTAAGCAAACTGTCATCAAGTGTTCAGACATCAATAATGCAGTAACACTTTGAATGCTTAGCAATTTCTTTTTTCTAGATTTCAACGAAAGTTTAGAATTGTACATCTTCAACTTGATACAGAGCATCAAGATTCAAAAAATTGACTTATTCATAAAGAATATGATCATTGCTTTAGTTGATCACAATAAAAGATCAAATAATGAGAAGAATTTCAGTTTCAAGAGCATGATAACTCAGTTTGATGACAAGAAGTCAAAATTCAAGAACTTTCAAAAAAGTTCAAATAAACAATGTTTTCATTGCAAGCAATTGAGTCACAGACAAGAGAATTGCTGATATTTATATTCTAAGCTTCATTCAAAAGAATAAAAGTCTAGTCAGAAAAAGAAAAATCTGATCATTGACTTTGAAGTCAGAATAGTCAGAACTATGAAGATCTTCTTCATTTATTGAGCAAACAGTTGTATCAATATTTGATGAATAAACATCAAAGCTGAAAATCATGTCTGTTACAACAAGAACTAACTCAATAAACAGTGTTAAAGATCAGCATAAAGCGAGTCATATAAATGTCATTTAACTAATAAATAAATGCTAAGAAATAAAAGTATTTATAAAAAAGAACTCAATTCTTATATGTGTATTTCTTAACTCTGTGCTAAACTCAATTGAATTGATGTTTTACACATATGATGCAGAGTTTCAATGACATCATCTTTAAATCAGATTCTCGCTAGACTTGATTAGAATGAAATCAGATGAAGACTAAATGAAGAATAAACAAAGAATAAAATCGTAACATTACTTCTCTTTCTTGACTATTCATGTTCACATGAATGTTATTTCTTAGTGCGCTTTTCTTGAATATTTAATATGAAAGTCATCAATTATCTTTTGAGCATTTATAAATTCATCATCATCAACGTTATATCAGTTAAGATCATTGTCATAGTTTTTTCATTTGACTTAATATTAAAGTCATCTTTGATATCATTGAAAGTTCAATATATTGTTGATTTCTCATTCATCTTCATCGTTTATCACTATTGATTTTAAAGATTCATTCTTCTGATTAAATAAAGAATCATTGACAACAAGATAAAGAAGCTCTGAATGAAATACATCATGTATATGCATAGTTTCAAGTAGTTTCAATTTATAGAATGAGTCAACAAGATTAATGATCTGAAAAGAATCAAGCATTTTGTTATTCAATTTTTTGAAGAGTTTCGCTGTAACAATGTTTTGTTCATTCAGAAATATCTTTGATTCAATCTTATAATTGATTTTCTTTCTATGCTTATTAGCTTGATTCATCATTTGTTTTCATGTTTTAATCAGAGCTTCATGAGCAAAGATCAATGTTTTATTCATTTGTTCAGATATATTCTTGACTTAATCAATCTGAAAATGTTCATGAGTGCTTTCATACTTGATGATGTCAAAGTCGAAGCTCATACAAGAATAAAATCTCTTGTTCATGAAGAAAAGAATCAAGAAGATGACTGAGAACAAGATGTTATTATTAATAAACTCAATCATGAGTAATCACTTGAATCAGTCATTCTGCATATATGAACAGAAGAAACAAAAATATCTTTCAACATTCTGATTGACTTGTTCGCTTTAATCATTGATCTGAGAGTGATAGATGATGAACAATCGAAGAGAAATACTCAATTATTTGCAAAGAAACTTTCAAAGAATGAAGATGAACTGAGAATCTTAATCAAACACAATGAAGTTTGATAAATCATGAGTTCAATATATTCATTGAAGCAACATTTCAGCTATTTTTTCAACTGTGATATCTTCATCATTAATGATGCAAGAAATATAATGTCTTTCTTTTAATAATTTGCAAATGACAGTCAGAATAACGTTGTAGTTGTACGAATTAAATAAATTAATAATGAAATTCATGACTATGTTTTATCATCGTTGTTTGAGTATTAATAAAGATTAAAGCAAGTCATTTGATTTATTTCTAGATGTCTTTGAACGTTGACAGACATAGCAGTTTCAAATATATTGATCTACTGTTTTTTGCATGAATGATCAATAGTAATTTCGTTTTATGATTTTTACAGTTCTAAGAATATTAGAATGACTCATCAATGACTGATCATGTACTTCATGAATCACATTCATTTGTAGAAGTTTATTGAACGAGACTCATAACTGATTATCATGATATAAGATTTCATTCTGAACACAACAATTCTTCAATTTAATATTTTCACATTGTGTCTCGTCTTTTGCTATTGCTTCGTGAAGTAACATACAATTCTCATCGATTTTATTAATCTTAAGAATCTGTTTATAAATTGATTCACTGATGTTTTTCTTTAAATCAGCAATTTTCATTCAATTCAAAGTTAAAATAGTAATTCATTAATAGTGAATGCACTCATTTTTGAATCTTTGAGCACGACGTTAGCTTAACAAGTTAATGCATTGATCTTGATGTTCTGTTTATCAGATTGATACATTATTCTGAAGTTGAAATCAGTAAACTTCTGAACTCAATGCATCTGATGTTTGCTTAGCTTTTTATCTTTCATCAATGAGATGAGCGCTTAATGATCAATGAACATCTTGATAGAAATATCAGTTAACTTCAGTTCAAGTCGTCAGTGTTCAAATGCTTAAATGATGATCAGAAGTTCTTTATCATATATTTTGTAGTTGCATTCAACAGAAAACATGTTCTTGCTATAAAAGATAATTGAATGTAGTACTTCTTCATCATCATATTAAGAAAAAACTTCATCATTGACGTAGTTAAATGAGTTAATTTCAAGAATAGTCTCATGAGTTTAATCAAAGTGACGTAGTATAAAAGTCTCAATCATACGTTTCTTTATATGATCAAAAACGTTCTGACAGACTTCATTTCATTCAAATATGATTTTCTTTTGAGTAAGTTGAATCATTGAATGAACAATCTTTGAAAAGTTCTTAATGAAGTGTCAATAAAAATTGCAGAAGTCAATGAAAAACTGCATCTGAATGAGATTATTGAGTGTAAATTAATCAATGACTGCTTGCATCTTTCGTGAGTTCATCTTCAATTCTTTGATTGATATCAAGAGTTTTAAAAAAATAGTTTTCTAAACATGAAACTCGCACTTGTTGATATTTATCTGTAAATCAGCTTCTTGTAGTTTATTTAAGATCAATCATACATGTTGCTTGTGTTTCTTCAAGATCTTGCTGTAAATGATAATGTCATTTAAACAAATCTGACAAAACTGATGTAAATACTTGAACAATATGTCGTTCATATAATGTTGATAGAATGTTAATTCATTGATTAATTTAAAGAGCATTACATGATATTTGTATGAGTTAAAGAAGATAATAAAGATAGTTAAATCTTCATTATCTGAATGCATGTGTAGTTTATTGAACATGATAATGATATTCAATTAAGTCAAATACTTGCTTTCTTGTAAACAAGTGAAAGTCTCATCTATCAATGACAAAAAGTAGTGATTTCATTTGATCAAAGCATTGAGCTTTTTGTAATTAATGCAAAAACGCAAGCTTTCATCTTTCTTTTTGATGAACAAGATGAGCGAAATGTATGATATGAAACTGAAGAAAATAAATTCTTTGTTTAAATGATTGATCAGATATTTCTTTATTTTCTGAAGTTTGTAATTAAACATCTGATAAAGTCTGCTTTTAAAAGATATTTCTTCATTAATCAACTTAATTTTGTGATTGTAGAAATAATAAGATGATAGTTAATTCATCATAACTCAATTGAACATATCTAGATAATCATGATACTTGAGAAAAAGCTTAACTTTGATTTTCTTAAGAATCTTGATGTGTGAAAACTTATGCAAATTCACTTCTTTAGACTTATTTTCAACTGTAGTTATGAGTTGATCAATTTTCAAGATGATAACAGCAAAAATCTTTACATCTGATTGTTTAACTAACATTCTATAAGTCGTGACTTTAATCATGACAATATTCAATGAATTTGATGTTGATTTAGAAATTTTGACGTTAGTTAAAGTTACGTCATGCTGTTTTAACTGTTCAATGAAACTCTTTTTTTGACTGAAAGAAAGTGATTTCTGACTGAATTGAGATGTAACGAAAGTGAAAAATCTTTTTAATATACGAGTAGAAGTTAAGCTCTTCTGTTTCATAGTTAATTTATTGCTTGAGAGTAGAATAATTGATCTTTGACTAGTAGAATTGAAATTCGAAAATCGAAGAAAATTGATTTGCATATTAATTACTAAATTAATTTTGTTCATTCATGTTTTTTCAAGAATCATTTGATGTTGATTCAATCAAGTAATTAACATAAAAGCTGTATCAATCATATAATCGTGAACAGTCAGATTTGAATAAATAACATGAGTAATGAGTTTCTTAGCATAATGATTATTGAATTCTCAAATTGACTTTGCTTTAATCAAAGTCAAAGACTTGATTTGCAACTGATTATAAACAATCTGTGCAATTACTTCATTAATGAATGAATAGTCAGCAGCTTCGATGTCAATCAATGACTTTAATGAGTAATTAATTTCATTGTTAGAAAGTACACATTTAGTAGTCAAAGATTCAGAAGTAAACTGATCATTAAGTTGAGTTTCAATATCAATCTTCTGACTCAACTTAAGTACTTGATATCAATTTTCTGACTCAACTCAAATACTCAATTTCAACATTCTGACTCAATCTGATATTGATCTTGAATTGATATCAGATTTGAGTTTTCAACTTAACTTGTTAAAAAATCAAAAATAACATCAAATGTTAAGATTTACTATTTTTGAATCTATTACATCATTATATTTGAAAGACTTACGTGAAACAAATGAATTTATTTCTCTTTTCATTGTTTGCATTATCTTGTTGCATTATCAATAAAATATATTGCAAGATGTCTGATTCTGATAAGACATATGAATTATCAAGATCTTCAATTGAGAAAGAATTTAATTTCTCAATCGTTCATTCATTTACTTTCAGTAGTCTTCATTCTAATAAATTTGCAAGTCAAGATTCATGAAACATCAATCAGAATTTCGTTGAAAAGAAATGAACTCTTCAAGAAGCAATGAAAGAATTCATTGCAATACTTCTCTTCTAATATTAAGAGAGAATAATCAGTATGTTGAGTGACATGCTAATATCAATGCTCAATTTCAACAATGATGATTACAGATGTCTGTTGATGAAAATGTCATCAACAAAACTTAAAGAAAGATAGATAATTCACTTTGAGCTAAGAAGATTAAAGTAAATAAACAATTCAACATTTGAAACAAGTTTATTCAAATGATCTTGACGTTGAAAGAATATTCTAAGATTTCATGCAAGAATTGTCTTAAGATTCTAAATCATTCTATGACTATTGATGAATCTAGTACGTTCAATATGATTAAGCATCTTAAGTCAAATGCTTGTCAGAAACGAAAATGATTCAACTTTCTTTCACAGCTCAAAATATCTTTCAATCGTGTAAGTTCAATATGATAATGCAAATAAATAATGCAAAGTGTTGAGATTGTGTCTAGAATCTAATCACACTGCAGCGAGATAGTGCGTAGCTGAATAGAATGTTTGATCAATAGAGGTAGCTTTAACTAGAATATTAAGAATACAGAAGAAATCAAAGAGAAATTTTGAGCTGTATTTATAGTAGAGCAAAACAAAGAGAACGAAGCAGATTTGCTCAAGTATCGAAAGTGCTAGAATAGAGTGTTGAGGCTAGAAGTTCAACATGAGTCAAAATCTCTAGAGCTTGTTGACTAGGAAATTCTATTCAATTTCGACACACTTGTAACATTATCTTCTTCTCTTTAAAAGTCATGTTTCTATGACTTGTAGTGTAGTTCATAGCACTGACGTAGAGTCTTGATGCCTGTCTTTCTATCAATCTTTCTATTGATTCAAATCAACTCGTCAAATGTCTATTGTAGCAGACTCACTATGTGAAATAGAATGATCATTGAAGCAGACTCACTAGTCGACTTGCTCATCGAAGAGATCAACTATCGACTTGTCATTGAAGCAGACTCACTAGTTGCACGTGAACGTGAGGTAGATCGATTCACTGGTAGGTAGAGCGATGAGAGTAGATATGTCATTGCATTGACGAAGAGTGTCATTGAAGCAGACTCACTAGTTGACTTGCTCATCGAAGAGATTGACTATCGGCTTGTCATTGAAGCAGACTCACTAGTTGCACGTGAACGTGAGATAGATCGATTCACTGATAGGTAGAGCGATGAGAGTAGATATGTCATTGCATTGACGAAGAGTGTCATTGAAGCAGACTCACTGATTCACGAACTTTCAAGACGAAGAGAGAAAGAAATTGAACAGATTGTTTTCACTCGTCTGCTTCATGAGAATGAGTTGATTCTCAAGCAATTCACGAAGATTCTTTATCGTCGATTCTCTTAATCAAGTTGAACAGCTTATTTTCACTCGTCTGTTTCATGAGAATGGGTTGATTCTCTTGATCGAGTGAACTTTGCGTACTTAGTGAGCGATAAGTTGTCTAGCGATTCAAACAGTCT
>JAABUR0100005161.1_pt1 | contig 16840 bp, 7 predicted proteins | sample 5560091 | NCBI WGS metagenome assembly JAABUR01 (sample SAMN10711879, study PRJNA513375) | rock metagenome | isolation source: Antarctica rocks | place: Antarctica: Victoria Land, University Valley sud | reverse complement strand
GTCATGCCACAAGTGGTCATGTTCTTTGGGAATGCCGTATTGCTCGTAGACCATCTTTTGCATCATCGTCCAGCGGCCCTGCAAGCGCGGCTGATACACGCCGAAAACGGCGGCCATGTAGCCTTGCTCGGTTTGCCACTTTTCAACGCTGCCGAGGTTGTAACGAGCCAGCAGAGCCTGCAAGCCATCCAACGATTGCCGTGCAAGGTTCAAGTCGCCGTTAACGCCGTTGTAGGGGTGAAACGAAAACACGTCAATGGCACCCGCGCCGCCCGCTTTGAAGAAATCTTCGTCCCACGACAACAGCCCAGGACTAATTTCCACAATGCCCGGCCCGATGACCTTGAGGTTGGGATTCACGCTCTTCACCAGGTTGTAGAACGGGATCATCTCGTTGACGGCGAAGTTCGCACCAGTGGTGTTGAAGTTGGGTTCGTTGCGCGCTTCCCAATACTTCACGTCGTTCTGGAAGTGAGCCACGACCTGCTTCACGCGCGCCATTTGCCCGCTGGGATCAGCAACGGCCTTCCCATCTTTGTCGGTCGAAGTGCCGTTGGAAAACGCGATCAACAAATCGCGCGGGCGGGCCGCATCGCGGCCCACATACAACTGCTTGGCGATGTAGATGTCGTGGTCAATAGACGCGATGGAGTCGGCAGTGGTTTGAGCTGTTGTCACGTCGGCGGCGTAACGTTCCGGCCCCGAAGCGATCACGCTTTGCATGGCGGTGTCTTGTCCGACACCACTGGACTGGTAAATCGAGTCGTCGAAATACTTGCCCGTCAAGCCGTCTCCCGTCGTTCCACTGCCTGCCCAGGCCGCGGTCGAATAGAGACTGCTTTGGGGAATGAGGTTTGTGTTGCCCGGATCCACTCCCCACTTCAATTGCGCGTATGAATTGTCGCCAGCCTGGAAGTAGTCCATGCGGATGGCATATTTTTGGTTCGCCTGAAGCTGAACCGCAACCGTGGCTCGATCTTCCTGGACTTGGTGGTTGTTCCAGTCATCGATGACTTTGGTTCCGTTGTCCGCCGTGGCGGTGCTTGACGCACTATCGCCGTTATATGCGACAGGATTGATCGACACGCGCACGCCATCATCGCTGTTGGTCACGAAGTAGTAACTCCCTGAAGACGGCGGTTGGACAAACCCCGTCCAACTGACGCTGAACCCGGTCGGAGACATCGGCGCAGGCGGCCAGGGGTTGGGATTGAGTCCGTTGGCACTACAGCCGGTGCCGCAGTAAGACGAGGATTGAAAGTTCACATAAGGATCAACCCGCGTGGTTTTCAATGACGCCGGCACGTTGTGGGAAGCAGGTGGCGGCATCGGTGGAAAGTTGGGGTCGTTGCGAAAAATGCAAAAGTTGGTGCCGCCAACCGAATCGCCCCAGTCGCCGCCCGCGCTGGTGGGGCCGTGCAAATACAACTTATACCAACCCGGTTGCGTGACATTAGGCAACGAAAGGGTCAGGCCGCTCACCTGGCCGCTATCTTCATAATGATCAACACCTGCCGCGAGCAACTTGAATGACACCGCATCTCCGACGTAGAAGACGTTGTTGCGCTTGCCCGAATCCACCCTGACGTAAGGGTTCGGCTGGTAGTAGGGCTGCCCGCCCTCAGGCGTCCAACCGGGCGGCGACGAGGGTGCTTGCGCGCTGGCTGAAAAAGAAGGCCCTAATAGAGTTGCTACTGAGCAGGCCAAAGCAAAGGTCAAACGTTTGACCTTTTGGTGAACTAACGATTTGGTTTCGATCTTCATGGGTTACCGATCCTCCGAACTCGCAGGTGAAGGCCACGCTGAAAAAAGCACCGCAGCCAAACACAAAACCACACAACGACTGAAAAACGCACCGGTAATAAGAAGGCCTTGTGGTTCATCCTATCACCGGTGGCTTTTCTATGGATTCATCCTCCAAAGGCACCAGCTTGGGGCACCTTTGGAGGATGCAAATGGAACTCATCCTATTTGACGCTGAACGTGAGAGCGTGCGCACCGGCGCCGCCGTAACCGGTGCCTTCGGCGGCGTCGTTTTCGCCGCCGATGGCGCGCGCGGGGGCCGCTGACAAGTTGTTGTAGTAAGGGTCTTTGTAGCTTTCGTTACGCCCGTTGGTGCCACCGCTCACGCTTCGACCCCGGAGCCACTTGACGTGCCCATCAACACACAGATAGTTAGCGCCGTCAAAATGGCGGGCGTAGTCTTTGAAATACTTTTCGTTGGTGCCATAGCCACCATTGGTGGGATGGTCTATTTCACCGGTTGCCGCTTTGCCATCATTGCCTACGCAGTCTGAGCCGGTGTCTGCGCCGTCACACGTCGAGTTGTTGCCGCCTCCCATTTGATCCTGCGTGAAGTTGGGGTCAACATATTGGATTTTGACGTTGCGCACTTCCAGCGCCAACACGGTGCGCGCCACCCCGTTGAACGCAGACAACTTGCCGCCTCCCGGTTTATTGCCATCGTTATAGTTGTCAACCGCATTTCGGTTGGCTGCGTAAGACAGCACGCCGTTGGTGACAACTCCATTGTTCGTATCAGGTTGAGTTGTGTCGGACGGGCACACAAAAATCTGCTGGCTTTTCACATAGGGCATGATCGGCTCAACCCAGTGCTTATTGCCGCTGTTGGGATATGGCAGCGACTCATCGTAGTCCTGCGCATATTGCAAAAAGCCCAACCCGATCTGCTTCATGTTGGACTGGCACGCCGAACGACGTGCGTTTTCGCGCGCACGGGCGAAAACGGGAAACAAAATCGCCGCAAGAATTGCGATGATAGCGATGACGACAAGAAGCTCTATGAGCGTAAATGCGGAACGAACTCTGGAAGAATTGAACATGATGCTTGAAGTGCTTCATAAGGAAGCGGATGAAAAACGGCCTTTGATCAGCCGGAGAACGTCGGAGCGGGCGGCGCCAAAAGCACCACGCGCGGAAAAGAAAGAGCGTCAGGACATTGAATGGCCTTGACCAGAAGATCGGCGGCCACGCGCCCGACTTCGTGCGGGTCGTGAAGGTGAACGGCGATGTCGTCGGCCATTTCGGCGCGCCCCAGAAGTTCGGCCTCGATTGAGTCGAGATGCGCCAGCAAAGCGAAGTCGCTCGGCAAACGCAAGCCGTTTTCGCGCAAAACCGAGCGCCACTGCACCGTCGCGGGCAACCCGCGCACGATGCCAGCGGTCGCGCCGCTCGTTTTGATGAAGGGCAGGATGTCACCCGAATGCAGCAGATGATGCGGCGCTAAGGCCGCGTCTTCATCGGCGCCGTGCTGGCGCACTGCTTCTTGAAAAGCGGCGCGCAACACTTCGATGTGACGCGGTTGGCGCTTGCGTCCCACGTTGTCGGGCAGCACAAACGCGATGCGCCGGTGGCCGCGATTGGCGAGCCACGCGACCGAGTCGCGGATGTAGCGCGCGTTGTCGTGATCCACGCGCGGCAAATCCAAGCCTTCATCTGCCGCGCTGCCCACGACAACGCACGGCACTTCGCGCCGCGACAAGAACTGTCCAAACGCTTCGTCGAGTTGCTCGGCATACAGGAACAACCCGTCGCAGCCCTTGTCGCGCACGATGCGCTCGAAGGCACTTTGATCGGCGTGATCGCGGCCCGAAGGCAGCAAAAGCACGCGATAGCGATGGGCCGCGGCGGCGTCCATCAAACCGCGCACTTCGAGCAAACGGCCCGAACGCCCACGATTCCAATCGGCATCTCCCGGCGACACGGCGAGTTGCATGGTTTTGCCTGTCACCAAAGCACGCGCCGAAGCCGAAGGGTGATAATCCAACTCGCGCGCGACTTGAATCACGCGCTGGCGCGTTTGGAGCGAGGCCCACGTTCCCGGCTGCCCGTTGAGCACGCGCGAAACAACCGTCGTGGAAACGTTGGCCTGCTGGGCGATATCGCGCAAAGTGGTGGGCATAATCAGATGCAACGGGCTTTTGGCCCGGTAGCAAACGTTTAATCAGTATGCCCATAGGCAGAACCTTTTAAACAGCCTCCTCAACTTTTTCTTGGCCTTCGGCCCAATTTCCGATTGAACCAAGGCAATGCGAATGATCGTTTGCTGCTGACTCAGGTTTTTGAGGGGCGCAGGCACCGTCACCAGAAGTCGCGCGAAGTGAAGCGTCAGGGGCAGTCGGGCGACAACAAAAGGTAGTGGTCAAGTGAGAAAGGAAAAGGGAAGGCGGAGCGATTGAAAGAACCAACACCGTCACTCGAGGAATCGGCGGATGAGAGGGGAAGTCCCGACATGAGCGCGCGGCTTCACCCAACAGGTCGCGGCGAAGGCGTGGAGAGATGTTGATTCACCGCGTGTTGAAAGGCTTCGTGGCTGGCGCCGCCGTTGCCGGGAAAGCCCGCGTGTTGCACCAAAAACACAGTGAGAATGCCTCGGCGGGCGTCGATGTTCATCTGAGTTGAGTAAGCGCCGCCGTGTCCGAAACACCCGTCTTTCACCGACCAGCCCAAGCCGTAGCCTTCGAGGTGTGGGGCCGTCTGCCGAGCCGTCATTTGCCGCACGCTTTGCGCGGAAAGATAGCGATGCCCGTTGAGTTCGCCGCCGCGCAAAATCATCTGGCAAAAGCGCGCGATGTCGCTCGCCGTTGAAAACAGGCCGCCGCCCGGCGTGGCAAAACGGCGCGGATCATCGAGTGGATAGTGCAAGAAGTGAATCGGCGTTTCTTGCAGGCCGCTGTTGCGCGCGTCCGGCTGGTAAGCCTTGGCCAAACGGCTTAGCTGCTTCGCATCGGGCCAAAAAGTCGTGTCCACCATCAACAAAGGATCGAACAATCGCTCTTGCAAAAAGCTTTCAAACGACTGGCCGCTCACGACTTCGATGATGCGCCCGGCGATGTTGATTCCGATGTTGGAATAAAGATAGCCGCAGTCCGGCTGAAATTGAAGCGGCAGCAGAGCGTAAATTTGCGCCGCGTCGCGCAGTGATAGACCATCAATCAAAGGCTGTTCGACTCCGGTCAAAAACGGCAAACCGCTGGTGTGACTGAGCACGTTGCGAATCTTGATGGGATGAGACGGCTTGCGCAGCAGGACGTGGTCTTCGTCCCGTTCCACGACCAGCATCTGGCCCGCGAACTCCGGCAAAAACTTTTCCACCGCGTCTTCGACATCCACCAACCCTTCGTCCACCAGCATCATTAGCGCCGTGGCAGTGACCGGTTTGGTTTGCGAGGCCACCCAGAACAGCGCGTCGGCCCGCATCGGCGTTTGTGTTCCAAGGTCGGCGTAACCCACAGCTTCCAAACTCACAACCCGGTCTTGGTCGGCGACTAAAGTGACGGCGCCCGCCAGTTCGCCGCGATCAACGAAGGGCTGCAAAACGGACGAAGCATCGGGATGAATCTCGCGCATCGTTTAATTTTAGCGTCCCTCATTGGGAGAGGCCCTCATCGGGAAGGCCGTTCCCGCCGACAAAGTGGCCTTAGAGGCAGTCTGAAAAGGGTGCTTTAGTCGCCAATCCAAAGATTGGAAGAGGTCGTCAGACCCGCTGTAACTTTGTTTAAGCGGGTCTAACGACCTCTTCCAATCGACTTCTTCCGCCTACGCCCCGCCTTTTCAGACTGGTTCTTATGGTTCTTCTCGACGATGACCACGCGGGCCGGATTTTTCGCGCCAGTTGCGCATCCAACACGAGGAGAAACGAAACTGGACTCCCATGCTCACCCGTTTTCGCTCGCGCGTCGCCAAACGCGCTTTGTGTCTGCTGCTGATTTGCGCCGCCGCGCCCGTTCACGCGGCGCCTTCCTCAGTTCCCCTTCGCGCCCTTGATGTGACTGCGCGTTTGGAAAAACTCGGTCAGCCCTGCCTCGAACGTTATCCAGCCCAAATTTACGCGCGCAACGTGTGGGACTTGCAACGGTTCGATGGGCGCCTGTATATCGGCGGCGGCAATTCGAGCAACGAAGGCCCGGACTCCAACGCCGGGCCGGTGCCGATCTGGAGTTTCAATCCGCAAACTCACGCGTTCACGAACGAATTTTCCGTGGATGACGAGCAAACCGAAGTGTTTCGCGTGCTCGATGGCCAGTTGACAGTGCCCGGCCATGACCCGCGCGAAGACTGGTCGAAAGGCAACTTTTATCGCTTGGAGGGAAACGCATGGAAGAAATACCGCACGATTCCCAACGGCATTCACACCTATGACTTAGCCCAGTTCGGCGGGAAACTTTATGCGGCATTAGGCACCGACAAAGACTTCCAACTCGCCGCATCGAGCGACAAAGGCGCGACGTGGCAAACCTTCCCGACGGTGACGGGCCGCACTTTTACGCTCGGCGAATTCGAAGGCCATTTGCTCGCGTGGGGCAGTCTGCCTTCGCTCGAAACGTGGAAGAGCGTGCGCGCCATCGCCAAACCCGAAACCCGCGAAGCGGCGCTCAAAGACTTGAGTTGGAGCGCTGGCGAATTTAGCCCCGATGGCACGCTTTCGCCGCGCCCCGACCTGACAGCCGATGTGGTCTTTCCCGGCGCCGATGTTTCCAGCGCGGGCGAAAAACTGGTGCGCCCGACGGTTTGGAACGCGCCGTTCAAACGCCCCTCGCCCCGGCGCTTGCTTTACATCGGCGGCGCGCCGCACAACGATCATCAAACCGACCCGTTCGCGCTGTATGTCGCCGATTCGCTGCGACCGGGCAAAGTCAGCGTCCACCGCGTGGCGCTGGGTAAAAACGACAAACCGTGGGACATCGCCGCGACGCGCGAGGCGGTTTATGTGTTGACGAGCGAGAAAATCGAACAAACCGGCGCGCCGGATGATTTCGTGGTGCGCGTCTGGATGACCCGCGACACGCAGTTCTGGACGCCGCTTTTGCAATTCCACGCGCCGACGTTTGCGCGCTCGATGGAATTCGATGGCCGTAATTTTTACTTCGGTTTGGGCACCGATGTCGGCCCCGGTTTTCCCGATATTCCGTCTTACACACGCGACTTGCGGAGCGAAGCGGGGCAGATTTGGCGCGTTGCCAGTCCGCGCGTAGTGAGCCTGCGCTTCTAAAGCCTGTGTCAGTAGAAGTGGTTCGAGAACGCGAAGCGTAAGCGAGTGCATTGTTCAGAGCGCGAAGCGCCTCATTAAAAAGATATGCCTTTGGCACGCTGAACAATGCACTCGCTTACGCTTCGCGTTCTCGAACCACTTCTACCCAAACACGCTGTAATGGCTTCAATTTTTGCTGTAACTTTTCCCATCCAAGGTGTGCAAATCCTGAAATCGCGCGCCCTGCCACGCACGAGGAACCGCGCCGTTCAAGCGCGTCTCGCCCCAAAAATCGCAGACGAACGCATCATGCACGGCCTGCAAATAAAAGCCATCCGAAGTCACATAGCCCGGCCCGTGGCCCGAACTTTCAAAAATCTGTAGCCAATCGGCGTCCACATAACGTGAGGGGATCGCGTGGCGCAGTTCCGATTCGAGCGCCTGCCCATCGCCCAGACGCGACGCGGCCAGCCAGTAAGTCGCCAGCGTCCAACCGTGATAATAACCGCGATGGGCATCCACGCAAAGTTCATCGCGCACCTCGAACGCGCGCTGCGCCGCTTCCACCACAACCTGCGCTTGCGGCGCCTGACCTTGTGGCAAAAAGACGAGCGGCCCGAACTGAACCGGATGTTTCTGGCGCCCCATTCGCCACTCGCTGGCTGGTTCGCACGACGCTAAAAGTCCAGTTGGCGCGTGACGCAAGCGCTCGAAGGAGAATCCATCGGTCAACATCGCCCGCCACTGCGCCAAATCGGGCAAATCGGGTTCGAGTTGCGTCGCTAACTCCAGCGCGATTATCAAGCAATAGCGCGCTGAAAGGAGGGCATCGAGATAGTTCTTGCGGTTTTGCCCGCCGTGTTCATCCTGTCCCATCGAAGGCAAAACGTGCAGGCTCCACATTCCGCTCGGTTCACGGCGAAGTGTCGAAGCATAAAAGCGCGCCGACTCGCGGATGATGGGAAGGGCGAAGGTGCGCGTCCAGCCGGAATTTTGATTTTGCCGCGCCGTTTCAAATGCCATGCGCGCCGGATACGCGGCGTTATGGATTTCCCATTGAAACGGGTTGGTCGAGCCGTCCGGCAAAATGTGCGAGTTCGGCCCGATGGGAAATTCCCACGCCCACATCGTTCCGCTTGCCGCCCGTTCGTCCGACGCGGCGCGATACAATCTCGCCGTCGCTTCGCGCATGGTTTCCAGTTCGCCCGCATAAAATTCGACGCATGACCGCGCGATGTCGAGATGACCCAAACGCAAAATCGCCGGATGAACGAACGACAAATCTTGCGGAAAGTGGCGCCCCCACGCGTGACCGGCCCAGCCCATCGGCGCCGCAGGTGAGCGCACATCGGGCGCATAACTCGCCAAAACGCGAAACGCCGCGCGTGCCCATAATGCTTGGTGTTCCGCTTGTGGCAGATGCACAAACGAACTCCCCCAACGCGCTCGCCAGTGTGCTTCGTTTTGGCGCCAGAATTCGTCACTTCGCCCGATTTGCGCGAGCGTCGTCTCCAGTTCGCCGCGTCGTTGCCACGCGCTCATGGCAATCAAAATCAAGTGCCGCCCGCGCCTGCCCGCGAACTCGATTTGCGCGCCCTCGCGCCCTGACGCGAGGCGAACCGTGCCCTCTTCGCTTTGCACGCGCAGATGAAGCGCCGAGTTCGCCGTGCCCGCTCGCAACTGCGCGAGCCAAAGCCCTTGGGTGTCGAAATCATGCGTGTCAACCGTTGTGAGCAGGCTGTTGCCGTCGCGCTCAACTCGCGCTTCAGGCGACAAAACGAGGGCGGGCATTTGTCCCTCGAACTCGACTTCAATTGCCAACACGTCGCGCCACTGCGGGTCGAACGCCGCGCGCAAACGCAACTTCAAAGTCGGCCATTCCATCCGCGTTTCCAAACGCCCGTTGCCAAGCGTCAAATCCTGCGCGTAGGATTGCGGCGCAGGAGGCGCTTCGCTTGCCCAATCGAGGCGAGCCAGAGGCAACCATGAATCCAGCCCGCCCGCGCCGCGATGCCAGTGATCGGCGTGCGACAAAACGGTCGGTGTGCCGCCGCTTCGCGGCGCGCCATCGCGCCCGCTTCCCATCAGACCAAAGGCATCGAAACACGCGCCCGCGCGCCCACTTCCGAGATAAAGATTTAAAGCCGCATCAGGCGTCGCGGGCCATTGGCGGCGCCGCACATCGCCAGCAGAAAGTGCATCGAACATCCTCTCAAGATTGACACATCGAGCGCCATCGCGCACTACAGATGTTCCAATTCTCTCGTCGTCAATCGCGGTTCAAAGCGACGATGCGGTTCATCGCCGGATAGCTATCGTCGCCCAACGGCTCGCGTTTGCCCGACGAAAAAACGCGAAAAGTCAAGACGCGATAACCCGTCGTTCCCACCGAACGTAGAAACGAACGGCGCGTTGAAGTCCCTTCAGTTCGCCGCCGCGAAACGCGGGTCAGGCGCAAAGGCGTTGAAACCGACAGCGTTTCCGAGCGAATCGAAACGCGCTCTTTGGGCGCGCGCGCGCCGGACAACGACACTTCCAATCGCTCGCCGCGAACTCGCGCGTGAAGGCGAATCGGGAACGGGTTGAAATTGCGAAAGCGCAAATCAATGCCGGGAAACGCCACCGCCGCGTCGCGTCCCGGCGCGATGTAGTGCGGCACGAAAACGTGCGGATGCCGTTCAAGAATCGGCAGCCCCGCGAGCAAAGCCGCGTTATACAAAGTCGTCGAGGTCTGGCAAACGCCGCCGCCATAAGCGCGCACCAGTTCGCCGTCGTAGGAAACCAGCGCCTTGACATAGCCTTGATCGACCGACCACGAGCGCACCGTTTGGTTGAACGAAAACACCGCTCCCGGTGCGATGACGCGCCCGTCAAGGGAGCGCGCGGCGAGTTCGGCGTTGCGCCGTTGGCCGCGACTGCGACCTTTGAGCGTTGTGCTAAACGTCGAAATTGTGGTTTGCGCTGATGGCGCTGTGGCGAGCGATGTCATTATCACGCCGCCCGCCAAGAACAACATGGCGAGGGCAATCAAAGGCACTGTGTTCGCGGAAAAAGGGGCGTGTTTTCGAGGCGGCGCGACGAGCGGAGCATCGGGAGAAAGCGAGGAAGTTTGGTTGGGCATGACGTAAAAGAGTGCTGTTCAAGAAGCATTTCGAATCATCTTTGGAGCATTATCGCCGTTCGAGAACGCGAAGCGTCAGCGAGTGCATTGTTCAGCCACTGCAGGCGCTTTCTTCTCAATAAAGTGGCGCTTCGCGCTCTGGATGATGCACTCGCTGACGCTTCGCGTTCTCGAACAGCGGCTAAGCAGATGGTGACTGCCCCGAACGGCTAAGCCAATGACGACTACAACGTGCGGTTTCACTCAATCGAAACGCGCGCCTCCCCCGCTTCGGCGCGCACTTGCGGCGCATACATCGCTTGAAGCAGCGTCGGCAACGCGTTGTAAGCACCGGGCGTTTGGGCGCGCAGGTTGTATTCGATGGTGTGTTTACCCCGGCTTAGGTGGCGCGCGAAAAAGGCGATGCGGTCATCGCGCACATCGGTGTTTGACCACCAGTTGTCCCACTCGCCTTCCTCGTCGGCGTTTCCGCGCTCGGTTGTTTCGCAGCCAGAAGGAAAGGCGTCTTCGATCAAAACGTAACTCAAATCGCGCGGCACGGTGAACGTCAATCGAACGCGAACGCGGTCGCCCGCTTGGAAGTGGTCGCTGGTCGGTTCGCTCGTCAAAGTCCAGCGATTCGCCCCCGCCGCGCGCGGCAGCAAGCGGCGATATTCGCGCTTGACTTCGATGGGAATCGTTGGCGCAAAAGGCGGCAGTTCGCCCTCGCTGCCGACTGTTTGGCGCACCTGAACCGAATAGAAAACCGGTTCGCCGTTTCCGACGCGACGAAGCGAAAGCGTGTTTTTGGCGCGCACCGCTTGCCACGGAACGCGCACAACCGGTTCGCCACCAGAAGCGGGACTTGCCAGACGCTTGCCGTTGAAACTCACTTCAACCGCGCCGTTTCCAGAAGGCGCGCCGCTTGGATTAGCGTTCAAATAATCGCACAGTGCTTCCAAAACCCACGACGTGTCGCGCGTGTTGCCCCAGCCATCGTCCTGACGATGCGCCATCAGCCACAGCAAAACTCCCGGCACGCGCTCGTCTTTGGGACTGGCGGCGAGCAGGGCGCGAAGACCAAGTGCCGTCGCGGTTTTGTCGTCGAAGTCGGCCCACTCGTCGTGCCCGCTTCCGTTCCAATACCTCATCGAAGCGCCGGAATGCATCCGCGATTCGAGTTCAGCCCACGCGGGCGAAGGCGCACCCGAACCGAGTTGCTTGTCGAGCAAAACCAAGTAGGAAAGCGCGGGCGCGTCCAATCCGCGCAGGGAAGTCGCGGCGCGCAACGAACGGATTTTGGCGAGTTCTGATTTGGTCGGCGAGGCGAGCGAGAGAGAATACAACATGAAAGCGCGCGTATTCTGCCAGTTGGCGCGCTGCCAAACGGGAAGCGGTTTAGCCGAAGTTGAAAGCATCTTGAACGCGGCGGCGCGCCCGTTGGACACCATCTCGTCGCTCACGCGATAGCCTTCACTCCGCGCCTGAGCCAAGCCGTAAAGCACATAAGCCGTCATCCACGGGTCGTCTTCATCGTTTTGCCACCAGCCCCAGCCGCCGCTTTGGTGTTGAAAGCGGGCGAGACGCGTCAGGCTGTCGCGCACCATTTTCGGCAATTGCGCGCGCATTGCCTTCGATTGCGCGTCACCTTCGCCGCGCAGTCGAAGCGTGCGCTGCACCAAGATGTCGGGCAAAAAGCGGCTCATCGTTTGTTCGGTGCAACCGTAAGGAAAACCGATAACCGACGCAAGCGCGCCCACGAGCGCATCGGACAAAGAAGGCGTGAGCCGAACCGTGACGCGACTGGCTGAGGGAATCGCCGCCGCGTCAACGCTGATTTGTTGCGTCCACGTCGCGCCGTTTTTCAAGTGGCCGACGAAGTTGTCGATTTTCTCGCGTCCGTGCGGTCGAACCGGGAGTTGTGTTTCGAGCGCATCCGTCCAAGACTTGCCACTCGAAGTCCACGCCGACAACTTCAAACGCGCCATGCTCGAAAAGCTCAAGCCCGCATCCTCGGGCGCAACCGGCCACACAACGCGGCCAACCGCGCCGGGCGGAACGCTCAAGGTTTGCGTTTGGTCGCCGCTCAGGTTCACACCTTGCGCTTCGATTTTAACCGTCGCGTCTTGGGGCGCTCTGGTGTTGTTGTGAACCAGCGCCGTGATTTGCGAACTGTCGCCGCCCGTCCAAAAGCGCGGCGTTTCGAGCCGCACGAAAAACTCTTTGGCGACTGTGACTTGCTGCGTTTGCCTTCCGAACGCGCTGTCCGGGGTTTGCGCCACAGCCGTCGCGCGCCACGTCGTCAAGTTGTCAGGCAACTGGACTGACACGCTCGCGCGACCATTTGCATCGGTTTCCACATCGCTTTTCCAGAACGCCGTGTCGAGAAATTTGGTGCGCGCCTCAATGACCGGTTCGGCTTTGTTGGCATCTCCCAGATAAAGCGGCTCGAACGAATAGGAGGTTTGCACGGCATTGGGATGGCGCGGATAAAACGCGTTGCGCAGCGCTTTGGCGTCGTCTTCTTGCAGCGCATAAATCGCCTCGTCCACCACGCCAAACGATAAATCCGCTGCCACCGGTTTGCCTCCAGAATCAGTCGTTCGCACTTGATAAGTCGCGCGGTCGCCGGGATGATAGCTCGCTTTGTCTGACGAAATCTGAACGCGCAAATTTCGCCGTGGCACTTCGACGCGAAGCGGCACTTCGCTGGATGCAAAGTGTTTATCTTTCACCGTGCAGGCCACGAGCGTGACGTTGGGGCCGTAATCTTCCCGAATCGGCACTTGCAACGACGTGCTACTTCCCACAAGCGGAACCGTCCACGCGCGAAACAACTTCGAGCCTTCAACGGTGAGAAGCGCCGTGCCGCCGCCTTGCGCGCGAAGCACAACACGCGCGGTTTCGCCCGACGAGTAGCGCTTTTTGTCTGTCAAAAGCGACAGCGAACGAGGCGAACCCTCGCCCTCATCGTTTCCCTCAACCCACAGCGTTCGCGTGGCGACGATGGCGCGGTTTTTCGAATCGCGCGTGCGCGCGCTCAGCACCAACTCTCCCGAGCGTGGCGGCGTGAACTCGATGCGCGCCGTTCCATCGGCGCCCGTTGTCGCGGAGTAAGAGCGCCTCGGTTTGTCTTCGAGTTTTCCGGTGGTCGCGTTCCAGTTGCGATAGGCGCCCACCAGTTCTATTGGCGCACCCTTGATCGGTTTGCCTCCGAAATCTTTCGCCGTAATCGAGATGCTCGTTGCCTCGCCGGGCACGCCGAAGTAGCCTTCGGTTTGCGCTCGCAAGCGAAAATCGCCCGACGAAACCGGCACTTCGCCGCTCGCCTCGCCTTCGCGGTTGGCCGCGTCTGTGACCGTGACTTGCGCCGTGTAAATCTGATCTTGCGGCGCATCGGAATTCGATGCGTCGCCGTCTTGCTTTTTTGGCTCACCAGCCGGAAAACGAATGATCGCGTGACCATTGGCATCGAGCGTCAAATCGCCTTCGATGGTCGTTTCGCCCGACTCATCTGCGTAGCCGCCGCCTTCTTCGTCTTCGTAATCCGAAGCGTCTTCGTCGTCTTCAACCATCGAACTCCAATCGGTCGCTTTGAACACGCTGTAATGGACTTTGGCTCCGGCGACGGGCGCGCCAAAATAATACGAACCGCTCACCATCATCTCAACGGTGTCGCCATACGAATAATGTTTTTCGTTGGGCACAACTGTGGCTTCAAATTCCGGTTTGCGATAGGACGCGACCGAGAAATCCGCCGTGTGCTCTTCGCCGCGCAGCGTCATCACAATCGAGTAAGAACCGCTCGGCGCTTCGGGCGAAAGTTCGAGCGAGCCGTGAAACGAGCCGAACGCATTGGTTGATTGGTGCGACGACGCCAATCGCTCGCCCGACGGGTCGCGCACTTCGACTTCAACCGGTTCGCCATTGGGAACCGAATAGCGAAGGCCCGTGTCGAGTGTGCGCCGCGCGATGCCCTTCCACGAAACGCGCCCTCCCGGACGGTAGATTGGCCGGTCGGTGTAAGCGTGAACCGTGAAGTCGCCGTGCCCTTCTTCTTCGCCGCCCTCGTCGTATTGGCCAACTGTCGCTTCATTTCCGCCGAACGAAGCGAGCGACATCAACTTCCCGCTGCTGTCCTCGTCGCCTTTCGGAAGTTTGATGGTCGCCAAACCTTGCGCATCGGTGCGGGCACTGGCGCGCGTTTTTCCGTCTTGCAAAACGCGAATCGAAGCGTTCGCGCGCGGCGCGCCGCTTCCGGCATCAAGGGCAAACGCGAGCAACTGCCCGCGCGATTTTTTAACAACTAAAGCCAAGTTGGACACGCTCAACTGCGCGCACACCGACTTTTTGCCGTGCGCCACTTCGACCAAATATAAACCTCCGCCCGGACTCCCCAACTTCAAGCGCTCTTGAAAAAAGCCTTCGATGTCGGCGTTCTTGAGCGAAAAAGTGCGCGCCTCGATCAAGCGCGGCGCCCGCCCTTTGGTTGGATGAAGCAACGCGCGCGGCAAGGTCGAAACCGGCTCGTCGCGGTTGGAAACCTTGGTCAAAGCTTCAAACGCGTCTGAATCGCGCAGCACATCGCTCAACTGCGCGCGGTAAACGCGCACCCTCAAGGTGTCGCTTTTGGCGTCACCCTCGGCGTAGCCGTGAACCGGAAGCAGCATCGTTTCGCGCGGCAAAAACTCGCGTTGTTGCTGCGTGACCTGCAAATCGGGTTGCGAGCGATGCAGCCGAAGCGGCACGAGCGTCGTTTCGTCTTCGGAAACCAAAACCACGCGTTCTTTGGTTTCGTGTGCGTGCGCCGCCCCCGACAAGCGGTAAGAACCAACAATCACGCGCGAGATGTCGAACTCGCCCTTTTGGTTCGTGACGGCGTGAAAACGATGCACGCCGTGTTCCAGTTCCTCGCCGCTTCCCGCTTCTTCGTCGTGTTCTGAGGTGAGCGTGATGCGCACGCCCGCGAGCGGTTGGCCTCGTTCGTCCAACAGCGCGCGGCCATGAACGCGGCCAACGGGAGTTTCGAGCGCAATCGAAAGCGCCACCACGCCGCCGACACAGACAAGCGACAACAACGCGCCCAAAGTGCGCGGCAAAAACGAGGTTTTCATCGGGAAACTCCTTCCACTGGCGCGCCCGTTCGGTTCAACAAATAGGAAATCAACCGCGCGCCGTAATCAACGACCAAAATCAACACGACGGCGCCGCCCACGCCCCACAGCAAGAAGTGCATTCGCTCGGCGCGAGGCGCCAGCGCGAGCGGCAAAAATCGCGGCGTCCACTGCGTCAAAAATCCCGCGAGCGCCAGCGAAAGCAGCGCCGACAGCGCGCTCAAGCGAGCCGAACGCGCCAGCGAAAATCCGCACTGCGTCAAAGCCAATCCCGCGAAAAAAGCGGGCACGATTTTGATGCCCCACACCGCCACCATTGCGCCCGGCAAAACCAAAAACAGCACGCCCAAGAGTGCGATCCGCACGGAAGATGTTCCCATTAAAGCGCCCGTTTGCGGTCGCGTCTGCGCGCTCGAACCGGACGGGAGCGAACTCAAAAACGCGGGCAAAACCGCGCCCGCCACAAAACCAAACAGCGCGAACTGATCGGAAAATCCCGCGCCGTGAAGTTCAGCGCGAAAGCGAGTCGCAAACAAACGCGACATCAGCAAAATCGAAAGAAACGTGGCGAGTAGCGTGAGCGCCTGCGCCCAATCGAACCGCGCTCGTTCGCGGTCGCTCGATGTGCCTTCGGTCTGCCTCGAAGGCGCCGCCATTCGCACCAAACGTTGACGCGTTTCTTCGTTCGATGTGTTTTGCGCTTGCGTCGAAGTTGTCGCTTGTGCCGAAGTTGTCGCTTGTGCCGAGGCAAGAAACGAGGAAGAGGAAGAAGGCAGCGCCAAAAGCGAAGCGGGCCACGCGCCCAGCAACATCAACCCGACGCCAAAGCCCTGCATCAACCCGAACGCGAACAAAAAGGCGCACAGCGCAACCAACACGGAAGCGGTGGGCACAGCGAGCGAATTGCCCTCTTTTCTTTGGCCTGTTCCGACCTGACTCAATAGGCTCAGTCCAACTCCCACGGCGACCACATAAAGCGCCTGCAAATCATCAAGAACGCGCATCGCCAACCAGTAACCGATGGCAAGCGGAACGATTGAACACAGCAAAGTTGTGACGGCATCCGTGAGGCGCGCTCCCGCCAAACGCTCAGGCGCCGCGACTTTCCCTGCCGTTGTCCCAACTGTGTTCGAGCGCGAACCCGCGCCGAGTTCGCCCAGCAAAACGCCCGTCAAAAGCGACAACGCAATGGCCGTTGCCAGAGCGACGGCGACCGAAGAATAGGTTCCGCGCGGGATGTCGGCGACCGCGAAAGCACGGTAAACACCCAGCGCCGCGAGGGCGAAAAGAGTCGTGGCAAACGCCGTCCCGTTGAGTAGCGAAGTCGCTGTCCAATCGAGAGCGCCAAGCGAAGTTCGCCCCGACGCAACTGGCGCTTCATCGTCGCGTTCGTTTCCAAGCAGTAGAAGAAGAGAAACCCCGGCCCAACCAAGAGAAGCGCCTAACAGCGCTTCGATGACGGCGTGACGCATCCACAAAAGCGGAAGGCAAACGACAATTAAAGCGCCGAAAAGGAAAATGAGAGCCGCCCGTCGCGGCGCAACGGAGATCGCGCGAAACATCACGAGCGCGCTGCCAAAAGCGACCAGTCCGCCCAGCAAAAACCCGCGCCCCCAGCCCTGCCCGCTCGAAAAC
>JAABUR0100005160.1_pt1 | contig 16842 bp, 14 predicted proteins | sample 5560091 | NCBI WGS metagenome assembly JAABUR01 (sample SAMN10711879, study PRJNA513375) | rock metagenome | isolation source: Antarctica rocks | place: Antarctica: Victoria Land, University Valley sud | reverse complement strand
TCGGCCTTGGGCTTCTCCTCGGCCTTGGGCTTCTCCTCGGGAGGCGCCGGGGGCTCGGGCTTCTGCTTGAACATGTCGAGCATCCGGTCGGTGACGAGGAAGCCGCCGACGACATTGATCGTCCCGAAGGCGACCGCGATCAGCAGCAGTGCGTCGTTGAGGACGCCCTTGGCCTCGCCTCCCACGAGCAGGATGATCCCGCCGAGGATCACGATCCCGTGGATGGCGTTCGTGCCCGACATCAGCGGCGTGTGCAGCGTGTTGGGCACCTTGGAGATCACGGCGTAGCCGACGAAGCCGGCGAGCACGAGGATCGAGAGGTTCGTGATCAGCATTCCGCTTCAGGACTCCTGGGTCTCTTTGGCGCGCTCGTGGACGATCTCACCGTCGCGGGTCACGCACGCACCCGCGATCACCTCGTCCTCGAAGTCCAGCTCGAGCTCGCCCTCCTCGCCGACCATGAGCTCGATCAGCGCCGAGACGTTGCGGGCATAGAGCTGGCTGGAGTGCTCGGGCATCTCGGCCGGCAGGTTCAGCGGGGAGAGGATCGTCACGTCGTGGACGACCGTCGTCTCGCCCGGGGTCGTCAGCTCGCAGTTGCCGCCCGTTTCCCCGGCGAGGTCGACGATGACCGAGCCGGGCTTCATGCCCTCCACCGCGGCGGCGGTCACCAGCTGCGGCGCGGGGCGCCCCGGCACCAGGGCGGTGGTGATGACGACGTCGAAGCCCTTGGTCGCCTCGGTGAGCGCCTCCTGCTGCTGCTCGCGCTCCTCGTCGGTCAGCTCGCGGGCGTAGCCGCCCTCGCCGGAGGCGTCGATGCCGAGGTCCAGCCACTTCGCGCCCAGCGACTCGACCTGCTCGGCCGTCTCGGGACGGACGTCGTAGCCCGTGGCCTGGGCACCGAGGCGGCGAGCGGTCGCCAGCGCCTGGAGGCCGGCGACGCCGATGCCGAGCACCAGGACCTTCGCCGGCGGGATCGTGCCCGCGGCGGTCATGAGCATCGGGAAGAAGCGCGTGGAGCGCTCGGCGGCCGCCAGGACCGCCTTGTAGCCCATGACGTTCGACTGCGAGGAGAGCGCGTCCATCGCCTGCGCGCGCGAGATGCGCGGAATGGCCTCCATCGCGAAGGCGGTCGTGCCCTTGTCGCGCAGCGCGGGGATCGTCTCGCCCTTGGTCAGCGGCGCCAGGAAGCCGACGAGGATCGAGTCCTTGCCCAGTCGCGCGACCTCCTCGCTGCTCGGCGCGGCGACCTTGACGACCACGTCCGCGCTCCACGGGTCCCCGATCTCCGCCTCCGCGGCCTCGTACAGGCCGTCCGGGATCAAGGCCAGCTCCCCGGCCCCGGACTCGACGACCACGTCGACGCCCTTGGCCTTGAGCTTCTTGACGACCTCCGGGACGAGCGCGACGCGACGCTCGTCCGGGACGGTCTCCTTCGGGACTCCGAGGCGCATGAAGGGGCTTGAAGCTATTGCATCCACGCGGGGAGGTGCCTGGACGTGCCGGCGCGGAAGGACGCAGCGTTCAGCCTCCCGTGGTCCCGGTCGCTCCGGTCGGTCGCGGGACGAGGGGCACGTCGACGGCCTGCCCGTCGACGATCCCGAGCGCGAAGCTCCCCCCGAGGTCGCCCTCCCGCAGCGCCTCGGCGGCGGCCAGCACGCCCTTCTCGTCGGTGCCCGTGACGATCCACACCGGACGCCCGCCCTCGAAGCGCGTCGCCGCGACGAGCCCGGAGCCGGGCCCGAGCGTCCGAGCGACGCGGCCCTGCGAGTCGAGCACGTCGATCGTCCTTCCGTCGCGCGCCGGCCGCGCGTAGACGCCGCTGGCCCTCGGCCCGTTCTCGAGGTTGCGCACGGTCTCGTCGTTGCGGATCGCGGAGTACAGGCCCGCGATCACCCGATTGGTCTGTCTGCTCAGCGAGGTCTGGAGCCCGCCCTTGCCCGCGACGACGCCCACCTCGGCGAGCCGTCTGCCGACGGTGTCGCAGGGCGGCGAGCGCGGCTCGGTGCACTCCAGGCGCGTCGGCAGGCGACTTCCGTCGTAGCCGTGGAGGAACGGCTCGGGGAACGATCCGACCACCGCGGGAATCCTCCGCGTCACGCTCCAGTCGTGGCGGTCCCACCAGATGCGATCGCTCGGGCGGACCTTCACCGCGGTCGCGGCCGGCTCGGCCCGGACGCCGTTGACGTAGTAGGACCAGCCGTAGGGGCGGCCGGCCTCGCGCCCGACCGCGCGGCCGTCGATCGCCTGGACGAGCTCGCCGCCGGAGCGCGTCTCGACGGTCGCGTTGCGCTGCAGCAGGCGCATGACGGTGTCCGACGCGCTGCTCTGCGGCGCGTCGAGCTCCTCGACCGGCACCGTCCCGAAGTCCTCGGTGACCAGGAGCCGCAGCGACGTCTGCGGCGCGCCCGCGCCGACGCTGCAGCTCGCCAGTGCGACCGCCACGAGGGCGACCGGAAAGGCGATCCCCACCGGGCGCCACCCGGCGGCACAGGCACCGCGCTCTCTCCTCGTGACCATGACGCGCACAGTGGCAGCCCCACGCGCGAACACCACCAGGCCCGCATGTAGAGTTCCGGTGACCATGACCGTGAACCTCACCCGGATCTACACGAAGCTCGGCGACGCGGGCGACACGCACCTCGGCGACATGTCGCGGGTGCCCAAGACGCACCCCCGCGTGGAGGCCTACGGCGACGTCGACGAGCTCAACGCGCTCCTCGGGGTGACCCTCACCGTCGACGGCCTCCCCGAGGCCTACGCGGACTGGCTGCACCAGGTCCAGAACGACCTCTTCGACGTCGGCGCGGACCTCTCGGTGCCGCACGAGGGCGACCGCTCCCGCCTGCGCGTGAAGCCCGAGCAGGTCACCTGGCTCGAGGAGCGCTGCGACGAGGTCAACGCCACCCTCACGCCGCTGAAGAGCTTCGTCCTGCCGGGTGGCACGCCGGCAGCCGCGCAGCTGCACGTCGCCCGCGCGGTCTGCCGGCGCGCGGAGCGCCGCGCGCTGCTCGTCGAGGACGGGAACCCGGAGGTGCTGCGCTACCTCAACCGGCTCTCCGACCTGCTCTTCATCCTCTCCCGCGGCGCGAACGGCAGCGAGGAGCCGCTCTGGCAGCCGGGGAAGTTCCAGTAGGGCGTCAGGCCGAGCGGACCCCGCGGGCGAGGCCGAGCACGAGGGCGACGGCGAGCGCGGCGATGCCCGCGGCACCGGCCACGAACGTCGAGTGGTCTGCGGCGTAGCGCTCCACCTGGTAAGGGCGGGCCGCCCACGCCGCCAGCACGACCGTCACAGCGCCGGCGCCGAGCGCGAGCGGGACGAGCGCGTCCGCCGGGCGCGAGGGAGCCTCCCGGGCCAGGCCGGAGGGGCGTTGCCGCTCGAGCCAGTTGAGGCCCGAGACCGCGAGGAGCGTCCACGTCGTCGCGACGAGGAAGCCGCCGAGCACGTCGGACGGAAAGTGCCAGCCGAGCGCGAGGATCGCGTACGAGACGCTGACTGCGAAGAGCGCGCCCACGGCCGCGGCGGTCGGGCGCGCGCGGGCGGGCACGGCGAGGATCGCGCAGAGCGCGAGCGTCATCGCGGCGGTCGCGTGGCCGCTCGGCCACGACGCGGCGGCGATCTGACCCGAGCCGAGCCACTCGTCGTGGCGTGGCGCGGCCAGCAGCGGCTTGAGCGCCTGGGTCGTCCAGCCCGTCACCACGAGGAGCACGACGATCGCCGCGGCAACGCGGGGCCGGCGACGCACGAGCGCGACGCCGGCGAAGAGGAGGCCGATCAGCGCGTACGGCACAGGGTCGGCCAGATGCGCGATCTGGGCGATCAGCGGCGTCAGGTCAGGACGATTGAGCTCGGTGAAGCCCATGAGCGTCGCGGAGTCGCGCACGCGGGCGAGGGGGACGAGGTAGGCCAGCACGCCCGTGAGCGCCAGGCCGACCAGAGCGACCAGCGCGGCGAGGAGCGGGGTGCGGGGCGTGCGCAGCATTGCGGTCCTTCGAGGCTAGCCACCCGCCTGAACGGCTCCTCAACGCGGCGTGGGCGGATCGAGCCCGAGCTTCCGGCGCCGGCGTACGGCCGCGGATCGCCGGCTACCCGGGGTCCATCGCCGCGAGCGCTCGCGCGAAGCGCGTCCACGGTGCGAGCTCCGCGACGGCGCGGGCGTCGGCGATCGTGTCGACGTCGAGCAGTCCCGGCAGGTCGACGATCCCGAGTCCGAGCTCGGCGAGGCGCGCGCGCTGGCGAGGGCCGGTGTCGTCCGCGCTCATCGGGACGCCCGTGAAGACGCGCGCGTCCGGCTCGCGCAGGCCGATGCCCCAGTAGCCGCCGTCGTCGGCGGGAGCGAACACGCTCGGTGCAGTGCGAAGCGCCTCCAGGCCCGCGACGAGGTGATCCTTCGTGAGCTGCGGGGTGTCCATGCCGACGAGGAACGCGGCCTCCCCGACATCCTCGAAGGCCGCGGCGAGGCGCTCCTCCAGACCGTTGCCGCGCTGCGGGACAACCTCGAAGCCCGGAGGAAGCCACGGTCCCGGCTCGCCCTCGAGCACCAGGACCCGGCGGCGCGCCGGGGTCGCGAGCACCGCGGCCAGCGTGTCCTGGAGCGCGGCCCGCGCGAGCTCGGCGGCCTGCTCGGGGGTGCACGGCGGACACAGCCGCGTCTTGGAGGTCCCGGCGACGGGGGCCTTCGCGATGACGAGCAGGACGTCGGCGCTCACGCCGCTCCGTCCGCTGACGCCGCGGCCGCGGGCGGCTCGCGCGCGACGCGGGCGTCGACCTCCGCGAGGACGCGGAGCATGTCGCGCACGGCTCTCGCGGTGCCGCCGACGGTGCCGGTCACCTTCGACCTCCCGCCGTCTCGCAGCCCGTAGGAGACCGGCATCTCCTCCACGCGCCAGCCCGCGGCGGCGGCCCGGAGGACCATCTCGAGCGGCCAGCCGAAGCGGCGGTCGGCGATGCCGAGCGCGAGGAGCTCCTCGCGGCGCGCGGCGCGCATCGGGCCGAGGTCGGTCGTGCGGATGCCCGAGCGGCGGCGCAGCTCGAGGCTCAGCACGCGGTTGGCCAGCCGCGCGTGTGGCGGGAAGGCGCCGCGCCGGGTCGGGCGACGCGCGCCGAGCACGAGGTCGGCGTGCCCGTGAGCGACCCTGTCGGAGAGCGCGGTGAGCTGGGCCGGGTTCAGCGAGCCGTCGCCGTCCATGAAGCAGACCACGTCCGCCGTGGCCGCCTGGAGACCCGCGAAGCAGGCGGCGCCGAAGCCCTTCCGCGGCTCGACGACGACGTGGGCGCCGAGCCTCCGGGCGACGTCGCCGGAGCCGTCGCAGGAGCCGTTGTCGACGACGATCGGCGAGAAGCCCGCCGGGATGCGCCCGAGCACCCCGGGCAGCGCCTGGGCCTCGTCGAGGACGGGGATCACGACCTCGCGCACCCGCGGCACCCTAGTGTCCCGCCTCGGATGCGCGTCCTCGTCACCGGCGGCGCCGGCTTCATCGGCTCGCACGTCGCCGACCGGCTGCTGACCGAGGGGCACGAGGTCCGGATCCTCGACAACCTCCATCCCGCCGCGCACGCCGGGCCGCCGGAGTTCCTCCCCGCCGGAGCTGACTGGGTGGAAGGCGACGTGCGAGAGAGCGCGGTCGTGGACGCGGCGCTTGACGGCGTCGACGCGGTCTGCCACCAGGCCGCGATGGTCGGCCTCGGGACGGACATCGGCGACATCGCCGACTACACGAGCCACAACGACCTCGGCACGGCGGTGCTGCTGCGCCAGCTCGCCGCGCGGAGCTTCTCCGGCCGGCTCGTGCTCGCGTCGAGCATGGTCGTCTACGGCGAGGGCCGCTACGCCTGCGCCGAGCACGGGGTCGTGCGGCCCGGGCCGCGCCGGGTCTCAGACCTCGACGCCGGCGCCTTCGAGCCGCCCTGCCCGGTCTGCGGCCGGGCGCTCGCGCCCGAGGCGATCACCGAGGACGCACCCGCCGACCCGCGCAACGTCTACGCCGCGACCAAGCTCCACCAGGAGCACCTCGCCCTCTCCTTCTCGCGCGAGACCGAGGTCCCGGTCACGTCGCTCCGCTACCACAACGTCTACGGACCGCGGATGCCGCGCGACACCCCCTACGCGGGCGTCGCGTCGATCTTCGCGAGCGCCATGGCGGGCGGCCGCGCGCCGCGCGTCTTCGAGGACGGCGCGCAGACCCGGGACTTCGTCCACGTCCGCGACGTGGCGCGCGCGAACGTCTTCGCGCTCACCGCGCCCGACGCGGTTCCGGGCGCGTTCAACGTCTGCTCGGGCGTGCCGCGGACCGTCGGCGAGATGGCCCGCGCGCTCCACGCCGCCTACGCCGCAGGCACGCCCGCGCCCGTGGTCACCGGCGAGTACCGCCTCGGCGACGTGCGCCACGTCTTCGCGTCAGCCGACCGGGCGCGCGAGGTCCTCGGCTTCGCCGCCGCGGAGGACTTCTCAGACGGCATGGCCGAGTTCGCGCGCGCGCCACTGCGAGCGGCGGCGGGCTGAACCGCGTTCCAGGCGCACCGATCGAGTCGGCGACGACGGTCGGCCCAGTGGTCGCGCGGGGGTCAGCGACCGATGACGCCGACCACTACGCGCCGGTTGCGCCGCCGCCCGCTGTCGCTCGTGTTCGATGCGACGGCTCCCTCTCGCCGTAGCCGCGCACGGAGATCCGGTCAGCGCGCTGCCCGGGGATGTCCAGCCCGGGGACCACGAACCCGGGGACGACCTGGCCGGCCAGCTTCTGATCAGGGACGCCGCACGGGCTCGGTGCGCACCGCGGGGATCTCGACGGCGGGAATCTCCTGCCCGGGGCGCCCATTGCAGGGACTGTCCTGGCCCGGGGGATCCACGATCGGCTGCTGGTCCTCGCCGACGGACGGCTCTGCGCCGGCGGTGCTGGTCGTCGCCGCCGGCGCCGTCTTCGAGGCGGGCGGCGGCCCGCCCTTGGTCTTGTCGTCCTTCTCGATGCCCCCGTCGGTCGACCCGCAACCGGCCAGCGCCGTGGTCAGCAGCGCGGCGGCGAGAACGTCCTGCGCTCGTCTGGGCGATCGTCATGGCACGGACCATACGGAGGCGCTGTCGTCAGCCCGTCACGTCGGTGTGCCGATCCCGCTACACGCCATCGCCGTCCCGCGACGGATCCAGCGCGGGAGGTCGAATGCCCACCAGCGCGCCCTGTCCGAGACGGCTGCGGATCTGCGCCTCACCGCCGTGCCAAGCGACGATCGTCCGCACGAGCGGGAGCCCCAGTCCGGTGCCCGACACCCCGTGCGCCGCCTGGCCCCACGGACAGCTGCCTCGACCTCCAGCAGGAGCGCCGACAAGTCGACCGGCGCGGCGGCGAGCACCGACGCACCCACCACACCGGCGGGAGAACTCGTCTCGCTGTGTCCGCGAGGGCCTCGTTCAGGCGCCGACGTAGGCCGCGAGGTGCTCGCCGGTGAGGGTGGAGCGGGCGGCGACGAGGTCGGCGGGTGTGCCCTCGAAGACGATCCGGCCGCCTTCGTGGCCGGCGCCGGGGCCGAGGTCGATGATCCAGTCGGCGTGCGCCATGACCGCCTGGTGGTGCTCGACGACGACGACCGACTTGCCGGAGTCGACGAGCCGGTCGAGCAGGCCGAGCAGCTGCTCGACGTCGGCGAGGTGGAGGCCGGCGGTCGGTTCGTCGAGGACGTAGACGTCGCCCTTCTCGCCCATGCGGGTGGCCAGCTTGATCCGCTGCCGCTCGCCGCCGGACAACGTGGTGAGCGGCTGACCGAGGGTGAGGTAGCTCAAGCCCACGTCGGCGAGCCGTTCGAGGATCTTGTGCGCGGCCGGGAGCTTGGTCCCACCGTCGCCGAAGAGCTCCTCGGCCGCGGCCACCGACATCGCGAGCACCTCGCTGATGTCCTTGCCGCCGAGCTCGTACTCCAGCACCTCGGCCTGGAACCGCTTCCCTTCGCACACCTCGCAGGTCGTGGCGACGCCGGCCATCATCGCCAGGTCGCTGTAGATCACGCCAGCTCCGTTGCAGTTGAGGCAGGCACCCTCGGAGTTGGCGCTGAACAGCGCCGGCTTCACGCCGTTCTCCTTCGCGAACGCCTTGCGGATCGGGTCGAGCAGTCCCGTGTACGTCGCCGGGTTGCTCCGTCGCGAGCCGCGGATCGCCCCTTGGTCGACCGACACCACGCCGTCCCGGCCGGACACCGAGCCGCGGATCAGCGAGCTCTTGCCCGAGCCCGCCACCCCGGTGACGACGACGAGCGCGCCGAGCGGGATGTCGACGTCTACGTCCTGCAGGTTGTGGGTGTCGGCGCCGCGGATCGCAATCGCTCCTCCGGGCGTCCGCACCGTCTCCTTGACGGCGGCCCGATCGTCGAGGTGGCGGCCGGTGATGGTCTCGCTCTCCCGCAGCGCCTCGACGGTTCCCTCGAACACCACCTCGCCGCCCTCGCTGCCGGCATTCGGGCCGAGGTCGACGACGTGGTCGGCGACGGCGATCGCCTCCGGCTTGTGCTCTACGACGAGCACGGTGTTGCCCTTGTCGCGCAGCCGCAGCAGCAGCTCGTTCATCCGCTGGATGTCGTGCGGGTGCAAACCGATCGTCGGCTCGTCGAAGACGTAGGTGACGTCGGTGAGCGACGACCCGAGGTGGCGGATCATCTTGGTGCGCTGCGCCTCGCCGCCGGAGAGCGTGCCCGACGGACGGTCGAGGCTGAGGTAGCCCAGCCCGATCTCCACGAACGAGTCGAGGGTCTCCCTGAGCGCTTCGAGCAGCGGCGCCACCGACGGCTCCTCGAGTTCGTGGACGCACTCGGCGAGGTCGCTGATCTGCATGGCGCACGCGTCGGCGATGTTGTGTCCTTTGATCTTCGAGGACCGGGCCTCCTTGCTGAGCCGGGTGCCGTCGCACTCGGGGCAGGTCGCGAAGGTGACCGCTCGTTCCACGAAGGCGCGGACATGCGGCTGCAGCGCGCCCGAGTCCTTGGACAGCATCGACTTCTGGAGCTTCGGGATGAGGCCCTCGTAGGTCAGGTTGACGCCGTCGACCTTGATCTTGGTCGGCTCCTTGTGGAGGAGGTCGTCGAGCTGTTTCCTGGTGAACTTGCGGATCGGCTTGTCCGGGTCGAAGAAGCCGCAGCCGGTGAAGATCCGCCCGTACCAGCCCTCCATGCTGTAGCCGGGGATCGTGAGGGCGCCCTCGTTGAGCGACAAGCTGTCGTCGTACAGCTCGGCAAGGTCGATGTCGTTGACCGAGCCCCGGCCCTCGCAGCGCGGGCACATGCCGCCGAGGATGCTGAAGGTTCGCTTCTCCTTCGTCGTGCGGCCGCCGCGCTCGAGGGTGACCGCGCCAGCGCCACTGATCGAGGCGACGTTGAAGGAGAACGCCTGCGGCGAGCCGATGTGCGGCTTGCCGAGCCGGCTGAAGAGGATGCGCAGCATCGCGTTGGCGTCGGTGGCGGTGCCGACCGTGGAGCGGGCGTCGGCACCCATCGGCTCCTGGTCGACGATGATCGCGGTCGTCAGCCCTTCGAGCACGTCGACCTCGGGCCGCGCCAGCGTCGGCATGAAGCCCTGCACGAAGGCGCTGTAGGTCTCGTTGATCAGCCGCTGCGACTCCGCGGCGATCGTGCCGAACACCAGCGAGCTCTTGCCCGAGCCGGAGACGCCGGTGAACACGGTCAGCCGGCGCTTCGGGATCTCGACGCTGACGTCCTTGAGGTTGTTCACGCGCGCGCCCTGCACGCGGATCAGATCGTGGCTGGAAATGGCTTCAGCGCAGCTCGTTGATGCGGATCAGACTGCCCGCCGGATCGCGGAAGGCGCAGTCGCGAACCCCGTACGGCTGCTCCGTCGGCTCCTGGACGACGTCGGCGCCGCTGGCCTGCAGCCGCGCGAAGGCGTCGTCGAGGTCGGCGGTGGCCAGGATGAGGTGCGCGTAGGTGCCCTTGGCCATCATCTCGACGATGGTGCGGCGCTCGTCCTCGGTGACGCCGGGGTCGGCGCCCGGCGGGGCCAGGACGATGGACGTGCCGGGCTGGTCGGCGGGGCCGACCGTGATCCAGTGCATCCCGCCGTATTCGACGTCGTTGCGGACCTCGAAGCCGAGGGTGTCGCGATAGAAGTCCAGGGATGCGTCCGGGTCGTTGTGCGGGAGGAAGGTCATGTGAATCGTGATGTCCATGGCGGTGACGTTAGATGCGACTCGGGACCGGCGCTTCTCGATTCCTGATCGGTCTGGTCACCTGTTTGGCCACGCACGACGGCATCCCCGCCGTTGAGCGCGCCGCACGGCGCCGGTAGGTGCTGGGCGGCATACCGACCAGCTCGGTGAAGCGACTGCTGAAGGTGCCCAGCGACGAGCAGCCGACCGCGAAGCAGATCTCGGTGACGCTGAGGTCGCCACGACGCAGCAGCGCCATCGCGCGCTCGATGCGCCGCGTCATGAGGTAGCCGTACGGCGACTCGCCGTAGGCGAGCCGGAACTGGCGGCTGAAGTGCCCAGCCGACATGTGCGCGCCGCGGGCGAGCGCTTCGACGTCCAGCGGCTGTGCGTACTCCCGGTCGATCCGGTCGCGGACGCGGCGCAGCCGCGCGAGGTCGCGCAGGTGCTGCGCCGCGACGGGTCTGCTGGTCACCCGCGAGATCGTGTCATGTCGCGCCGGCGGTTGCTGGCGTTCCACCCCACTCCGCGTCCGCTCTGGCCCGGCCTGCTCCGCTTGCAGATCGGTCTGTTCGAATGACACCTTGTACGGCCTCGGGCCGCGCAGCACCGTGCTGCGCAAGTCCAACGCGACAGCCGTCACCCAGGATGTGACCGCACCGGGCTCCTCTCCATGCCCTCCGACGCGGCGGCCGCGCCCCTGACGCGCTTCCCCTTTCGCGTGGCAGCAAGCGTGCGCGCCCGTCGAGCCCAGACTCGGCGCGCGGTCGAGAGCGAGCCTCTCACGGTCGAGACACGGTCGGTGTCATCTCGACTTCATCCCTGAAACGTCAAACCTCACGATTGCAGGGCTTTCGGAGGTACCGCTACCGGGATTCGAACCCGGGTTTCCGCCGTGAGAGGGCGGCGTCCTAGTCCCCTGGACGATAGCGGCTAGCGGCGCGAAGCCTGGGCAGGATAGCAAGGACCACCGCCACGGAACCGTTCAGTCCGACGCAAATGCGAACATGCGTTCGGCATGCATCGCCCCGAGATCCGAGCTCAGGCGCTCGCGCTCCTCGCCGAGGGGCTCAATGACTGCGTCGTCGCGCGACTCATAGGGTCCCGCGCCGAACGGTGATGGATTGGCGACGCTTCCCCCAGCGGCCCCGTTGGTCGTGTCCGCGATGTGGGGAGGCGATGCGGCCGATCACGCTTGACGCTGGCGACTACGCAGAGCTGCTCGGGCTGTATCTTGGCGACGGACACATCTCCGTGGCGGCCCGCACCGCAGCACTACGCCTGTCGCTCGATGCCGCCCACCCGCGGATCGTCTGGGACTCGCTCGATCTGCTCGAGCGCGGCTTCGCGGAGAATCAGGTGCAGTATCTCACCGCCGACAACGGGAGCACTGTCGTGCTCAAGGTGTATCACCGCCACCTCGCGTGCCTTTTTCCGCAAACTGGTCCCGGAAAGAAGCACGACCGGTCGATCCTCCTTGAGCCGTGGCAGCAGGAGCGCGTGACTGCGGCGCCCTGGAGGCTGTTACGCGGGCTCATCCGGTCGGACGGCTGCGTGTTCATCAATCGCACCGGACGCTACGAGTACCTCTCCTACGACTTCTCGAACCGGTCATGTGACATTCTCGACTTGTTCTCGAGAACGTGCTCGTTTGTGGGCGTAGAGCACCGGCGCTACGCCCGCTCGATTCGCGTCTACCAGCGGCCCGCGGCGGCGCTCCTAGTGGAGCACGTAGGCGTCAAGGGTTGATCTGGCGCGCTACTCTTGCATGCCGCGCGGATGTGGCGGAACTAGGCAGACGCGCGGCGTTCAGGTCGCCGTGGGGGCAACCCCGTGGAGGTTCGAGTCCTCTCATCCGCATCGCGGACTGACGGCACCCGAAAAGGTGCCGTCGGCCGTTCGAGGCACCATCAACCCCATGCCGATCACCCTCCAACGCGGCGACATCACGCGCAGCGACGCCGACGCGATCGTCAATGCGGCGAACGGCTCGCTGCTCGGGGGAGGCGGCGTGGACGGGGCGATCCACCGCGCCGCCGGGCCGGGGCTGCTCGAGGAGTGCCGCGGGCTCGGCGGCTGCGCGACCGGCGATGCGAAGCTCACCGGCGGACACGACCTCCCGGCCCGCTGCGTCATCCACACCGTTGGGCCCGTGTGGCACGGCGGGGAGGCCGGCGAGGCGGAGCTGCTCGCGCGCTGCCACGCGCGCAGCATCGAGCTCGCGGCCGAGCACGGGTGCGCGTCGATCGCGTTTCCGGCGATCTCGACCGGCGTCTACGGCTACCCTGTCGACCGCGCGGCGCCCGTCGCGCTCGCCGCTGCACGGGCCGCGATGGAGCGCTGCCCTGCCGTCGCCGACGTGCGCTTCGTCCTCTTCGACGACCGCACCCGTGCCGTGTTCGAGCGGGTCCAGCGCTGACGCGAACACCGGCGCCTGGGCGCGGGCACCGTCGAGCACAACACTCGTCCAGGGCGAGCCGGATGGCTCGACTTTTCGGCGGAGAGCGTCCATGCTAACGATGCGTCGTCGACCTTAGGGGGAATTGTGGGAAAACAGAGCAACGGCAAGCTAGTGGTCTACCTGCCGCTTGTGTTCGGCGTCACGTTCCTCGTGGTGATCGTTCCCATGCTCCTGGTCGTCTGGCTGCGCGCCTCGGGCACGGTGACCTCGGCCTGGGCCGGGACGGCCATCGGCGTGGCGATGTCGCTCTTGGCCTCGTATGTCGGAGCGGCGATCTGGAAGACGAGAACCGACTCTCGGGACATCCTCTTCAGCGAGCTCATGCTGTGGGGATGGGTGCAGCGCTGGCGCAGCGAGCGCCGGCTGTCCGCCGCGGCCGACCTGCTCGGGCTGACGAGCGGGCGGCGGCAGGCCATCTCGGGTGGGCGGCTCACCAACGAGGAGAAGGCGGGGCTGCTGACCCAGCTCACCTCTGGCCTCGAGGCCAGGGACGCGTACACCCACGGCCACTCCCGGCGGGTCGCCCGCCATGGCGTGAACATCGCAAAGCGCATGGGCTTGTCGCGTGAGGAGGTCGCGAAGATCCGTGCGGCCGGGGCGATGCACGACGTGGGGAAGGTGGAGACGCCGATCGCGGTGCTCCACAAGGAGGGCAAGCTGACCGACGAGGAGTTCGCGATCATCAAGCGCCACCCGGTGGACGGCGCGGCGATGGTCTCGACGCTCGGCGACGACGAGCTGACCGCGATGGTCCGCCATCACCACGAGCAGATGGACGGCACGGGCTATCCGGACGGTCTCGCCGGCGACGCCATTCCGATCGGGGCGCGCATCCTCGCGGTCGCGGACACCTTCGATGCGATCACCTCGACGCGACCCTACCGCCACGCGCACGCGCACAAGAAGGCGCTCAACATCCTCGCCGCCGAAGCCGGAACGCAGCTCGATCCCGACGCGGTGCGCGCCTTCTGCAGCTGTTACTCCGGGAGGAGGCCGCTCGCCTACTGGGCGATTCTCGCGAACGTCCGTCCGCGCCTCGCCTCGTGGGTCGGCGAAGGACTGCTGGCTCCTGCCAAGGCGGCCACGATGGGACACGTCATGGCCACAGCCGCCACGACAGCGGCCGTGGGCAGCGTCGCGCTCGTGCCGCTCGTGGAGGCGCCCTCCCCCGCGCTCGCCGACATCAGCACGCGCGCCGCGTCAGCCCAGACTCGGCCCTCCTCCCCCTCTGACCACGCAGCCTGGAAGGCGGCGTCACTCCGGGCGCAAGCCGCAGACGCCGGCAACCCCCGCCACATCGAGCTTCCGGTGCGGGCAAACGGCCAGAACACGGCCACCGGCCAGACGAAGGCCCACAGCGAGAAGATGAGCAAGAAGGCGAAGAAGGCCCGAGTTCGGCGGGAGGCAAGCGCCCCGAAGGCCGACAGCAGCGCCACCAAGAGCAGCGAGGACAAGGCCCGCGGTCCGAAGACGGCCAGCAACGCGGAGACGACCCGCGACAAGGAAACGACCAGCAGCCGGAAGACCGCCGGCAGTCAGGCCGCCGGCAATCAGGCCGGGAGTCTGGAACCGCCCAACCGCCAGGCGACCACGACCCAGGCGCCCGCTGGCAGCCCAGCACCCGCTGTCAGCCCGGGACCGGCCAGCGGCGAGCACGGCGATGACGGGCAGAAACCGGCCAAGTGTGAAGACAAGCGCAGCGACAAGAACCAGCCCGAGCGCGCGAACAACGGTCAAGACAAGCCCAAGTGCAAGGAGGAGGACGAAGGCGAGGTCAAGAACCAGCCGAAGGCAGTGGGCTAGGACGAGAACAAGCCGAAGGGCGAGGGCGAGGGCAAGCGCAACGGCCATTGAGCTCGGCTTCGCCGCGCCGGCCGCCGCGCCAATGCTGTTGCGCGCGTGGCCGCCGGCGTAGGTACCCTGAGATCGATGCGGGCGAGGTGTTGTGGTTGCACAGGAGCCTTCCAAGCTCTTAGGGCGGGTTCGATTCCCGTCGCCCGCTTGAGGGGCGCCCGCCGCTCCGAAGCACCCCGGCGGTAGCATGCGGCGGGTCACGGGGAGTGGCGCAGTCTGGTAGCGCACCCGGCTGGGGGCCGGGCGGTCGCAGGTTCAAATCCTGTCTCCCCGACTTGACGAGAAGATCACGAGCTGTTGTCCGTCGCATGCGCCGGCTCCTCGGAATCCCGATGAGGGTCAAGCTGCGGCTCGAAGCTCAGCTCGATGAACGGCTCGTCGTCGAGACGCCGTGGGCCATTCGCTTGGCGGGAACCTCTACCGACTGGACAACAGTCCGTGGTGGCGCGGGGATCTGAGCTGGCAGGATGTGGTCTGCGCGGAGCCCGTGAGGACGGCGACCTCCCGACAAGCCGAGGCCGCGGTGCTGGCGCAGCTCGAGGTCGAGAACCCCGGATCGAACGTGCCTCACGCTGGCCAGGATACTTCGCGGTGGACATCGAGGACGACGACGACGCCAGCCGTATCCGCTCCTGGCTCGACGCGCAGGAGCAGGACGGCGCGCTGGACTGCGAGACCGCCTGGCCGAAGGCCGCCTAGCCGGCGCGCCGCGGGCGCGCGCCGGCGGCCATGCGGCGCGTGTAGACGTCGACGCGGCGGTTCGCATCGTGCGGGCCGAGGTCGTAGCCAAAGGTCGGGAAGGCGACGGTCGTGCCGTCGGCGCTGAGCGCGGGGCTGAACGCGGTGCGGTTGCTCGGGGCGCCTCCGGGCCGCGTGTCGACGAGTCGGGGACGGGCACCCGCGCGGACCGCGGCGACGTAGGCGTGGCCGCGGGCGTCGGTGTCGGCGCGCACGAGATCGCTCGCGTGCGAGTCGAAGGCCACCCGGCGGCCGTCCGCGCTGAGCGACGGGTAGCGCGAGTAGCCGTCAGGGTCGCCGCCGCAGCGGTCGACGCTCACCCGCACTGTCCGCCCCACCCGCAGGTCGCGCACGAACACGTCGCGCAGACGGTTGCGATCCCCGCCGATAAGGCCGGCAGCATCGGACTGGAACGCCACAACGGAGCCGTCGGCGTCCAGCGACGCGGCGAGCGAGGCGCCGCGCGGCGCCCGGCCGGCGCGGGCGACCGAGACGAGCACGGACGGCCCGCCGGCCACGGGCGCCCGCGCGACGTCCCAGTTCCGGTTCGCGTCCCGGGGGCCGACGGAGCGGCGCGTCTCGTAGGCGACGAAGGCCCCGTCGCCCGACAGGGCGGGGCGGTAGGCCGCGGCGAGGGTGCGCAGGACGGCGCCGTCCGCGACGCGCTGCACGACGAGCGCCGCCGCCTCCCCGGTGCGCTCGTAGGCGACGCGGCGGCCGTCGGCGGAGAGCGCCGGGGTGCGAGCAGCGCCCGCGCTGACGCGCTGCACGGTCCCGGCGACGAGGTTCGCGACGAAGACGTCCCGGACGCGATCGCGGTCGTCGGGCACCAGACCGGGCGCGTCGGACTCGAACGCGATGACCGACCCGTCGGCGGAGATGGCAGGAGCGCGGCTCTTGCCCGGAGACCTCGAAGCGCTGACGAGGACGAGCGCACCCGTCCGCAGATCGCGCCGGTAGACGTCGCGCTCACGGTCGCGGTCGGCGGCCACGAGGCGGCCGGGCGAGTCGAAGGCGACGAAGCGCCCGTCCTCCGAGAGCGCGGGACGGACGTGGAAGCGGTGGTCGACCGGCCCGGTGCCGCCGTGGGCGAAGGCCTTGCCGGGCGTCCCCGTGCACGCTCCGGCCGCGCGGCCGAGCGGCGCAGGACGCGGCAACGGCCTCCCGGCAGGCACGGCTCGCAGCGTCGCGGCGCGCGCCTGGACCTTCCCACCCGGCACGATCTCCCAGCGCATCGTCCCGATCGTCCGGCCGCCGCGCCGCACGAGGTAGACGAGCGTGTGCTCCCGACCGCAGGCCAGCTTGCCTACGGCCGCGTACCGCGTGCGCCCGCGGGAGCCGGCGAAGCGCGCGCCGGTCACGCTGACCGGCCGGCCGCCGCGCTCGAGTCGCGCCGTCACGCTCAGCCGGTCGCCGGCGACGCCGCGCGGAATGCGGGCGCCGACCTGGAGCAGGCGCTTGCCGTCGATCCGGCGGGCGCAGGACGGCATCGCCGTCGGCGCGAGCACGCGGAGAGCGGGAAGCCCGTCGACGGCGACCATGCGGTGCCCCGGCAGCCGTCGCGCGATGCCGTGGCACAGGGCCGCCTCCGGCACGAAGCCGCGCCGGTTGGCGTGCCCGTAGGCCGCGCCGCCACGCCACGGGTT
>JAABUR0100005158.1_pt1 | contig 16844 bp, 20 predicted proteins | sample 5560091 | NCBI WGS metagenome assembly JAABUR01 (sample SAMN10711879, study PRJNA513375) | rock metagenome | isolation source: Antarctica rocks | place: Antarctica: Victoria Land, University Valley sud | reverse complement strand
GTGGGCATTGTGGGCAGAGAGGCGTAAGCCACCAGCCTCGACCAGAGACGCCTGAGTGTCCGTACACAAACTGCATGGCACTGAGCCCCCGGCCCCTCCCCATCTGCGGATGGAGAGGGGAGACCGGTCATGCAGGGGGTCTCTTGGGGGAGCGGCGTGCATCGAGTCATCCAGGGCGACAACCTGCCGGTCCTGCGGACGCTACCGGACGCGTCGGCCCGGCTGATCTACATCGACCCGCCCTTCAATACCGGCCGTCCCCGCTCCCGGACCGTGACGAAGGCCGTCCCCGACCCGACCGCCGTCCGGGCCGGCTTCCGGGGGACGCGCTACCGGTCCGAGGTCCTGTCCCGGATCTCCTACGCCGACCAGTTCGACGATTTCCTCGCCTTCCTGGAGCCGCGCCTGATCGAGGCCTACCGGATCCTGACGCCGGACGGCACGCTCTACGTCCATCTGGACTACCGCGAGGTCCACTACTGCCGGCTGCTACTGGATGCCCTCTTCGGCGAGGACTGTTTCCTCAACGAGATCATCTGGGCCTACGACTACGGCGGCCGGACGAAGCGGCGCTGGCCGCCGAAGCACGACAACATCCTCGTCTACGTCAGGGACCCGGCCCGCTACGTCTTCAACACCGACGACGTCGACCGGGAGCCGTACATGGCGCCGGGGCTGGTCTCGCCGGAGAAGATCGCCCTGGGCAAGCTGCCGACCGACGTCTGGTGGCACACCATCGTCAGCCCGACCGGCCGCGAGAAGAGCGGCTACCCGACCCAGAAGCCGCTCGGCGTCCTCCGCCGGATCATCCGGGCCTCGTCGCTCCCCGGCGACCCCGTGCTGGACTTCTTCGCCGGCAGCGGCACCACCGGCGTCGCGGCCGCCGAGCTGGGCCGCCGCTTCATCCTGATCGACTCGGCCGACGACGCCATCGCGACCATGCGCCGCCGCCTGGCCGGTGTGCCGGACGTCATCTGGGAGACAGTGACGGGAAGTGCTCCGGCAGACCTGCCGGCCGATTGACGGTCAGGATCAGGCCGCCGTTCGGGGGACGACCGTCCGCTCGATCTCCACCCCGACGCGTTGTTCCGCCAAGCGAAGCTGGTAGGTCTGTTGGAGGTTGAGCCAGAAGAACGGGTCATTACCGAAGAACCGGCCAAGGCGGAGCGCCGTATCCGGAGTGACCCCACCCTTCCCGTTCAGGATCCGGGTGATCCGGCTGGGCGGCACTCCCAGCACGCGGGCCAATTCAGCAGCGCTCCTCTCCAGTTCGTCGAGTCGTTCGGCGAGCGTCTCGCCATGATGGATCGGAGTGCGAGCCATGAGATGCTCCCTGATGGTAATCAACGATCTCATTGTCGGTCGACCTGGCCGACTCGCAATGTCGACGCGCTCGCTTTCGAACGGCCCTGTCTATGCGGCGCTTCTCGGGACCACCGTTCGCCGGATCTCCTCGCCGCTGGTCTGCTCGGCCAGCCGGAGCTCGTAGCTCTTCTGCAGGTTGAGCCAGAGCTCCGGTCCGGTCCCAAACCATCGTCCCAGCCGAAGCGCGGTGTCGGCGGCAAGGCTGCGCTCGCCAAGGAGCACTTGCGTGACAAGCTCAGTGGAAACGCCAAGCGCCTGAGCCAGATCCGCCGCGCTCATGTTGAGTTCTTCAAGTTCGTCGGCAAGGATTTCGCCGGGGTGGATTGGTGGACGAGCCATGCGACCCTCCTTCAGTGGTAGTCAACGATCTCGACGTCTGATGGTCCCACCGGACCATTGGGCCAACTGAAGCAGATCCGCCACTGGCGGTTGATGCGGATGCTGAACTGGCCATTTCGATCGCCACGCAACGCCTCGAAATGATTACCCGGCAATTCCATGAGCGACTCTCACGAGATCCCGTTATCGAGCAATTCCAGACGGCGAGATGCCTGCGCGTAGAATCCATGGAATTCCCTGATGCGCAGCCCTGCCGCGAACTCCCGGGTTCGCTTGTCGCGACACGACTGGATCATCGACGCTCCCTGCCCGCGAGCCTATCTGGCGATACGCGGGACGTCAAGCGTCTCGCTTCGCCCCAGAAGGGGGAGCTACGCCAGCGGATCGGACGGATAGAGCAGCAGGTCCGGGACGTGGGCGCGGGCCGGGAGCTGAACGACGAACAGGCAGGCCGCCGCGACGTCCTCCGGCTGGATCGCCCGGTCCAGCACCTCGCGGGTCGGCGGGACGGGGCGCTGGAAGGTGAATCCGGTGTCGGTCAGGCCAGTGGATTACGCGGTTCGACGCCGCAAACAGCAGCGGATGGTGAACGGTTGGCTACGCCATCGTCTGCCACATCGCGGGCGTCACCTCGTACTGGAGCGGCTGCCCCTGAAGATACCGGCCGATCTCCTCGACCATCGCCTGCCCCTGGAGCAGGTTCGTCTCCTCTGTCCGCCCACCGATATGCGGCGTAACGACCACGTTGTCCATGGTGAGGTAGGGACTGTCGGACGGGATCGGCTCCTCCGGGAAGACATCCAGGACGGCCCGGAACCGGCCGGTCCGGAGTTCAGCCACCAGCGCGTCGTCATCGACGATCGCGGCCCGGGCGATGTTCATGAACACAGCACCGTCCCGCAGCAGCGCCAGCTGGGCCGCACCGACCATCCCGATCGTGGAAGGCAGGACCGGCGCGTGCAGCGTCACGACCTGGCTCTGCCGGAACAACTCGTCGAGCTCGACCCGCTCCACACCCAGCTCCGCCGCCCGCTCATCCGTCAGGTACGGGTCGGCGACCACGACCCGGCAGCCGAACGCGAGCAGCAGCTGGATGACTCGCTGGCCGACATACCCGGACCCGACGACCCCCACCGTCTGACTGCCCAGCAGGTGGCCGGGATAGCGACCGAGTAGATCATGCCAGCCCTCGCCACGACGCAGCCCCTCGTCGAACTGGCGAACCTGCCGGAGCAAGGTGATCGCCTGCCCAACGACCAGTTCGGCGACCGACCCCGCGATCACCCCGGCCGCGTGGCTGACCCGGAGCCCGTCGCCGAGCCGCTCCTCCGGCACGAGATGCCGGATCGTGCCGGCGGTGTGGGCGATCAGCCCGACCGTCTGGTCGCCGTCGCGGAGCAGGTCGACGAGCGATGGCGTGCCCCAGCCCGTCAGCGCCACCGATGCGCCCTCAATCAGGCTGGCGACCTCCGCCGCGTCGAGCGACTCGCCAGCGGGTTCCCGGACCTCAGCGATCTGGCGAAGGGACGCTTCCGCCTCCACGGACAGCACGCGGCGCCTGGTATGTCGCGGCAGGAGGAGGGCAACGGATGTATCGGGCGTCGTTCCAGCTTGGGTCATGGTGGCGAAATGCTCCTTGTCGGTTGCGAATGGTCTCGGATCTCGTTTGACGGGTGCGGCAAATTACCCCTTGATTCCGGAGGTCACCACCCCACGGACGAAGTAGCGCTGGAAGAAGAGGAAGACGATGATCGTCGGCAGCAGAGCGATCGTCGTCCCGGCCAGCAGCTCCGGCAGGCCACCGGTCGGGGTCTCCAGCGTGGCGAGACCGACTGGCAGCGTCCGCATCGCGGCGCCCGTCGTCACGACCAGCGGGTAGAGGAACTCGTTCCACAGGTTGAGGAACTGAATCGTCCCGAGCGTCGCCAGCGCCGGGGTCAGCATCGGCAACACGATCTGCCAGTAGACCTGGAATTCCGATGCGCCATCCAGTCGTGCGGCGTCCTCGAAATCGCGCGGGATGGCCTGGAGATACTGGCGGATCAGAAACGTCCCGAACGCGCTCGTCACCCCCGGCAGGATCAGCGCCATGTAGGTATTGACCCAGTTGAGCTGGACCAGCAGCAGGTATTCCGGGATCAGCGTTACCTGCTGCGGGATCATCAGCATCGCCAGCAACGACCAGAACACAATGTTCTTGAGCGGGAACTCCATCCGGGCAAAGACGTAGCCGGCGGTCGACGCCGTGAAGAGCGCCAGCGCCGTCCCCACGACCGAGACGATGACGCTATTGACGAACCAGCGGCCGATCCGCGAGTTGTCCAGGATGGTGCGGTAGTTGTCGAGCGTCGGTGAGTTGGGAATCCAGTCGATCGGAAACCGGGCGGCCCGGATACCGGACTGGAGCGAGACCGAGACCATCGCCCAGAACGGCATGATCATCACCGCCGCCACCGCGACGAGGACGGCGTAGATCACGACCATTCTGGCGATCCGGATCGCGCGGTGCAGAACACGGCCGGTCGGCGAGAACCCCGCCGGAGCGCGCACCTGGCCGATGGTGCCTTCGAGCGGTTGGTCGCTAGTAGACATCGTCGCCACCTCCCAGGAATCGTCGCTGCAACACCGTCAGGACGAGGACAATCATGAACAGCGCGAACGCGATCGCCGCGGCATACCCCATCTGATACTGACCGAAGGCGTTCTGATAAATGTAATAGACCACCGTTGTGGTGGCGTAGAACGGCCCGCCATTCGTCATCACATACGCGGCATCGAACACCTGAAAGGAGCCGATCGTTGTCAGAATCGTGACCAGCACAAGCACCGGCCGCAGCAACGGCAACGTGATCCCGAAGAAGATACTGAGCGGTCCGGCACCGTCCAGCCGGGCGGCCTCCTCGTAGTCCTGTGGGATCGCCTGCAACCCCGCCACCAGGATCAGCATGTTGAATCCGACGTGCTTCCAGACGGACATGATCGCCACGGCGGGCAGCGCCCAGTCCGGGTCCGACAGCCAGGTCAGCGGGTCGAGCCCGAAGAACTCCAGCGCCCCGTTGGCGATTCCCTGCGGCTGGTAGATCCAGCGCCAGACGATGGCGACGATGGCGGTCGCGGTCACGAACGGCATGAAGAACGCCAGCCGGAACAGCCACATCCCCCGGAGCCGCTGGTTGACCAGCACCGCGAGGAACAGTGCCAGCACCACGTCGGTCGGCACCGTCATCAGCACGAACAGGCCGGTGTTCTTCAACGAGCGCCAGAAGATGTCGTCGTGAATCATCCGGTCGTAGTTGTTGAGCCCGACGAATTCGGGGGTATCGACGATCGTCCAGTTGAAGAAGCCGAGCAGCAGACTCGCGACCGCCGGGCCATGCCGGAAGACGAGGAAGATCAGCAGAGTCGGGAACAGAAACGCGTAGGCGACCAGCGTCTGCCGGCGCTTCTGGACGCTACGTGAGCGGGTGACAGGGGGAATCGCGACCGCCATGGGCGATGGACCTCCACGGGGCAGGTCGGCCCGGCCAGTCGGAACATCATGATCCCGACCGGCCGGACGAACACACTACCCGCCAGTGGCGAACAGGTTGGCGACGGCCTCCGCCGCGTCATCGAGCGCCTGTTGCGGTGTCTTCTCGCCCAGGATCGCTCCCTGGATCTCGGGCACGACCAGCGGCATCAGATCCCGGCCGTACTTGTGCTTCTGCTCGCCGAAGATATTCGGGAACCGGGCCGGCAGGGTGTTGAGCAGCGGATCGTCGCCGTAGAGCCCGTCGGCGACCGCCGGTTTGATCGGGAAGACACCGAACGACTTGCTGTGGAGCGCCATCGTCTCCGGCTTCGACAGGTACATCAGCAGGGCGGCCGCGGCGTCCGGGTTCTTGGTCGAGTTCGACATCGCCCACGACCGCATCCCGCCGAACCCCCACGCCTCCTTGTTGGAGATCACCGGCGTCAGCCCGATGTCGATCGCCGGGTTGAGCGTCCGGGTCTGGATCAGCGCCGCGGCGAACGAGTGGATCGAAACGGCCTGGTATTCCTGGGTGTAGGGGTCCTGACCGGTGTCGATCGGCTGCAGGTATTCCTGCGAACTGATGCCCCGGTTGAACAGCTCGACGATGTAGGTCAACGCCTCAACCCCCTCGGCGCTGTTGAATGTTGGCGTCGATCCGTCCTCGCTGATCGGCCGCCCACCGGCCTGGTAGAGGAACGGGTAGAACGTCGTGTTGAGCGTCGACGACGCCGCCGCGTAGCCCCAGCCGTAGATGTCGCCGCCGCTGGACTGCTTGACCTGCTCCCCCATCTGGAGCATCTCGTCCCACGTTCCTGGTGGATTCTCTGCGTCCAGCCCGGCGTCGGTGAGCAAGGCCTTGTTGGTCATCCAGATCGGGACTTCCTGATCCATCGGCATGAACCAGCGCTTGTCGTTCCAGGTGATCTCGTCGATCGTTTTCTGCCCGTAGCCATCCCACGCCGACGGATCGACCACGTCGCCGACCGGCCGGATCGCTTCGGCCTCGCTGAACCGGATCAGCACGTCGGTCGTAATGAACATGACGTCCGGGCCGGTCCCGGCCGCAAGATCGGCCAGCATCTTCGGGTAGCGGTTGTCCCACGGCTGGAGGTCGAAGTTGACGGTCGCGCCGGGGTTCTCGGCCTCGAACCCAGCCTTGATCTGCGCGTAGATGTCCTCGACGCCAGTCCCGAACGGGAAGATGCGAACGTTGACCTCGCCGCTTACTCCCTGCGTAGCCATCGAGCGCCGTGGGGTCATCGGCGCCAGCGCCGCGGCAAGGCCGAGACCGGCTCCGCCTTGAAGAACGGACCGGCGGTTGAATCGGCTTGGCCCGGCCTTGCCGAAGGTCACTGGACGAATCGTCGTGTTGGTCGTGTCAGGCGTCATCGCCAATCTCCATCCGTGAAATCGTCACCAACGTCGGAACGTCACGTGGCGCGCGAGCTATCGCATCTGGTCGATCTCCTTGCGTGGCAGGCATTTCAGCCGATGTGTCTCCTTTCCAGCAGGTCGGCCGCGTGAAGCCGCTCCGCGATCCCCATCGTCCGTAGCGCATCGGCGAAGGACGACGATGGCTCGGCCCCGGAGCGGATGCAGTCGATGAACTCCTCGCTCTTGGCCCGGAACCCGCCGAGGACGTTGAAGGCGTCGCCGCCAGCGACATCGGCCGCCCGGTAGACCGTCCCCGTGACATCGCCATCGGCGTAGAGCCGGCCCTCCGTCTCCAGATCCGCCTCGGCGCAGATGCCCGGCGCGTGCATCTCGACCGCGAAGGTCCGCCGTCCGCTCATCCAGCTGTTCGCGAGGTGCCCAATGGCCCCGTTCTCGAATGTGACTAGCGCCGACACGACGTTGACGTCCGGAACGCCGATCCGCCGCACCGCCGGGAAGACGTCCCGGACCGGCCCACCGCACAGCCAGCGCAGGGTGTCGATCGCGTGGACGGTGTCGTCCAGGATGTGATCGACGGCACCCATGAACGGCGTTGGCGCATTCTTGTGGAACCGCACCGTTGCCTGGTAGATCGGGCCGCGCTCCAGACAGGCGTCGCGAAGCAGGTTGGCGAGCGGCGACGCCCGCCGCTGGAACCCGACCTGCGTCACGCAGCCATTCGCGGCCGCGAGATGGGCCAGCATGTCGGCCTGGTGCATAGACGTCCCGAGCGGCTTCTCGATGTAGAGATTCAGGCCCTGCCGCAGGCACCAGACCCAGACGTCGTACATCAGGTGCGGCGGACCGATGGCGTAGACCGCGTCCGGCGCGACCTCCTCGATCATCGACCGGTAGTTGAAGAACCGCCGGGCGATCCGGTACTGATCGGCTACCTGCTGCATCCGGCCCGCGTCGAGGTCGCAGATCGCCGCGAACTCCACGCCCGGCAGCGACGCCAGCGACGGGTAGTGCACCCGGCTCGCCATGTTCCCGGCGCCGATCATCGCGACCCGGATCGTCCGCTGGGCATTATCGTGAGGTGCTGTCGCCTGGGGGTCGAGTATCGGTGGTCTGTTCATCCGATCTTCCGTTCGTTGTGCTTTGTTGCGTGTCGGTCCGTTCCGCGTCGATCCCAAATGGGGGCTGGTCAGAGAGCCGAGGGGTACAGCACGAGTTCGGGCACATGGGCTCGCGCCGGCAGACCGACGATGAACCGGCAGGCGGCGGCGACATCCTCCGGCTGGAGTGCCTTCGCCAGCGTCTCCGGCGGCGTCGGGGTCGGCCGCTTCTGCACGAGCGGGGTGTCGGTCATGCCGGGGAAGATCACCGAGACCCGGACGCCGTTGGCCCGCTCCTCCACCATCGTGCCGTGGGCGAGCCCGACCAGCCCGGCCTTGCTCGCCTGGTAACCGACGCCGGACTGATCGGGCTTCTTGGCCGCCGACGACGAGATGTGGATCAGCAGACCGCCTCCCTGCGCTCGGAACGTTGGGAGAACGGCCTGGGTCAAGTTGAACGCCGCCGTCAGATTGACGTCGATCAGCATCCGCCAGCTCTCGGCGGTCAACTCCCCGAGCGACCGCTGGGGGATGTTGGTGCCGACCGAGTTGATCAGGACATCGACCCGGCCGAAGCGGTCGATCGCGGTCCGGACCACGTCGCTGGCGGCGTCCAGGCTCGTGACATCAGCGGGCACGGCGATGATGTCGGCCCCATCGGCCGTCAGGTCGCTGGCGAGACTGGTTAGGGCCTCACCGGACCGAGCCGAGACCACCAGTCGGGCACCGGCGCGCACGAGTTCGATGGCGGTCGCCCGGCCCATCCCGCTGCTGGCCCCGGCGATGACCACGACGAGCCCATCCAGCGCCTTCGCATGCGTGCCCTGTCCCGTCGTCATGGATGAGGGACTCACGCTAGAACACCCCCTGCCCACCGTTGACCTCGATGGTCTCCCCGGTGATGAAGCTCGCCAGCGGCGACGCCAGGAACAGGACTGTGTTGGCGACGTCCGCCGGTGTCCCCTCCCGCGCCAGCGGTGTCCGGCCGACCACGGCCAGCCGGCCCTCGGGCGTGTTGAACTGGTCGTGGAACTGGGTGCCGATCAGCCCCGGCGCGACGCTGTTGACCCGAATGCCGAGCCCGCCGACCTCTTTCGCCAGTGCCTTGGTGAAGGTCAGGACGCCGGCCTTCGACGCCGCGTAGTGGGCCGCGCCGTTGCCGCCGCCGTCGTGGGCCGCCAGCGAGCTGACAGTCACGATCGCGCCCGATTTCGCCGCTTCCATGTGCGGCAGGACGGCCCGGCAGGCGAGGAAGGTGCTGGTCAGGTTGACCGACAGCGCCCGGTTCCAGAGGTCGAGCGAGCAGTCCCTGACCCGTGACCGCTGGAGCAGCCCGCCGCTGTTGGCGACCAGCGCGTCGATCTGGCCGTATTCGGTGAGGGCGGTCTCCGCGACCCGGGCGGCGTCCTCCTCACTCGTCATGTCGGCCCACAGGGTGCTCGCCTGGCCGCCCGCCGACCGGATCACGTCCGCCGCGGCATTGGCGCCGTCGGCACTGGTCATGTACGTCAGCACGACGTGCGCGCCCTGCCGCCCGAACGCCTCGGCGATCCCCCGGCCGATCCCGGAGCCGCCGCCGGTCACGATGGCGACCTTGCCTGCGAGCCCGAACGCCCCGTCTGTGGCGATGGCCGGTGCCGCCGCTGAACGATTCCCGTTTGGTGTTGTCATGAATCGTCATTCCCCTGTTGTGTGGCGCTTCGCCGCGCCGATCGTTCGTCCGCCGCGTGCCGGCTAGATCGGCAGCGGTTCCGTGACACCGGCGCCGAGCAGCCGCTTGAGGTAGACCATGTCGGCGTGAGTCTGGGCGATCGCCGAATCAAACGGCACCTCGTAGTGGCTGTGGAGCGTCAGCAGCCCGTCGAACCCGGTCGCCTTGAGATGGGCGACGATCTCGTCCCACGGCACCATGCCGTCGGCCAGCCCGAGCCAGTCGGAATGCCACCGGCGCTGGCCGGATTCGGCAAGCTCGTGCGGGAACCAGCCGCCGTTCTTGACGCCGACGCACGACAGCCACGGCCCCAGCACATCGAAGGTGAACCGCCAGTCCTCGCGCCCGTCCTGCACGGTCTGGTTGCCTGGATCCGGGTAGGCGCTGATGTAGCGGGGATCATGTCCCTCTAGCAGCGCCAGTGTCTGAGCGCCGGAACCGTGCAGCGTGCCGCCGTGGAGCTGGATCGCCAGCTTCAGATCGGTCTGCCGCGCCAGCCGTTCCAGTCCGTCGAGATCGTAGCGAGCCTGCTCGAACAGCGTCCGGTAGCCCTGCTCCGGGCGGTACGGCCAGTACCCCAGCCGGACGACGGAGATGCCCGCCTCCCGGATCGCCACGAACAGCCGCTCGGTGCCAGCGCCATCGGCGCGGGTGAGATCAGTCGTCGCCATCGGCACCGACAACCCCGCATCGGCCAGCCGCGCCACAGCCGGACCGATCCCCCCGGGGTGGTTCGGCTCGACGTGGAACCCATCGCGGATCAGCAGGTCCGTACCGTCGAACCCGAGCCGGCTGGTCTGCTCGGCGACAGTTTCGATACCGTGCCCCTTGAACATCTTGGTGAACAGCACTGTTCTCATCGATCTGCCTCCCGCCGGCCTTGCCAGCGCTCATCTGGTAGTGGTCCGGCGACACCGCCGGACGGTCGGGCCGGAGACCGATGATCCCTGGCTCGCGTCAACCCGGGGCGGGGCGGTCGAGCCACGCACGACGAGCTCGGCCGGCAGGATCTGATGCTGCGCTGGCCCCTTGTCCCGGCCCTCTACCCGAGCGATGACGCGGGGAATTGCCGCCGCCAGCAGCGCCTGGAGCGGCTGCCGGACGGTCGTGAGTGGTGGCGATGCAAGTGCGGCGAAGACGATGTCGTCGATCCCAACGATCGACAGCTCATCCGGGATCCTGAGGTTCAGTTCCCGGACGGCGGCGTACGCACCGAACGCGAACATGTCGTTGATCGCCAGCAGCGCGGTTGGAGGCCGGTCACCGGCGGCAAGCGCAAGCGTCCCAATGCGGCCGAGCTCTGCTCCCTCGACGTCCCCGAAGCCATCAAAACCATGGGCTTCCCAGATCAGGCTGGGGTCGAACGGGATTCCGGCCGCCTCCAACGCGTCCCGGTAGCCGAGAAAGCGGAGTTGCCGGCTGGATGTCTTGAGCGGACCCGACAGCAGACCGATCCGGCGGTGTCCCAGCGCAACCAGGTGTTCGACCGCGAGCCGGGCAATCGTCGTGTTGTCGACACTGACACTGTCGTACTCGTCCTCGCCCGGGGTAGGCGATGGCGGACTGGCACCCCGGTGATCGAACGTGACGACGCGCATGCCCTGGACGGCCATCCGACCGAGGTGCTCAAGCGACAGCGGCGACGACCCGTGAATCAATCCCCTGATCCCCAGCGAGAGCAGCGATTCGGCATACCGCTCCTCCGCTTCGACGTCGCGTCCGGCATTGCCAAGCAGGACCTGGTAGCCATGCTCCCGGGCGGTCGCCTCCGCCTGCTGGGCGAACTCCCCCCAAAAGGGATTGGCGACCGATGGAACCATGAGCCCAAGGATTGGGGTCTGGCCGGTCTTGAGCTGGCGGGCGATCTGGCTGGGCCGGTAGTTGAGCCGCTCCATCGCCAACTCGATCCGCTCGCGGGTCTCCGGCTTCATCCGGTCCGTCCGGCCATTCAGCAAGTTGGAGACGGTGCTGGGCGAGGTCTTCGCCAGCGATGCCACATGCTGAATGGTGACGGCAGTCCGTTCCATGGGCACCCTACTCTGGACCGGCCACTGGCCAGCAACAGTTATGTACCGATTTACTGGATCGTTACACCACCTTAGACGTCTACTTTCTCCCTGTCAAGAGAGGACGATCCCGGTCACGCTCCAAATGGTGCCTACCCCAGCGGGTCCGACGGGTAGAGCAGCAGGTCCGGGACGTGGGCGCGGGCCGGCAGCTGGACGACGAACAGGCAGGCCGCAGCGACGTCCTCCGGCTGGATTGCCCGGTCCAGCACCTCGCGGGTCGGCGGGACGGGGCGCTGGAGGATGAATCCGGTGTCGGTCAGGCCGGGGTAGATCACCGTCGTCCGGATGCCGTTGGCCCGCTCTTCCTCCATCGTCCCGTGGGCCAGCGCCGCGACCCCGGCCTTGGCCGCCTGGTAGGCGATGCCCGACTGGTCGGCCCGCCGGGCCGACGACGACGCGATGTGGACGATCAGGCCGTCCCGCTGGGCGCGGAACACCGGCAGGACGGCCTGGGTCAGGTTGAAGGCCGCCGTCAGGTTCCCGTCGATCATCAGCCGCCAGCTCGCGCCGGTCAGCTCGTCGACGCGCCGCCGCGGGATGTTGACCCCGACGCAGTTGACCAGCGCGTCGACCCGGCCGAACCGATCGAGCGTAGACTCGACGATCCGCTCGCAGTCCTCCCGCCGGGTGGCGTCTGCCTTGACGGCGATCGTTTCGCCACCCTCGCCGGTCAGTTCCTGGACCAGCGTCGCCAGCCCGTCGCCCGACCGGGCGGCGACGACCAGCCGGAACCCGGCTCCCGCCAGGGCCACGGCAGTTGCCCGGCCCATCCCGCTGCTCGCCCCGACGACGACCACGACCTTGCCGCCCCGACCCGCATCGCTCATGGAGACTCCTTCTCGCCGGATACCAGGCGGTGACACGCTGGCTGATGACGACCGGTCAGGACGGTCGGGGCGCCATCGCCGCCGCGTTCCTCATGGTACGGTCCCGGCGGCCCCTTGCGCCGTCGGCCGACCGCTCATGGTGGAACGGCACCGCTGGCATCGTCCCTACCGACGGACTCGTGACCATGCCCCAGCCATCTCGCCGACCAGTCATCGTCACGGAACGTTTCGACGCCGCCTACCTGTTCGCCAGCGACCTGCACCGCGACCAGTGCCGCAAGGGGGCGGGCTCGCCGTACATCGCCCACCTGCTCCAGGTCGCCGGGCTGGTCCTCGAGGCCGGCGCCGACGAGGACACGGCCATCGCCGCGCTCCTCCATGACGCCGTCGAGGACCAGGGCGGTGCGGCGACCCGTGACGCGATCGCGGCCCGGTTCGGCGAACGCGTCGCCCGGGTCGTGGACGGCTGCTCGGACTCGGCCGGCTCGCCGAAGCCGCCCTGGCCCGCCCGCAAGCAGGCCCACATCGACCGGATCCCGGCCGAGTCGCCGGAGGTCCGCCTCGTCGTGACGGCCGACAAGCTCCACAACACCCGGTCGATCACCGCCGACTACCGCCGCCTCGGGGAGGAACTCTGGCCGATCTTCCACGGCCGGCGCGACGGCACCCTCTTGTCCATCCACGGCATGACCGACGCCCTGACCCGGGCCGACCCGGACGCGCCGCTGCTGGCCGACCTCCGGGCCGCCGTCGCCGAGCTGGACCGGCTGACCGGCTATCTGGACGGGACGAACAGGGCCGGCGAAACCGCAACCGCCTGATTCGGGCAGCGATCGGCCGGGCCGATTATCCTTACGGGTGGTCATCCAGACGCCCGGCGGCCCGTCCCCGGTCCGTCCCATTCGCACCCGCCGGACCGCAGCTGGTCCGGCCACCGGAGGCTTCCCGTGATCGTCCGCAAACCCGAAGAACTCGCCGCGCTCAAGGTCGCCAACCGTGCGACGACGAAGATGCTGCGCGAGCTCAAGCGCCTTGCCCGGCCCGGCATCAAGACCATCGAACTCGACACCTACGCCCGCGACTATATCGCCCGCCTCGGCGGCGAACCCATCTTCGAGCGCCAGGCCGGCTTCCCCGGCGCGATCAACACCAACCGCAACGACATCGTCGTCCACGGCATCCCCGGCGAGGAGTTGCTGGAGGACGGCGACATCTTCACGATCGACGCCGGGATGCGGCTCAACGGCTACGTCGGCGACGCGGCGATCACCTTCGCCGTTGGGACCGAGACGGAGCGCCACCGTCACCTGATCGACGTCACGCGCAAGGCGATGAACGCCGCCATTGACGCGGCGAAGGTCGGTAACCACGTCGGCGATGTCTCGTGGGCGATGCAGTCCTACGCCGAGTCCCATGGCTGCAGCGTCGCCCGCGGCTTCTGCGGCCACGGCCTCGGCCGACTGATGTGGGAGGAGAACCCGCAGGTTCCGTTCGCTGGCGACCCCGGCGTGGGGCCGGAGCTGGTCGAGGGCATGGTCTTCACGGTCGAGCCGGTCGTGATCGAGGGCGACTACGCGCACTACATGGCCAACGAGTGGGAAGCCCGGACCGTGGACGGCTCCTGGGTCGCCCAGTTCGAGCGCGCCGTCATGGTCACGCCCCGCGGCGGTCTCGTCCTCTCCGGCGACTGAACGAACATGCTTCGATTCTCGACGCATGGCTCTGTTGGAAATCGACCGTCTCGTCTTCACCCTCAGAGCCAGTGATGCCAGGCACCGAATGCCGGAATGACACGGAAAGCTTTGAGCCTCGTCCGGCCGGTACAGGGCCATTAAGTGCCCCGAATACGCCTCATGGCATTGTTCTATGGGTGAATTCACCCATTTCCTTCCCATTTCCGAAACATCATCCTTGTCCTGAGAGTTACCGGAAGCAGACGCGGCAGAACCGCTCCCGCGTCGTTCCGGTCTCGCGCATCGGTCGTCCCTGATGCGGCACCAGGAGAAGGACCATCATGGCTACGACCGCTATCCGTCTGCTCCGCCGAACCGCTGCGTTGGTCTTGCTTCTCACGCTGGCATTGGCAAGCCTGACTTCACCCGGCTGGGCGGCCTCCCGGGTCGCGGCCGGCCAGCCGCTCTGCCTCGGCGACACCATCTGGGACGAGGCGTCGCAGCAGTGCGTGCCGCTCGGCGACGAGACCGCGTCCGCCGAACCGGAGCCGATCCAGCCCTCCACTGAACCATCCGTTGAACCATCCGTCGCGCCCACGGTGCTGCCCGATGTCGTGGCGAGCGAGGCGCCGCTCGCGAGCAATTCGGCCAGCCCGTCAGCCAACCCGCCGGCGGATACGGAGCGCGACGGCTCACGGCGATCGTTCTTCCAGACGTTCATTCATGACTGCCCGGCCGATCGGGACTGGTACACCCTCGCCGACGCCGCGCCGCAGTACCTGATCTGCCCCGATCCACCACAGACCGCGATCCCGTTCGTGATCTCGGTCGATGGTCAGCCCGTCGCCAACCCGATCGGCTCGACGGCGGCGTCCGGAGCCTCCGCCTATGCACCGGACATCCCGCCCGGTGACGTCACGATCCAGGAGGAGATCCCGGCGGGCTACGGGACGCCGCTCGCCTACTGCCGGCTCGTCTCGATCGACGGGCAGGTGGTTCGCGAGATGCAGCGTTACCTCGTCACCGGAGTCGGTGGCATCACGATCGACGACGTGGTTGACGGTGAGGGGATCTACTGCGAGTGGAGCAACGTTCCACTCGACATCAATCCGGCGGTCTTCCTCTCGAGCTACCAGTGCCCAGCCGGCTTCGACGCTGCCGGCGTCGAGCCGACTGACCTGCGGATCGCGTGCCCTGCCATCCCGGCCGGTCACGAGTTCAGCCTCGCAGCGCTCGACCGGTTCGTGGAAGGACGAACCGAGGGCGCCCTGGCGCTCATCTTCGGCCAGCTCCGGGTCGGGAGCGTCATCATCACCGGCGTCCAGCCCGCCACCTACGGCGCCCCGTACGTCTTCTGCGCCGTGACCGGACCGGAGGGCCAGACGCTCAGGGCGTACGACTACCAGTTCCCCAGCGGCCCGGACTCGATCATGTACCAGCTCGACACCTTTGAAACGCTGCGCTGCGACTGGTTCTTCATCCCCGGCAACGGAGCAGCAGGCAACAGCGTCTTCACCGGCTGTAACGACCAGGGCACTCCGCGGGCATCCACGGAAGGGGCCGGCATCGCCGTCGGTCGGGCAATCGTCTGCCGCGACGACGGAGGCGACAACGGCTGATACGACGACCAACGCGGGCCGTCGACGGGATTGGTTCCGACGAAACGACGACACCCCCGCCAGAGCATCTGGCGGGGGTGTCGTCGTTTCGAGGCGATGCGGGGAGGCGGAGAACCGGGCGGTTAGGACGTGTCTGGTAATTCCCGATCGGTCTTTGGTAGCCTACCCGTTTGGCCGCGGCGACGGGAGGTGAGGCGATGGGCGGGCGAGGGGAACTGACGGACGCGGCTTGGGCGGAGCTGGCGCCGCTCCTGCCGCACGGCGGGAGACGGGGCAGGCCGTGGGCCAACCATCGCCGCATCATCGACGGCATCCTCTGGAAGCTGCGGACCGGTGCTCCCTGGCGGGATCTGCCCGACCGCTACGGTCCCTGGTCGACCGGTCATGCGCGGCTCGGGCGCTGGCAACAGGACGGGACGCGGGACCGGCTGCTGGCCCACGTCCAGACCCGGTCCGACGCCGTCGGCGAGGTGATCTGGGAGGTCAGTATCGACAGCACCGTGCTCCGGGCGCATCAGCACGCCGCCGGGGCGCGGAAAGGGGGGGCGGTGCGGACTCGGCCGAGCCGCCGACCACCGCGGTCGCCCAGGCCCAGGAGGCGCTCGGCCGCAGCCGGGGTGGGCTGACGACCAAGCTGCACCTGGCCTGCGACGGCCGGGGACGCCCCCTGTCGGTCGTCCTGACGCCGGGACAACGCCACGACAGCACCCAGCTGGAGCCGGTGCTCGACGGCATTCGGGTCCCGCGGCCGGGAGGGCGGGGGCGGCCCCGCACCCGGCCGGCCCACCTGATCGCCGACAAGGGCTATAGCTACCCGCGCTGCCGGCGGGTCCTGCGCCGCCGCCGGATCCCGCATACGATCCCCGAGCGCAGCGACCAGCGCAAACGCCGGGCACACCGTCCCGGCCGCAAGCCGGCGTTCGACCGGGAGACCTACCGGCGGCGTCACGTGGTGGAGCGATGCATGAACCGGCTCAAGCAGTGGCGCGGGATCGCGACGCGGGTCGAGAAACGCGTCGCGAACTTCCGGGCGATGGTGGTCCTCGCCTCCACCGTCATCTGGCTCGGCACCTGATTTACCAGACACGCCCTAATGCAAGTTCCTCTCGCGATGCCGGCTGACCCGATGATGTCCGAAGGCTGTCATTCCGTGTCGTAGCGTCCACTGTTCGTTCTCCCAAAATGCGATCGACGACCGGGTCACGACCGCCGCCGCTTCATTGATACGTCGTCTC
>JAABUR0100005157.1_pt1 | contig 16845 bp, 15 predicted proteins | sample 5560091 | NCBI WGS metagenome assembly JAABUR01 (sample SAMN10711879, study PRJNA513375) | rock metagenome | isolation source: Antarctica rocks | place: Antarctica: Victoria Land, University Valley sud | reverse complement strand
AGTTCGAGCTGTACAAGGACAAGTCGGGCAAGTTCCGGTTCCGGCTCAAAGCGAGCAACGGACAGGTCGTCGCCACCGGCGAGGCCTACGAGACCAAGGCAGCCGCCCTGAACGGCATCGAGTCGGTGAAGAAGAACTCGGTGGGCGCCGAGACGGACGACCAGACGGGCGCAAGCCCCGGGTAGGGAAGGGTGCCGGGAAACTTGGTGGCGACATGAGCGAACGCGACGACTTCCTCGCCTGGGTCGAGTCCGCCCTGTACGAAGCGGAGCTCGCCCTGCACAACGGCGAAGGCGGCGAACGGAGGGTTGCCCATCGCCATGCCGACACTGTGACCGGTTGACGCGCCTGATCAGCAGCATCGCCGGGCTCGGGCAGATTGAGGTCCCAGCCGCCTCGGGGGACAATCACTGGGGTGACCCCAGCCCCGACAGCGCCGCCCGCGACGTGCCCCATCGGGTGGCAGCCGCAGGCGCTCGCCCCCGTGTTCTTCGGGGCCCGCAGCCTCGGCCCCCCCGACGGTGCGCCGGTACCGCTGCGGATCTTCTTCCCCAGCCTCGACGGCTCCGCCGAGAGCGCCCCCCTCCTCGGGGGCTGCGGCCGGTACCCGCTCGTGCTCTTCGCGCACGGCCACTGCCAGGGAGACACCGACCACTACGACCGCTGGTTCCGGATCCCGGCCCAGCTCGCCCGCGCCGGCTACGTCGTCGTCGTGCCTCACCTCGCCGGCAACGCCGGCGGCGAGAGCCCCTCGGTCTCGACTCATCCCGACGAGGCGACCCTGGACGCCGTGCTCTCCTGGGCGCGGTCCGGCTGGGAGCACGCGGGCGTGCTCCTGCCGCCGCCAGCCACCGGCGTCGTCGGGCACAGCTTCGGGGCCATGCTCGATGCCCGGTTCGCGGTCGGCCGCCCGGTGTCCAGGAGTTCTTCGCGGGCGGCTACCTCGGCGGGTTCGACGCGCTGGGCGGCCACCCGTCGTGCGAGGTGGCCGTCGACGGCGCCGTCGAGCGGCTCGTCGCGAACACCCGCAGCAAGGAGACCCACTCCGTCGACCACCCGTGCGCCTGGGTCTCGCGGATCGCAGCACGGCACCGGCGGGTGGTCTCGGCCCGTCCGGCGGCTACCAATGGTGCGACTTCTGCTTCCGGTCCCGCGCCGACGGCTGACCCCGACCGATCCCCGCTCCAGCGGCAGACCGGACCCGGTCACGGCGCTGGTCGGCGATCCGGTTGACGGTCGCGCTTCGTGTTGGCGACACGGCGTAGTCCTCCACCGCGCGGCGGGTACTCAGCCATCGCGCCTGACTGTCCTGCTCGGGGCGAGGAGCTCCCCGAGAGGCCGTGCTCACCGCGGGTCGCCTGTCGGCCACCAGAACCGAGGCGGTAGTTCGCGAATCCCATTGATTACGTGAGACAACTCGTGCGCGAAGGCCGCTCGAGGGTCGCCGGTCCGGTCCCTCGCGTGTCGCACACAGTGTTGGAGGTCGTCACCCCTCGGCGCGTCGGCGCCCGTGATGCTGTCGCGAGTCGAGGTAGTCCTCAACCGCTCGGCGGCTGCTGAGCCACTCGCCCTGAGAGTCCGTCTGGGCCTGCAGGCGACCACGCCGGGCCGCGGCTCGCAAGGCGGTGAGGCTGATCCGGGTGTCGGCCAGGGAGGGGAGTGGCACCAGGCACGCGGGCCCGGCCACATTGGGCAGCACAAATCGGTTGATGTTGTCGAGCATGGCCCGGGCGAACAGCTCGCCGAGCGGTCCGTACTCGCCGCGGTCGGCGACCTCCAGAGCGGCGAGGTAGGCCGGTCGCTGCCGTTTGAGGATGATGACTGGAGGAAACCCGAGACGGACCAGCACGAGGTTCAGCAGCAGCCGGCCGGTGCGGCCGTTGCCGTCGAGGAACGGGTGAATCTTCTCGAAGTCGGTGTGGATGCGGGCGAGCACCTCCGGCATGGGCTCCGACGTGGCAGCTGGTGGTGTGGTCAGGCTCGACGCGGTGTCGTTGGCCGCCTCGACCCACGCGGTGATCTCGGCAGGCACCAACGGCCACGTCGGCGGCGTCATACCGCCGTCGAAGGCTCGGATGTCGTGTCGGCGGAAGCTGCCCGGTGACTCCTCCGTCGTGGCCCCCGCATGGGGTGCCACTGCCCACACCGGCGCCATGACCTCGTGGTGCACTCGGCGCACCTCCTGGACCGACATCAACGGCACGTCGTTCTGCCTGGCCGACTGCGCCTGCGCGTAGACCCACTGCGCCGCGTCGCCGTAGCCTTTGACCTCCATGTACTCGCTGAGCGGCTTCGCGCCCACTGCGCGTCCACGCTCGAGGAGCGCTTCGACCTCACGGAGAACCAACGTGTTGCCCTCCAAGGCGGTGGAGTGGTGAGCCTCCAGGTGCCAGATGTCAGACCAGACGGACTGGGACTCCGACGGGGAGGGTAGCCCGCCGTAGCGGGTGCTCAGGTCCGCCAGCGCACGGTGGAGGCGCGCGTAGACCGTCGTCCTCGATGGGCGGCCGCGGGGCACGGAGACTCCTTTTTGTTATAGTGATCCGCTGACCAGGTGAACTTAACAACTGGGGTTGGTTATAGCAAGTGGCGAGCGAATCAAACTTAACAACCGGGCCAAGGCGCTCAATGTTGCAGCGAGCATCTCCTCAGTGACGCATCGATGCTTCGTCGATGACGACTAGGCCGACTCGGCCGGTGGACCCTGCGTCAGGGGTGAAGTCGAGCGCGGCCGGGTGGTCTACTCGCCGGAACGCGGGCCGGCCTGGGTCAGAAGGCGCTCGACGACGCGGTCCGCCACGAGAAGTGCGCCGCCGACCTGGGCGGCCTCCCGTCCGTAGCCGCCGAAGCGCACCTCGATGTGGTCCTGCGAGATCGGAGCGAGCGCCTCAGCGAGCGACCATTGCAAGGGCTGGGCGATATGCTGCTCCAGCGCGCAGAACTGCCCGCCGAGGATCACGACCTGGGGGTCGAGGAGTGCTGCCAGCCCGGCGAGGTGGCGTGTCAACGTCCGGGTCAGCCCCTTGACCGCCGCCCGTCCCGCCGCGTCGAGCACCACCGGTCCCCTCCGCGCCGCGTCGGAGGTGCCGTTGTCACCCAAGGGGTCGAGCAGACGGTCGAGGCCGAGCTCGTGCAGGCTCACCTTGCTCGCCAGGTGGTCACGCTGGGGGAAGAGCAGCTCTCCGGCCCGTCCGCGATGACCGGTCAGCATCCGTCCGGCGACGACCGCGCCCACCCCCAGGCCGGCGCTGCCCTCGTCGAGGTAGATGAGGTCGGAGAGGTCGGTCCGCCGCCACTCGGCCGTCGTCGCGAGGTTGACGAACTTCTCGACGCCGACGAGCTCCTCGTCGCACCCGAGCTTTGTCGCGAGGATCTCGCGGACAGCCACGTGCGACCAGGACAAGGGGCCAGAGACGATGAGCTGGCCCGAGCCCGTGTCAACCATCCCGGGGACGGCCACCTCGATCCCACCGAGCAGCCGACCCTGCGTCTCGACCTCGGCGATCACGGCGCGCACGAGGCGGGCGACGCTGGTCAAGGTGCGGGCGGGGCCGTCCACCGCGGGCCTGGCAGAGTGTGATCTCACCGACTGTCGTTCGCCAGCGAGGTTCCACGTCGAGACGACGAGGTTCTCGGGCAGGACCTCCACGACGACGCACACGTAGGTCAGGCGGTCGAGGCGGACCAGGGTCGAGGGGCGCCCCGGGCTCTGCCCCAGCGGCGCGTCCTCCTGCTCCAGCAGACGCGTCGACATGAGGTCCTTGACGAGGCTCGACACGGTGGCCTTGTTGAAGCCGAGCACCTCACTGATCTCCCGGCGGGTGCAGCGGCCGTGGGCCCGCACCAGTCGGACCACTGCGTCGAGGTTCTGGCCTCGCACGGCGGACTGGTCGGCAAACCGGGCTCGCACCGACGAGCCCGCCGGCGGTGCTGGCGGACCCGAGGCAGGCCAACCGGACACCACGGAGCCGTTGGACGATTGGGCGGTAGTCACGTCGACACGATATCCGTCGCACGTCGGACGCACCGGCTGCGGGCCGGTCCGACCGGCCGCCGCGGCGTGCCGGTTGACAGCAGGCGTGATTGTGCATCATTCTTACGGGTCATGCGAACAAACTCACGCACGATCGGTGTCCCGTCATGAACCGCGTGGTGGTTTCTCGTCGCAGCTTCCTGGCCGGCACGGCAGCCGGCATCGCGGGCGGCCTCGCCTCGACCCACGCCTCGGCGGCAGCCGCGCCGGCCCCACGCCCCGCGGCCGACCATGTCATCCTCGTGGACTGGGACGGCTTCGACCCCGAGTTCCTCACTCGGGCACAGCATCCCGCAGTGGACGCTCTCGCGGCGCGCGGCGCCCGGGGCCTGGCGACCAACACGTACTCGACGTTCTCGAACTCCTGCCGGTCCTCCATGTCGACCGGCGCCTACCCCGAGGTGCACGACAACGCGGGCTACTACTACGACGTCGTCGCCGACCGGGCCGTGAGCCAGAACCGGGATCTCGAGGCCGAGACCATTGCCGAGGCGCTCGCCCGACAGGGTCGCAGCGTGGCCTCCGTGCAGTGGTACATGGTCCAGGACCACGGGACGACCTATGGTGACCCCTCGCACCTCTACGTCCAGCCGGGTGGCAGCTTCGCCACGACGGCCAGGGTGGCCATCGACATCCTCAACCGCCAGCCGGTCAGCTCCGGCGGCAAGCAGGTGACCGTCCCCGAGGTCCCGGCGTTCATGGCGGTCTACGGCGCCGACCTGGATGGGCTCGTGCACCAAGATGGTGCAGAGAGTCCCAGGATCGGCCCGCTCCTGGAGTCCATGGACGGCAACCTCGCGTCGCTGGTCCAGGCGACCAGGGACGTGGGCATCTTCGACCGGACGGCGTTCATCCTGACAGGGGACCACAGCATGTCGACCTGGGAGCACTCGATCATCGACGCCGTCCTCAAGGCGGTCGAGGGACTCGGCCTACGGCCCGAGGTCGTCGTGGCCGGCCGTCGGGCTGCCCCGGAGACCGAGGTGGTCATCGTCCAGGGGGTCCGCGTGGCGACCTTCGTCCTTCGTGGTGCTGCGGCCACACCTTCGGCCCGACGCAAGCTGCGCGCGAACCTGGCCGGCATCGAGCACGTCAGCAACGTCTTCGACCGGAACGACCTCAGGAGGATGAGGGCCAGCGACAAGCTCGGGGACCTCGTGGCCGAGGCCGAGGTGCCGTGGCACTTCTCGGCCCTGGACGACGGCAAGCCACGCGGCTCGCACGGCAGCACCGCCGAGTCGCACATCCCGCTGATCCTGGCCGGGAGCGGAGTCCGCCCCGGGGCTCCGGTGAACGGTGCCGGCCTCGTCGACGTCGCGCCGACGGTCGCCGCGCTCCTCGGCGTCACGCCCCCTGCCGATGCGCAGGGACGTGCGCTCCACCAGGTCCTCGGCGGCGCTCATGGCGCCTGAGCGGATGAGGCTCGACGGTGGCTGACCCCACCGAAACGACTCTCGGTCACTTCCAGGACCTCCGGTCGCCCGAGACCCGGCTGTACTCCGACGGTGTCGTCATCGGCCACACCGGCCCCGTCATCGTCCCTCCCCACACGGCATACCGTCGGCATCCGCGCACCAGCTTCCTCGACACCACGACCGGACACCTTGCGGGGGCGTGGCACGCCACCGAGGATGAGGTGCGCGGGGCTCAGGCCGACGTCGGCGAGCTCGACCTGCCCGGCCGCGGGGGACCACACGCCGACATGGCCGAGACGGCACTGGCCGACATCGAAACCTTGTGCTTCCCGAACGGCGCCGCGGTCGCCGCGGGAAGCCCCTACTGGAGGCACGTGTGGCCGAGGGACGCGAGCTTCATGGCCGCCGCCCTGGTCCTCGTCGGGCGCCGCGACCGGGCCGCTCGCATCCTCAGCTACCTCGCTCACGTGCAGGAGCCGGACGGCACCTGGCAGGCCCGGTACCTGCCCGATGGGTCCGGGGGCGTCCCGGATGCGCGGGGGACCCAGCTCGACGGCAACGGGTGGTTCCTCTGGGCGACCTGGCTGCTCCAGACTGCAGCCGGCAGCGCGCGACCGGCCGACGACATGGCCCTCTGGCCCAGTGCGCGGCGAGCGCTCCTGGCGGCCATCGCGGCCACAGAGCACGAGTCGGGTCTCGTCACGCCGTCCCAGGACTTCTGGGAGGTCGACCTTTCCGAGCCGACGCTCGGCGTGGCGGCACCCTTGCTCCTCGGTCTGCGAACCGGAGCCCTTCTCGCGGAGGCGGCCGGCGACGCGGCTCTTGCGGCAGCTGCCGGAGCGCGCGCAGTGGACCTCGCCCGGGCGATCGATGCGCAGTTCAGCCCGGACTTCCCGCGACGTCTGGGAGACGGAGGCGAGCCAGATGCGTCCGTCGCCTTCCTCCTGCCGCCGTTCGCCCTCGCCCGCGAGCACGTCAGCGCCGCCTGGGCCAGCGCTCTGAGCCGGATGCGGCTGGCGAACGGTGGGCTCAAGCCCGGAGTCGAGTGGCTCGACGACGAGACGGCGTGGACCCCGCAGACGTCCCTCTTCGCCATGACCGCGAGCTACCTGGGCAAGGACGAGGTGGCCGACGAGCTGCTGCGCTGGCTGGACGCGCACCGAACGCGACTGGGATGCCTGCCCGAGAAGGTGACCGCGAAGGGTCTGCCGGCGGCGGTGGCCCCCTTGCCGCTGACCGGCGCAACCGTCCTCCTCGCCCTCGCCGCGCGAGAGGGACGACACCTGCCCATGCCGGACGGCCCCGTCCTGAGCACTCGACACCCCGCCCGACAACCGCACGAACACGGCACGAGAACCCGATGAGCGACGACAACCTTGGAGCGACGTCATGACCATGGCCAGACCACGAACAAGCCGAGTCCTCACCTTGACCGCCGTCATCGGCGTCGCCGCGCTGGCGGGCTGTGCGGGCAGCGAACCCGGCGGCTCAAGTACCAGCGGGGGAGCGGGCGACGCCATCACCTTCTGGACACCCTTCAACACCCCGCCGAGGATGGCCGTGCAGCAGAAGGTTGCCGCGGCCTTCACCGCCAAGACGGGAATCAAGGTCAACGTCGTCGGCCTCAGTGGCGCTGACCAGGACCAGGCGCTCGTCACCGGCGCCGCATCGGGCAAGGTGCCGGACGTGATCATCAACGCTCCGGACCGGAACGCGGCGTGGATGGGTCAAGGCCTTCTCGACGCGAAGGCGGCACAGAAGGTCGTCGAGACCCTCGGCCGCCAGACGTTCAGCGAGCAGGCCCTCAACCTCGTCTCAAGTGGGGGGCAGGTCATGGCCGTGCCGTCGGACGGCTGGGCCCACCTACTCGTCTACCGCAAGGACCTGTTCCAGCAGGCCGGCATCCCGGCTCCGAAGACGATCGACGACGTCGCCGACGCGGCAGGGAAGCTCAAGGCCGGAAAGGTCTCGGGTATCGCCCTGGGCACGCAGCCGGGGACCCCCTCGGCCACCGAGGCTCTCGAGTCCGTGCTCCAGCCCGCGGGCTGCCAGCTGGCGCAGAATGGAAAGGCGGCCATCGACTCGCCGGCGTGCACCCACGGTCTGGAGCTGTTCAAGAAGATGGCCGAGTCGTCCACCGGAGGACAGTTCGACGTCACGTCGGCTCGTGCGGCGTACCTCGCCGGCAACGCGGCGATGCTGCTGTTCTCGTCCCACATCATCGACGAGATCGACGGGCTCGACCCTGCGAACCCGCCGAGCTGCTCGCAGTGCGCTGCCGACAAGCAGTACCTCGGCAAGAACAGCGGCTTCGTCACGGTCCTGCAGACCGCGGACGGCAAGGGCGCCCAGTACGGCACGACACTGAACTACGCCATCCCGACGGGCGCGAAGACGGCCGCGGCGTCGAGGTTCATCGAGTACCTCCTGTCCGACGGCTACATGGAGAACCTCTCGTCGGCGACCGAGGGGCGCGTCCCGTTGCGGACCGGCACGACGAGCGAGCCGACGAAGTACGTCGACGCCTGGTCGAAGCTCCCGTTCGGGGCGGACCCGGCAAACACGAAGTCGATCAGTGACGTCTACGGGCCCGACGTCGCCAAGGCGGTGGCCAACGGCGCAAAGTCGATCGACCGGTGGGGCTTCGGGACGAAGGATGCACCGCTCGCGGCACGGGTCTTCGGGCAGAACGTTCTCAGCAAGCACCTCGCCGGCCTCTTCAGCGGGACGCCCGCCGCCCAGGTGAGCAAGCAGATGGCCCAGTCCGTCACGACGGCGCAACAAGAGCTGGGATGACCGCTCTGCTCGAGCGATCCCGACGGGCGCGGGTCATGACCCGCGCCCGTCGAGAGGACCTCCAGGGACGTGCGCTCGTCTCGCCCACGGTCCTCGTCATCGTCCTGTCGTCCATCCTGCCACTGCTCGCCGTCGTCGTCTTTGCCTTCACCGAGGTCCGGCTCATCGACATCCCGCGGATCTCGATGGCCAAGCTGACCTTCACCACGGAAAACTTCACCCAGCTCTTCGCCTCTCCGACGTTTCGGTCCGTCCTCACGACGACGGTCGCCTACGCGAGCATGACGACGGTCGGCGCCCTGGCCTTCGGCACCACAGTCGCCCTCGTGCTGCGCCGGCCGTTCCGCGGGCGCAGCCTCGTGCACGCCCTCGTGCTCATCCCGTACGTCCTTCCCGTCGTCGCCAGCGCCACCATCTGGAAGCAGCTGCTCAACCCGCAGTACGGCCTCGTCAACGCGGTGGGCGCCAAGTTCCTCGGGTGGGACAGCCCGGTGGCGTTCCTCAGCACACCGACCCAACAGCTCCTCGGGCTCCCAGTCCCGGTCACCCTCCTTGTCGTCACCCTCTTCGAGATCTGGAAGACCGCCCCCCTGGTCTTCCTGTTCGTCACCGCGCGGCTCCAGGTCCTGCCGAACGAGCTCGAGGAGTCCGCAGCCATCGACGGCGCCGGTCCCGTCGCCCGCCTGCGTCACATCGTGCTGCCCCAGCTGCGCGGGGTCCTGCTGCTCCTGCTGCTCCTGAGGTTCATCTGGTCGTTCCAGAGCTTCAACGACGTCTTCCTGCTCACCCGCGGGGCGGGCGGCACCGAGGTGCTCGCGGTCCGGGTCTACACCGAGCTGATCACGAGGGCGAACATCGGTTCAGCATCGGCCTACGGCCTGACGATGACCGCAATGCTCCTCGTCCTGCTCGCCCTGTACTTCCTGGCCAACCGCAGGCAGGAGGACTCGTGAGCCTCGACGGCCTGCACACCGGGTGGCACCGGTCCTGGCGACTCGTCGTGCGGGTGGTCGTCATCGCGGCCATCGTCCTGGTCAGCGTCGGGCCGGTGCTGTATGGCCTGCTGCTCTCGGTGCGACCCCTGTCTGCGATCGTCAACGAGCCGCTCAGCATCATCCCCGCGCCGAGCCAGATCGACCTCGGCTCCTACTCGAGCGCGCTGGGGACCGAGTCGTCCGGGGGCTTCGGGCTGACCCGCTTCATGGGCAACTCGGCTCTCGTCGCCCTGTTGACCGTCGTGCTCACCACGGTCTTCTCCGTCCTCGGGGCGTATGCCGCGACGAGGCTCAGCTTCTTCGGCAGGCGGTCGGTGAACATCCTGTTCATCTCCGTCTACCTGTTCCCCGGGATCGTCCTGGCGGTGCCCCTCTTCGTCCTGATGAGCCGGATCGGGCTGACCGGGTCGCTCGTCGGACTCCTCCTGATCTACGTCGCCCAGACGACGCCGGTGGCGTTGTACATGCTGCGCAACTACTTCGCCGCGATCAGCGAGAGCGTCGAGGAGGCGGCGATGATCGACGGCTGCGGCCGGCTCGCCATCATCCGGCGGATCGTCCTGCCGCTCGCCCTTCCCGGCATCGCGGCGACCGGACTGTACGTCTTCATGATTGCGTGGAACGAGTACCTGTACGCGCTGCTGTTCCTCGTGCAGGACCGGGGGCGCTGGACAGTCTCGCTCGGGCTGGCCCAGCTCACCAACGAAGCCGTGCCGGCACCCGTGCTCATGGCGGGCTCCGTGGCGATCACCATCCCCGTCGTGGTGGGCTTCTTTGCCGCCCAACGGTTCTTCGTCTCCGGGCTGACGTCCGGGGCCGAGAAGGGGTGAGCCGGCCCGTGACCCAGCCCGCGGCCGTGGGCGGGCCGGTCCGGGTCGCCATCCTCGGAGCGGGAGGCAGGGGACACGACGCCTACGGCGAGTGGATCCTCCACCACCCGGACGTGGCGACCATTGCGGCGGTGGCTGACATCTCCGCGCACCGGCGAGACGCCCTCGCCGATCGGGCGGAACTGCCGGATGCCGCCCGGTTCGACTCGTGGAGCGCGTTGTTGGACCGGGCTGTCGAACTCGACCTCGGCGCCGTGATCGTCGCCCTTCCGGACACCGAGCACGTCGAGCCGGCGCTCCGTGCGGCGGGTCTGGGACTGCCGACCCTCCTGGAAAAGCCGGTCGCGGTGAGCACCGACGCTCTGCGAACCCTCACCGACGCCTCCACGGGGCTCGAAGGGCTCATCACCGTGGGACACGTCCTGCGCTACACGCCATTCTGGCGAACCGTCGCCGAGATCGTCAGCAGCGGAGCGATCGGCGTCCTGACGACGATCAACCTCGAGGAGAACATCGGGTTCTGGCACTTCGCGCATTCGTACGTCCGCGGCAACTGGCGCCGCTCCGACCTGTCCAGCCCCGTGGTCCTGGCCAAGACCGGCCACGACCTCGACCTCATCCGGTGGCTCGCCGGTGAGCCCCCGGAACGGATCTCGAGCCTGGGTAGCCTCTCCTACTTCCGTGAGGCGAACGCTCCGGCCGGCTCCCCGGCATACTGTCTCGACGGGTGTCCCGTGCAGGACGAGTGCCCCTTCTACGCGCCTCGCTACTACGCCGAGGCGCTGGCTGCCCGACGCGGCTGGCCGGTCGCCCTGCTCGGCCACGACACCTCGCTCGAGGGCAGGCTGACGGCGCTGCGTGACGGGCCCTACGGCCGCTGCGTCTTCCACAGCGACAACGACGTGCCGGACCACCAGCAGACGGTGCTGGGCTTCCCGTCCGGGCTCACGGCGACGCTGTCCATGTCGGCCCTGACTGGCGAGAACACCAGGACGGTTCACCTGACCGGCACCCGGGGTGAGCTGCGCGGACATCTCAGCAGCGGCCGCCTCGAGGTGGACCTGTTCTCGCCCCACGGCGCGCTGGGGCCACTGCCGTTTGCCGCGGTGACGCGGTCCTCGACCCGGTCGCCGATGGGTCACTGCGCGGTCGAGCTGCAGGTGCAGGCGTCTGAGGATGCGGAGGGCGACCACCGGGGCCATGACGGGGGAGACGCGGGGCTCATGTCCGCGTTCCTGGCCAACATCACCGCTGCGGCGGCGGGTGAGGTGCTGGGCACCGGGCTCTCCTCTGCCCTGGACAGCCACTGGATGGCCTTCGCCGCCGAGGAGTCCCGGCTCAGCGGCCGAACGGTGCAGTGGCCGACCAACCCCGGGGGGTAGGTCGCCCACTTCCCGCCCGTGCAGGTCGAGCGGTCAGATCCCGCTGACTCCCCGCAGGACACCGTCCTGGAAGCCGATGACCAGCGTTGGTCCGGCGCGCCCGCCGACGAGCACCGGGGTCGAGAAGGTGTTCGCCCGGCTCACCTGGAGCAGGGGCTGCGCCGTGGCCGCCGCGAGGTCCAGACGGCTCAGCAGGCCCGCGGCGCCGACGTGCCAGGCCGTCCGGCCGTCCTCGGACAGCACCGGCCCGGCCTCGAAGGAGCGCGGTGCCACCGGGACGGTCCAGCGGGTGGCGCCGGTCGCGGGGTCGGCCATGACGGCGTTTCCCCTTTCGTCGAAGAGCAGGATCCCGTATGCCGTGAGGACGGCCGGCGTGTAGATGTAGCTCCCGGGGCGCTGCCACCGGACCGCGCCGGTGGCCGGGTCGAGGGCCAGCGTGTTCGCCACGGTCGCCACCATGACCGACCCGTCGGGGAGCAGCTCGATGGTGTCGTTCCAGGGGCCGTAGATCATCCGCTGGTAGGGCGTCGTCTTGGTCGTCGTCGACACCGACCAGAGCTCGGCGCCGGTCCCGGCGTCGAACGCGCGGGCGTTCCCGTCACCGCCGCCGGCGAAGACACGGCTGCCGTCGCAGGCGACCCGCCCGGCGAAGAGCCCGTGGACGTCGCTCGACCAGAGCCTGCCTCCCCGGCCGTCCACGCAGTGCAGACGGCCTCCCGCCGACGCGAAGACGCGGTTCTCGCCTCCCACGGAGGTCACGAGGGGGGTGGAGAGCACGGGCCCCTGCAGGTCCGTGGCCCACGTCACCGAGCCGTGCTTCGGGTCGAGCGCGTAGAGCCGGTGGTCTGCCGACGCGACGATGACGGTCTCCCCCATCAGCGCCGGCGCCCGGTGGACCGCGCCGACGGTACGTCGCCACCTGGGGGTGACGGATCGGCCGTTCGCCGTGAATGCCTGGACCTGCCCGGCGGTCGTCGCGGCGACGAACCCCGACGGGGTCGCCAGCAGCCCACCCTGGACCGTCCCCCGCAAGGGGCGCGTCCATGACACCACGACGTCCGCGGTCGCCACGTCCACCTTGAGCGTCCGGTCGAAGGCGGCCCCGTCCGTGCCGATGGCCCGCAGCTGGACCCGGTGCTCGCCCGGGGGAAGCGCCGCAGCGCTCAGCTGTCCTCGCCACGTACCGTCTGGTCCACTGCTCAACGGCATCCACGTGCCGGCGCTCGTGCCGCCGAAGACTCCCTGCGGGTACACCTGGGCGATGACCCGTGCCGGCGTGGTCTTGAAGCGGGACGAGACGGTGATGGTGCCGCCCCCCGCCTTCGCCGTGGCCTTTCGCGGCTCGAGGGCCTCGCCAGGACCGGCGCTGCCCAACGGGATCGCCGTCACCGGGGTCGAGGTCGGCGACCCGGTGGCCGGTACGATGATCTGGGTGACGGCGAGCGTGAGCCCGTCCGGCGACCGCTCGACCCAATAGAAGTTCGGCCCGGCGAAGGTGTTCTTCATGGCCACCTGGGTCAGTCCGTTGAAGGCGTCGACCTGCTGGCGGTGGATGTGGCCGGCGAAGATCGCACGCACCCGGTTGCCGCCGATCCGGGCCAGGAAGTCCTCCGTGTCGTTGACGAAGTAGTTGTTCGCGCCCATCGGGTAGTGGAGGAACATCACCGCGGGGATCCGCGACGCGTCACCCCGCAGCGCCTCGGACACGCGGTCGAGCCCATCGGCACCGAACAGACCCGGTTCCTGAAGCAGCTGCATCGGCGCCAGTCCCGCGACGCGCAGGCCGTGCAGCTCGAAGCTCGACCACTCCGGACCGAAGTAGCGTCGGTAGCTCTCGAACGCATCGGGAGTCCAGCGCGCCTCGTGGTTGCCGGGGACGTGGTGCATCCGGTCCCACAGGCCGTTGGGCACCGCTGAGCGGTAGAGGGAGAACTCGTCGTTGACCCCGTAGTCGGTGATGTCGCCGCAGTGGAGGACGAAGTCCGGGTTCATCCCCTCCACCACGGTCAGCAGCCGGCTCAGCTCCCTGGCCCGCTCCTGCTCGACGACGTTCTCATGGGTGTCGGTGACGACGGCGAACTGGAGCCGGGTCGTGTCGGGGCGCAGGATGACCGGTAGGGACGCCGCCTGCGCCGTGGACGGCAGGAGGGTCGCTGCGGCGCCACCGACGACCCCGGCGCCTGCCACGCCGAGGAACCAGCGGCGCGTGGGGGGCGGGCCGGCGGGCTCACGACCTCTCCCGGGCTGGGTCGCGGTTGCCGTCTCTGCTGGAGAGTTTGTTCGCATGACCCGTAAGAATGATCCAGTCAGACGCCCTTGTCAAGCATGAGCTGCGACGTCCCCGGCCCCATGCTGCGTAGGTCGCACCTACCGGTGCGCGCTATCATTGGCTATCAGCAGTGAGGTGTGGCGAGATGACCGATGTCCTTGTCCGTAACGTCCCCGAAGAGGTGATTGCCGCGCTCGACGCGCGCGCGTCCCGCTGGGTCTATCTCGCAGCGAATACCTTCGTCGACGGCTGGCCCAGGAGGCCCAAACCGGTCCCCAACCAGTGACCGTGGAGCATCTCACCGCATTCGCCGAAACATTCGCCGACCTCGCCGACGCCGAGGTCATGAAGGGTGCCTGGGAGTGACTGGCTGGCTCACCGACACCTCTGCCTTGGCTCGGCTAGCCAAGACTCCCGATGCCGGCGTGTGGGCCGACCGGATCGAGCGGGGACTCGTCCGCATCAGCACCGTGACGCGGCTGGAGGTCGGCTACTCCGCGAAATCCGGTCCCGATCTGCGCTCTGCTGCCCGTCGACCCCCGTTGGAGGCGATGGCTGCCACGTAGCGCTCATCGGGGCGCACGCGGGGACAAGGCAGCGTCACTCCGCCAGAGTGAAGCGGGGTGACGAGCGGCATGCACGATGTGGTCCGTTCGGACCACGCAGCCACAGCTTGGCGCCGAGGCCGGGAACGGCAGCCATCATCTGTGCGAACTCCTTGTTGGCCTCGATGAAGTCCGACTCGCTGATGTTTCCCATCCGATAGGTGACGATCTGAAGGTGCATAGCCATCTCCCATTCCTTGGGCCGTGGGCCTGCTTGTCAGGATGGCACGGCCAATGCCTTTCGGATAGAGGAAGGTCACCAGCCAAAGTCCGGGTGGCCGGGGGCCGTCGAACTCGGGACCACCGAGTGACTGCCGTCATTGGGACCTCGCCCTCACGGGTCATACCGCGAGGCGGCGTCACCGCACAGCGTCATAACGCCGCCCATGAGTGTCGAGACACAGGCCGCGCTCGATCGTCGCTCCATTCGCGGGGCAGAACGGCACCTACGCCTTCGACCCGCCTGTCACCAGGCCTGAAAAGACTTCTGGTTCTTGCCAGGTCAGATGTTGACGGTGACCTGAAGGAACGTGGCCGGGATGGAGGTCGCGCCCGCGTCCCGCAAGCCGCCTGACCGATCACTCCAGAAGAGCCGCACCCAATTCGATACGCGCCAGAAGCGGATGCGCGGAGATTCGACATGCATCACTCCGCCGCCACGGGGCCTGCCCTGCTTTAGCTACACGCCGCTGCACTCCGAGATCGCGTAGCGCCGGGGCCGTGGAGCAGTGGTCCTTTGTCTTGTAGGCCGGAGATGTCGAAAGCGTTAGACGGCCGGGAAGCTCGTGGTCAGCTCGACCACTGTCAATTTGCAGATGGAGCCTGCCGCACGAGCTCGGAGGGCGCGATCGCGGGTAAGCTCGTGGTGATCGTGTTGGAGACCGGCTTGGTCGGCCGTTGACCTGGAGCATGGCGGCGCCCTCACCCGGCCGAAGGCACGTAGCCAGGGCGGGCCTGGTTGGGCGGCGTTTGGTTCGTCGCGAATGGGGTTGTGGCGTGGGGTGTGGGTCCGACCGTCAGACCGCCTCGGCTGTGACAAGGGTGATCGGTCCGGCCAGCGGCAGGTGTCCGGTGAACTGCCATCCGGTGCCACTTAGCCACGCGCCGCCTTCCTCGACGCTGTAGACGTCCCCCTCGTTGACGTGGATAGCGAACTCTCCGGCCATCAGCGCCGCAGGCAGTGGCTGGGTGTGCGTGGGGTCGGTCCAGAAGTCGGCGATGAGCAGGCGGGCCCCAGGCTCTGCGGCCGCCCGAATCTTGCGCAGGATCGCCTGGTTGGTCTCCGGAAGGAAGTAGTGCACCAGGTTGGCCAGCAGGAAGGCGTCGTAGCCGCGCGGCACATCGCCGGTCAGCAGCTCCCCGGCAAGCACGTCGATCCGAGTCGAGTAGCCGCTCGTGCGCAGCCGCTTCTCGGCGACAGCGGCAACCTCGGGGAGTTCGAACACGGTCGCCGTGAGCGCCGGGTCGGCTTCGGCCAGGGCGATGGACCACGAGCCGGTGCCGCCGCCGGCGGTAGCGGCCTCGATGCCGGCCGACATGATCGGCACGAGCTCGTCGTCGATCTGGAAGATCTCCTGGGCCGGTCGGCCGCGTCCGAGTGCTGCGGCAAGGTCGGTCCATGCGGGGTAGCTGAGCTTGTCCCAGAACTTGAGCAGGGGTCTGAAGTCTGCCGGAGTGGCACCCGACAGGAATGCCGAGGCCACCGCTGTGTTCGCGTACCGGTCACCGTCTCGATCGAGGAGCCCGAGGGCGACCATGGCATCGGCGCTGATCCGTGCCGTACGTGGCGTGAGACCCGTCCGGGCGGCCAGGCCGGCCAGGTCGGCCGGCCCCTCACCAAGGGCCTCGAACAGGCCCAGCTCACTGGCCGCGAACAGGTGCTTGCTGGCCATGAACCCCTGGGCGAGCTGGAAGATCTGATCCGGGGTCACGGCGTTCTCTGTTGGCCCCGCAGGGGCCTGGGTTGTTGTTGTCATGGCCCAAGCGTGCCGAGTCCGCGACGCACTGGGCCATCCCAGAATGCTGGGCAACCGCCGCCGGCAGGGGCCAGAATCGTGGGGGTACCGCCCGGCAACCGTCGCCCGTAGTCTCCGAAGGTGGCCGGAGCCCTTGTGCCGCGAGTGCGTAACGACATCGCGCACATCGACGCGCGCCGGCTCACTTGGGTCGACTTCACCGCAGACGTCGCCGAGGCAGTCAGGCCGCTGATCGCCTTCGACGCCTACTGCTGGCACACGGTCGACCCGGGGACGATCCTGTTCACCGGCAGCGTGAACCGGAACGTCGGGTGCTCGGGCTCGTGGCTGGCCTACCACGAGTACGTCGTCGACGACGTCAACAAGTGGTCGTTCCTGGCCCACAGTGGCCGGATCGCCGGGGCCACCAGCATCGAGACGCATGGCGACCCCACCCGCTCGGCGCGACACCGATCGCACCAGGCCTACGGCTTCGGCGACGAACTGCGGGTCTCGCTCGTCGCCGGTGGCATCTACTGGGGAGCGGCGGCCTTCCTGCGGCACT
>JAABUR0100005154.1_pt1 | contig 16850 bp, 16 predicted proteins | sample 5560091 | NCBI WGS metagenome assembly JAABUR01 (sample SAMN10711879, study PRJNA513375) | rock metagenome | isolation source: Antarctica rocks | place: Antarctica: Victoria Land, University Valley sud | reverse complement strand
GACTTCGCCGGACGGCCCGAGCTGGGGTGGCCGGTCGCCGACTCGCCGCGACTGGTCGGGCTGCGGACATCCGACCCCACGGTGGTTCCGGTGGAGGGCAGCCAGATCGTGACCGGCAGCAGCCACATCCGTGGCCGGGTCACCTCGAGCCGGCTGTCTCCCACCCTCGGCCGGTCGGTGGTGCTGGCACAGCTCGACGCACGGCTGGCCGAGCCTGGAAGCGAGGTCATCATCGTGATGGTCGACGGTCGCCGCGTCACCGCGGTCGTTACCGACAGCCTCGCCCAGGTCGACCCGGAGGGGGAACGGCTGCATGGCTGACACCGCTCCGGTCGCGCGCAGCGCGATCTCTCCGGCCCCGCCTGAGATCGTGGTCGCCGGCTGGGCCGTCAGTGGACGGCGCAGCACGGGCGCGCTGACCCTCACCGACGAGTCGCCGCTCGCGAAGGTCGCCGTCCGGGCCGAAGTCGACGTCGCCCTGGGACGGGCACTCGACGTGCCGTTCGGTCGCATCTCCCGCGATGTCCGGGCGCTCGAAGGCGCCGACGCAGATCTACTGGTCGTCGGGTCCGGACCGGGGGAGTGGCTCGTGCTCGGTGCCCCCGGCACTCAGGCCGTCATCAGCGAGCAGCTGGGGCGGCTCGCCGAGCGCTCGACCCCGGGCGCGTCCGCTGACTCCGGCGGGCTCGTCACGGTCGTCGACCTGACCCACGGCCGGGCACTGATGCGGCTCACCGGCCCTACCGCCGTCGAGCTGCTCGCCAGGGAGTGCGCTGTCGACCTCACCGACGCAGCGTGTCCCGACGGCAGTGCGCTGCGGACGGCGGTTGCCGGCCTGGCCACCGACGTCGTCCGCGACGACCGAGTCGGTACGCCGTCGTACCTCCTGCACTGCGAGCGCTCGTCGGGCCAGTACCTTTTCGACGCCCTGCTCGACGCCGGCACCGAGCTGGGTGTCGACGTCGACGGTTTCACCCTCACCGACCTTCGCGGCGAGCCTCGCGCGACCCACCACAGCTAAGGAGACACCCGATGGCTCTCGGCAACCTGGAGATCGCCCGCGCCGCTGCGCTCAAGCCCATCGAGGACATCGCAAACGAGATGGGCCTCGGCAGCCACCTGCTCGAGCCGTACGGGCGCGACGTGATGAAGGTCAGCCCGGCGGCGGTCGAGGAGCTCGCGGACCGGCCGCGGGCGAAGTATGTCGTCGTCACCGCGATCACGCCGACCCCGCTGGGCGAGGGCAAGACGACGACCACTGTCGGGCTGGGGCAGGGGATGCGCCAGATCGGCAGGCACGCGGTCATCACCATCCGGCAGGCGTCGATGGGTCCGGCGCTGGGCATCAAGGGCGGTGCAGCCGGCGGGGGTTACAGCCAGGTGGTGCCGATGGAGAAGCTCAACCTTCACCTGACCGGCGACATGCACGCCGTGACCGCCGCGAACAACCTGCTGAGCGCCATGCTCGACGACCACCTCTACCGCGGCAACGCGCTTGGCATCGACCCGAACAGCATTACCTGGCGTCGGGTGCTCGACGTCAACGACCGGGCGCTGCGCAACATCGTCACCGGCCTCGGCGGGCGAGCCGACGGCGTTCCGCGCGAGACCGGCTTCGACATCACCGCCGCCTCGGAGGTGATGGCGGCGCTGGCACTGACGACCTCGTTGCGCGACCTGCGCGACCGGATGGGGCGCATCGTCGTGGGCTACACCCCTGACGGCGAGCCGGTGACGGCCGAGCAGCTGAAGGCGGCCGGCGCGATGACGGTCATCCTGCGCGAAGCGGTCAAGCCCAACCTCCTGCAGACGATCGAGAACACGCCGGCACTCGTGCACTGTGGGCCGTTCGGCAACATCGCCACCGGCAACTCCTCGGTGATCGCCGACCTGATCGCGCTCCGTACCGGCGACTACGCGATCACCGAGGCCGGGTTCGGGGCCGACATGGGTGCCGAGCGCTTCTTCAACATCAAGTGCCGTACGTCGGGGGAGGCGCCTGACGCCGCGGTCGTGGTCGCCACCGTGCGCGCGCTCAAGGCGCACTCCGGCAAGTACCGCATCGTCGCGGGGCGACCACTACCGGAGGAGCTCCTCACCGAGAACCCCGACGACGTCCATGCGGGTGCCGCCAATCTCGTGAAGCAGATCGAGAACGTGCGGCTGCACGGTGTCTCACCCGTCGTCGCGGTCAACACGTTCCCCGGCGACCACCCGAGCGAGCACGCGGCCATCCGTGAGATCGCCGAGCGGGCCGGTGCGCGCTTCGCGGTGTCGCAGCACTTCAGCGACGGGGGGCGGGGTGCGGCCGAGCTGGCCGAGGCGGTGGCCGAGGCCGCCGACGAGCCCAGCGAGTTCCGGCTGCTGTACGCCGACGAGGCGCCGCTGCGGGACAAGATCGAGGCGATCGCCACCCAGGTCTACGGCGCCCGCGACGTGGAGTACTCCACCGCAGCGGCCAAGCAGATCGACAGGTACGAGAGCGCCGGCTTCGGCCGGCTGCCGATCTGCATGGCCAAGACACACCTGTCGCTGTCGTCCGACCCCACGCTGAAAGGCGCGCCCACCGGCTGGACCTTGCCCGTGCGCGAGGTCCGGGCGTCGGTCGGGGCCGGCTTCATCTACCCGATCTGCGGGGACATGCGGACGATGCCGGGGCTCGGGTCCGACCCGGCCGCTGCTCACGTCGACCTCGGCGACGACGACGAGACCGTGGGGCTGTTCTGAGCGGCGCCGACGACAGGGGCAGCGGCGTGGCGCGGTCGTACCGCGATCATGGCCTTGGTGCGTTCCTCGACCTGGTGGCGGCGCGACAGCCGGCGCCCGGCGGCGGGGCGGTGGCTGCCGTCACCGTGTCGCTCGCGGCGAGCCTGGTCGCGATGGCGGCGCGCTACTCGGCCGACCGGCTCGACGACGGTGACCAGGTGGTCGCCGATGCCGAGCGGATCAGGGTCGGTGCAGCCGGTCTGGCCGACGCTGACGCCGCTGCGTATCGCGCCGTCATCTCGGCGTACGCGGAGCTCCGGAACTCCGACGGTGAGACCGAGCGGGCGACGCTGACCGCCGCGTTGACGGGGGCCGCCGAAGTCCCGTTGAGCATCGCCGAGGCCGGCGCCGAGACCGCCCAGCTGGCCGCGCGGCTGGCCGCGGAAGGAAAGCCCGACGTACGCGGCGACGCTGTCACCTCACTGCTGTTGGCGCAGGCGGCCACCCGGGCGGCCGCGCACCTGGTCGCGGTGAACGTCGCGGCGGGTGGCGGCGAGTCGAACCTCACGGCGCGGGGGACCGACTGCGTGAGGCGCGCACAGGAGGCCGCAGGCTCCGTCGGCTAGCGCTGCGCGCTGCCTCCCCGGGTGATGCTGCGCTGCACCAGTGAGGGGGTTGCGGTTTGCGCTACTCGGCGCGCAGGCCGTAGCTCAACAGCGCGTTGCCCTTGGGGGTGCGGCGAGCGTCGTTCAGGGTGAGCCGAGTCGTCGGGCCGTCGGCCTCGAAGAGATGCTGTCCGGAGCCCGCGACAACGGGGTGGACGATCAGGGTGAGCTCGTCGAGCAGCCCTGCGAAGAGCAGCTGGCGCGTCACGGAGATGCTGCCGCAGATGCTGATGTCGCCGCCCTCAGACTCCTTGAGCGCGGTGACGAACTCTTCGAGGTCGCGATCGATCAGCTGCGAGTTCTGCCACTCCAGGTCGCCGTCGAGGGTCCTGGACGCGACGAACTTCGGCACGGGGTTGATGAAGCTCGCGAAGGGGTCGTTGGCGCTGGGCCAGTAGCCGGCCCACTCCTCGTAGCTGACCCGGCCGAGCAGCACGGTGTCGGTGCGCTGCATCATGCCCGTCAGCTCTGCGCCGAGCTCGTCGTCGAAGCTGTCGTACTGCCAAAGGTGGGGTGATTCGACTACTCCGTCGACGGAGTAGAACAGTCCTGCGGTGAGTCTGCGCATGAGGGGTCTCCAAGGGTTCGGGTTGCGGGTGGAAGCGCGGTTGGCGCCCGGGTCGGAAGCTGTGCTTGTTCCTTACAGAAGGACTGTGCCGACGCCAAGAACTCATCGGTTGCCGTCAGCGAGGCGGGCGCGGCGCTCGGCCTCGGTCGTGACCGCGGCGAAAGACTCCGCCACCACCGCCTCCCACTTGGCCGCGACCAGGTCGCCCCAGCGGCTGCCGAGGCCCCACAGGTCGGTGCCGAGATGCCCGTCGTACGCCAGCACCGTGCCGGTGCCCTGCTCACGAAGCCAGAACGTCTCGACCACCTCGGGCACCGGCCCACGGACGAGCCGGAAGCCGACCCGCTCCGGGCGGCTGAAGCGCACCGTCTCGACCGTCGTGGCGCGAAGTCCACCGCGGATGGGCGTGTAGTGAGCGGCCAGCACCATGTCCGTGCCACGCTCCAGCACGGAGATCTTCTGCTGCATCGCCCGCGGCGCCCGGACGTCGTACGGTGCGCTGATCACGTCGAAGACGGTGTCGCGTGGGGCCGCGATCTCGACGCTCAAGGGGCCGAGGGGCCGGGTCGTCCGCCCGATGCCGAGGTTGACGGGGACCGCGCCGGTCACCAGCCCGAGGTAGACAGCGCCAGCCCCGGCCGTGGCCGCGCTCAGCGTTGCGGCCAGCGTTCTCGATCGGATCACGCCGTCATCTTGGCACGGCGGTTGAGCGCGGGCGACGGCCGGCAGAAACCGGTTGGGGACTGTCGGAGTCGGTGACTAATGTCAGGTGGTGTGACTGCCGACCACCCAGGCGCGGGTTCCGAGACTGCTCTCGACCCGACTACTCTCGACCGGACTGCCGCGCCCGACCCCGGCGCTCCACCGATGGTGGTCGCACGGGGATTGCGCAAGTCTTACGGCTCCGCGTCCAACGGCGCCGTCGAGGCGGTCAAGGGCATCGACGTCGAGGTGCGCAAGGGGGAGGCGTTCGGGTTCCTCGGGCCCAACGGTGCCGGCAAGTCCTCGGCCATGCGGATGATCGGGGCCGTGTCGCCGGTCACCCAAGGCTCGCTGACGATCCTCGGCATGGACCCAGCCACCCAGGGGTCGCAGATCCGGGCCCGTCTCGGCGTATGCCCCCAGGAAGACACGCTCGACAACGATCTCACCGTGCTCGACAACCTGGTCGTCTACGGCCGGTACTTCGGGCTGGGCCGGCGCGAGGCCACCGAGCGGGCGCGGGACCTGCTCGACTTCGTCCAGCTCACCGACCGGGCCGGCGACAAGGTCGAGGATCTCTCCGGCGGCATGAAGCGGCGTCTCACCATCGCGCGGTCGCTGATCAACGATCCGGACCTGCTGCTGCTCGACGAGCCGACCACCGGCCTCGACCCGCAGGCGCGCCACCAGCTCTGGGACCGGCTGTTCCGGCTCAAGCAGCAGGGAGTCACCTTGGTGTTGACGACGCACTACATGGACGAGGCCGAGCAGCTGTGCGACCGCCTCGTCGTGATGGACAAGGGCGTCATCGTCGCGCACGGGTCACCGCTCCAGCTGATCGCCGAGCACGCGACCCGCGAAGTTCTCGAGCTGCGTTTCGGCGTCGGTGAGAACGAGCAGATGGTCGACCAGGTCGCCGATCTGGCCACCCGGGTCGAGGCGCTCCCCGACCGGCTGTTGCTGTACACCGAGCACGGGGACGCGGCTGCGCAGGCTGTGCACGACCGTGGTCTGCGCCCGACCGCCTCGCTGGTCCGCCGGGGCACCCTCGAAGACGTCTTCCTGCGGCTGACCGGCCGCACGCTGGTCGACTGAGATGGCTCCGGTCGTCGCCCGCAGCCGGGCGTCCCTAGGCGCCTCGAGGGTGTCGCGTCGCCTTCCCGTCCGCGACTTCGTTCCGCGGCTGCTGCCTCGCCTCGGCGACTACTGGGCGACCGTCTACCGACGTACCTGGCGGGGCTCGGTCATCACCAGCTTCTTGATGCCGTTCCTCTACCTGGCGGCGATGGGCATCGGGCTCGGTGGTTTCGTCGACGACAACGCGGGCGCCCAGCAGCTCGACGGGAGCAGCTACCTCGCGTTCATCGCCCCCGGTCTGCTCGCCACGACCGCGATGCTCACCGCCGTGGGTGAGGCGACCTACCCGGTGATGTCGGGCTTCAAGTGGCAGCGCTTCTACTTCTCGATGGCGGCGAGCCCGCTGCGGGTGGCCGACATCGTCGCCGGTCAGGTGCTGTTCCTCCTCTTCCGCATCGCCTTGTCCTGCGCGGTGTTCGTGGCGGTGATGGCGGCCTTCGGCGCCGTCGACACCTGGTGGGGCGGGCTGCTCGCGCTGCTCGTCGTGATCGTGCTCGGTGCCGCCTACGGAGCACCGACGGTCGCGCTCACCGCGAGGCTGAAGAACGAGAGCGGGTTCTCCCTGATCTTCCGGCTCGGGCTGATGCCGATGTTCCTCTTCAGCGGTGCGTTCTTCCCGATCTCGCAGCTGCCAGACGTCGCCGCCTGGGCAGCGCGGGTGACGCCGATCTGGCACGGCGTCGAGCTGTGCCGGATGCTCACGACCGACGAGGTCGCCGCTCTGCCGGCGGTCGGCCATGTCGCCTACCTGCTGCTGTGGGCGGCGGTCGGCTGGTACCTCGCCGTCACCGGCTTCGCGAAGAGGCTGGCCCAATGACGTACGCGACGGTGGGCCGGGGGCGTTCGTCTGCCGCCGAGTGTCGGAAGACGTACGCGAGACCGGGCCGGGGGCGTTCGTCTGCCGCCGTGTGTCGGAAGACGGTGATGCGGTGATGACGACGGGCACTCAACTCCGCACGAGCTCACGTGGTGTCCTCGGGCTGCGGGTGCTGCCGCTGTTCGGCGCGACCCACTGGCGCATCGTCGAACGCAACTTCGTGGTCTACCGGCGCGGCTGGGTGGTCTTCCTCACCGGCATGCTCGAGCCGGTGCTCTACCTGTTCTCGATCGGGATCGGGGTGGGCGGGCTCATCGGCGACTTCACGCTCGCCGACGGCAGCCGGGTGAGCTATGTCGAGTTCGTGGCGCCGGCCATGCTTGCCTCCTCGGCCATGAACGGCGCGCTCTTCGACTCGACGTACAACATCTTCTTCCGGATGAAGTACGCGAAGCTGTACGACGCGATGCTGGCCACCCCGATAACCCCGCACGACGTCGCGCGGGGCGAGATCACCTGGGCGTTGCTGCGCGGGGCCTGCTACTCGGCGGTCTTCATCGTGATCATGGTGGCGATGGGGCTCGTGCAGTCGTGGTGGATGCTGCTGGCACTGCCGGCGACGATGCTCATCGGGTTCGCCTTCGCGGGCGCGGGGATGGCGCTCACCACATGGATGCGCAGCTGGCAGGACTTCGAGTTCGTCCAGCTCGCGATCATGCCGATGTTCTTGTTCTCGGCGACGTTCTACCCCGTCTCGACCTACCCCGGCGTGGTCGAGGACATCGTGCAGCTGACTCCGCTCTACCAAGGCGTCGTGCTGTGCCGCAGCATGGCGCTGGGGTCGATGGGCTGGGACTGCCTGGTCGCGGCCTGCTATCTCGCGGTGCTGGGGTCGACGGGGCTCTATGTCGCGTCGCGGCGGGTCGGCACCCTGCTGCTCAAGTAGCCGCGGTGTCCGACCGGTCGACGGTTCGGTTGAGCTCCTCGCTCATCATCGCCTGCAGCCGCGGCCAGTCCTCGTCGAAGGCGAGGTCGCGCGCGTTGTCCTCGAGCATGGCGCGAAACAGCGCAGCTGAGCCGATGACGCCGACGTCCATGTGCTTGAACACCTCCAGCGTGACGGTGCCGTAGAGGCGGGCCCAGGCGCGGATGAACACCCAGCTCAGCCCGATCGGCATGCCCGGGAAGTCGCACGGCAGCGTGCCGGCCTCACGTTGCGATCTCAAGGCGACCAGCACGTCTGGGTCGAGCTCGTCGTCGGTCGGGATAGCGAACCGGTAGCGGTTCCACAGTCGCCGGTAGATGTCTCCGAAGAACGACGCGAACGCGACCACTCCCTCGTCGGGCTCGCCGTCGTGGCCGGTGGCCGGGTTGGCGAACAACAGGCCGAACTCCTCGCGGTGACTCAGCGCCCACTGCCGGAACGCGATCGCGGCGGCCATGATCTGGGCTGCCGGGTCGTCGGCGGCCTGCCGGTCCCGGGCGGCGACCAGGGTCTCGACGACGTCACGGAAGATCGACCGGCAGACGAGCAGGAGCAGCTCCTGGTAGCTGTCGACGTACCGGTACAGGGCCGGTGCCGTCATCCCCATGTCGGCGGCCACCGCACGCAGTGACAGCACGTCGCCGCTCGGCAGCAGGCGCCGCGACACCTCGACGATCTCGTCGTAGGTGGCTTGTCGCTGGCGCTCACGTCGGGTGGGTGCCGCGGTGTCGGCCGGCGGGGTCGTGGTCATCGGCACCTCCTCGGTCCCTATCATGCACGGTGTTGGTGTGAACGCTTGACATTCTAGTGAACATGCCTAACAGTAAACGGTGTTAGCAATAGTAACGGCATGTCAGGGGAGCATGATGATGCAGCGTTGGGGCGGGTTCGTAGCCCGCCGAGCAAGAACCGTCCTCGCGATCGGGGTGGCGGTCGTGATCGCGGCCGCCGTCTACGGCATCGGCGTCTTCGGAGTCCTCGGTCAGGGCGGGTTCGACGACCCGGCGAGCGAGTCGGCGCAACAGGTGGCGGCCGAGCAGGCGGCCTTCGGCGGCCACGACACCGATGTGGTCGCGATCTACTCCAGCGACGACCTGACGGCGGACGACCCGGCGTTCGTGAGCGCCGTGACAAGCGTCGTCGACGAGCTGCCGCGAGCAGCAGTCGCGCGCACCGTGCCGTACTACGCCGAGAAGGCCCCCGGGCTCGTCAGCACCGACGGCCACGCGGCGATGGTGGTGCTGACCCTCGAAGGGCAGACCCAGGACGACAAGCTGGTCAACTTCGACGCCATCAAGGACCAGCTGACGACCGACGGCCTGACCACCAACGTGGGCGGACCGTGGGCGGTGTTCGACGACGTCAACGAGACCGTCTCGGCCGACATCGCCCGTGCGGAGTCGATCTCGATGCCGATCGTGTTCCTGCTGTGCCTGCTGATCTTCGGCAGCGTGGTGTCGGCCCTGATGCCCGGACTGATCGGCGCTGTCGCGGTCTTCGGCGCGCTCGCGGTCGTCCGCCTCATCACCACCGTCACCGACGTGTCGGTCTTCGCGATCAACATCATCACGCTGATCGGGATGGGGCTCGCGATCGACTACGCGCTGTTCGTCGTGAGCCGGTTCCGCGAAGAGCTGGCCCGCCAGGGCGGCACCGAGCGCCACCACGTCGACGCGGCGGTCAGGTCGACGATGATGACGGCCGGCCGTACCGTGCTGTTCTCCGGCCTCACGGTTGCCGCCTCGCTGGCGTCGTTGCTGATCTTCCCGCAGAACTTCCTGCGATCCATGGGCTACGGCGGCGTCGCAGCGGTGCTGGTCGCGATGCTCACGGCACTGACCCTGCTGCCCGCGTTGCTCGTGGTGCTCGGCCCGCGGATCGAGTACGGCGCGATGCCGTGGCGCAAGCGCCGCCGCGCCGGGGCTCCGGCGTTGTCTGGCGCCTGGGCGCGGATCGGGCACAGCGTGATGCGTCGCCCGGTCGCCTACCTGGTCGTGATCGTCGCTGCCCTGCTCGCGCTGGGGTCGCCGTTCCTCAGCGCCACCTGGGGCAGTGTCGACTACCGGGTGCTCCCGTCCGACTCGTCGAGCCGCGTCGCGGCAGCGCTTCAGATCGACGAGTTCGGTGGGGAGCGGTCGACGGCCAACGTCGTGGTGACCGGGGCCGACGACACCACGCTCTTGGCGTACGCCGACCGGCTACGCACCGTCGACGAAGTGGCGTCGGTCCAGGTGCTCGACCAGGGAGACGTGGACGGGCGCCCGGGCGCGCTCCTCCAGGCGAGCTGGGCGGGCAACAGCCAGACCCAACGCTCGCAGCACATCGTCGAGCAGCTGCGCGGCATCGACCCACCAGGCGTTGCCATCGCACTGGTCGGGGGCACGTCGGCCGAGACGGTCGACCTCGTGGACTCGATCGGAGCGCACCTGCCGTGGATGGGCCTGCTCGTGGTCGGCGTGATGCTCGTGCTGCTGTTCTTGGCGTTCGGCTCCGTGATCTTGCCGCTCAAGGCCGTCGCCATGAACGCCATCTCGATCGTCGCGTCGTTCGGCGTCGTCACCTGGATCTTCCAAGACGGCCACCTGGCAGGAGTTCTGGGGTTCACGTCACCGGGGTTCCTGGACGCGACCCAGCCGATCTTGATGCTAGGCATCCTGTTCGGGCTGTCGATGGACTACGAGGTGTTCTTGCTGTCGCGCGTCCGTGAGGAGTGGGACCGCACACACGACAACACCGCGGCGGTGGCGATCGGACTGCAGCGCAGCGGTGCGATCATTACCAGCGCCGCCGTGCTGCTGGCAGTCGTGATCGGCGGTTTCGCCACCTCCGGCATTGTCTTCATGAAGATGATCGGCATCGGCATGCTGGTCGCGGTGCTTCTCGACGCGACCGTCGTCCGGGCTTTGCTCGTGCCGGCCACCATGCGCCTGCTCGGAGCCGCGAACTGGTGGGCACCAGGCCCGCTGCGCCGGTGGTGGGAACGCCACGGCCTGCGTGAGGACGACGTTTCGTCGCCCGAGGCCGTGCGCGCCGACGAGCCGGCGCTCACGAGCCGCTGACCGAGGGGCGCGTTCGGTTCGCTCTGGCCGCTTCCATTGGCCGCTTCCACCGGCCGCTTCCACTGGCCGCTGCAGCCGACGGCGGTGGCCAGTGCGAAACTGGCGCACATGTCTGACGCACGGGCCGACGTCGCCGTCATCGGCGGCTCCGGCTTCTACGAGTTCCTGGCAGGCCCGTACGAGGTCGACGTTGACACGCCGTACGGCGAGCCGTCGGCGTCGATCGCGATCGGCGAGGTGTCGGGGCGTCGGGTCGCGTTCCTGCCCCGCCACGGCAGCCACCACGAGTTCCCGCCACACCGGGTGAACTACCGGGCGAACATGTGGGCGTTGAGGTCGCTCGGCGTACGCCGCATCCTGGCGCCGTGCGCGGTCGGCAGTCTCCAGCCCGAGCTCGGACCCGGGGCGCTGGTGGTGCCCGACCAGCTCGTCGACCGCACCAGCGGTCGGGTGCAGACCTACATCGACGCAGGCGCCGGCCATGTCGGCTTCGCAGATCCCTACTGTCCCGCCCTCCGCGCTTCGCTCACCGACGCCGACGACGCGATCGTCGACGGTGGCGCGATGGTGGTGATCGAGGGACCGAGGTTCTCCACCCGGGCGGAGTCGCAGTGGTACGCCGCGCAGGGCTGGTCGCTGGTCAACATGACCGGTCATCCCGAGGCCGTGCTCGCCCGCGAGCTGGCGCTCTGCTACGCGGCCATCGCACTGGTGACCGACCGCGACGCGGGAGTGCAGTTGGGTGAGGCGGTCAGCCAGGCCGAGGTCTTCGCAGAGTTCGGCCGCAACATCGACCGGCTGCGCGACCTGCTCGAGGGAGTCGTGGCCGGACTGCCGGCTGAGCGCGCAGGCTGCGACTGCGCTCACGCCCTCGACGGCATCGACCTACCGTTCGAGCTGCCATGACGTCGTACCTGCTGACCCTTCCGAACGATCCGACCGTCGCGTTGTCCTGGCGACCTGCGGGTCGGATCTTTCCGCAGCCGCTGCGCGCGATGAGCCCGCCCATCCGCCGAGGGGAGGAGCTTCGTTGAGAGTGCTGGTGACGGGGGCGGCGGGCTTCATCGGCGGCGCCGTCCACAGCGCACTGGAGTCGCGCGGGCACGAGGTCGTCGCCCTCGATGCCTTGATCCCGCAGGCACACGGCCCGGCAGCCGGCAGCGTGATCGACGCCGGCGTACACCGAGTCGATGTCACCGATGCGGCGCGGCTGGTCCCTCTTCTCGACGGTGTCGACGTGGTGTGCCACCAGGCGGCGATGGTCGGCGCAGGTGTGACACCGGCCGACATGCCGCTGTTCGCGCGCCACAACGACCTCGGGACCGCGGTGCTGCTCGCGGCCATGGCCGACACCGACCACTCCCGGTTGGTCTTCGCATCGTCGATGGTTGTGTACGGCGACGGCCGCTACACCTGTCCCGAGCACGGTGACCGGCCTGCCGCGACCCGCAGCCTGGAAGCGCTGGAAGCCGGGCGCTTCGACGTCGCGTGCGACGTGTGCGGTCGCGCGATGGAGTGGGCGCTGGTCGACGAAGGCGCGCGGCTGCTGCCGCGCAGCAGCTACGCCGCCAGCAAGGTCGCGCAGGAGCACTACGCCCTCGCGTGGACCCGCCAGCTGCCCGGCGCCGCGATCGGCCTACGCTATCACAACGTCTACGGCCCGCACATGCCCGCAGACACGCCGTACTCCGGGGTGGCGGCCATGTTCCGCTCGGCGATAGCGCGTGGGGAGCCGCCGGTGGTCTTCGAGGACGGCGGACAGATGCGCGACTTCGTGCATGTCGCCGACGTCGCGGCCGCGAACGTGCTGGCCGTCGAGAAGGTCGCCGAGCTGCCTCCCGACACCTACACCGCCTACAACATCTGCTCCGGTCGGCCGGTGTCGATCGCGGACGTGGCCGCGATGGTCGCCGCCGGGACCGGCGACGACCGGCTGGCACCGACCGTCACCGGTCAGTTCCGGTCCGGCGACGTGCGGCACATCGTGGCCAGTCCACAGCGGGCGACGCAGGACCTCGCTTTCACCGCGGCGGTCGCCCCCGAGGACGGCCTACGCGAGTTCGTCGACGCGCCGTTGCGCGAGCGCTGAGCCGGCTCGCGGGCTCAGGCGTCGGCTTTGCGGGTCACCAGCTACCAGCCGGTGAAGAGCAGGTGCTGGACGACGAGGGCGAGCACCAGCTGCAGGGGCAGCCCGATCCGGCGCCAGCGCTCGGACAGCAGTGCCGTCCCGACCAGCAGCCACGGCACGAACGGCAGCCAGATCCGCTCCACCTCGCCTCGGCTCATGCCGGACAGGTCGACCAGGGCGATGGTGATGACCGCAGCGACCGTCAGTACCACGGCCGTGCGCTCATGGCTCCTGCGCGGCCACGTCGCCTTCACTCGTGAGAGTGCCTGCGCCGCCGCCGCCCCGACGACCGGGCCGGCGCTGAACGACAGCGCAGCAAGATTGCCCCAGAGCCAGTAGCTCGGCGGTCGGACCTTCGCCACTCCGCGGTAGTAGCGCTCGCGCAGCACCGGAAAGGCTTCCCACCAGGAGAAGCCGGCAGCAGCAAACGCGACCACGACCGCGGCGGCACTTGCCACCGCCCACGGCAGTGGCCGGAAGTTGCGCGCGGCCACCAGCACGCCAAGAGCAAGCACCCCGAGCACCGGCAGGCCGTACGACAGGAGCACGCAGCAGCCGAGCAGCAGGCCGGACAGCACACCCCAGAGCGCGGTCGCGCGCGATGTCGAGCGCGTCGCGGCGACCGCCAGACAGGCCAGTCCCCACGCGGCGACCGCGGCGAACATCGCGTCCGCCGACACCGCCATCCAGATCGCGGCCGGCCCGACGACGAGGAACGGTGCTGCCGAGCGTGCGCTGCTTTCGGCGCCCAGCGTCCGTAGCGTGATCAGTACGGCGACCGGCGTCGTCGCGGCCAGCGCGATCACCACCCAACCTGCGGCCAGCCCGCCGCCGAGCCCGAGCGCCACCAGGAGTACGAAGAAGAGCACCGCACCCGGGGGATGCCCCGACAGGTGTATCGGCCAGTGGGCAGGGTTGTCGTAGTCGATGCGCGCGACGTACTCGTGCAGCATGGTCGAGACGTCGGCCCAGGAGGTGATCTTGCGTGCCGTCCGCAGGTACTCGTAGTTGGACTGGAGGATCACCCCGATGCCGTCCCAGCCGTCGACGGTCGCGAGCGAGACCATCCAGGCCGTCCCGAGGGCGTAGGCCGCCAGCAACAGCCGCCCCCAGCCGGCCTCCGCGGCGAACCGTCGCGCGTACACGAGCGTTACGCCGGCGAGGATGACCGACGCGACGGTGCCGGGCCCCCAGCGCGGGTCCCACTCGGCGTGCAACGGAGGGAACGACCTCACGTGCACGTTCCAGTCGAAGACTGCGGGGACTGCCATCGCGACGACCATCAGAGTCACCGAGACCACCAGGCCGACCAGCGCCGGCCCGGTCAGGCCGCGCAAGGCGGGAGGCACCCGGGACCGACCGTGCATGGTCGAGGTCGCCGGTGCGGGGGGCACGCTGCCGAGCCTAACGGGGGAGTTGAGCCGTCACTGGTGGACGGTAGGGCTGGACAGGCGTGGAAGCGTCTTGTCAGCCCAGCTCGTCGCGCATGGGCGCACCCGAGCGCCCGTACGCGCTGGCGACGATCTCGGCTACGACGGACAGCGCGATCTCGCCTGGCGCCTTGCCGCCGATGCTGAGACCTGCCGGGACGTGCAACCGCCGCAAGGCCTCCTCGGAGTAGCTTTCCTGCTGCAGGGTCGCGAGCACGCTCTCGGCTCGTCCCCGGCTCCCCATCATCGCGACGTAACCGGCGCCGCCTTGCAGTGCTGACCGCAGCAGCTCGAGCGTCTGGGGTGCGTCGTGGTCACAGAAGACCAGTGCGTCGTCTGGACCGAGCGGGTTGCGACTGAGCCAGGCAGCAGGGTCTGTGGTCGCGTCGCTGGGCGCGCTGGCGTCGGCATCACGGTGGTCGAGGACGGTCGTCGGGCGGCCAACCTGTTCGGCGATCGCCACCACGGCGGCGGCGATCGGGTTGTAGGTCACGACCACGATGCGGCCTTGCCGTTCGGGAGTCGGCCGGGTGGGGTCTTCGTGGCCGGCCGGAACTGTCGGCACCCTGGGTTCGCTCATGTCAGCGACAGTAGAGCAGGCACACTGAGCGCGTGAGGCTCGACGACGGGTTCCTGCCCGAGCAACGTGACCGCCGGCTTCGGTGGGAGGTCGTCATCGTTCTCGGCCTGTCGCTCGGGCAGTCGGCGGTCTACTCCGTCATCAGCCTCGTCGCCAAGCTCACCGCGCCCGGCCGGCTGTCGTCGCAGAGCGCAACCCTCAACCCCAGCTTCACGCCGCGGCCACTGCTCGACCTCAGCTACCAGCTGGTCGGCATCGCCTTCGCGGTGGTCCCGGTGGCGCTTGCGCTGTACCTGCTCAGCGGGGGCGGCGCGTCCGCGACCCGGCGGCTCGGTCTCGACGTCCCACGTCGGCGTACGGCGCTGAGCGACCTCGGGTACGGCGCAGGGCTCGCCGCCGTCGTCGGGCTGCCTGGGCTCGGCTTCTACTACCTGGCGAGGGAGCTCGGCATCAACGCCACCGTCGTCGCGAGCGGGCTGACCGACCACTGGTGGACGATCCCGGTGCTCGTGCTGGCGGCTGCCCAGAACGCTGTGCTGGAGGAGGTCGTGGTCGTCGGCTACCTGATGACGCGGTTGCGCGAGCTCGGCGTCGGCGCCTGGCCGACGCTCATCGCCAGCGCTTTGCTGCGTGGCAGCTACCACCTCTACCAGGGGTTCGGGGCGTTTGTGGGGAACGCGGTGATGGGGCTGGTCTTCGGCTACTTCTACCAACGCAAAGGCCGAGTGCTGCCGTTGATTGTCGCGCACACGCTGATCGACATCGTCGCGTTCGTCGGCTACAGCCTGCTGCGTGACACGCTGAACCTCTGAGCCCTCCAGCCGGCCTGCAGCCGTCGATCCTCGGCCGGCAGCGCTCCCCGCACCTTTGGCGCCGTCACAGACTCGTAAGCCTGAACAGCCACTTCAGGTCACTGCTGTCTCTACCGTAGGAACATGACCCGCTGTGACGTCGTGCTGCCGTGCCGCGACGAGGCACCCGCGCTTGCGCAGGTGCTGCGCCGGATGCCTGCCGGGGTCCGGGTCATCGTGGTCGACAACGGCTCGCGCGACGCGACCGCCGACGTGGCCCGAGAGCTCGGCGCCACGGTCGTGCACGAGCCAATGGCCGGGTACGGCGCCGCGGTGCACGCCGGGGTACTCGCCAGCACGGCCGACCTGGTCGCGGTGATGGACGGTGACGGCTCGATGGACCCTGCCGACCTGGTTCCGCTGCTGGAGGACGTCGAGGCAGGGCGCGCCACGATGGCTGTCGGACGACGACGCCCGAAGACGCGTGGGGTGCTGCCGTGGCACGCGAAGGTCGGCAACATGGTCGTGCTCAGTTGGCTGCGTCGGCGTACCGGGCTGCCGGTGCGCGACATCGCCCCGATGCGCGTGTGCCGCCGCCAGGACCTGCTCGACCTCGGTGTGCGCGACCGCCGCTTCGGCTACCCGGTCGAGCTGTTGGTCAAGGCGCAGGCGGCCGGCTGGGTGTTCACGGAGCACGACATCAGCTACGTCCCGCGCGCAGACGGTACCCGGTCAAAGGTGTCGGGGTCGGTTCGAGGGACACTGCGTACGGCCCGCGACTTCGCCCGAGTCCTGCCGTGACCGCCGCAGGCAGCGCTACCCGGCTGCTGCTGGTCGCCAAGGCGCCGGTCGCGGGCCTCGCCAAGACGCGCCTCGCCGCAACCGTCGGCGACGCGGCCGCCGCCGACCTGGCCGCAGCCGCGCTGCTGGACACCCTTGACGCCTGCGAGCAGGCGGCCGGCAACGAGTCGCGCATCGTCGCGCTGACCGGTGATCTGGCCGGTGCCGCCCGTGGCGACGAGATCGCCGCCCGGCTCTCTCGGTGGCAGCTGGTCGAGCAACGGGGCGACTCGTTCGCAGCCCGCCTGGTGCACGCCCACAGCGACGCCGCCCATCTCTTCGGTCCGACCGCACCGCTCGTCCAGGTCGGCATGGACACCCCTCAGCTGACCGCGCACGACCTGCGGCGGTTGATGGACGTCGTCTCCGGTGGTCCCCGGTCCCTCGAGGCCGCCCTCGGTCCGGCGACTGACGGCGGCTGGTGGGGTCTCGCTACCCGTGC